>JAESGL010000031.1_pt1 | contig 319409 bp, 281 predicted proteins | sample 9269711 | NCBI WGS metagenome assembly JAESGL01 (sample SAMN14515918, study PRJNA621676) | algae metagenome | isolation source: Kastovskya adunca ATA6-11-RM4 and co-occurring heterotrophs from soil and... | place: Chile: Atacama Desert | collected 2011-06-27
GGGGGGGATCAAAACCAAAATAGTGCAAAAGCAGTTTAGGAGACCTGTGTATACACCGAGCGTAGAGGCAAAGCTGTTTAAGGGAGCTTTTTCGTCTAGTGACTACGCGATCGCACTGACGGCAGCAGCGCATAGACTTAGATACTTTAGACAAGATGCCCAAATATTACGGCTGCGGCTAAAGCGTGACAACTATGTCTGACTCTCAACAGGATTTAGCGTCTCTGATTTCGAGAATTTCTCAGCTAGAAGAACGACAAAATGTTTCCGCAAAATACATGGTAGGGCTGAAACGACAGTTCGACAGCCTGACGCAAGAGTTCAACACGCGCCCAGAGTTGCAGCAAATCGAAAGCTTTAAAAGTGAAATTTCCGCTTTGCAACAGCACCTCCAGCAGCTACCAACTTTGAGCAATGGTTTAGATACTGAGATTAAAGACGCACCTGCTGAGCCTGAAAAGCTTGATGATGCTGAGGTAGTTAGGCGATTTACTGAACGAGTAGAGCAGCAACTACGTCAGGAAGCCCTCGAAAAAATGGTAATTGCATCATCCGAGCAGTTAGCAGAAGTTGAAGTGGAGACTGACACGGCTGAAGCTGAAGAAGCTGTAGAACAAATTACCAGAGTTTTTAGCGATCAGGAATTTAAAACTGAAAGAGCGATGTGGCTGGTAAATAGAATCTATGCAGCAGAGGAAGATACTCAGGAAATACCTGTTACTGCTGAAGAATTTTGGCAGTGGTTTAACGAGGGAAAACGGGATTTTACAGGGATTAACTTAGCTGGAATTGACTTAGCTGGCAAAAACCTTGAATATGCTGGACTTAACCTAAGTCAAGCCAATCTCACCAGCGCAAAACTAAATCAGGCAAAATTTTGTGCTGTAAATTTCAGCGGAGCAAAATTAAAAGGGGCTGAACTCTATGAAGCAAATTTACAGGAAGCAAATCTAAGCAACGCCAATCTGGAATGCACTAACCTTTGTAAAGCAAATTTATTTAAAACAAAATTAGAAAAAGCAAACCTAAAAAAGGCAAAGCTTGAAGGAGCAAATCTGAGGCAAGCAGTATTAATTGAGGTAAATCTGAGTCAGGCTGATTTACGTCGAGCAGCTTTGTCGAGTGCCAATCTAGAAGGGGCAAATCTAGAAGGAGTAAATCTTCAGCAAGCAGTTTATAACGAGAAAACTGTATTTCCCAAAGATTTTGACCTTATTAAAGCAGGAGCTTACTTGATTGCTGCTGGGTCATCCTTATTAAAGGCTAATCTTACTGGTGCTAATTTGAATGAAGTCAACTTGAGTGGTGCAAACCTGCAAGAGGCAAACTTAAATTCAACTCAATTAAGAAGTGCAGATTTAAGTCAAGCCACCTTGAGTAGAGCAAGCTTAACTAAAGCAAACTTGAATGGAGCAAAACTTCTTCAGGTGCATCTCAACTCCGCTAATCTGAGTGAGGCAAACCTCAGTTCTGCAAACTTAACGGCAGCAAATCTCAGTTCTGCAAACCTAACGGCAGCAAATCTCAGTTCTGCAAACTTAGCGGCAGCAAATCTCAGTTCTGCAAACCTCAGTTCTGCAAATTTGCAAAAAACGAACTTGGCAGCAGCAGATCTCAGTTTCGCGAATCTAATAAACACCAAATTTGATAAGAGGACAAATTTAAGTGGCGCAATCCTTACTGATGTCAATCTAGCCGGAATAGACCTTCAGGGAATCAATATGGTGAGAGCCAACTTTAGTAGGGCAAACCTTTGTGGAACATGGCTCACTTCTTCAAATTTGAGGGGGGCAAATCTCTCTTCTGCTGACCTGCGTGGGGCCAACCTCAGTTATGCATACCTGGAAGGAGCGAACATGAAAGGTGCTAACTTGAGTGGGGTAATTTTGACAGAGGCAAAGCTTAGTGGCGCAATTATGCCGGATGGCACGACTCACGAGTAGACTTTGCGGATGAGCTGAAATAGCTGGGTGAGTAAAAACGCGATCGCCTCACCATCGTGTCTCCCTTCGCTACTAAAGCCAAGCAACGACCTCACAAAGAAAGCGATCGCTACTAGATACCATGTAAACTTGAGTCATGCGATCGCCTGTTTATACCAGCACCCCTTGGACAGAAACTTACAGCGAAATTATTGATGTTCGCTCCCAAAGCGAATTTGCTGAAGACCGGGTTCCGGGTGCCCTCAACTTCCCAGTTCTCAATGATGACGAACGTGCCAACGTCGGCACCCTCTACAAACAGATTAGTGCCTTCGATGCCCGCAAAGTTGGGGCTTCTCTAGTTGCTAAAAATATTTCTCAGCATCTTGCCCATCACTTCACAGACAAAGACAAAGACTATCATCCCCTAGTCTATTGTTGGCGCGGTGGACAGCGTTCCAACAGCTTGGCACTGGTACTCAGCCAAATTGGGTGGCAAGTCACAGTCTTAGAAGGCGGCTACAAAACCTACCGCGCCCACGTCCGCGAACAACTAGAACACCTGCCCAAACAATTTACCTATCAGGTACTGTGCGGACTCACAGGTAGCGGCAAAACCCATATCCTGCGACGATTGGCACAACGCGATGTTCAAGTGCTGGACTTAGAAGGACTTGCCAACCATCGCGGTTCCCTCCTCGGTCAAGAGTGGGAAGGTAAACTCTCACCCCAACCCTCACAAAAACGCTTTGAGTCCCTTATTTTGCACGAACTCCAACGCTTTAACTCCCAAAAACCAGTTTGGGTAGAAGCCGAAAGCAGCAAAATCGGACAAGTTTATCTCCCTTCCTCCCTCTGGCAACAGATGAAGCAGGCTCGTTGCGTAGAAGTGCAACTTCCGACATCCGCCAGAATTGATTGGCTGTTGCAAGAATATCCCCACTTAGTGACTCACCCCGATATCCTGAAAAACAAACTGATGCGGCTCAAATCTCGCTACGGTTTGGAAAAGCTGACGCAGTGGTTCCAGCTCATCGATTCTGATCAGTGGGAAACTTTAGTGGGCGATTTGCTGGAAGCTCACTATGACCCAACTTACAGCCGCTCAATGAGTCATAGTTACGATCGCGTCGAGCAAAGATTACCCTTGTCGGATTTGTCGGATGCGAAGGTTGAGGCGTTTCTGGATGAGTTGAGTGCTTAAAGAAGTCCAGAACTGTATCGTTCTGTACCGGGATACGCCGAAGCGGGGATGATGGGGAAAACGCGATCGCCTCCTAGTGCAGAATTTCAACCCATAAAGACGTGGTTATACAACATCTCTACAAGTTAAAGGAATGTTAAGCTGGCTACAGTAGAAGAAACCCCTAAAATTGAGTAGTGTCGGCTACTGTTTCCCAGTTTCTCACAACACAACTTTTGTTCAGTTCTGTTGCCCTTGATGCTTTAGAAAGCAGCCAGACTGAATTAACACTTAGCTTTAATTGCCCTAAAAATTTCAGCCTTCTGTCACCCTCCCCATGAACATTTTTAGTAACCTGCTGCCTCAACCCACTCAACCTCGTGCCCAGAAAAAACGCCGCAGCATCGAAATCAAATCAGAGCGGGAAATTGAAATTATGCGGCAGGCGGCAAAAATTGTCGCGACAGTGCTCAAAGAAACCTCGGAAAGGGTTGAGCCAGGGATGACAACGGCGGATTTAGACGCTTATGCCGAAAAACGCATCCGAGAAATGGGAGCCTCCCCCAGCTTCAAAGGCTATCACGGCTTTCCTGGTTCCATTTGCTCCAGTATCAACAACGAAGTTGTCCACGGTATCCCCAACCCCAAAAAAGTGATTCGTGCCGGGGATGTGTTGAAAGTAGACACAGGTGCCTATTTTGAAGGCTTTCATGGAGACTCCTGCATCACGATTGCAGTGGGTGAAGTGACAGCAGATGCCGCCAAGTTAATCCGCGTTGCGGAAGAAACCCTCTACAAAGGCATCGAACAAGTCAAAGCCGGAGCCTACTTACTCGACATTGCCGGAGCCATTGAAGACCACGTAAAAACCAATGGTTTCAGCGTTGTAGAAGAGTTTACGGGGCATGGTGTAGGTCGCAATCTCCACGAAGAACCTTCTGTTTTCAACTTCCGCACCCGCGAAATGCCCAATGTGAAGTTGCGTGCGGGAATGACCCTAGCAATTGAGCCAATTTTAAACGCAGGTTCTAAATTTACGCGGGTTTTACGCGATCGCTGGACAGCCGTAACCGTTGATAATTCCCTATCCGCTCAGTTCGAGCATACGGTTTTGGTGACAGAGACAGGCTACGAAATTTTGACCGACCGCTCTAAAGTTTAATCGTCAGGAAAGCGATCGCGAAGGGCGTATCTCTAGGAGTTGCAACTTGCCGACACAGAAGCAATCCCACACCGCGTTACAGATTGGTCGTGCTTGAAGGTTCGCTCAAGAAATAGGCTAATGGCAAACCATCTGCCGCCCGGAGAATGATGTAACCTTTCGTAAAAGTGGGTGAGGCTTCTGCCTGCCGGGGACGACCTCTTCTCCTTTTAAAAGTACCCAAAATTTCCACTACCCGAACTGGAGTGCTGGCAAGCGGATCGTCTTCTGAGTCGAGAGGTTCTGCCCCTAATCGAAAAGCCTCTCTATAGCTCATTACACTGTTCTTGATAACTCTTGGGTTACATTCTCCAAAGCGTGTCGCTGCTATATTAATGGCTCTTTGTGCTGCATCGCGATCGCCAATATCCGCCTCAGGGTTAGCCGGAGGTAGGAAGCCTCGTAGTGTCTCATAGCTTGTAGGAGGTAGTTGGCGGCTAGGTTCTTCAGGATTTGGTGCTGGAGTATTCACAAGATCGCTGAAAGTCTTAAGTTTAACCACTGGCGTGACTAACACCAATGACTTCAACCAAGCCAGCTATAAAGATATATCTCCCCAAACCATAAAGGCGATCGCTCTCAAAAATACGCGATCGCCCTCTTCTTGACCACTCCTGACGTTTTCCTACCAAGAAGCCCAAAGAATTAGCCCAAAGAATTTTATAGTGGAGTGGCGCGTGATTATAAAAAAATTGTGAAAGCGATTACTCTTCTTGGCTCTACTGGCTCTATTGGCACGCAGACTTTAGATATTGTTGCTCAGTACCCTGACCAATTCCGGATAGTGGGGTTGGCAGCAGGGCGTAATGTGGCGATGCTAGCCTCGCAGATTCGGCAGTTTCGCCCGGAAATTGCCGCAATTTGCGCCGAAGACAAGTTTCCCGAACTAAAAGCAGCCCTAGCTGACCTCGATCCCCAGCCAATTTTACTGGCAGGAGAAGCGGGAGTGGCACAAGTGGCTCGTTACGGCGACGCCGAAAGCGTGGTAACGGGGATTGTCGGTTGTGCTGGGTTGTTGCCGACATTGGCTGCAATTGAAGCTGGGAAGGACATCGCCCTAGCCAATAAGGAAACACTGATTGCTGGCGCTCCAGTGGTGTTGCCCTTGGTGGAAAAGCACGGGGTGAAGTTGCTACCCGCAGATTCAGAGCATTCAGCAATTTTTCAATGTCTTCAAGGCATCCCTAAAGGTGGCTTGCGGCGGATTATCCTGACGGCTTCTGGAGGTGCCTTCCGGGATTGGCCCGTGGAAAAATTACCAGAAGTGACCGTTGCCGATGCCTTAAAACACCCGAATTGGTCGATGGGGCGCAAAATCACGGTAGACTCTGCCACCTTGATGAACAAGGGATTAGAAGTGATTGAGGCTCACTACCTCTTTGGCATGGACTACGACCATATCGACATCACAATTCATCCTCAAAGCATCATTCACTCTTTAATTGAGTTGCAAGATACCTCCGTACTCGCACAGTTGGGCTGGCCCGATATGCGTTTACCCCTACTGTATGCTCTCTCTTGGCCAGAGCGAATTTATACCGACTGGGAACAACTAGATTTGGTAAAGGCTGGGACTCTCACCTTTAGAGAACCAAATCACGACAAGTATCCCTGTATGCAACTTGCCTATGCCGCCGGACGCGCGGGCGGTTTGATGCCTGCGGTTTTGAATGGGGCAAATGAACAGGCGGTAGCACTCTTTTTGGAAGAGAAGATTCGATATTTGGAAATTGCCCGTTGTATTGAATATGTTTGCGATCGCTTTCAATCCCAAAATACTGCCACTCCTTCCCTAGAAGACATCTGCGCCGCTGATGTTTGGGCAAGACAGGAAGTTTTAACCGTTAGCCAACTGCTAGCCAAAGGCGATCGCATTATCTCTGTTCGTTAAAGCCAAATTATCAGGCAAGAATTGAGGCTAACGCCATGAGCCGCGTTAACAAGTCGCTATGCCAGTAGAACTACTTATCGTCCTTGTTGCCTTGATTGTGTCCTGGCTGGTATTTACCGTGCTGGTTCAGGTCGTCAAAGCCAGCATCAGGACAGCAATGGCGATCGCGATCGCCATCCTCATTTTGCAGATAGTCTTTGGCATTGGCCCCACCGACCTTTGGCAGGAAATTACCCAACTTCCCCAAACCCTGTGGCGAACTCTCACCGGGAAGTAATGCCAATCCTCGTAAATGCTTGCTACAGATCTTTTTCTTGCGCCCCCTTTTTTAAGGAGGGTTGGGAAGATCTATGTGTAGCCTCTTAAAAGGGAAATGGTATTAGGGGGTGGTGCAAAAACTGAGTGAAGTATATTCCTTTTAAAGCACTTTTAACTCTTTGCTCTCCCTACAATAAATACCTACATTACATCTATCTAAAGCCGTATTTTCGTAGAAGTTTTTACCTGTACACTTATAGGTAGCTCCCTCCTGTGATAGAAGGATAGCAAATCATCAACCGTTATTTTTTTAGTAAGTAGAGGTAAAGCTCTACTTATTTAAGAGTTTTAATCGCCTAGCTTAAATTTTTCTCAATCACATTATAGACTGCGATTGAAGCTTGTATCTGCTTTTTAGATCACTTGAATAAAACATTTGAAAGGATGGAGGATTTATGCATAATATTGGGGATAAAGTCCAAGCATTCGACGGACGTATTGGTACAGTCGTTGATGCCAAAACAATGGTAAATGATGCCATGTTTTCTAATTATCAACATATTGTGGTGAGATTTCCCGACCTCTCCACAATGGATGGGCTGTCAGAGAATTTCAAAGCTGTGTTTGAAAGACCCTTTGCCAAATTGAGAGATTTTGTTAAATATATGACCCTCTGAGCGAAAAAACTTCACTCCTATCTCCACTGAACAGTCCGCAAAGACTAATCAGCGATCGCTATCCAAATCTTGCAAAACCTGGGTCTTAGACTCAGGTTTTACCATCTCTATTAAGTACTTACCATTCCAACTGATCTCTGACACAATGTTACTAAGTTAACTACTGATTTGTGCCAGTTACCTCTATTCTTAAAGGAGTCAAATTAGGACGGCGTAAATATTTTACCTTGTCTTACATAATTTGATTTATTCTCACCTACTCAACCTTAGTATTAAATTCTGTAATGCACATTGGATTTCTCAACCCCCAAGGCAACTTCGATCCGGCTGATAGCCACTGGACAGAACATCCCGACTTCGGCGGTCAACTGGTCTACGTCAAGCAAGTTGCCCTGGCAATGGCAGAGCTAGGACACAAGGTTGATATTCTTACTCGCCAGATTGTTGACCCGGAGTGGCCAGAATTTTCTGAGCAGTTTGATGCCTATCCCAATGCGCCCAATGTCCGGATTATTCGCTTACCAGCAGGGCCCAAAGAATTTTTACGGAAAGAATTGTTCTGGTCTCATCTGGTTGAGGACTGGGTGCCTAATATTTTGAAATTTTATCAAGAGTCTGGCGGCTTGCCAGATGCCATGACAAGTCATTATGCCGATGGAGGGTTGTGCGGTGCCCTTATCGAAGATGCGGTCGGCGTTCCCTTCACCTTCACAGGTCATTCTCTTGGTGCCCAGAAACTGGATAAACTCCATGTCACTCCAGAAACCTTGCAGGAAAAGAATGATTACTTCAACTTCGCACAGCGTATAGTTGCCGAACGTTTGAGCATGAATCGTTCAGCCATCAACATCACGAGTACGAAGCAAGAACGTTTTGAACAGTACGCTCATCACGCCTATCACGGGGCGGTGGATGTGAATAATGACGATCGCTTTGCACTGATTCCACCAGGAGTTGACCCTTCCATCTTCGGTGTCGAAGCCCGCTCAAAGAACGAGGACGCCACCTATCAACTGATTCAGGATCGATTAGCGCGGGACATAGCTGAGGAACGGCGGGACTTACCCGTGATTGTGGCAGCAAGTCGTTTAGCTCCCAAGAAAAACCTTTTAGGGTTAGTGCGTGCCTTTGCCCAAAGCCAAACCCTTCAAGAACGAGCTAATTTGGTCTTCTTTACCAGTGGGCTAGATAATCCACTCCAAGAAGAAGCCAGCGACGAGGCAACCGAACAAGAAGTTCTTACTCCCATTCGTGAGGTGGTGCAAGAAAACGGCTTGAAGGGGAAAATCAGTGCCTTTGCCTTACCGAATCAAGCCGCATTAGCCGCTGCTTACCGATTCTTAGCTAAACGCCGTTCAGTGTTTTCCCTAACCTCGCACCATGAACCCTTCGGCTTAGCGCCCCTAGAAGCAGTCGTTGCTGGTCTCCCCGTGGTCGTCACCCAGAATGGTGGACTCAATGAGAGCCTGCGAAAGGATGACAAAGAATACGGCATTTTTGTTGAACCGAGTGATCCCAGTGATATTGCCCGAGGGTTAGAGAAAATAGTTGGCAATACCCAGGTATGGGAAGACTTTTCCCAGTGCGGTCGAAATTATGTATTAAAGCATTACACCTGGGAGCGTACAGCCAAAGACTACCTGAAACAGCTGGAGCAAATTGTGGCATCACCGGATGCACGTCGTCCTGATGACCTGCTTCCTATTCATCCCTACTTTCGCAATCCCAGCCCAGAAACCGATGTTTCCCTGAAAGAATTGAGTGACCTCTACTTTGGTTCCTAAGCGGCTAGGCATTGATGTGGAGAGATCAGGGGAAGCTTACAACTTGATGACAACCTCTACCTTAGTGAAGAGGAGATGTTGATACAGTTTAGATAATTAATAGAGCTGCCGAGCGTCAATTGCCATTGCAAACTGTTTAGGCGAAAACTCTATGCTGGATTCTCTATTTACCAACATCCCGGAACCGGAGCAAGATTTGAGGCTCAATCGCCGCCGTCGTCGTAAAGGGGCGATTATCGGTACAGGTCAAGTGGGTATGGCTTGTGCTTACTCAATGCTGATTCAAAACACCCTTGATGAAATGGTGCTCATTGATATGAATGCCGAAAAGCTAGAAGGGGAAGTGATGGATTTGCTGCACGGGCTACCCTTTGTTGAACCGATAGCAATTCGAGCCGGGACGTTAGCGGATAGTAAAGACGCTGATGTTGTCATTGTGACGGCGGGAGCCAAGCAGAAGCCAGGAGAAAGCCGCTTAGACTTGGTTAATCGCAATGTAGAGATCTTTAAAGATTTAATTCCAGAAATCGTTAAGCATTGTCCGCAGGCGATTTTGCTGATTGTCACAAATCCAGTGGACATCATGACTTATGTTTCCCTGAAGCTATCTGGCTTGCCCAGTTCTATGGTGCTTGGTTCCGGGACATCATTAGATACAGCACGTTTTCGTTATCTACTGGCGGAGAAGTTTCAGCTTGACCCGCGCAGCTTCCACGCCTATATCATTGGCGAACATGGTGACAGTGAAGTGCCTGTTTGGAGCAAAGTCAATATTTCAGGAATGCACCTGTTTGAGGAAGAGTCGCAGGATGACGATATTAAACAAGTTTTTGAACGCGTAAAGAATGCCGCCCACGAGGTGATTCAGCGTAAAGGTGCAACCTGCTACGCGATTGGTTTGGGGGTGACTCAGATTGTGCAGGCAATCTTACATGATCAAAATCGGGTGATGACGGTTAGTACTTTGATCGATGGGTTTGAGGGCATTCATGATGTCTGCCTTAGCTTACCTACAGTTATTAATGCTCAAGGTGTAAGTCGGACTTTGAATCTCTCTTTGTCTGGGACTGAAAAGCAGCAACTGCTACAGTCCAGTAAAGTTTTACAAAAGACAATAACAGAACTCAATCTTTGAGGGAAAGACACTCTGGATTGAAAGTCAGCTATTGCAAATTTAACTCGGCATATTCATTTGGCTAATAGATAATTTAGATGCCAATCTTGCAGCTTTTTTAACTAGCTGTTTGGTTCTGCTTTTCTTTAACGCAGAGAACGAGAGAGGTTTGGGTGCAAGGTGTTAGTTAGATACAGGGCTTTAATTTATAGAATTTCCCAATTCACTAACTGAGGTGCTACTTTTAACCTCTTTTTTGGGAAGGATGGATTGGGGTGCTCTTGTAACGAGTTTATGAAACTGTATCGAATAATACTTCAGTTTGGTTATAATCTTGACTGACTAAGCTGCCGAACCTATCAGCAGTAACTTCTTTGAGGTTTACACCGCTTTACCTTCTCTTGTCAGGAAATCTTTTTTTCCGAGGAGAGGTATTTTAAGCTGACTAGTTGACAATTCCCCACTTTTTTGAATTGAAAAGTTAACAAATAAGTGTTTTCGCCTTATCATGTCATCTACGTAAAACTACAGGGCTATGTAGAATTTTTTTGATAATTTGCTTGTGAAAATTAGTCAAAGCCGTGTATTCTCGTAGGGGCTTATTCTTTCCACAAGCCGATCATCAGGGAAATTGCATTAACTATATAGATCATCAGGGCATCTACTATTACAAGCTTTGAGCAATCAAAGAACCGTTTCTTTAGCTGTGTCTACCAATGAAATCCCTGATACAGAAGCTGGGGTGTGCTTACCAACTATGGACAGTTATCCTAACTGGATGTGTTGTCTCTATAGCACTGCCAATTGCCGCCGACCCAATTACCAATACCGCTTCAGCAACCTTTGGCGAGGTTACACCGACAACTGTCACCTCCAACGAAACCTCTCTCACCGCCACTCAAGCGACGCTAGAACTCCTCAAAACCGCTGACCGTGCAGCAGCAGAACCGGGTGATACGGTCGTTTATCGTCTGGCTTTAAGAAACACTGGTACTATTGCCGCTAGTAATATTAGCCTCACCGATACACTGCCTTTAGGTCTGCGGATAGTCCCTGACTCTGTACAAGGTTCCTTAACTACAGGAACGACTACAGCCCCAATCAACTTACCACCGATAACGGCATCCAACCGGACAGTTACGTTTAATTATCCGAGTTTGGCACCCAATCAGACGTTGAACGTGGTTTATGCCGCTGTTGTGACACCCGATGCGGTGCGGGGTGATGGCAGAAATACCGCAGTTGAACCTAGAAGTAACATGGCTAGTTACCGGCTGCGGATTGGCGAAGGAATCTTGTCTGATTGCGGCACCCTAGTAGGGCGAGTGTTTGTGGATAAAAATTTTGACGGCGAACAGCAACCGGGAGAGCCTGGGGTACCCAATGCGGTCATTTTCATGGATGACGGCAACCGCATCACCACGGATGCGAATGGGTTATTTTCTTTAGCGAATGTCATTGCTGGCAATCGCACAGGTACGCTGGATCTCAGCAGTTTGCCAGGGTACGCACTGGCACCGAATCTCTACTTTATTGAAGGCAACAGTCAGTCTCGTTTGGTACGTCTAGCACCGGGAGGTATGGCACGGATGAACTTTGCTGTGACACCTGCCTATGGGGAGGAACAGCAATGAAAGATTTAAATCAAAAGAGTGGTAATCAGCAGTTTTTGCGGCTAAATGCCAAGTTCTCGCCGCTTTCGATCGGTTTGTTCTCAACACTACTCGGAGTAATAGGGGTTCTCCCAGCTCCGGCTGAAGAGGTGAAGAATGCACCCAGTGCAGACATTAGCGATCGCCTATACAGCCAAAACCAGATTAGCGAAAACGCGATCGCCCCACAAATAACCGAGGCGATTACTCAATCTGACTCAACCGCCATTTCAGAGACAGTGCCAACAGCGGTAGAGGTGCCAGTCTCCGAAGATCCTGAGGCATCCAGCTTAGAGATAGATCAGGTAGAACCCCTCGCTGATGAGGCTCAAAGCGATCGCCCCATTGACATTCTTCCCACCCCTCAAACAGAGGAAGCCAATCCAGCACTCAGCCAAACCCTTGCCCAGCAAGGAATTCGCATCCTCAGCCCCCAATCCGGCATTGCAGGAACGCGATCGACGAATCTAGTCGTCCAATACGGCGCAGATACTCAAATAGAAGTCAGCGTCAACCAGAACCCTATCGACCCGGAAACCCCTACCCAAATTGAGCGCGACGAGACGCAGAATCTGATTACTCAGGGTTGGTACAACATCCCTTTGGAAGCGGGTAAAAATATCCTCACTGTCCAAGGCAACAACGGAACATCTGCAAGCGTTGAGTTAGACGTTGAAGACACTGCCATTCGCCTCAACGTTGCTCCTGTTGGCAACCCTCGCGTCGTAGCGGATGGTCGCTCCATCATCACCATTGCCGGACAACTTACTGACGAAAACGGTCAAGCGATCGCTGAAGATGTCGAAGTCACCTTAACCGCTAGTGCGGGTGAGTTTGTAGATGCCGACCAAGACGAAGACCAGCCAGGGTTTCAGACCCTTGCTAGACAAGGACAATTCAGCGCTCGATTGCAATCGACCTTAGACGCCCAAAAGGTTCGCATCCGTGCGGCTGTAGAAGAGCAGGAAGTAGAAATTCAGGAATCCTTGGTTCCGGCTCCCTCAACACTTGAGGCATACACCCAAGTTGAGTTCATCACCAATCTTCGCCCCTCTTTGGTAAGTGGTGTAGTTAACTTGCGGATTGGGCAGTCAGGAACAGACTTCTGGGGAAGCCGCCGGGAATTTCTCAACCCCGATCTCATTGACGATGGCACTGAGGTTGATTTAGAGGGCGCGGTTTTTGCGACTGGGCGAATAGGGGAATGGCTCTTTACAGGGGCTTATAACTCCGAACGTCCCTTAAATGAAACCTGTGATGGCATAACCCGGTTATTTCGGGGCCCGCAGTTTTGCGAACAACAGTATCCTGTCTATGGTGATAGCTCTAACGTTGATTATCTGACGCCTTCTAAAGATAGTGTCTACCTGCGCTTCGAGCGTACCTCCCCCGTTCCGGGTGCCGAACCGGATTATGTGATGTGGGGAGACTACAACACCCAAGAATTAACTAGAGCATCGCAACTCTTTTCTGCAACCACTCGCGCCTTACATGGCTTTAAAGGCAACTACAACTTTGGAAATCTCCAACTTACTGCCTTCTACAGCCCTGACGTTCAGGGGTTCCAGCGAGACACGATTGTTCCCAACGGTACCAGTGGCTACTACTTCCTCTCACGACGCCTGTTGGTGGAAGGAAGCGAGAACATTTTTATCGAAACTGAAGAACTCAATCGTCCGGGAACCGTTGTTGAGCGCAGACCTCTAAGACGCGGGCCCGACTACGAGATTGACTACGATCGCGGCACCTTGCTCTTCCGGCGTCCCATTCAGGCAACAAAATTTAACTTCTTTGGTACAGATGTCATCGAACCCAGAGAAAACGTGCCTGAGGGAGCCGTTGGTGCAACAACGCTAGTGCAACGGATTGTCGTTACCTATCAGCACGAAGGCATCGAGGGCGACGATACCGATATCTACGGCGGACGGCTGCAATACAACTTCTCCCAGGAGTTCGGCTTAGAAAGCTGGATTGGGGCAACTTACCTGCAAGAAGACCAGGGTACACAAGACTTTGAGCTATATGGTGCCGATTTTCTAGTGCCTTTGGGGAGAAACGGGCAATTTATTGGAGAATACGCCCATTCCACCCATAATTCTCCATTTCTGGGCAATGTTTCCGGTTCCGCCTACCGCTTTGAACTTTACGGCAGTATTCTGGGGAATTTAAACGGTCGCGCTTACTACCGCTCAGTAGAAGAAGGCTTTGCTAATAATGCCACCTTCAGTTTTACGCCAGGACAAACCAGATACGGGGCAGCGATCGCCGCTCAAGTTACCTCCACTACCAGTCTACAAGTTGGGTACGACCACGAAGAAAACTTCGGCATCGCCCCCGCCGTGCGGACAGACTTCTTTGATCTATTTAACCCCGTCCCGGTGCCCCTTCCTGGAACACGGGTAGACAATGAACTCACCACGATTCGGGCAGGAATTCAGCAACAAATTGGCAACGCCAGTTTGGGGGTTGATTACGTTAACCGCTCCCGCGAAGACCGAGTTAGCAACCTGTTTCAAGGCGACGCCAGCCAACTGGTTTCCCGCCTAGGCATCCCGATTACGCCCTCTTTAGCCTTTCGCGCCCAGAATGAACTGAACTTGGGGTCTAGCGATCCTCTCTATCCCGATCGCACTACCTTTGGCTTAGATTGGGCAGTTCATCCCGGCGTCACCCTACGTCTAGCTCACCAGTTCTTCGACGGCGGCTTATTTGATGACAACTCCATTACCAGCCTCGACACCCTTGTCGAACACCGCTTTAGTGAAAACACTGTTGTTACAGGTCGGTACTCAGTAATTAGCGGCTTCGGGCGCGTCACCGGACAGGGAGCTATTGGTCTCAATCACGGTTGGGTGATTGCTCCAGGACTGAGGCTGAACCTGGGCTATGAGCATATCTTCAACGATATCTTTACCCCCACGGCAGCGGGAGAACGCTTTCCCCAACCCTATGCCGTTGGTCAAACTGCCGCCTCGTTAGGACTTTTTGGCGGTGATACCTACAGCGTCGGGCTGGAATACACCGAAAGCCCTGACTTTAAAGCCTCAGCTCGTTTCGAGCATCGCACAGGATCAGGGAACAACAACACCGTTATCAGTGCCGCTGCGGCGGGTAAACTTTCCCCCGCTCTGACTGCCCTTGCCAGTTACGAACAGGCGAACTTCTCTAACCAACTGATTGAGGGACTGGGAGATTCGGCAACCCTGAGACTCGGTTTAGCGTACCGCAATCCCTTTAGCGATCGCTGGAATGCTCTTTTCCGCTACGAATACCGCAAAAATCCCTCCACGATTCCCGAAACCTTGCTGATTGGCAGTGGTACGGGTTCTAGGGAACACCTCGTCGCTGGGGAAGCCATCTACTCTCCCAATTGGCGCTGGGAGTTTTACGGGAAAGGGGCATTTCGCACGAGTACCACGTTCTTAGCTGATAACTTCAGCAACTCTTCAAGCGTATTTTTAACGCAACTGCGGGCAGCTTACCGTCTTAACTACCGCATGGATTTAGCCGTTGAAGGACGCTGGATCGGTCAGCCTTCAGAAAACTTCAACGAATTTGGTGTTGCCCTGGAAACTGGGTATTACCTATCGCCCGATTTGCGACTCTATCTCGGGTACAGCTTTGGCAGTGTGGATGACCGGGACTTTACTGGGTATCGCTCAGAAGGCGGCCCTTATCTAGGGATAACCTTCAAAGTTAACGAACTCTTTGGTGGGTTTGGGCGACAGAGAGTTTCGCCACCTCAACAACAAGAGTCCCAAGTGCAACCTGTAGCGATTGAGGCACCTGCTGCCAATACTCCGAATGAGTAGCAATTATTTAAGAAGTGTGAAGTGTGAAGGATGAAGGATGAAATGCGTTTTTGGTTACATGCCTCGTCCCTTATGGACGAAAAAGAATTAGATTTTTTCAAAACTCCTACCCCAAGGAAAAACAGGGCAGTTTCAGGTTCTAAAAATGCCTCATTTTCTCCGAGTTTTGACCTCTCCCCCAACCCCTCTCCTTGTAGAAGAGGAGAGTATGAAAACTCCTTCCTTCATAGGAAAGGGAGTAGAGAGGATGTTAGGTCTCTTCAAAATAAAACAGCCCTACCAAGAGAAAAAAATCCTTTCATCCTTCATACTTCATCCTTCATCCTTTTCCTTATCGTCTTGTTTCCTTCCCTCGCCAGCGCTCAGACAGCAACCCGTGTTGTTGTTAATGGCAACCAAGATGGAGCCATTCAACCGGATGATGCCTTGACATTGCGTGAAGCGATCGCTTTCGTCAATGGGCAACTCAACCTTGAACAACTTAGTGCTGCCGAACAAGGGCAAATTCAACCGCTCAGTTCTGGATCTCCTCTGATTGCGTTTGATTTACCAGCCGGACAAACAATTATCCAACTCCAGGAAATATTGCCCCCCCTGGAAACACCAGGATTGGTAATCGACGGCACTACCCAACCGGGATACGACGCCACCCAATCCGCCACCGCAGAAATTGAAATTCCGATTCCGGTTGTCGAAATTACTCCTGCACCGGGTATTGACATTTTGCGCGGATTAACCATCACCGCCGACAATGTCACCGTCCGGGGGTTAAGCATTTATGGCTTCAGCGAGAAGCGGGGGGCAACCCTAAGTACACCGCCTGCGGATATTTTCATTGCCCATCGCAATCCCCCTCCAGATATTAGTCAGCAGCAACCCCCGAATAATGCCTTTCCCTTCTCTGAGGAGGATGTTCCGCCGAAAAATGTGGTAATTGAGCAAAATTGGCTAGGAATCCCTCCGAACGAGCAGATGCCTCCCAAATTCTCAGCTTTTGGCGTATCCGTCTTTAATAGCCTCGGTACGACTATCCGCCGCAACCGCATTTCTCAGCACGATGGCAGTGGGATTATTACCTCCGTGCGGGCAAATAATTTGCTGGTAACGGAAAACATTATTGTCGGTAATGGGATTGCCGGAATGCCGGATGGGATTCGCTTAGAAGGCGTCATTAATGATTCGCAAATTACGTCCAATTTGATTTGTGGCAACGATGGTAGTGGGGTGTATCTCTTTAAACCTGAAGGTTCTGTAGAGATTCGGGATAACCAAATTACCTTTAACGGCAGAAGATTTCGCCGCGCGGCGGTGTACCTGATGGGGGACGAGCATCAGGTGGTTGGCAACCAAATCCGCAACCAAACAGGGCCAGGAGTTGTGGTGACGGCTTATCCGAAGAGCGATCGCAACATAATTCAAGGCAATCGCTTTGCCGAACTCGAAGGGCTGAGTATTGACCTGATCACCGAACAACATGTGGAGCCGATCCATTACCAACGCGGCGATGGTGCCAACCCTCAACGGAATTCTGCCTACGATCGCCAAAAAACAGGTAATTCGGCAATCAATGCGCCAGAATTTGGGACGAGGGAATTATTTGCCTTGGGTTCAGGCGTGCAGCTCTTTGGTAGGGCAGAGCCAGGTTCCCGCGTGGAAGTTTACCGCGTTACTGAAAGGACTCCTATTTCCAGAGGGCCATTAAGCGAGCCACTGACCGAGGTAGAAACGGATGCTGAGGGACGTTTTAGCGTAACGATTGATAACTTGCAACCGGGAGAACAAGTTAGTGCGATCGCGACTCACCCCCAGTTCGGCACCTCTGAACCTGCCCTCAATACCTTAGTACAGTTTCCTGATGGTAGCGTTCCCCCCGGCTCAGACGCACCCACACCACCTGTCACCCCGCAATGCACAACACGACCTGCACCCCCGCCACCACCACCGGAGGAACCACCACCACCACCCGAACCCCTAACGCTGCGGGTGCCGAGGAATGTTCACTTTGCCCTCGACCAATCCACCATCAGTGCTGAGAGTGCCGCCATTCTCGACCAAATTGCTGCTGTTTTGCGGGAATATCCCTTCCTGACGGTGGAACTTGTCGGTCACACTGACCCCCGTGCTAGTGCTGCCTACAACCAAGCATTAGGAGAGCGTCGGGCTTTAGCTACCCGTAATTACCTGCTGCGTCAGGGAATTGCTCCAGAACGGCTGACGATTCGCTCTCAAGGAGAAATGGAACGCCGCACCACCGGGGAAACCCGTCTAGATTTTGCCCGCGATCGCCGCGTTGAATTAATCTTCCAAGACACCAGAGGTCTGGACATCATCTTTGAAACCCAGGAAACCGACCTGCAACTGGAACCCCCTAGAGGCACAAGGTAGCATCACAACTTCGCCACGACTTAATGCCATCTACTCGTCCGACTCATGTTCTCAATCATTAGCCAGCAAGTGGAGCGATCGCGTTCTTTCGATACCATTCCTTCTCATACCAAATCCGCATTGATAGCCCCCTTGGTATTTTTCTCCCCTGCTCCCGTTCGGCTGAGCGTTCGACTGCCCTTCGGCAGGTGGAACACTGAGCTTGTCGAAGTGCTCAGGAACCGCGCTCACGCCGAAGTCTCACGTCGAAGCCTGCCCCCCTGCCCCCCTGCTTCTTCAGGAATAAAGGGGTTTTCTGAATGGATTTGGTATCACCCCTACCTCACCGGATTCGCTAGCCTTTTGCTCTTGGGGCTGTTTAGTTCCCCCGTAGCTGCTCAAAATGTTTTAGTCGAAGAGCCGTTTCAGACTAACACCACGTCCCGATGGCAGGTGGGCGTGGCTAACCCCGCCAACGTTGAGGCTCTGCCTTGCTTAACTGCCAGATCCCCTGATGACCAGTCACCTACCGACATTGGCGCTTGTCCTAATGGTCCCTTAGACCCGATTGGGTCGGGCGTTCTGAGACTCACTAACCGTGAAAAAGATCAAGCAGGCTTTGTTTTTTTCCAGGAAGCCATTCCTTCAAGTAAGGGGCTTGTGGTGCTTTTTGACTTCTTCTCCTATGGCGGAACTGGAGCCGATGGCTTGAGTTTTTTCCTCATTGATGGTAATGCATCACCCAATGAAGCAGGTGCCTTTGGGGGTTCCCTAGGCTATGCGTTTTGCTTGGAAAGTTCTGGCAATTGCGAGCGAGACATTCCTGGACTCGTTGGTGGTTATGTAGGCATTGGATTTGATGAGTTTGGTAATTTTTCTAATCCCAACGATAACGGCAAAATTGGTGGTCCAGGACAAATCCCTGATTCAGTAGCCCTTAGAGGCGCGGGTAGTGGATTGACAGGATACCAATACTTAACTGGCACCGATCCGAATGAGCTGCCTACATTGGACTTCCCCAATGTAACGACTCGTCCAGAAACCACACCCAGACGAGTGAGGCTTACGCTCACTCCTAATAACCGCATCTCTCTGGAGATAAATTTCTTTGATGGTAGAGGTTTTGTACCTGTACTTGAAGAATACGACTTGAACACAGCACCGGGTCAACCGCCTTTTCCGTCGAGCTTCAAATTTGGTTTTGCCGCTTCCACCGGAGGTCAAACTAACATTCACGAAATCCGCGCCTTTCGGATCACAACGATTGAGCCAAACCTGCGATTGGTGAAGCGCATTACATCAGTAACTAGAGGCGGCACTCCCCTGAGTGGTGTCAACTTCAACGAGGGTCAAGATAACCCCAACGACCCGGAGGACACCGCAGCAGGCTGGTCTCAACTGCCTCCAAGTGAGCGATCGCCCTCAGGAATTCCCAGAGGGATTGTTAACCTTGACAATACTGCTGTCAACAGTGGTGATGAAGTGGAGTACACAGTTTATTTCCTCTCCGATGGTGGCGCAGACGCAACGGCTGTCAATGTCTGCGACCTGATTCCTGCTGGAACTACATTTATTCGCGATAGTTTTGCACCCCAGCAGGGTATTGTTTTAAATCGAGCGGGAACCACCACCACCCTTACGAATGCATTGGATAACGATAGTGGACGTTTTGTCCCCCCTCTGAACCCCCTACCCAGCAGTAGTGCTTGTTCAGACCCCAGCAATCCGAATGGGGCAGTTTTAGTCAATCTTGGTGAAGTTTCTAGCGACCCTGGGGATAACTATGGGTTTATTCGCTTCCGAGTTCGAGTCAACTAAAGCTAATTGTCATGAGTTACCAATAAACAAAAAGTCTCGATTGTTTAATTAAGTAAAAAACGTCAAATTTCTAAAGATAGTCGCGATTTGGGGTGCATCGGAGTCAATAACCACAGTAAAGCTGAGGAGTGCGATCGCTTATGACTTAAGAGTCATTGCTGAGAAATTGACGGGAATCTATGTTGGATACCGATTGTCTGGAGTCTTAGTTAACTAGTCATTACTAAACTTTGAACAATCAAGCGGATTTGTGTTTGCTCAAGCAAGCGATCGCCTTTTTGAATACATTTTCAAAAACGTTGAGCAATCATCTTTGAAAAATAAAAACTGACAAAGAACGCTTGCTGCCAACTCGACTGTATACCCTTATGAGTTCTTCTTTTCTCCCATGCCCCCAATCATCAGCCAGCAAATTGCCAAAGTACTAAGTAAAGCTTTTCTTCCCATCGTCTTTGCTCAGAAAAGAAGCTGGCTAAGTGGTGGCATGTTTCTGCTAATAGCAACGAGTAGTTCCCATGTCGCCGCCCAAACCCTTCTAGTTGAAGAGGAATTTAAAGAGCCAACCAGCTTTGGATGGTCAGTTGGTGCGGTGAATGACGCCGCGATCGCCTGCTTAACGGCAGGTAATGCGACTACGCCGCCATCTTCAATTCCTGCCTGTCCGACTACACTCGATCAACCAGGCTCGGGAGCTTTGAGAATAACGACCGCCGAGAGAAACCAAGCTGCCTTTGCTTTCTATGACTTTCCCATTCCTGCTGGGTCTGGGCTAGAAATTAACTTCGACTATTTTTCCTACGGCGGTACTCCAATAGAGCCAGGTGGTAGTGAGGCAGACGGAATCACTTTTTTCCTATTCGATGGCTCTACCAACGCACCTGTACCTGGGGGATTTGGTGGCTCCCTTGGCTACGCTCAATTAATACCTCTTAGGGATGCACCTTTGCCTGGGGGTCTTCCTATTCCACCCACTTTACCTGGTCTAACTAATGCTTTTGTTGGTGTGGGATTCGATGAATTTGGTAACTTTGCTAGAGATGTTGAAGAGAGAGTAAGCCGGGGTCAGGGCTGTACTAATTCCTCTCCTAATGCTGAAAGAGTCCTCGATTCTGTAACGGTTAGGGGATCGGGGAGTGGGCTAACAGGATACTGTTATCTCGCCAACTCAGGGGAATTATCCGAAGGTATCGACGTTCCCAACGCACCTAATCGCGAGATTGCACGACGCCGAGTCAGGATCGTGCTGACTCAGAATTTCGACCTCTCCGTTGCAATTGCCTTTGGTGATGGTCAATTCCAAACTGTCATTCCTGGAATTAGCTTGCTTAGTTTCCCTGATCAAGCTAATCCTCCTAGCAACTTCAAGTTTGGTTTTGCTAGCTCAACTGGGGGCGCAACAAATATTCATGAAGTCCGCAACCTCAGAATTCAAACTATTGCTACCGCACCGCAACCTGACCTGGAAATTACTAAAAGTCATGCTGGCAATTTCATTGCTGGGGGGAAAGGCGAATACACCTTAACGGCGACGAATATCGGTAATGGTCCGACCTATGGACCTCTGATTATCAGAGATACTTTGCCTCCTGGCTTCAGTCTTTCCTCCTTTAGGGGTACGGGTTGGGATTGTTCTGAAAACCCACCAGGAACTGTTACTTGTGTCTATGAAGGCGACCCCCGTTCAGCAGACCCGGCATCAGACCCGCCCCTCGCTCCTGGTGAAAGCCAATCAGTCGTCATTGAGGTGAATGTAACGGATATTCCTGGCACTTACACCAACCTAGGAGAGATCACCAATCCGGCGGATCTTAACCCAGAGAACAACACGACAACAGACGAAACGATAGTTGTTGCTGACGGTCTTGAACCTGAAGCACTGCGTCTAGTCAAACGAATTACAGCGGCGACAAGAGCCGGTGTTCCCTTAAGTGGCATCGGCTTTGACCGCTTTGTTGACAATCCTAACGACCCCAATGACAATGCTCCGGGTTTTTCTCAACTTTTGCCTGTAGGCGTGACGCAGATCGATCCAGCGATTGAATTACAAAGCCAAGATGAAGTGGAATACACCATCTACTACCTGGCGGATGGTGGCGAACCACTCCAAGCAGTGAATGTCTGTGACTTGGTTCCTACCGGAACTACCTTCGTCAATAATAGTTTTGGCTCAGAGCAAGGTATTTTATTAAATCGTGCTGGACTTGTTAGCCCTCAAACCAATGCCTTAGATACGGACGCCGGAAGCTTCTTCTCGCCTCTGACTCCCCTCCCTAATAGAAATGGTTGCCAAGACGCCAGTAACCCTAATGGTGCGGTGTTGATGAATCTCGGTGAAGTCTCAAATAAGCTAGGGAGTAACTTTGGGTTTATGCGTTTTCGAGTGCTAATTGATTAACTTTCTCAGATTTTTAGTGCGATCGCGTTTAGCAATGTACCTTTCGCTACCCGCTTCGGCGGTTTTGTCCTGCGTCTCAAGAGATAGTGCAGCAAGACTTAACACGCGATCGCCTAAACCTGTGGAAAACACGGATTGCTTCTGCCACTAAGTTTGCTTGAGTAGAAATTGACTCTGAATCGGCATTGAGCAGCGATCTACCACCCGCTGAATTCGTGAGTGATTTTATACAGAACCAGGATGCCATGTCGTCTCGTAAGTCCGGTATTTTTCCCATCCCCAGTGTTTTGATTAAGCCAGGTATCAGCCCAGTAGTTTACCAATCGTTGACTGGCATCCCCCACCGATTCTGGTTCTGGCTACCTAGCAGCGTTGCACTCCTAGCTGCCTTAATCGGATTTCCCCGCACTACCCTGGCTCAAACCGTTTTCCCATCGGTGAACGGGCTAAACTTCCAAACTAGCGGACCATCTCGCGCTCCTACAGTTGGTGATTGGTATACGACAGCAACTAGTGCCAGCACTGACAGGATTCATCGCATTAGTGTCAGCATTACCCCAGCCATGCTCGCAGCGGGAGGTGGTAGCGTCACAATTACTGTTCAGGATGCAGAGAGTAACGGAGCCTTGGATGAAATTGACAATCAAGCAATTGGCAATCGAAGTTGTCCCCCAGCGAGTAGCTGCGATCCCACTCGCTTTGAATTACGTGCAGCCGATGGCACAACAATTCTCCCAAGTCAAACTGTGGGGACAGCAACTGGGACAGGTGCTCCTGATGGGACAACTGTTGTCTTTACAGTCACGACACCCGGCACTTACCAAGTTACCAGCGAAACTGGAGCTTTGCCAATTTTTGCCAACAATGCTAATAACCTTAACAACGATGACAACACCTTTAGAGTTGTTGTTTCTCAAAGTGGCGGACTAGTTGGTAACTTCCAAGGTACGGTGCAGCAAAATACTGGCGAAAACCTAACTATTCCGTTCTACTTTCTAGTTGGTCCGACGGCTAATGGAACAAGTAATTTATTCTTACGAAATTTTGATCTGGATAATGGAGGAACCGTAACTTATATCCCACCGACAGGCGGGGTTGTACAAGGGACAACATCAGATAATGGAGTTTGGAATGGTATTAATGGAAGCTTGGACACAGGCGGCGATACCGTAATTGCCAACAATACTAAATCAGCGACGGGTGGAGATGCTGGAATCTGGGGCTTAACGATCGCTAACTTTACAAACAATAACCAGACTCTTTTTGAGGCAAATGGGGATGGCGCACGCCTACCCTTGTACGACCGACGCCCCACTACTGCTGGAAACTTCACAATTACCGCTCCAGACGATAACACTCGCTCAACGACAATTGGTACGCCTGTCGATCATCCCTTTACCATCACCAATAACTTTTTTACCAACGATATTTTTAATCTCACGACTTCAGGTACAAATCCCAATTACACCGTGCAATTGCTCGATAGTGCAGGTAATCCTTTACCCGATACTGATGGCGATGGAGTGCCAGATACAGGGATTTTGACCCCAAGACAAACGGGAAACTTTATTCTTCGCGTTACCCCCAATCTAGGAGCAACAACGGCTGACACGACTCAGATTAATGCCGTTTCCTTCATGGATAACAAGGTCGATCCTGCGAGTAATACCATCCAGTCCATTCCGAAAACGACGACAATTACCACAGCGGTGACAGGTTCAATTGGCGATCGCGTTTTCAACGATTCCAACGGGAATGGCACGCAAGACCCAGGAGAACCCGGTTTAGCCAATGTCACTATTACGTTGAGGGATAGCAACGGTAATGTAGTTGCCACGACAACCACCGATGCTAATGGCAACTACAACCTTACAAACCTGCCAGCGGGTAGCTACACCGTAACCGTCACCGATCCGGCTGGCTTTACTCTCACCACGAATAACCAATCCCTAACAATCAACCTCGCTTCCGGTCAAACCGTAAGCAGTGCTGATTTTGGCTATCGCCAGACGAATAGCTCAATTGGCGACTTAGTATTTAACGACTTAAACGGCAACGGTACGCAAGACCCAGGAGAACCCGGTTTAGCCAACATCACCGTTACCCTGAGGGATAGCAACGGCACGGCGATCGCCACAACTACCACCGATGCTAATGGCAACTACAGATTTACAGGTCTACCCGCAGGTAGCTACACCGTCAGTGTTACTGACCCAGCGGGCTTTGCAATCACGACGGGAAACGACCCTTTCCTTGTGAATTTGGCAGCCGGAGCAGCCGTTAACAATGTTGACTTTGGCTTCCGTCAGAGCAATGCCTCTATTGGCAATCTCGTCTTTAACGACATTGACGGCGATGGGGTACAAGACCCAGGAGAACCGGGCATCAGTGGCATCACGATTAATCTCAGGGATGCGAATGGGAACGTTATTGCTACAACCACAACTGACGCCAACGGGAACTATACATTTAATAATCTCCCAGCAGGTACCTACACTGTTGCAGTTCCCAATCCTCCGACTGGCTTCAATGCCACTCCCACGACTGCCCCTGGTTCAATTACCCTAGCAGCGGGTCAGAACATTGATAGTGCCGACTTTGGCTTCCGTCAGCCTAACGGTTCGATTGGCGATCGCGTCTTTAATGACACCAATGGCAATGGCATTCAAGACCCAGACGAACCCGGTATTAGCGGCGTTACTGTTATTTTGAGTACTAACGGAGCGGAGAGCGCCAGAACCACCACTGACGCCAACGGCAACTACAACTTCACCAATCTCCTACCAGGAACTTACACCGTTGAAGTTCCCGACCCTCCGGCTGGCTTCACTGCCACAACTCCTGCCCCTAGCCCGATTACCCTAGAACCCAATCAAAGCGTTGACGATGCTGACTTTGGCTTCCGTCAACCTGACGGCTCAATCGGCACCATTGTTTTTCGGGACTTGAACGGTAACGGCACTCAAGATGCTGGCGAGACAGGATTCCCAGGTGTCACGGTAACCCTGCGAGATACGAATGGGAATGTTATTGCCACCACTACAACTGACGCCAATGGTAACTACTTATTCAGAGAGCTACCATTTGGTACCTATATTGTCGATATTACCGACCCTACTGGCTTTACCCTCACAACCAACAACGATCGACTGACGGTCACGCTCAATGACAATAATCCCAACTTCTCCTTAGCAAACTTTGGCTTCCGGGCAGCAGGTACAATTGGGGACTTGGTTTTTAACGACGCCAATGGGAATGGCACGCAGGATGCTGGAGAAAGCGGCATTGGCGGCGTCACCATCACCTTGAAAGATGCTAACGGCACGGCGATCGCCACAACCACCACTGACGCCAACGGCAACTATAGCTTCACCAATCTGCCCCCTGGTAACTATATCGTTGAAGCGACGACCCCGGCTGGCTTTACCCTGACCACGGGAAATTCTTCCTTTCCTGTTACCCTGAATCCCGATCAGTCTGTCAGTAACATTGACTTCGGCTTCCGCCAACCCGGAGTCAGCCTTGGAGACTTAGTTTTCAACGATATTAACGGCAACGGAACTCTAGATCCGGGCGAAACGGGACGTGGCGGCATCACCGTAACCCTAAAGGACGCTAACGGCAACGTTATTGCCACCACTACCACCGACGCTAACGGGAACTATCGCTTCGGTGGTCTGGCAGAAGGGACGTATTTTGTCGAGGTAAGTCCCCCTCCTGGCTTTACCCTGACAACGGGTACCGCCTCTATCCAAGTGACAGCTACAGCCAATCAAACGGTCAACAATCTTGATTTTGGTCTCCAACCAGGTACAACCGCTGCTGGCAACCTCCGCTTAGTCAAGCGCATTACCAATGTCACTCGCAATAGCGTTCCTATCAGTGGGGTGGATTTCACTCGCTTTGTGGATGATTCCAATACCACTAATGACAATGCTTCAGGCTTTTCTCAACTGTCACCAGTGGGAGCGATCCGATTACTAGAGGACAATGCTTTGCAAAGTGGCGATGAGGTGGAGTACACGATCTACTTCCTCTCCGATGGCGGTACTCCAGCTAACAATGTAAGATTCTGCGACCCAATCCCTACCGGGACAACCTTTCTGCCCAATAGTTTTGGTGGAGGTAGAGGGATTTTGTTACGTCAAGATGGGGTGGATGCACCGCAATCTAATGCCTCGGATACCGACAAAGGGAGATTTTTCTCGCCCCTTGCACCTGTAACGACTCCTTCTTGCCCAGATCCGAACAACCCCAATGGATCGATCGTCTTGCAGTTGGGCAATATTACCAACACTGCCCCTAATAATGTAGGATTTGTACGCTTCCGAGTCAAAATTGACTAACTTTTGTCTGGGTGGCTCTAAGATGGCAGAACATAATTAGCAGTGAAAAAAGTCTATCCATAACTCATGAATGCCTTGATTGATAAAATTCAAGCCAGCTTTTTGGAGCTGATTGGTTCTGCCATCGAGTTCTTGCCAGGATTGATTGCAGGCTTGGTGATTTTCTGTTTGACGAGCTACGCGGCTGAGTTTGCCGAAAGAATGGCGTCACAGGTTAGTCCTCGAGTCGTCCGCAGCAAGTCCTTGCAATTTCTCTTAGCACGGACGAGTTACGTTGCGGTTTGGGTTGTGGGAATTTTGACGGCAAGTGTGTTGGCATTTCCGGGATTGCGACTAGGTGATATTGTTGCCGCTTTAGGGTTGGGTTCGGTTGCTATCGGCTTTGCGTTCCAAGACATTTTCAAAAATTTCTTGGCTGGCGTACTGCTGCTCATCCAAGAACCGTTTCAAATTAATGACCAAATCGTGATTGAAGACTACGAAGGGACGGTTGAGCGCATTGATATCCGCACGACGCAAATTCGTACCTATGGGGGAGAACGGGTACTGCTACCCAATTCCACTGTATTTACCAATGCGGTGCAAGTAAGAACGGCTTACGGATATCGGCGGACAGATTTGGAAGTGGGAGTGGATTACAATACTTCGCTACCTGAAGCCGCAGAAATTTTAGACAAAACCATTCGACAGGTGGAGGGAGTTTTGTCTGATCCGCCACTGGAAATTGACTTGGTTAGCTTTGGTGAGAGTTCGATTGATTTTGTGGTGCGTTATTGGACGACGCCGAGACAACCGCAAGTGCGTTACGTCCGCACGCACGCAATTATTGCAATTAAAGAAGCGTTTGACCAGGCAAATATTAATATTCCCTACCCAATTCGGACTATTTACTCCTATGACCAGCAAAAGTTTAATGATTATTTGCCAAGCTCGGCAAATGATGGCGATTCTAAGTCAGGGTAAGGAGTTTTAGTCAGTAAAGGGAGCTTAAAAAAACTAAAATGTGACTATAGAATTTAGCGCTTCAGATATCCGAACTCTTAGAGAATTCGGGTATCGCGGAGCAGGAACCACACCAGGTAAGTGAGGACGTTGAGGAAAAAGAACAGGAAATTTTATCACTCCTAAAGGGGTATCTATAGACCACGGACATGGATAATTGATTGCTGACTAATGACGAATGACGATCGCTACCTCTTGTTTTACAAGCCTTACAATGTCTTGAGTCAGTTTACCGACAAGGAAGCGGCAGAAACTGAGCGGGAAACGTTGAAAGATTACATTCCGGTACCGTCGGTTTATCCGGTGGGACGGTTGGATCGAGATAGTGAAGGATTGTTGCTGCTCACCAATAATGGGCGTTTACAGCACCGACTTTCAGATCGACAATTTCAACATCCCCGTACTTACTGGGTGCAGGTCGAGCGCGTTCCTGATGCGGCGGCTATGGAGACACTGCGCCAAGGGGTGACGATCCAAGATTACCGCACGCGACCCGCTAAGGTAAGGCTTTTGGAAAAGGAACCGGACTTACCACCGCGCAATCCTCCGGTGCGCTTTCGCTTATCTGTGCCGACGGCGTGGCTGGAGATGACGCTGACGGAAGGGCGCAATCGGCAGGTACGGCGGATGACGGCGGCGGTGGGATTTCCAACGTTGCGGCTGGTGCGGGTAGCGATCGCCCGCCTCTGTTTGACTGGGTTAGCACCGGGAGAGTGGCGTGATCTGACGGCGGCTGAACTCAAGGGGCTTTTGCAGTTGTGTAGACTCTCTGTATCTAAGCTAATGTGATCGGGGAGCTTGTGTGGCATTGTTTGATTTCGGTTCGGTTAAAGTGACAACAACCGGACTCGGTAAATTGGTGAGCGTAGATTAAAGATAAGTTAGATAAATAACCGCAGGGTTGGGGAGAGATTTCACGGCTATCAGTTGCTGCCTTGTCCATAATCCTGTAACTCTGAAGAAGATGTAACCAGAATGGTTTATACGCAAGAGGCGATAGGGAGATGTGGCAAACTAGATGGCAGTTAACTTGTCAGAAAAATTTAGAAACCCCGATGGGATTTGAGGAAGTTCCATTATGTTGATCTGTCCCCAGTGTCAGTTTGAAAACCCCAATACAAACAAGTTTTGTCAAAGATGTGGAACTTCCCTGACTCACAAAACCTGTCATGAATGCGCTACCCTTGTCCCGGTAAATGCGGCAAATTGCCAAAATTGCGGGGCGTTTACAGGAACTGTCTGGTGGGCAATCATTTCTAGAGACTCAGGAGACTCAGGCTTACAGACGGTGGCGGAGGGTGAAGCACAAGCGCCAGTAGAGGCAATAGAACCAGTTGCCCAGAACGCGGCGGAAGTAGAAACAGAAATACCTCAGCCCTTAATTTCAGAAGCTGACGAAACCTTACCGCCGCTAGAGTCTTTGCCGGAATCCACCTCCAAGACCTCAGAGACTAGTCCCCTTCCGGAGCCGGAAGAAATAACAGAAATACAAGTCCCGCTCAATCAGGCAAGTTTAGATTCAGAGGATCAAGAGGCTGTAATGCCTGAGAAAGGGAGTCTGAATGCTTCCCAGGAAGTGGCAGGGAGCGACAATGCTGTTGCCTCAACAACGGCAGTCACATTTTTAGATACGCAGCAACGCTACCGACTGTTGTCTTCTCAAGGCTTTGAAACGATAACAACTGGGGAAGTTGTCGTACCAGTGTTGGACTCTCAACCGTTTCAAAAGTCGCTTTTGGAAGCGCTGATGGAGCAGCAACAAACCGATGGGGGAAACTTGGATGCGGCTGGTTTTTCGGCACGAATTGAATCAGACGCTTGGGGAGTGATTGGCATTCCCGCGATCGCTAAACCTTATCTGGCTCTACAAGGCTCCTATTACCCGATCATGCCAGAGGTACACGATGCTTGGCAGCAGGATCAAACGGCGGTGGTATTGCTGGAAGACCGTTCGGATTACCAACTCCTCTCTGAGTTGTGGGGACAAGAAGATATCCCAACGTTACAGCTTTTGTACTGGCTGGATGAAATGGCAAAGCTATGGGCAGCTTTAGAACCTTGGCACTGTCGTCAGAGTCTCTTGGAAGAGAGCAATTTGCGGGTGGATGAAGACCAGTCTTTAAGCCTCCAACGCTTGTATGTAGAAGCCCCAGGGCAGGTATTAACGCTTCAGGATTTGGGGAACAGGTGGCAGCAACTGTTCAATCAGTCCCAGCGAACGCAGTTTACCTCCCTCGATCAGTTACTTCGCTCTTTGCACGGTGGTGAGATCCAAACCGTCGAGGAATTGCGATCGCACTTAGAAGCGATCGCCCACGAACAACAATCTTCTTCAGATTCAATTCCCGAAGCCATTAATTCCACCGCGATCGCTACAGGAGCCACTCAGTCCATGACATCAGCATCTAACAACCCAGCAAATACCGGAGTCTTAGGCAAGGAGGGCGAGCGTAGCAATGAGGCAGACGATCTGCCGACAGTAATTTTACCAATGCAGTTATTAAGTCTCGATGATGCGGGTTGCACTGATATTGGTCAGCAGCGAGACCACAACGAAGACTCCTTCGGTATCCAAACCTCGATCAAAAAGCAGGAAATGCCTATAGGACGGACGCTGCAGGCACGGGGCTTATACATCCTCTGCGATGGGATGGGGGGACATGCAGCCGGGGAAGTCGCCAGCGCCATGGCAGTAGATAGTCTAAATCGCTACTTTAGTGACCGCTGGAAAGATGAGTTGCCCACAGAAGAAACAATCCGCGAGGCAGTGCATCAGGCAAATCACGCCATTTATGATGTTAACTTGCAAAATTCCAGCACCGGCAGCGGACGGATGGGAACGACGCTGGCAATGATTTTAATTCAAGATACCAATGTGGCGATCGCCCATGTAGGAGACAGTCGCCTTTATCGCCTCACCCGCAAACGCGGCTTAGAACAAGTCACCACCGACCACGAAGTCGGTCAACGGGAAATTCGGCGGGGAGTAGAAGCCGCGATCGCCTATTCTCGTCCCGATGCTTACCAGCTCACTCAAGCCTTAGGCCCGCGCAGCGAACAATTTGTCAGCCCTGACATCCAATTTTTAGAACTCAATGAAGATACATTATTTATATTGTGTTCTGATGGCTTGTCGGACAACGATCTGTTAGAAACATGTTGGCAGACTCACCTGGCTCCTTTACTCTCGTCTCGTGCCAATTTAGATCAAGGCATTCTGCAACTTGTTGAACTTGCCAACGAGCACAATGGTCATGACAACATCACCGTTATTCTCATCCGCGTCAAAGTGCGACCCAATTTTGACGGACAGCAATTAATTTAAAGATGGGGATTGGCAGAGCGGGAATTGACGCTTTGATGAATAGAATTTTGGTAATCAATCATGAGCAAATAGCAATGAACTATGAATAACGGACTAATGATTCATGTCTAAATGACTAATGACTAATTTATGGTCACGCTGACACTTTTACATCCCCCGGCGCACACTCCCTTACAGCAGTGGCACTTTCAAAACCAATCGATTATTCGGATTGGTCGTTCCCCTGATAATGATGTCGTTATTAACGATCCCTTAGTCTCGCGGTATCACCTGGAACTAAAGGCAATCAATGCCTCAGCCGATAGTGCCTGGAAACTGCTCAATCAAGGAACCAATGGCACCTTTCTCAATGGGGTGCTAGTGTCGCGGGGGCTGCTTCCAGCGGATGCTCTAATTCAGTTGGCAAGAGAAGGGCCGTTGCTGAAATTTCAAACCCAGCCATTAACTGCTCCTGATTCGCCAGCGACGCCCAGCGCTCCACCGCCAAAGGAGTTACTGGAGAAAACAATCCACTCTTTTGTGCCTTGTACCCATCCAGACAATTCACCCAGTAATTTATTTTGCATTCACTGCGGGCAACCTTTGGTAGAGGTGCAGCGATTTATCCACCAGTATCAGGTACTGCGGACGCTGGGTCAGGGAGGGATGGGGACAACTTACCTAGCCTGGGAAAAAGGGGGGAAAACGTCATCCCATCCGCATTTGCTAGTGCTCAAAGAAATGAATGCAGATATGGCACAAATCAGCAAAGCTCAGGAACTGTTTGAGCGAGAAGCACGTACCCTTAAGGCGTTGAATCATCCAGGGATTCCTCAGTACTATGACTTCTTTGTCGAAGATGGGAAAAAATACCTGGCAATGGAACTCATTCATGGTCAGGATTTAGAGCAGCGAATTTATCAGCATGGGCCGATTGCCCTCCCGCAGGCGATTGGGTGGATGATCCAAACCTGTGACGTTTTAGACTACATTCACTCCTGTAATCCGCCATTGATTCACCGGGATATTAAACCCGCTAACTTAATGGTTCGTCATCGAGAGCAGCGCGTGGTTGTTCTTGACTTTGGCGCGGTGAAAGAAATTGGCACTCCCCTCGGAACTCGCATCGGTGCAGAGGGATACAGTGCCCCAGAACAAGATCTGGGTCAACCCTGCACTCAGTCTGACCTTTATTCAATTGGCCCAACGCTGATTTTTCTCCTCACTGGAGTCAACCCTTTCAAGTTTTATCGTCGTCTGGGTTCTGGCTATGGTTTTGATGTTAAAGGGATTCCCACGATTACGCCGCAGTTACGGGAATTAATTGAGCGAGTATGCGCCCCCAGACCGCGCGATCGCCACCAAACGGCTCAGGAGTTGTCACGCGCTCTCGCTGCTTGCCTGTAGCGTTTTGGGAGATGGGTGATCAGGAGATGGAGGGGATGGAGGGATAAAAGTTTTAGCTATTAGCTTAAAAATGTGCAAGGTTATTTGATAACAGCTTATTGAAGAAATTGAGGGAAAGGCGATGCCAATTCCAAGTCAGTATTTGGATGAGCAGGTGAGGCATTGCGTTTGTACCCTACTCCAGTAAATTTACTTAGAAACGGTGACAGGGGGGATTTGGGCAGCAAGGCGGTTTGCTGTTGTCACTGGGATTGACTTTGCAAATAAAGGCGATCGCCTCAATCTATTTTGCTAACCTAAACCGGAAATAATAGTAGCAATGCTTTTGTTACTTTTGCTACCTCATTTGTCCGTAAAAACCTCAGTATTTAGCATAAAGATTGGCTTAAAACAATTTAAGCTTGTGAATTATTTGTGGAGTCAAGGTAAAGATTTAGTGAAGTAGAACTTCCAATACAGATTTTTAGTTGACAAATCCTCAGTAGATTCACTAGTTTGGAATGAACAGCACTTGAGAAATTGCCACTATGGCTCAAGATCGCTTGTTTCACAGGAAATTATGCTAATTGTTGAAACTTTAAAACGGTCAATCCTCATGATTCAATTGGTTATTTTCTTTGAAAATACCTAGCGTCTGTAGCAAGTTTTTTTCATAAGTTTTTTTTTAATCAATCATTATTAGCTATCAGGTAATTCTTACTCGATAGCGCTTCCGGCGATAATCTTCATTTTTCGAGGTAGCTGAATGAAGCAAAATTCAGGAGTGCTTGCGCCATCTCTCGTTGTTGAGAAAGATTCTCGCTTGACTCTGCAACGTCTTTTACCACCCTTACAATCAACACCAGACAGTCCCAAACTGCTCTCAAATTTGAGCCAGGACTTTGAATTTGTAGAGTTTCAACTGGGCGATTCTATTGATAGCATACCCACTGGCTCTCAAAATTCTGCTTATAGCGAACAAAGTCAACCGTATTTTTATATAATTTGCCAGGGGCGGGTACGGTTACTGAGCTTCGATGCTCAGAAACAACGAGAAGTTTCCGTCCAAGTCCTGACAGAAGGGGAAATCTTTGGCGGTGAGGCTTATTTTTGCCAGGAGGAGTGGTTGCCTTATCAGGCGATCGCGGCTAGCCCGGTGCAAGTCGCCCGCATTTCCCTAGACGCATTGCGCCCTTGGCTGGAGAAACCGGAACTCGCAGCCAACTGGCGTGCTAGCGCCCATAATCAGCAACGCCTCATCTTTTTTAAAACCGAAAGTGACTTGTGCGGCGAGAGTGTCTCCTTGGGGCGATCGCTTACCAGTCACCAACTGCAACAACTTTTACCCTACTTAGTGGAACAACGCATTCAAGCTGGGGCAGCGTTGGCGCAAGCGACACCCGCTAAGGCGGGTCGTTTTTGGCTGCGTCGCGGTCAAATTGATGGTCAATCTTTGCCGGAGGGGAGTTCCTGGGGCTATCCAGCAGATACTCCCCTAACTGGTATTGCCCAAACCGATTTACTGGTTTACCAGCTACCCGCCGAACATTGGGAAACCGCCTGCGCGATCGCTCCCCTGCTAGCGACGGCTTGGGGAGATCCCGTCCCAACAAAGAGCAACGGACGCCAAGCCCGTCCTACCGGGCTTCCCTCCTCCCCCATTACCAGCAACGCTTCTCGTTCCCCTCAACTGCAAGTTCCCCCAACTCTCTCCTCAAACGAATCCCCAACGGTGGAATTTCCTAAACCGTTGAAACATCGGCGCTGGCGCTGGGGGAGCTTTCCCTACATCGAGCAACAAAGTACCTCCGACTGCGGGGCGGCTTGCTTGGCAATGATTAGCCGCTACTGGGGCAAGTCACTGAGCATTAACTTTATCCGCAATTTGGCAAATATCGGGCGGGCGGGGGCGTCTTTAAAAAGTCTTGCCAAAGCAGCAGAAAGTTTGGGTTACCAAGCGCGTCCGGTGCGGGCAAGTTTAAGCCGTTTGGTGGAGCAACAGCAGCCCTGGATTGCCCACTGGCAAGGCGATCACTACATCGTTGTCTATAAAGTTAAAGGCGATCGCGTACAGGTTGCCGATCCAGCGCGGGGAAAGCGATCGCTCACACGCTCAGCATTCCTCGCTGGCTGGACAGGATACGCCCTGTTGCTCGAACCCACAGAAGCTCTCAAAGCGCTTCCCAACGAAAAACAGTCCCTGGGCAGATTCTTGGCAGTACTTTTGCCCTACCGTTCCCTGTGGGGGCAAATTCTTCTGGCTTCCTTGCTCATTCAAGTTTTTGGGCTAGTTACTCCCCTATTTACCCAAATCATTCTTGACCAAGTAGTGGTCAACAGAAGCCTCAGCACGCTGAATGTTTTTGCCATCGGCTTATTGATTTTTGGAGTTTGGGGCATTGGCTTATCCGCAACTCGGCAGTATCTGTTGAGCTATTTTTCTAACCGCTTGGATCTCACCTTAATTAGCGGCTTTATGAGCCATACGCTGCTACTGCCTTTAAAGTTTTTTGAATCCCGCCATGTGGGAGATATCCTCACAAGGGTTCAGGAAAATCAAAAAATCCAGCGTTTTTTGGTTAACCAAGTAGCGATAGCTTGGTTGGATTTACTGATGGGGTTTGTCTACCTAGCGTTGATGTTTTATTACAACTGGCAACTTACCCTGTTGGTGCTGGCACTCATTCCCCCCATTTTCTTTTTGACCTTAGGTGCAACTCCTTTTCTGCGGAAAATTTCGCGGGATGTGTTTAATGATGCCGCCGAGCAAAACTCGGTACTGGTAGAAACGATGACAGGTATTGCCACGGTAAAAGCAACAGCGGCAGAACAAGAGTTGCGTTGGCGTTGGGAAGACCGTTTAACCAAGTTCCTCAACGCGCGATTTCGGGCGCAGAAGTTGGGAATTAATTTGCAAGCTGCCAATGGCTTGATTAATTCCCTAGGAAGTACCGCTTTGTTGTGGTACGGGGCATTGTTGGTGATTCAAGGTGAGCTAACGATTGGTCAGTTTGTTGCCTTTAATATGCTGGTTGGGCGAGTCCTTAGCCCGGTGCTGGCACTTGTCGATATTTGGGACGAACTGCAAGAAGTTTTGATTTCTGTAGAACGGCTGAACGATGTTTTTTCTACTCAGCCGGAAGAGTCGCCAGGAAACCCCATGCTGGTGTTGCCACCCGTGCGCGGTGAGGTGCATTTGGAAAATGTTACCTTCCGCTACGACACGGAGGATGAACGGAACACGCTGGAGAACATCAATTTTTCTGTAGAGGCAGGGCAAACCATTGCTCTAGTTGGTCGTAGCGGTTCCGGTAAGAGTACGTTGGTCAAGCTGCTTCAGGGGTTATATCATCCCGTCAAGGGTCGAATCTCGATTGATGGTCATGATATCCGTCATGTTTCTCCCCAGTCTTTGCGATCGCAATTGGGCGTTGTTCCCCAAGACTGTTATTTATTCTCTGGGACGATTTTAGAAAACATAACCCTGTATCGCCCGGAATTTACGATGGAGCAAGCGATTGAAGTTGCCAAGCTAGCGGAAGCTCATGCATTCATTCAAATGCTGCCTCTGGGTTACAACACCAAAGTCGGAGAGCGGGGCGCAAGCCTATCGGGAGGACAGCGGCAACGGATTGCGATCGCCCGTGCTTTGTTGGGAGAACCACGGATTTTGATTTTGGATGAAGCAACTAGTTCCCTAGATACCGAGTCAGAACGGCGATTTCAGCAAAACCTCGCTCGCCTTTCCCGCGATCGCACCACCTTCATCATCGCTCACCGCCTCTCCACGGTACGCAATGCAGACTGCATCCTCGTCCTAGACCGAGGCATTCTCGTTGAACAAGGCACCCACGACGAACTAATGGCAAAAGAAGGGCTTTACTACCATCTAGCCCAGCAGCAGCTCGATCTTTAACGGCAGCGGCAGCTATTAGCGCGATCGCCGCCACCCCTGGCATTTCAATTTTCTCTGCCGAAAGCATATCCCTCTAGAGGTATACAAGTATGTTATTTACCTTCCCTAAAGTCCCAGCCGTTAACAAAAGTCAAGCAAAAAGCTGCCAAATTGGCAGAGGTGGCTTAGACCAGCAACTAGAATATATACGGAGAAGACTGTTAATTGTCCAAAATAACAATAAATCAACCGTATCTTCACTTAAATAACCGTAAAATAACGTGTTATTTTTTATCGGCAACCCGCTTGCTGTTGAGTATTACAAAAGTATTAGGTAGGCGCTTTTCTACTTCCTAAGCCAGATAAATTCCGTTCAGTTCCCTACTGAGACTTCTGCTAATCCAGAGATTGAAAACTACAAACAGCAATGTTTCTAGTTCGAGTGATGATGCAGCACAAACAATACTTGGCATCAAATTTCTACTAACGCAACGCTGACCAAGAGCAAATGCTAAAGTTCTCGTTCTAGGTCAATAACATGAGCTTTTTTAAACGTTTTTTCCGAAGCAGTTCCCCATCAACGGTTTCCAGCCAGCGAGATCGAGTTACGGCATCAAACAGCACCAATGCTGCCCCAAGGGAATCCTCCTTGTCAGCCACGACGGATACGGCTTCGATTTATGGCGGTGTGGCTAGCAGGGCGCTGCCAGTTCCTGAAACCTCGACGGCTACAACTCAGTGGTCTAGTTCGGTGCAGACGCTGTTAGATCAGCCTCCTGCAACGCTTCCCTTTCGCCTCATTGTTGGCGGCATGATTTTCAGTGTTGCCTTTGGTGCCTGGGCATGGTTTGGGCAAATCGAAGACGTGGGTAAAGCTCAAGGGCAGTTGGTGCCGCAAGGAAAAACCTACAAAGTTCACCCGATTGAGGCGGGCAAGGTGACGGCGGTGGCAGTGAAAGAAGGCGAGACAGTCCGCCAAGGGCAGGTGTTAGCTGAGTTGGATACTGAGTTGGCACAAAAAGAAGTCGATCGCCTCCAGCAATTACTTAGTGCCTACCAAACCGAATTAGGTCAAAAGCAATCGTTGCTGGAACAAATGGGTTTGTCTGCTCAAACCCGTACCGCGATCGCCTCAGCCGATTTGGGCGCTCAACGCAGTGCGATCGCTCAGGCAAGGGAGAAAGCCGCCACAACTCGCCGATTGCTGGCACAACTGGGAACGGAATCCACGGCTTATCAAGAACGAAGAACCCGCCTAAAACCGCTCACATCAACGCTGCAAGAACGCCTCCAGCAGCTACGCACCGAGGAAGCGGCACATCAACAGCGCTTAGAACGGCTAAAAACGCTGGGGAAAGAAGGAGCAATTTCCCAAGAATATATCTTTCAAGCCGAGCAAGCCTTGCGCGATACGCAGCAGCGCATCACTCAAAGCCAACTGCAAGAAGAAACCAGTACCAACGAGCAATTGTTTCAGGCGGAACAATCCTTACGCGATCGCACCTCGGCGATTACCACAAGCGAAGGCGAACTGGCTTCTGCCCTCGAAGAAGTCGAGCGTTCTCAAAGCGAATTTGCCCGGAAGCAAGCAGAGGGACGCAACATCAAAAACGAAGCCGAGGAGCAAATACAGCAGCTTAAAGTGGAAATTACCCAGCTTGAAGCGAAAATTGCCGAAACGAAAAATTTGCTCGTCAGTGCCCAAGCCAAACTACAACAACGGTTTCTCTATGCTCCTGTTGATGGCGTCGTTTTATCCCTCAACCTGCAAAATACGGGCGAAGTTGTTCAACCCGGACAAACCCTTGCCGAAATTGCTCCCCAAAAAGTCCCCTTAGTTCTCTCCGCCGTGCTGCCGAACCAAGAAGCTGGCTTCGTCGAAAAAGGGATGAGCGTGCAAGTAAAATTCGATGCTTATCCCTATCAGGATTATGGAATTATCCCCGGCAAGGTTGTATCCATTTCCTCTGATGCCAAAGCCGATGAACGGTTGGGGGCAGTCTATCGCGTAGAAGTGGCATTAGACCGCAACTATGTCACCGCCCAGCAAGAAAAAATTTTCTTCAAGGCAGGTCAGACTGCCACTGCCGATATTATCATTCGCCGCCGCCGTATTGCCGATGTATTGTTCGACCCGCTCAAGCAACTGCAAAAAGGCGGAATCAATTTGTAAATGTCAGTTTTTACAGGGAAATAACAATAATGCATCAACGCGCTTCACACACAGACACAGGTCTAGATAAAGCAATGAACCCCGAACAATTTAACCAAATTGTTGAAGCCATTCTCGCGGGTAAGTACTCTTGGGCTTGTGTTTTGATTCTGCGCTTTTCTGGATACAATCCTTTACACTACATTCCTTACCGCACGTATAACCGCTTGCTCAAAGATAACTGTCCCCCTCGCCAAAAGCGCCTGAATAAAGCACGTACTTCTGAGCCATCTGAGCAAGCAACCGCTAACGAACGCTGCACTAAAATTAGCGACCTCGCTTACTTAGAAGCCGTCAGCGCTCGACACAGTAAAGTTCGAGGTGGTGGTATCGCTGCTTGGTTTCGGTGATACACACACAACAGAGGACAGGATTATACTAATGCCCTTTCACAGGTGTTGTGCAATCACGGTATGGGGTGGCAAGAGTCGCCCCATCTCTTCCTTCACCTTCATCTAAATTATCTGTGTAACCACTGAGTGGGCGATCGCCTTCTAATACCAATCCTCTAATTCCCCTCCCCGTGAACACCACCATGGGTTGGGGTGAGGTTCCGACGTCGCCTCTTCATCGGAAATGGGTATAAAAATACGTTCAGCATCCTAAATAAAACAATGTCTTCCTACCTGCTCCCAAGAGGTAGGTTTTTTTGTTAAGTTTGCCGAACTTTAATCAATCCCAAGTTGCAGCCATTACTTTGACAACAGCTTCTATAAAGCAAATTTCACCCTCTAAATTAAAAGTGCAAAAACCGAAAATAAATACACTGAGTTTTTATGAAATTTACATGAAGATTACTTAAAGAAATGATGAATTATTTCTAAATTCTCTATATATAAAACTAGAAAGAAACTGCCAAAATGGCAACATAACCTTTTTGAAAAAGCTAAATTGTTAATACAAAGATTTTGTATCCATAAAACACTTTTCTTGAGGAAGCAATCATGGTTATTTCCGATCTAAATCATCTAGAAGTTGTTACTGAAGAGAAAAATATCCTTGGAGGCGGTCGGTTTCGTCGGATTCCTGTAGCAAAAGCAGAGTCAGTAGCAACTGCAGATGCTATTGGTAGCCGTTATACTGAATCCTACACGTTCACCAGCGCACAATCTGTTGCAGGTCTTTTCTCTAGCTCCGCCTCCGCATCTTTTGCGGAATCTAGAGGTAACTAGATCTAATTTATTAGGCTTTTTACGCATGAAAATCGCTGGAACCTAAACTAACAAAAAGTATTTCAGCGATTTATTTCTGTTCTATAGCTTGATGATTCCAGCAATCAGGTCTGCTACTTAGTTTTAGCTAACTCTAACCTCATTCAATTCACCTAAAACTATCCGTATCCCTTAAAAATAAGGTAAGGAGAGACACAATGACTCAACTCAAAATAGCCGATATTAACTTCTGTGAAACAGTTCTTCAAGAAGAGGGTGGTATTACAGGAGGTCGCATTACACCTCGTGTTTTCACTGCTGCGGCTACTGCCTCTGACACATTTCTAGATGCAAGAGCTAATAGAAGTGGAGACCTCGCCAGTGGATTCACCCTGAATCTTTTCGGTCGCGGTAGTGCTGCTTCTGCCGCTGCTTCCGCAGTCTCCCTCGGCGGTCAGGCATCAGCAAATGCCTATGCTAATGCCAATGAGTAATGTTTCTTAGCCAAAGCTAAATTGATCAAGCTATCAGTGAAAGCAAATTTGTGCTTTAGCTGATAGCTAATGAAATTTTTAAACCTTTAAATTTACTGTCAACAGTTTTACTTGATTCTAACTACTTTTATGTTGTTAGAAAACTTATTCTATGTTAAAAATTTTTGCCTTTAAAGCAAAATATATAAACAATATTTTTTAAAACTATTATGCCAAAATGGCAACTCTAATCAAAAACAGATTGCTACATTAGTAATATCAACAAAGAAGTTGATAACTCATAAAAAGGAGCAAGCCAATGATTATTTCCGACTTAAATTATCTCGAAACTGCTTCTGCTGATGTTGTTGGTGCACATAGTTACAACAGCGTGAATACGACTACTTACAAGCAGGCTTTCGTCAATCAATACTCTGGTGCCTATAGCGAGACATCCGCCGTCTTCGGTGATGACTACGGCTACAGCTACTACGGTAACTCCTCCAGTGCCTACTCCAACGCTAGTTCTTCTAACTCCTCTTACATCAATCAGTAAAACCCTCTAAATTAAAGGAGCAAACCAATGATTATTTCCGACTTAAACTACCTCGAAACTGCTTCTGCTGATGTTGTTGGTGGAGATAGTTACAACAGCGTGAATTTCTCGACTTACAAGCAGGCTACCGTTATTCAAGACTCTGACGCCTATAGCGAAACATCTGCCTTCTTTAGTGATGGCTACGGCTACGGCTACTCCAACGCCTCCTCCAGTGCCTACTCCAACAACTCTTCTTACATCAGCCAATAAACCCCTTTCTCACTTGAAGGAGCAAACCAATGATTATTTCCGACTTAAACTACCTCGAAACTACTTCTGCTGATGTTGTTGGTGCATATAGTTACAACAGCGTGAATTTCTCGACTTACAAGCAGGCTACCGTTATTCAAGACTCTGACGCCTATAGCAAGACATCTGCGTTCTTCGGTAATAGCTACGGCTACTCCAGCGCCTCCTCCAGTGCCTACTCTAGCAACTCTTCTTACATCAGCCAGTAAACCCCTTTCTCACTTGAAGGAGCAAACCAATGGTTATTTCTGACTTGAACTACCTCGAAACTGCTTCTCCTGATGTTGTTGGTGCTGGCGGTTACAGCAGCTTTAGCCTCACCGACTTGAACCTCAAAACTGCCTTAGTCAGACAAGACTCGAAAGCTAAGAGCAGTGCTTATGCCGTTTACGGTAATGCTTACTCTAGTGCCTACTCTTCCAACTACTCTGTCATCTACCAGTATGACTAAGTAGTTTAGTGAGGACAAACAGTGTAGAGATGTCCCAGTTTGACTAACAAAATCTAAAGTATGGAAACCGTAGGAAGCAAAATCAAGGTACCAATGAACCTGATACTTCCTGCGGTTTTACTTTCTAAGAGGAAAACAATGAGTTTAATAGTTATTGCTGAACTTGATTTTTTAGAAGTTGATTCTAGCAAAAATCAACTCAAAGGCGGTTTTTTATTTCCAAATCAGCCTGCGCGTATACCCTTGCCTTCCTTGAGCGGTAAAGGAACTGTTGCCTTTAGCGACATTAGCTCTAACCAAAACGGTACTGAAACTCAAATAAGTTCATACAGTGTAGCCGAGGTTTCTCCCAATGCCCAGGAGGATAGCTTGACTCTTAGTTCTGTATCTTCTTCTTTAATTGTTGTTAATTCGTTTTAGTTGATTCATCGAAGAGAAAAACGCTTTATTTTGTTTATTGCTAAGGAAATGAATAGCGATGACTCAGTTAACTCAAAGCGCGTTTTACCTGACTCTGTTTAGCATAGTAACTGCCGTTGTTCCTGCTGCTCAAGCTAATCCCGTTCATAGTAGTGCGAGTTCTACTTCATCTGCTATCAGCAACAACGGAACTGTGACAGCAACCACGACGACTTCAGCAACAGGCAACGCTACCGCTACGGCTAACGCCACCGCCACTTCAAACAACTACACGGCTACATCTACCTCTTCTTCTACAGGTGGATTTAGCAACAGCTTGTCTACAGCCACGTCTCCAACTAGCCTTCCTAGTAGTAGTAGTGCCACTACTGGCTTTTTTCCAACTGCTACCTCTAGCAGTGCGAGTGCAACAGCCTTTACCTCGCCAACTGTAGCGAATACAACCAACGCGAGTGCTGTTGCACCTACCATTAACTCTGCTATACCGACAAGCAACTTAAGTTCGCCCAGTACCTTTATTGCTGCCTTTTCCACGCCACCTGTTCAAGACGGCGATACTAATTTGGCAGCAAACAAGACGGCTAGCGGCAATGCTTCGACTTCTTTAAGAGTAATTGGACCCTATAGCCGCGTTTTCCCAGGCTTGATTGGTATCGAAGAAGAGCGGTAGAATGACTACTAATCAAGGCTACAGCGATCGCCCTAAGACAAGTTTATACTTTGTTTAGCGCTTATCCGATGCGGTTGACTAACGCAGCCGCATGTTTTCATAGGCGCGAGTCGCTGAATCTACGGAATTCTTTTAGGCAATCAATGGTAGAACGGCAATATGATCTCTTTGTCAAAAGAACCGATTCAACCGGAAGAAATTCTCAGTTTTTTGAAAAAAAAAATTTGTTTCAAAGAAATTTGTCAAGAAATTTTACAGCAACAGATCGTTGATAGAGTTGCTCAAGAAAAAGGCATAGCAGTAACGCCAGAAGAGATACAAACTGAAGCCGAGCACACTCGTCGAGAAAAGCATTTAGAAAAAGCGTCAGATACTCTGGCTTGGCTAGCCGAGCAGATGATTACACCAGAAGACTGGGAAGCGGGAATCCGCGATCGCCTAATTACTCAGAAATTAGCAGAAGACTTACTTTCTAAAGAAGTTGAAAAGTATTTTGCACAGAATCGGCTAGATTTCGACCAAGTTTTGCTTTATCAAATTGTTGTTCCTTATGAAAAAATTGCTTACGAACTTTTTTATCAAATTGAGGAACAAGAAATCAGTTTCTACGAAGCGGCTCACCTTTACGATCTTGATGAAAGACGCAGGCATCAGTGTGGTTATGAAGGAATACTTCATCGCTGGAGCTTGAAACCTGACGTAGCCGCCGTAGTTTTTAGTAGCAGTCCAGGGGAAATAACTCGTCCGCTTAAGACAGAGCAGGGATATCATATCTTCCTGGTTGAGGAATTTATGGCGGCGGAACTAACACCGCAATTGACAGAAGAAATTCGGCAAACAATGTTTCTTGAGTGGCAAAATAGCGAACTCAACTACCTGCTTTACAACCAAAGTTGAAGAAAGACTTTAGTTATTCACAATAAACCTAAACTCGTACTACTAATAACACTATAGGAATAGAATTATGGCTCGCTCCCAAACTGTCAGAAAATGGATAGTTTCCCCGGATGGGAAGGTAATTGTTCAAGCTCACAGTGTGGCTAGTGCTTCTGGCGAGCAGGAAAGCGTTACACATCAAGACATTGCCGTTAAGATTAGTATCGATAGCAGTTACAGCCGAAGTAGTAGCTTTAGTTCAGCTTCTAGTCGCAAGTAGATGAATTCTACAAAATCTTTTTCAATTTCAATCGCCATATAGCAGCTTTAACTCATTCGCGAACAATTGGTAAGGGCGTATAGCTATACACCCCTACACAGCAACCCTAGGGTTTCATGACTCATCTATGGTTGCTACATTCACTGAATTACGGCTACGCAAGAGCCAACATAGACTCTATATTCCCTAATTAGCGAATTTCTTTCTTGCCTTTAAACCAATGCCTGCTAACCCAAAAGTTAGGAGGAAACCAATGGTAGTTGAAGGCTCAGGAGTCTTCACCGTCACTTGATTTCGCTTTGTTTCAACGAACAGCAGGTTAGTGGTATTAGCAAACGTTCGAGAGTAGGATGCTTGAATCGAGCCTTGAGTAAATTTTTCCTTACCAGCAGGAGACTCGATCGTGCTGGAACGTCCAAGAGTCATGTAGGTATTTTGTTGAGTGGTTATAAAATCGCTATTACCCTTAGTATCTACTTTACCCGCAAGTAAAAATGAATCTAGGAGGGTTCCGCTGTCACCGTCAACTATCTGGAATGACACCTCTCCTGAGGCAGTAGCACGCTCTGAATCTAAGTCGTCAACTTCTGCCGTCAGCCCCAGAAACGCTAAGAAGTTAAACGCGAAGGTTTCGCCAGGATTGATTAAAAAGTTTCCCAGCACCCTTGCTTCGCTTTGTGCCAAACCAAAGTAGTTGGTTCCTTCTCCCTCTGCAAAACTTGATGAGCCATTGCAAGCCGCAGGAGTTGTTAGTTTTCTCTCTAGACTACAAGGTAGAGAGAATGAAGGAGCGCTGACAAAAATAGCATCGGCGCTAGCGTCAGTCACCACTGAGGAACCAGCACTCGCGATCGCTAAAGTATCTGTATCAGTTGTTGTCTGAGTGCCTAACGGACTTTGGTTAAAGTTAACTTCAAAACTACCTGTCGATGAGGCAAAGGTTGCTGCTTGGCTAGGAGAAGCAACAAGCGTAGAGGTAGCTACTAGGGGGGCGCAGAATAGTAAGACTTTTTTTCCTATTCCAACCTGAATTTTCATTCGTCTCTCCTCATTAATTACTGCGATTATGTTTTTTAGACAAAGCAAAGTTAGAGAAAAAAGATGCTATTTTCTCAATAACAAAAATGCTGACTCAAAAAGTCTTTTTTCTCAGTTCTACAGGATTTAAACAGCCTTAAAATCTTGTAGAACCTGAATCGTGGTAGACAAGATAACCCTAGTGGTAGACGCAAAAGCGAAATTGAAGTTACTTGAAACGGTGATATTACTTAAGTACTTGTTGCCTATACTAAGTTGATATTTACTGAATATCTTGAAGATAAAGCGAATATACGTAGGAATTAAAAGAAGATTTAGTAAAGACATTTAAGTCTTGCAAAGCCATCCGTAAATTTAATGAGTTGTTTGACAAGCAAACATAAAATTCTTACAAAATACCTACTAACTTCATGAAGCTTTTATAAAAGTCTCAGAAATTTCTGAATAGACTGTAAATTTACTTAGGTAGATAGCAGCAGCCTCACAGGGGAAGAGAAAGCGCTGTAAAAAGGGCGCGATGTCCAAGTTGCTCGGCTGAAGGCGATCGCCCTGACGGGTTCCTTCTCGCCTCCTTGATAACTTCTTAGGAAACTTATTCCGGAGGTACTGAGACGCCGAAGGAATATACGAAGACATTAAAGATTTTGGCGGGAAGGATTGCGTGAAAGCGGACGCTCATCCGCTCTTGTTGGGGCAGTTACTACAGGAGCGTTACCAAGTTGTTCAAGTTCTCAGTGCTGGGGCATTCGGACAAACCTACATTGCCCAAGACACTGAGCGGTTAGACAGTCCAAAATGTGTCATTAAGTGTCTCAAGGCTCACAATCAACACTCAAATTTGCTGCACATTAGCAGGCGTTTGTTCATGGCTGAAGCAGAAACTCTGCAAAAAGTGCATGATCATCACCAAATCCCTCAGCTACTCGCTTGTTTTGAAGAAAATCAGGCATTTTATTTAGTGCAAGAGTGGATTGATGGGCAATCCCTAATGACTGTCTTACCTGACAGGAAGCATGGTGACACGCGGTGGAGTGAAAGTCAGTGTATTGCTTTGCTGCGAGATGTTTTGGGGATTTTAGAGTTTATCCATCGCCAAGGTGTCATTCACGGCGATCTCAAGCCGAACAACTTGATCAGACGCCATTGTGATGGCAAGTGCGTGCTGATTGACTATGGTGCGGCGCATCCGGTTCGCCCTTATCTGCGCCCTCATGCCGTCAAGTTGGCGCAATCTGAGGTATTAACAATTAAGCCCTTTGGTTACTTACCGCTAGAGCAACTGCTTGGACAACCCCAACCTAACAGTGATATTTACGCCTTGGGGATAATTGGCATTCAAGCTCTCACCGGAATTGATCCAGCAAATTTACAAACCAATCCGGATACTAACGAAGTTCTCTGGCGTAATGAAGTATTGGTGAGCAACCAACTGAGTAGCGTGTTGGAACGGATGGTTTGCTATGACTGCAACTCTCGTTACCCGTCAGCCAGAGAGGTTTTACAAGCACTGGAACCCTTATCTTTTGCTGAAGCACCAGTCTTGGTGGCATTTCCTGGCTTTTTGCCCGTTGAGCCTGTTTTGCCTAATGCGATCGCGGAAGTTCTCGCCGACTACTCTTTTCTAATTCCCTCTGAGAACAGCCCTGCTGTTAATGCCGATGCCACACCTCTTGATGTGCAGATCATGAGCGCCGAAACCGAGAGCGAGACTGTAGAGCTTCAGATGAGTTTTAAAGAACTTGCTGCAGCTTTTGTTCCCGATTTGCCGCCGCTGCTTAAGGGAGTGAGTGCGGGAATGGCAGCGACAAATGCTATAACGATCGCCGTTGGGCTATCCTCACTGATCCATGTTGGGGCGTCTAATACTGGCAGCGATCTGTTGTGGCAAGCAACAGAACAGTATCAGGCAGGAAATTTCAAAGGCGCGATCGCTCTTGCTCAATCTGTTCCTAAGGAGAGTACTGTCTATGAAGAAACCCAGGCGGCAATCCAAACCTGGCGCTGGGAGTGGCACAGCGCTACAGCTCGTTTCCAATCAGCACAACAGGCATTTAAGGAAAGTCGGTGGCTGGATGTGGCAGAAGCTGCCCGTCAGATTCCTGATGTCCCCTACTGGCAAGCAAAACTTGCCCCACTGCTAGAGAAAACAGCCCCCAAACTAGAGGCAGAAGCGCACAATCTCCTGCAAAAAGCCTATGATCGAGCCGCGAGCAAAGACTTCGCTGGCGCTCGCAACTATCTCTTACAAATTCCCCAACAAACCTCCATCGGCAGCCAAGTACAACAAAAACTAGCCGAGTATACCCAAAAGCAGTCCATCAAAGCTGATGCCATATTGCAAAAAGCTTACGAACGCGCCGCCAAGCAAGACTTTACCCAGGCGGTAGTCTACCTCAGACAAATATCAGAAGACACCCCCGCCCACAAAACCGCAAAAGTCAAAATTGCCGAGTACACCGCCAAGCATCGTATCAAGGAAGAAGCCGAGGCGCTAGCCGCTTCGCAGAAATCAAAACAATCTCAAATCTCCTCAGCATCTAGTAACCTCAATCCTGGTACTCGTCTCCGTGAAGTGGTAGGAGTAGGGAATTAGTTATCCCTTCGGCGAGGTCAAAAGTTAGAGGTAGGGGCAGAGTCGCGGGGAGCTTGATACGCCAACAAATCGGTAAATCAAGGGGTGTAAAAATTTTGTCAATCAATCAGGAAAGAAAATATTACAACCCTCCTGCACAAAACGCGATTGAAATAAACAATGACACTTTGAAAAACCATCTGTTAGGATAATCGCCGCAGAGATTCTAACGCTCATAACACAGGTGGTAGAGGTAAGCTGCTGATCAATCTAGAAAGTTTCGGCACTAGCCGGATCAGGAAGAGGAAAATAAGGAGAGTGACTGATGTCTGAAGAACCACAACCCCACCAGCCTTGGTGGCAAACGATTCCGGGGATGTTTACGGCAGCCGCTGGCGTAATCACAGCGATAACAGGTTTGGTAATCGCCTTGAAGCCAGCAAATGTTCCTAGTCCTCCAATTAATGCAATCAGTTCGCCCTCAGTTGAGACAACGACCTCACCACCCGCCCAAACTCTCAACCCGCCCTCATTAACTGAAGCAAACATTGTGCCCAGCGATCAGGGAAAACCTCAAAAGAAGAAAAAGAAGTAAGCAAAAAAGAGCGATCGCCCTCTTCCTTCCCTTACCGATAGAGGTAATAAAAAACGCGATCGCTCAAAGACGAATTTATATTCGCTCTCGTAAACTCAATTACACCATTGCTGGCTGCTTCTCCATCTCTTCGCTGTACTGTCCCATGCTGGCAGCACTGTTGCACTTGGCACGGTGCAGAGACAGTTTTTGAGATTTCTCCACATTCGCATCCTCGCCCTTCCAGTTGTCTAGCGCGGGTTGCTGGATAGCACGGGCGTAGGAGAACGTAACGCGCCAAGGCAGTTGCTTATACTTGGCATTCATCGCGTTTAGATGGGCGGAGGAACGCTCCATACTCTGACCACCGGAAAGGAAGGCAATACCTGGAACGGAAGCGGGAACGCAGTCGAGCAAGCACTTTATGGTGGCGTCTGCCACTTCTTCCACACTAGCTTGCTGGGGGCAATCCTTGCCAGAAACCACCATGCTGGGCTTCAGAATCATTTGATCTAAAGCAACGTTTTGCAGATGTAGTTGATCGAAGACGGCAATTAGGGTTTGTTCCGTTACTTCATAGCAACGCTCAATTGTATGATTTCCATCGATCAAGACTTCCGGTTCAACGATGGGAACTAAGCCGCCTTCTTGGCAAAGTGCCGCGTAGCGAGCCAAGGCGTGAGCGTTGGATTCTATGCAGGCTCGGCTGGGAATACCGTCCCCAATTGTAATCACTGCCCGCCACTTCGCAAAACGCGCTCCCATTTTGTAGTATTCAGCAATGCGATCGCGCAATCCATCCAGTCCTTCCGTTACCTTCTCGTTTGGGTGTCCGGCTAACTCTTTCGCCCCTGCATCTACCTTGATACCGGGAATCATGCCGTTACTCTGCATCAGTTTAGGGAAAGGAACGCCGTCTTTTGTAGACTGGCGGATTGTCTCGTCATACAAAATTGCCCCACTGACATACTCATTCAGATTAGGGATTGTCACTAGTAACTCTCGATAAGCACGCCGCTTTTCTTCCGTTGTTGGAATTCCTCTTTGTTGAAATCGCTTATTACAAGTGCCATTACTCTCATCCATTGCCAAAACCCCTTTATTGTCAGCCATCATAGCTTTGGCGGTGGCTTGGAGTTCTTGTGTATATTGACTCATGTGGTTAATACCTCTGTAATTTTCTGCTTTAAATTTCTGAGCTTATTGCTATAAATTTGCAACAATTTTGTTAACTGTCAAATCAGCTTTCAGCACGAATGCGGGGAACATTCGATGCTGACAAAGCCTTTAATCCCTGAGGGAGTAATTTTGTTCTTCAGCAATTAGCCTAACGAGTGAAGCGCTTACACCTTTAAGAGCACAAGCTATTGCTAACAATCTAGGTTGCTGAGTTAACTGGCGATCGCAATAGCTGAAAGTTCCTCACTCTAGCTCAGTTGAGCCAAACCGATATCGGAAGTGTATTTCAACGCCCAATTCATCTGATTTAAGCAAAGGCTGCTACTCAGCTTACTTTTTCCCTCCTCCTAAAACATCCCTCAATGGTTGTGAATTATTTATTAAGATTTGGTTAAATAAAATCAGAAATGGTGTAGAGCATCCTGGTAGAACTGAGACCTCTAGACAACTAGAACAGCGATCGCGTAAATCTTTACAGAAACCCTTCTAGTTGACGTTGCAAAATCTTCTGCCAGGATGCATTGACTTCTTAAGTATTAAAAAGTCGGATAACGAGCCAATACTCCGGAATTTCTACTGCTAATTAAAAGAATTTTCCATTTGTTGGCGGTAAACAAGGTCTTGAATCGGAGTGCAGACAAGTTTTTCTTTTCTTCCCTGTGCTGCTTGATTTAAAACCTGTTCAACGATGTTATTACGAACTCCATAGGGTATTTCTGTGTGACAGTGAAGACAAAACCAGTAAGGTTTTCCTGAGCGGACGTGAGACATTAAAGTGTAAGAACAGAAGGGACAGGAATGCTGATTTAGCATGAAAGTTCTCCCTGAAAGCTAAGGTAAGAGGTATAGCATTGAGGCGATCGCTCTTTGTACCCTTACGCTTTTAATTCTCCTTAAATATCAAAGAAAGTTCCTGAATGTTTTCATAACTAAACAAAACTTGTATAAGCGTAACTGAGGTCAAAGGGAAATATGCCTCTAACCTCTCCAATTAATTAGGGCAAGAACTTTCAGTAGGCTAGTGCAATCGTAGTTGAACAAATAGGGATGGCTGATATGAAGAGAGCGGGGAATGGGACTGCCGCCCTAAAGTGGGTTGATTCCTAGCCGATGACCAAAAAGTTCGTCAGTCCTGCTCAAAATCAATCCCAACTCTAGACTCTTTGCCCAATCCCCAATTAATTACTTCTTAGGCTGAGCGGTCTTTGCGGACTTTTTGAAGTAAGCCTCCATTATTTGACGCACCATTGGGGCAGCGACGGAACTACCGCCACCACCGGAGTGCTCGGCAAATGCCACAACGACAATCTCCGGCTTATCCGCTGGCGCATAACCTCCAAACCAGGCATGAGGTTGACCGGGAGGAGCCTCTGCCGTTCCGCTCTTACCCGCAACAGGGGGCAGGTGTTCAACCGATAAGATTTTCCCTGTCCCACTGGAAACCACCGCTCGCATACCGTTTCGCAGAGTTTGTAGAGTTTGGGGCTTGAGGTTGAGAGATTCTTTCCAGGTTTTCGAGCCTTCGTTGTCCTTTAAAAGGTGAGGCTTGACGCGATAACCGCCATTAGCAGGCGCAGAAAACATCACTGCAACTTGTAAGGGAGTTGCCTGGGTAAATCCCTGACCAATGGACATATTGACCGTATCGCCAACCGTCCATTCCCAGTTGTAATTTGCCTGCTTCCATTCATTATCGGCAACCAACCCAGCGGATTCTTCTGATAGCTCAATTCCTGTTTTTTGACCAAAGCCATAGCGACGTGCCCACTGAATCAGCGTCGGCCCGCCAACACCTTTGCCGATTTGACCATGGAAAGTATTACTACTCATCGCCATTGCTCTGACATATCCCATCGGGCCAAATCCTGCCCGGTTCCACTCTCCAAAAGAGACTCCTCCGACCCGCAGATAAGCAAATGTTGGTAGCACCGTACTGGGAGGATATTTTCCAGATTCCATGCCTGCTGTAGCTGTAACGGCTTTAAAGGTACTGGCAGGAGGAAAGCCTCGCAAAGCACGATTAACAAAGGGATTGCCTCGTCCTTGGAGTTGTTTCCAGGTTTCTGGGGTAATACGGGTAGAGAAGATATTGGGGTCAAAGGTGGGACGGCTCACCATTGCCAAAACCCCACCATTGTTGGGGTCGAGTACCACAATCGCGCCCTTGCGATTTCCTAAAGCCGCCTCTGCTGCTTTTTGAATCTCAAGATCAAGGGTGAGAGTCATGTCCTTGCCCGCTTTTGCTTCTTTCTCTCCTAAAATCCGCAAAACCCGACCTGAGCCATCAACTTCTACCTGCTGACCGCCCCACTCGCCTCGAAGGTGTTTTTCAAAGGATTCTTCAATCCCCATTTGACCAATAAAATCACCGAGACGATAGCCTTCCTCCTTGTGTTCGGCGAGTTCTTCGTCGTTCATTTCTCCGGTGTAACCGAGAACGTGAGCGCCTAAATCGCCGTTGGGGTAGTCTCGCACCGCTTCGATATCTACCTCTACCCCAATTAATTCGTTGTTATATTCCGCTAAAGCCGTAATCTGGGCAGGACTAATGCCACGGGCAATGCGAATCAATGAAGGCGAGTTGTAGCCAGCTTTTTCTAGGCGAGTCTGAATCTCGGCTTCAGGAATCTTTAAAATCTCCGAAAGATTCGCCAGGGTTTCTGGCCATTCCGACTGTTTACGAGCAATCGGCCAAAGAAAAACGGAGTGAGATAATCGGCTACTGGCTAAAATCTTGCCTTTGCGGTCAAAAATATTACCCCGTACAGGCGGCTTGGGAATCAAACGAATACGGTTATTTTCCGCAAGTTGACGGTTCCGTTCTCCCTGAGCAATCTGGAGATAAGCTAAACGAGAACCGATCCCCCCTAGCATAAAGATGGAGACGAAGAGCATGAGAACTACCGACTGGTAACGGCGTCCAACGTTACGGCTAGTCGATTGACGTCCAATAGAAGTAGAAGTAGAAGTAGGCCGAACTAAAGTCATAAGTGTTTGTCAGTGGTCAGTTATCCGTTGTCAGTAGTCTGAAGGCAGGTTGTAGGTTACGAGAGCTTGAAAGTTTTCTTTTATGCTCTTTACCGATCCTTTGGGAACGCCTACGGCGAACAACTTTTCAACTTTCAATTCCTTGACCAATACTGATGAGCGATCGCCTAACGGGTCAAGGAACATCAATAGTTAACCAAATTTAAGATAAAACTTGCAAATCCTCAAAGCATAGCACCGAATGGACAATCTCTTTATCTGTGTAGATATTACTGTCGGCAGAGGTTTAGTCTCAGTCTTAAGACGGATAAAATAAATCAAAGTTCGTTATCTTGCGTCCTAAACTCGCCAAAATAGAGCCAGCCAGCACATCTTTATCACCGCCCTTTTACGTACATCCCTATGTCTCAAACTCCTCTCAAAGAACAACGTTCTCCGGAGACAGCGACTGCCCTTGATGTTGAACTTCGCAAAGTTTTTAAAGTCTTCAATGGCGAAACCGCTGTCCGTGGTGTTGATCTAGAAATTCACTCAGGAGAATTTTTCAGTATTCTCGGTCCTTCAGGCTGTGGAAAAACAACAACCCTTCGCCTGATTGCTGGGTTTGAGACGCCTTCAGCCGGGGAGGTGCTAATTCAAGGTCAGTTGATGAATCATACTCCGGCTTACAAACGCCCGGTAAATACAGTGTTTCAAAGTTATGCCTTGTTTAATCACTTGAGCGTATCGGAAAACATCGCTTTTGGGCTACGGCTGAAAAAATTGCCAGGAGCAGAGGTAGAAAATCGGGTCAAAGACGCACTCCGTCTGGTGCAAATGGACACTTATACCAATCGCTTCCCCGCCCAGCTATCTGGGGGACAGCAGCAACGAGTTGCCCTAGCACGAGCGCTAGTAAACCGTCCAGCCGTGGTCTTATTGGATGAACCGTTAGGGGCGTTAGACTTTAAGCTGCGTAAAGAGATGCAGGTGGAGTTGTCTAAGCTGCATCAAGAGCTAGGGCTGACGTTTGTGATGGTGACTCACGACCAAGAAGAGGCGCTGAGTCTGTCCGATCGGATGGCGGTGATGCGTTCGGGGAAAATTGAGCAGATTGGTTCTCCCACGGAAATCTACGAACGCCCTCGGACGCCGTTTGTGGCTGATTTTATTGGCGATACTAATTTGTTTTCGGGGCGTGTGGAGGCGGCGGATGTCTCCTCAATGCAGGTGATTACAGAGACAGGCTTGAAGATTGTAGTGCAGACGCAAGACAAGCCCAGCACAAACTCATCACGGGATTTGGTAGTGAGCGTGCGACCGGAGAAAATTCATCTGAGTCTAGAACCAGTGGCTTCACCCACGAACTGCTTTGAAGGACGCTTAAAGCATGTGATGTACTTGGGGACGCATGTTCATTATGTCGTGGAGTTGCTGAGTGGCGATCGCATCATGATCAGACAACCCAGTACTAAGCAGTTACCCGACCCCCAGACTCCGGTTTATCTCCATTGGGCAGCAACCGATTGCCTCGCGTTGGGGGAGTAATGCCCTAAAATGCCTCTACCAGGATTGACGGAGTTTTTGCAAGAGCTGGAATCTCACTGCCATACTCAGGCGATCGCTACTTTTCTCAATGGGCAAGGTGAGTCCTTGGGGATCGAGCTGACTCGCCATAGACAGTGGGTAGAGTACGGCGAGCATCACACCAGCAAAGCCCTGTTCATGGCAAAACTAATCAACGGCTGCGAACCTGTAGCCTCACTGATTCTCCGCTCCCTCACCTCAGAAATCGACGAACTGACACAGCTACCCATTAAAGAAATAAGAGGCTACATTCTTCAACGTCACGGTGACGACTTGAGCTTTGAGAAACTTCCTCCTACTACCATGTTTGCCTGCCACAATACAGACGCCGAAACAGGGGAAGTGCTCCCTCTCGAACAATCAGTACGATACTGTTGAAGTTATTAGTCTTTTTTTTCCTTTAAATCTCATCCTGGACTACAAAAAACTGCGCTAACCTACTTCATCCTTCATACTTAATTCCCTATCTCTAACTAACCGTGCCTCCAACTGCTCATCGCTCATTCTATAGACGTTCAACTCGACGTCAGTTCTTAAAAACAGCGACAACGGCTGCACTCTCTGGGCTGGCGTTGTCTGGGTGTGGCTGGACGCTAGCAAACGTGCGACCAGCCGCTAGCAGCAGCGGTTCCTCAGATGAGCTATATATCTACACCTGGTCTGGCTACACCGACCGCGATTTGCTGGAGCGCTTTCGCAAAGAAACGGGAATCAGGGTGATCGCGGATGTCTTTGACTCCAATGAGGCGATGCTAGCGCGGATTCAAGCAGGTGGTGGGGGGCCTTACAGCATCATTTATCCCTCTGACTACATGGTGCAGAAGATGGTGGACTTGGGGATGTTAACAGTACTTGATTATTCCCGCATTACGGGGATGGATCGGCTATTTCCTCGGTTCCTCGATCCGAAATATGACCCAGAGAACAAGCACAGCATCCCTGTGAGTTGGGGTACAACCGGGTTAATCTACAACACCCAAAAACTACAACTCCCCCCTGAAGATTGGAATTACCTTTGGAACAATCAACAGCAACTTTCCAAACGAATGACGTTGTTGAATGACTTTCGCGAGGTAATGGGAGCAACATTAAAAATGCTGGGGTACTCGTATAACACTACCGATCCCCAACACATTAAACAGGCATACGAAAAGCTAACCCAATTGAAAAGCGCGATCGCTTCCTTCACCTCAGATGCTTGGCGACCCCAGGTACTAAGCGGGGACTTGTTTGTCGCCATGTGCTACTCCTCCGATGCCAATGAAGTGATGGAAGAATCGGAGAATTTGCAATACGTACTTCCTAACAGTGGTTCTTCCCTCTGGAGGGACACCCTTGTAATTCCCCAAACCGCTCCCAATCTTGAAGGAGCCTATGCCTGGATGAACTTTATGTTACAGCCCGATGTTGCCGCTCAAATTTGCCAGCGCTTAAGTTTTGCGACTCCTAACGAAGTTGCCTTCAATCTGTTACCCCCGGAAGTTAAAAACAATCCCAGTCTCTTTCCTCCAGAATCTGCCCTAGAAAATTGCCAAAGCATTGTGCCAATTGACGAGGCGCTTCAATTGTATGAGCGCTATTGGACGCAGTTGACTAGTAGCTAAATCAAGACAAGATCAAGGGTGAAACATTACAAGATTCATAACCACTAACCACTGACTATTGGTAAATTGTGTCTACCCAACTTACTCCTCCTGGCTTACCCAATCCTGCTGCAACTGATAGCATTGCCGAGCCACCTGTGCTGGTTAATAAAAGACATCCTCGGCTGAGTTGGCTGGAGCCTTTGGTCTTTCTAGGGCCAGCGGGAATTTGGTTGATTTTGCTGCTGGTGCTGCCGACGTTGGTGATTTTCGAGCTAAGTTTGGTGCCGAATATCAAACCAGGGCAAGTAGTAAATCCTTCGGGACTGGAGAACTATCTCCGGGTGTTTGAAGGAATTAATTTATGGGTAATCAGGCGATCGCTTACTTTTGCAGTTGGTAGTACCATCATTTGCCTGCTGCTAGCCTTTCCCGTCGCCTACTGGATCGCTCAGATAGCACCAAAGCGTTGGCGCAATCTTCTGTTGCTGGGGTTCATTTTGCCCTTGTGGACTTCTTCACTGCTGCGTTCCTACGCTTGGATTACTATCTTGCGACCAACTGGAGTACTCAACAGCCTCTTGGCTAGTATTGGCTTACCGACGTTGCAGTTACTCTATAGTGAGCCTGCCGTTTTAATTGGAATGGCGTATAGCTTTTTGCCCTACATGGTGTTGATTCTTTACGCTTCTTTAGAAAAGCTAGACCGCCGTCTTCTTGAAGCCTCGGCTGATTTGGGAGCCAACCCGATTCAAACCTTTTGGAAAGTGACAGTACCGCAATCGATGCCCGGAATTGCAGCGGGGTCTTTACTAGTATTCATCAGTGGTTTAGGAGATTTTGTCGATCCTGAATTACTAGGAGGTTCGTCGAGTATGACAATGGCGCGTTTGATTTATAACCAGTTTTTACTATTACAGAACTGGGGGTTTGGTTCAGCGTTGAGTATGGTGTTGATTTTTGCTGTGAGTATAGCGATCGCGCTTTTGCTCAAATACGGCGACACAAGCGCCCAAAAGTAAGTAGCCAGGAAAGTCAAAGGCGCTGCTGTACCCGACTAGTTTTAAGAGAATTCTCTACTGTGTGTAATCTCAATCAACCACACTGCCTGTTTTGTTGAGCTAAGATCCTGGGCGATCCGTCATATCCATCCCTAGGCAGATGAACATCCAGGAATTTATCTTATCTATCAACGGCAATGCAGTTTTGATAGCTGCGGATGGTAATTATTTGGGACTAGTTTCGAGCAATCAGAAACATCAAGATTCGATTTGCAATCCCAGAGGGCAATATGGCGACTCTTGGGGAAGTTTTAGCATAAAAAATCAATTTGGGCAATATGGCGGTCAATTTGGAATTCGTAGCCCTTATAACCCTTTCTGTCAAGAGCCGCCAGCCATTGTTTATCAGGATAGGATCGTTTTACGAGTAACCCAAAGTAATCATTACCATTTCTACGGTAAAGAACCGCTCATTGATCCTGATGTTTTATTTGGGATTTTGTTCTCCGTAAGCGGTTATTCTCAACCTGCTGCCAGTAGGAGTCAATATTCAGGCGGTTCCTACCAACCCACTACTACTCAGTCCTACTCTTCTCATAGAGCATCTTCCTATCAAGCCCCAGCTCCACAAACTGATCATTATGATTGGTTTGACGCTGGCAATGAATTTCTAAAATCTCAGCAGTATGAAGAAGCGCTTTCTTGCTTCACTCAAGCCGTTCAGCTCGATGCTAACTATGCTATAGGTTGGTACATCCGAGGCATTGCACTAGCTCAGTTACAGCGCTACGAAGAAGCAATTACTTCCTATGAGTACGCAATTCAATCAAACGGTGACTGGGGCAATAGAAGTCCTACGGATGCTTGGCATTTCAGAGGAGATGCTCTACTTCAATCACAGCGTTATGAAGAGGCGATCGCTTCTTACAATCAAGCCGTTCAGCTCAATGCTAACTATGCTATAGGTTGGTACAACCGAGGCATCGCACTATCTGAGTTACAACGCTACGAAGAAGCAATTACCTCCTATGAGTACGCAACTCAATCAAGCGGTAACTGGGGAAATGTGAGTCCTGCGGATGCTTGGTATTCAAAAGGAAATATTCTACTTCAATTACAACGCCAAGAAGAAGCGATCGCTTCCTACGATCGAGCCATTCAAATCAAACCCGATATAGTTGAAGCTTGGTATAACCGAGGTCTTGTACTCAGAGACTTACAACGCTACGAAGATGCGCTGGCGTCCTTTAACCAAGCCCTTCAAATCAAACCTGATTGGTTTGAAGCTATATACACCCAAGGATTAACTTTATTCCAATTAAAGCGTTATGAAGAAGCATTGGCTTCCTTCGATCGAGTCATTGCGGTTAAGCCTGACTTAGCTGAAGTATGGTTTCTTCGAGGTTCTGCCTTGGCGGAACTCGAACGGTGTGCAGAAGCACTCATCTGCTCAGATCAAGTAATACGACTCCAACCAGAAACCAGTAACGGTTGGGGTTTACGAGGTATAGTGCTAGCAAAATTAAAAGTATACGAAGACGCCCTCGTTGCTTGCGACAAAGCGATTCAAATCCAAACTGATCACTTCATTGGGTGGTATGGCAAAGCTTGCTGTTATGCCTTGCAAGGTAACGTTGAGCTAGCCGTAAAAAATCTTCAGTGGGCAATCGACCTTGAGCCAACATGCCGAGAAGGTGTCAAAACAGATCCAATCTTTGCCGCAATTTGCGAAGATGAGCGTTTCAAGCAGTTGGTTCCATAGACTTTTACCTAGATCTCAATCGGCAATGCTTGCTGAAGCTGTGACAACACTGGCTTTAATTTATCACTCGGAAAAGTTAAGCTAGCGAACATTCCCGGAGTAAGATTACACTTTGCGGCACTTAGTTTAGGTACGACTTGATGACAGGTCAGTTGAAACATCAAGAGGAGGACATAACCATCGATATGTTATCGAAATCCCAGGATAAGCCCCAATTCTCCTGGCAGGCGCTTTTTTCCCTGCTGATGTTCTTCTATATGTACCTACCGATTCTGGTACTGACGTTTTATAGCTTTAATGAATCTGCCTACAGTGCGGGTTGGGAAGGATTTTCCCTGAAATGGTATGTCCGGCTCTTTCAGGATGTGCGGATTCTTCGGGCGTTACAAGATAGCCTCACCGTCGCAGTGGTAGCAGTAGCAATTTCCGCTGTACTGGGAACTTTAATGGCGGTGGGATTAGCGCGTTATCGCTTTCCAGGGAAAAATCTGTATCGCGGAGTTTCCTACCTACCGTTGATTATTCCTGATATTGCGATCGCTGTTGCCACATTAGTATTCCTGGCGGTGATCAGCTTACCCTTAAGCGTATGGACAATTGTTGCCGCTCATACCGTGTTCTGTTTATCCTATGTGGCGATTGTCGTTGCCTCTCGGCTTTCTGGACTTGACCCTCACTTAGAAGAAGCCGCCCTCGACTTGGGAGCCACCCCCACACAAGCTTTTATTAAGGTCTTACTGCCAGAATTGATGCCAGCAGTTATCGCGGGTTGCCTATTAGCCTTTGTCCTCAGCATGGACGACTTTTTGATCGCCAGCTTCACAGCCGGGGCGGGAGCCAATACTTTACCAATGGAAATCTTCAGCCGGATTCGCACAGGTGTCAAACCCGACATCAATGCCCTCAGCGTGATGTTAATTTTGGCTTCCGGAGCCGTTGCCTTCATTGCAGAAACCATCCGCTACAAAGGCGAACAGCAACGGTTTAAGTAGTCCTGAGTCCTGAGTGGGAAGAAAGTATGAAGGGTGAAGTATGAAGGATGAAGGGTGAAGGATGAAGTATGAAATTATTAGGCGATTGGAGTGATGGCTAATCGTTGTCAATTTTCATCTCCCCTGCTCCCCTGCACCCCTGCACCCCTGCACCCCTGCTCCCCGGCTCCCCGGCTTCCGGTTGCTTTGCAACATGGCTTCGTACAATGGAGAAATAACCGTGCGATTCGTTCTGCCGAAATAGGTGAAAACGCCTAAGGATGGCAGGCTTGGAAACTGAGGCACAAGCCAACAGAACCAAGACAACTGAATGACCATGTAGGTGAAAAACCTACCCTCCAGGTGCAGGAGTGACAGCATCACCCCCAGGTTCGAGACTAGCCATCAACGCCTGAAGCGGGGTGAAAAGGTGGCAACACTGGAAGCCTAATTCGGTGCCCATCGAGCAAAGTACCCATGAGTAAAGCTTTGGCTTGAAGATACGCTTGAATCGTCGTTACTCCAAACCAGCCAAATAAGGCTGAGAGGCTGGAACCAAAAGGTTAAGGATATGGAGTTGGCGTTTGATTATGCGACCAACAAGCACTTCCCAGAAACCCGGCGAAGAGTATCACTCTAAAGGTACACAACATGGTCTTTCGGAACGAAGTAACCTCCCGTTTGTTCTCTCATAGGTCGAAGAATGAGAGCAGGTGCTAACCGTATACAACAGGTAGGAGAGATTGTGAAAGAAGCAAATGTCAGGGGTAATTCCCTGGATAAGCTGACGTTCACACGATGATTTGGATGATAGAGTCAGGAGTCAGAGCAGAAATGTCCAAAACGAGGATAACCAAGACTACGGCGGAATGGCGCTTGATTAACTGGCGAAAGCTAGAGCGTCGAGTGTACAAGCTCCAAAAGCGAATCTATCGAGCCTCTCAACGTAGCGATATCAAAGCACTTCACAAACTCCAAAAGATGTTGATGAAGTCTTGGTCAGCAAGGGCTTTAGCGGTTCGTAGAGTAACCCAGGACAACAAAGGGAAAAAGACGGCGGGAGTGGATGGGCTGAAAAGCCTGACCCCAAAGCAACGTCTTGACCTTGTATCTAAATTACACCTGGGGACTAAGGCTAGCCCCACCCGGAGAGTATGGATTGAGAAACCGGGAAGGGATGAAAAGCGACCCTTAGGAATACCTACAATGAAAGACCGCACCTTGCAAGCGTTAGTCAAACTGGCTCTAGAGCCAGAATGGGAAGCGCGATTTGAACCTAATAGCTATGGGTTCAGACCAGGTAGATCATGTCATGATGCGGTTTCCGCAATATTTGACTCAATTCGGTACAAAGCCAAATATGTGCTTGACGCCGATATCGCCAAGTGTTTCGACCGCATCAACCAGGAGAAACTGCTCCTAAAACTAAATACATTCCCGACCATGAGACGACAAATAAAGTCCTGGTTAAAATCGGGAGTGATGGATGGCAAAGAGCTGTTTCCCACATTCGAGGGTACACCGCAGGGTGGCGTCATTTCTCCACTCCTCGCTAACATTGCCCTCCACGGGATGGAACAACGGATAAAAGAATACGTTGGTTCTCTGAAATATCTTGATAAAAACAAGAAAAATAGACAGAACAGCGTAAGTCTAATCCGATATGCCGATGACTTTGTGATTCTCCACAAAGACATAACCGTAGTCCAAGAATGTCAGGCTATCACAGATGACTGGTTAAAAGACATGGGTCTGGAATTGAAACCAAGTAAGACCAGATTGGCTCACACCCTTAACCAGGTGGAAAATGAGAATCCGGGATTTGATTTCCTAGGCTTCAACATACGCCAATTCCCTGTAGGAAAATACCACTCTGGTAAAAACACACAAAGACAACTACTTGGCTTCAAGACCATCATCACCCCAAGTAAGGAAAAGGTAAAGGTACATTACGACAAAATTGCAAAAACAATTAGCAACCACAAGTCCGCGCCACAATACGCGCTAATCAAACACTTGAACCCAATAATCAGGGGTTGGTCTAATTACTATGCAACTGTAGTAAGCAAGGTAACTTACGCAGAACTTGATAAACTTATGTACTACAAGCTCCGAGCTTGGGCAAAACGCCGCCACCATAATAAAACAATGGGGTATTTGGTCAAAAAGTATTGGCAGACCATAGGCGACGCTAACTGGGTATTCGCAACCATGAAGGAGGGAACAAACCCACTTCGGTTACTAAAACATGCCGATACTCCCATAGTTCGTCATGTGAAAGTTAAAGGCGAATCGTCACCATACGACGGTAACCTGGTCTACTGGAGTAAAAGAAAAGGCGAAAGTCCCGAACTACCTACAAAAGTAGCAATACTTCTGAAAAGGCAAAAGGGGAAATGCGCCATCTGTGGATTGCACTTCCGCGAGGAAGACGTGATGGAAGTAGACCATCGAATCCCCAAATCGAAAGGTGGGAAGGATTCTTATGATAACTTGGAACTTCTACACAGACATTGCCACGATACGAAGACAGCCAGCGATGGCAGTCTGGGTATAAAATACGGCTGGAACAGTGCCGAACCTAAGCCCCCCAGAAAACTTGAGAAGGTAGAAGGGAAATGGGCAATGAGGTGTGTATGACAAGCACCAAATCATTGAGGAGCCGTGTGCAGAGAAATCCGCAAGCACGGTTTTGAAGACCAGCGGGACTGGCGACAGTCTCGCTGAGTTTAATCTATCTAGGTAGTTTTTGAGAGTGGAGCAGGCTTTCATCCCTTCAATTTCTGTTTTTCAACCGCATCAGATTGTTTGTTTAGAACATGAGATGAGCTGTTTATATGCCGAAGTCGTACAGGTGGCAACAAAGCGGCAAATTTGTTGGGTACGTCCGTTGCTGTTGAGTGAGACTTTAGTGGCTCCCTCAGAAAGCGATCGCCCAATTGTGTATGATTTACGCCAGGGTGCGGATTTACTTTGGCCTGTAAGTTTGTTTCGACCTGCCCTCGATACGGAAGTGATTCCACTTTTGGTGCAGCTAGAAACCGCTGACAGAGAACCAGAAAGTTTCCAGATTGCCCGTCAGCAATTTAACTGTTTTATCCAGCAGGTTTGGCAAGCCTACAAAAGTGAGTTTCAGGCTTCATAACGAATTCCGGCGTCTTTCATGCGTTGAATTGCGGCGTGCATCTGTTCCTCTGGTACAGTGAGGGCAATGCGAAAGAAGCCTTCTCCGGCTGCACCGTAGCCGTTACCAGGTGGCACGATAATGCCGCATTTTTCCATCAACAGTGTTACAAACTCAGTGGAGGTGTAACCTTTAGGCACAGGTGCCCAGACGTACAGGGTTGCTCTTGGGGGTGCAATCGACCAACCGAGAGATTTCAGCCCTTCCACAATGATGTCTCTACGGCGTTGGTAAACTGAGATTACGTCTTGCAGTTCTTCTGTGGTAGTTTCCAAAGCCGCGATCGCCGCTCGTTGAATTGCCTTAAATATCCCAGTATCGACATTGGTTTTCACTTGTCTTAGTCCCTGAATCCCTAGGGCATTACCAACGACAAAACCGACGCGCCACCCGGTCATATTGTAGGATTTGGACAAGCTATGAAACTCAATTGCCACGTCCTTCGCCCCAGGAACCTGTAGAACGCTCGGCGGCTTATACCCGTCATACGCCATTTCTGAGTAGGCGTGGTCATGGCACAACAAAATATCGTAGCGGCGGCAGTAATCCACCAATTCTTCAAAAAACTCTAACGTTGCCACAGTCCCTGTAGGGTTGTTGGGGTAGTTAATCCACAGTAGCTTTGCCTTCTGAGCCACTGCTTCGGGAATCACTTTGAGATTGGGCAAAAAATCATTTTCCGCTTTCAGGGGCATGACGTAGGGTTCGCCCCCGGCAAAGAACGTTGAAGTGCGATATACAGGATAACCAGGCTCAGGAATTAAGGTATAGTCCCCTGGTTCTACGAAGGCTAAAAAGGTGTTATGAATGGCTTCTTTTGAGCCAATGGAAGAAACGACTTCCTTGTCTGGATCTAAGCCCGTGACGCCGAAGCGATGCGCCATCCACTCAGCCGCCGATGACCGATAATCTCTAGTTCCTTGGTAGGGAGGATAATTGTGGGTCGAGGGGTCATCTATTGCCTCGTGCATCGCCTTCAGGATGCGATCGGGTGTGGGGCAATCGGGATCTCCCACTCCCATATTGATAATGTCAACCCCTTTGGCAACTAGCTCACTACGCTTGCGGTTAATCTCGGCAAACAGATAAGGAGGTATTTTCTCTAAACGTCTGGCAAACTGCATGGCGACTTAACAACAACTCGGTGAGCAAGTGGGGCGAACCATAGGACAGTCTACCGCTCTTTGCGGTGAATTCTATGTAGCACCGATACCGATAGCCGTTGTGCGATGTCGAATTTATGACTAAGTAAAATTACTAGAGCTAAAAATAAATATATAAACTGGGGATAAACCTACATCATCAAGAGTCGCCGTAAAAATTGATGACTACCCCGGTCAGTTACTATTTTTAGTTTTATAGATAGACTGCTGATTAATATTCATCATAGGTTGGGTGTTCCAAGGTCGATAAAAAGTAACATCTCCATCGAACTCTTAGATCAAGTCGCGATCGCACAGGATGATTACTTGTTTTTCCCGGAGCTAACTTTTTTCAGCGGTACCACCCAAACAAAAGAACATGATATCCAGACGAGGAGCAGAATTCCGGCGCGAACCTGGGGAGAAATTTAATTCTGCAACTAAATTGAATTAAGGGCTAGCAACTAACTGAATCCGACCAGCATCCATTTCTGACATCAGTAGTTCAAGGGCTTCGTAATCTACGTCAGAAATATGACCCAATCGAGTTAGTTCGTAGTTGATTTCGTTCTCTATATCGGGGGTAAGTTTTCTGATATAAAGGGCTTTTTCTACCAGTTGCCGAATGACATATGTTGTAGTTTTCACAAGATTACTCGGTAGAACTCTATATTCAGAATTTTCTGCTGAATTCTGACTAGTTCGTGCGATCTACATCTCATAATCAAGTGATCCAAGTCACTGCTTAGTGCAGAAGTTTTCAGATCTGCTCAACTACCGCCTAAACTTTGCTTAATTACAACTCTAACTTCGGGTAGATTGACACTTTTAAAATATTAATGCCATAGCTGAAACGGCTTAACCTGCTTGCTATGGCGGGCTTCCACTTCTTTAGTATAGACAAACCTCTACCCAAAGGAAGAAGTAAACAATATTTAAAGGTGAAGGATTGGATAGTATCTTCAGGTTGTTGATTATCAACCAGGGAGAGACAATACTTCTGTATCTCCATTGAAAAACAAAGTAGTGCACAATACAATCGCCTACTGAACCCCAAAAATTCCTGAAAACTTTAAAAAAAGTAGAGGATTTTATAAAGATTTGGCAAAACCTGACCTAGAGACTGTGTCTCCGAGAAAATACGGACTATGTTTTATACATTATTCTCAGATTTTGATTACCAGTCGAGGAAGTAGAACCATGTTGAGTACACTTGTTGATTTCCAAATGACGGTTATTGAGCCTTCAGGCCATGTCAATGCCGCCAATGCCTCTGAATTTCAAGACCAACTGGCAAAAGCTGTCGCCTCAGGTGAGCATTCTGTTTTGTTGGTTGATATGCAGCAAGTTGAGTCTCTAGACAGTGCAGGACTGATGGCATTGGTTTCGGCGTTACACATCGCTCAACGCCTCAATCGACGTTTTACCCTTTGCTCGATCACTCCCTCAATTCGGATTATTTTTGAGCTGACGCAGCTAGACGAGGTATTTGAAATTTTTGAAAATCGTGCAGCGTTTGAAGCCTCTTTGTCTTAAAGGGAAGCGAAGCCTCTGATTAAATACGGGTGAGGTGAAAACGATGGAGATGATCGAGGTAATAGCCGACAACAAGGCTATTACCTGCTCTCAAAAGGGGTTTGGTGACAACCTGGCGATGGGCAAAGTCTGTCCTTGCTTGTCCGGAGTTCCTACCGGATACTAAGGACTAAAAGACAAGTCAAGCGTCCGTAGTGGTAAGCGATCGCTCTGGGGAATTAGTGCCGCGTAGGAAAGTCCGTTAAGATTAGGAGTGCGAAAGCTATAGTCCTAAGTAACCTTATCGGTGAGGTGAAGCCCCGTGGCAGTTTCAGCTACACGCTTACTGACAGCAGATGTATCACGACCCGCTCGTTATCTAGGTAATGAGCTAAATGCCGTACACAAACCCTGGGATACCGCAAAAGTCCGCTGGGTTTTAACTTATCCTGAAGTGTACGAGGTTGGCGCATCTAACCTGGGGCATATTATTCTCTACAACATCTTGAATGCACAGCCTCGGCAACTGTGCGATCGCGCTTACTTACCTGCCCTAGACTTAGCCAAGAAGCTGCGAGAAACCCAGACGCCTTTATTTGCGGTTGAAAATAAGCGATCGCTCACCGACTTTGACATTCTAGGCTTTAGCCTCAGCTACGAACTGGGAGCAACCAACATCTTAGAAATGTTGGATTTAGCAGGCATTCCCCTAACCTGGCAAGAACGCGCCGAAAGCGACTACCCGCTGATCTTTGCGGGGGGACAGACTGCCACCTCTAACCCCGAACCCTACGCGGATTTTTTTGATTTCGTTGCCTTGGGAGATGGGGAAGAACTGCTCCCAGAAATTGGCTTAGTTCTAGAAGAAGGAAAAGATAGCGGGATCAGCCGAGAAGCCTTGCTGCTAGATTTGGCACAAATACCCGGCGTCTACGTACCGCAATTTTATCAAATGGCAGACGATGGCTCTGTCCATCCCCTGCGCCCCGATGTCCCCAAGCGGATTTTACGGCGAGTTGCCACGCCGATGCCTGCTTACTCCATTGGTTTAGTCCCCTACGTCGAAACCGTCCACGACCGACTAACCATTGAGGTGCGGCGCGGTTGTACGCGCGGTTGCCGCTTCTGTCAGCCCGGAATGCTGACTCGTCCGGCACGGGATGTGGAACCGGAGCAAGTGATAGAGGCGATTGAGGACGGGATGCGAGCAACGGGATACAACGAGTTTTCTCTTCTATCCCTAAGCTGTTCCGACTACCTGGCTCTACCCACCGTCGGAATGGAAATCAAAAATCGCCTCAAAGATGAAAATATTACCCTATCTCTTCCCAGTCAGCGGGTAGACCGTTTTGATGAAAATATTGCCAATATCCTTGGGGGAACGCGCCAAGGCGGTTTGACCTTTGCCCCAGAAGCGGGAACGCAACGAATGCGGGACATCGTCAACAAGGGGCTGACGAACGCAGAACTACTCAGAGGCGTCAAGACGGCGTTTGAGCAGGGCTGGGATAAAGTCAAGCTGTATTTCATGATTGGCTTGCCCGGAGAAACGGATGTGGATGTTCTGGGCATTGCAGAAACGGTGGCGTGGTTGCAGCAGGAGTGTCGAGCATCAGGGAGAAGACGTCTCAACATTAACCTGACGATTTCCAACTTTACGCCGAAGCCCCATACTCCCTTCCAGTGGCATTCCGTTTCTACAACAGAATTTAAGCGCAAGCAAGAGTTGCTGCGGCAAGCATTCCGGCGGATGAAGGGCGTGAAGGTGAACTACACCGATGTCCGCATTTCAGCAATGGAAGACTTTGTGGGACGGGGAGACAGACGCTTGGGTGCGGTTGTGCGTCGCGCCTGGGAGATGGGGGCGGGAATGGATTCCTGGTGGGAAAATTTGGAGCAGGCATTTGCAGCTTGGGGAGAGGCAATAGCCGCATCAGATTTAACGTGGAAGTACCGGAAGGTGGAAAACGGTGAATGGAATGTGATGGAAGGACTCACCGACTCGGACTCACTGACTCGGACTCAGGACTCACTTCATGAACCGTTGCCTTGGGATCATATTGATACCGGAATCGACAAACAATGGTTGATTGAGGATTTGCAACGGGCTTTAGAAGCCGCAACGGTACCGGATTGCTCCTTTGAAGGCTGTTCCCACTGCGGGATTTGCGGCACAGACTTTGGTCACAATGTGGTGATTCAGCCGCTGCCGATTCCCTCGTTTCAGGGGCACTTCACGCCAAACACAACAAAAGTGCAGCGGCTGCGAGCCTGCTTTGGCAAGCAGGGTGATATGGCGCTAGTTGGTCATTTAGACTTGGCGCGGCTATTTGATCGGGCGGTGCGACGTGCAGCTTTACCCGTTACTTTTAGTGGTGGTTTTCACCCTAGTCCTAGAATTATGATTGCCAACGCGCTGCCGTTGGGGGCAACTAGTAGCGGTGAGATTGTGGACTTTGAACTGACAGAGTCGATGGATGCGGGAAGTTTTCAGGAACGCCTAGCCGCTCAGTTACCCGGTGATATTCCGGTTTACCGAGTAGAGGAGGTGGACTTAAAGGCGGCGGCGGCAACTCAGCTTTTGGAACGGGCGGAGTATTTGGTTACAGTTGCTGTCAATGAGGCGGAATTTTCAACTCAAAACTGGCGATCGCTATGGGAAGGTTGGGTAGAGGAAATTAAAGCCAGTCAGGAAATTTGGCAGGAGCAAACGACGAAGTCGGGTAAGAAGCGACAGGTGAATTTGCGGGAGCGACTCTTTGAGTTGGAGCTTAGCGAACTCCAGCAGCGCAGAGAACACCCAGAGGAGGGATTTTCTGTGGTTTTGCGGTATGTGGGGAGTTGTCGCAACGATGGGACGCTGCTGCGTCCGGAGCATCTGGTCTATCTGTTGGAGTCGGTGAGCCAGCAGGAGATGGAGTTGTTGCACAGCCACCGCTGTCAAATGATTTTGGCGGAGTAATAAGGCGATCGCGATTCATTAATATCAACAGACTCCAGTGGAGGGAACGCACCGATGGTACGACAACTGCCCCCTGAAACCACATCAGATATTATTTACCCCGACAGCGATGGTCAGCCAATGGCAGACAACACTAAGCAATTTCGTTGGATTGTCATCATTAAGGAAAATTTAGAAATCTTATTTGCCTCTGACCCGAATGTTTTTGTCGCCGGGGATCTACTCTGGTATCCCGTCGCAGGAAATAACAAGATTCGCCAAGCACCTGATGCGATGGCTGTCTTTGGTAGACCAAAAGGAGATAGGGGTTCTTATAAGCAGTGGGAAGAAGACAACATTGCTCCCCAAGTCGTGTTTGAAATTTTATCTCCTGGAAACCGCCTCAAAGAAATGGCAAAGAAACTTCAGTTTTATGACCGCTACGGGGTTGAAGAATATTACATCTATGACCCCGACAGAGTGGATTTATTAGGCTGGCTGCGCTGTGAAGAACGCTTAATCGTGATTGAGGAGATGAATGGTTGGGTCAGTCCCCGACTCGGAATCAGGTTTGAGCTGCAAGCAGACACCCTGGAAATTTATCGTCCTGATGGGCGACGGTTCCTCACCCCTGTTGAATTAGATCAGCGTGCAGAGGAGGCGATTTCCCATTTGGAACAGGCACAACAGCGCTATCAAGCCTTGCTAGAGCAACTGCGAGCAAAAGGAATTGATCCGGAACAGTTGTAAAGACCTAGAACCAAGCGACTTGCGATCGCTCATATAAAACTCGACCATAAACACCCTCAGTCTGCTTAGCAATCTTTACCCAACTAAAGCGGCGTTCTAAGTCTTCGTAGGCATTATCAATCAACCATTGGGCATAGCCTGTATTCTTCAAAACCTCCAGGATTCCCCAAGCCAGAGAATCTGGGTTATTGGCATCAGTCACAATTCCCGTCTTGGTGTGACGCACGACTTCTGGTAAGCCACCTGCATTAGAAACGACGACGGGTACGCGAGCCGCAAAACTTTCTAAGGCAACGATACCAAACGGTTCGTAAAGACTGGGAAAAACAGCACAGTCAGCAACCGTTTGAAACCGATCCAGATCCACGTCAGACATAAAGCCCGTAAAGTAGCATTTGTGCCCAATTCCTAAATCCCAGGCTTGACGCCTTAGATGATCGGTATTCCCGCCACCGATAATCACAAACTTGGCGTAGTCGTGCATTTCCCTAAGTATTTTGGGCGCAGCATTGAGCAACACAGAGACGCCCTTTTCATAGGTCATGCGCCCCACATAGTAGACAATCTTTTCGCCATCATCGGCAAAGCGACGGCGGAAAGTTTGATGATCGAACTCAGGAACGCGTCGTTTCTTTTCCGGGCGAATACCGTTGTAGATGACATCCATTTTGTCCCACGGCGTCTCTAAAGCGCGTTCTACCTCCCGCCGCATGTAGTCGCTACAGACAATAACTCGCCAAGCATCAAAGGCAATAAGTTTTTCTTTCCCGCAAATGTAGTGATGAGTATCCGTATGAATTCCGTTGTAGCGACCAAATTCTGTAGCGTGGATCGTTGTAATTAGGGGTAATTTGAAGTTGTGCTTCAGGGCAATAGCGGCATCTCCTACCAGCCAATCATGGGCATGAATCAGATCAAACTGCCCCTCCTCTAAAATTAACTTGCCGCCATGACACCCCATACTTTCGTTCAGGTTCACAATCCAGTGGAAAAAGTCCTGACTGGGTGCCACTTGTACCCGATGAATATGAACGCCTTCTACCCTCTCATAGAGCGGCGCTTCCCCAAACTCCACTGTAATTAAGTGGACTTCGTGCCCTAGTTTGACAATCTCTGGATATAATTCAGCGACATGGCGAGCAATTCCTCCCACAATCCGGGGGGGAAACTCCCAGGCAAGTACGAGAATTTTCACGCTTCACCCATCCCCTTAGCTTCACACAAATCTATAAAGTGACATCCTCCCCCGTCAAATCAAAGATTGTGACGAGGGCATCCAACCTCACGGGGCTAGCTTTTCCTGGTTCTTCTCTGGCGAGATTTCGACACTTGCCTAGATTCCGAACCCCGCCTCAAGCCTGTGATCCCCAAACATTCCCTTAGCCATTGTGGAATAGTCCAGATCTTCTCTGAAGATCATGTCGCCAACATCACAAGAATATTTACTAATTAGCTCATATACACTCTTATGTTAAAAGCAAGGGCGGCGAACTCCTACCTTTAATCGCCTTTCATCTCCCGTCTATCGTGACGGGATTCATCAGGAGCGAGACTGAATCAAGTATTTCTCAAATTCTCATCGGGGTAATTCCCCTGAGCAGACAGTTTTTTCAGCGTAGAACCAATAATTGAGTGTTAGGCACGTCAAGAACCGGGCGACGGGCGAACTGCTCAGTAGTGAGTAATGACTAAAGCTTGTCTAAACATTGCCAACAACGCTTTTTAAAAAGTGCTGAACTGTGTCGATGAGTTCATGGGGCTTAAAGGGTTTGCAAATATAGGCATCAGCACCTTGCTTGATGCCCCAGTAACGGTCAAATTCTTCTTTTTTGCCGGAACACATCACGACGACCACATGCTGAGTTTTAGGGTCTGACTTAATCCGACGGCAGAGTTCGTAGCCGTTCATCCGGGGCAGAATAATATCCAAAACAATGAGATCAGGGCAATTTCTCTGAATTTTGTCCAGTGCTTCAACGCCATCACAAGCCGCACTTACATTCAGTCCACTGCTTTTCAGAAGCTCTGACATGATCTCTCGCTGAGTGAGACTATCTTCCACTACTAAAACTGTACGCATAAATTTCACCTGAATACTGAGGGAAAAAGTGGGCGAGGAAATGCAGTGTACCTCGATTGTAATGACTCTATAGGATGCAGCTTACCCAGTTCTCCCCATTTTCTCTCATTGGGAGGAGGTTTTCCGTAAAAGTTCTATTGACATTTCTAAATTTCATTGAAGCTTTAAATAAGGCTCTCCCTCACCGTCTGAATGACTATCGCGGGCGACCTAGAGTAGTGATGTACAAAACGGCTTCATCAGCGGGAATGCCGAGAACTTCATTGACTTGATTATCAAAAAAGCCACCAATTCCACTAACACCCATACCAAGATGGATTGCGGCTAAGTTCAATCGTTGTCCCAAATGACCTGCATCCATATGGAGATAGCGGTAGACGCGATCGCCATATTGAGCCACGGCTGACTGCAAGTCAGCGGTATGGAACAGTACCGCCCCTGCATCACGTCCTAGCTCTTGTCCTAAACACAAAAAATGTAATTCTTTCCGGAAATTCTTAAAGCGAATCTGTCGCAGTTCTTGTGCTTTTGGGGCGTAGTAATAGCACCCTTCGTCTAAATCAGTGACTCCCGAAACCGCAATAAACGTCTCGATTAAGTTCAAACTGAAGTAATCGGGCGAACCATCCAATGCCTGCTCAACATAATTTTGGGGCTGGTAGGTAAAATCCAATAAAGCTTTGAGTTCAGCTAACGTCAAGTCGGCACCACTATAAGCACGAGTAGAACGTCGCTTGATCAGGGTCTGTTCCAGGTCTTCCAGATGGTTTCCCCACTCAATTGGTGCGGTTTGAGTCGAGATTTTCTCACAAAACGGAAAGTTGTACTTGTCCGATTGTGTCTTGGGGGCGGTAAGTTCTACTTTCCATTCCTGAGGTTCTGTAATCTGGGTGGCGCGGTGTAAGTAACCCAGCAGCTCTCCATCGGGAATCTGGGGATACTCAGCTTGCGTCGCAGACGGTAAGACCGTGGAAGCAGGTGGCAAATATTGCTCCTCATCTAGCAAGTCTGCTAAAGGAATGACCGCGATCGCGCCTTCCTGTTCTGGCTCCAAATAAAGTAACTGATTGACCGCTTGATCGGCAAACCCCCCAATCAAATGGGGGCGATAGTCATGGATCGCACAGGCAAGCTCAATATTACCCAGCAGATGACCTGTATCCAGAAAAATTCGCCGATAAGCTCGGTCTTCATAACGCCAAGCTGAGCGATAGAATACCGCCGTGATCACAATCGCCAGTTCAGTATTTTCTAGCATCGGATGCTGGAAACATGCCCCTTGCAGCCCTGACCAAACCTCATCTTGCCAAAAATTCACTAAAGAATGAGTCAGAGCCTGGTAGTTATAAAGTCCGGCGGGTAACTGAGGCGTTCCACGGGAAACTACATAAACTTCTGCTGGATACAAACCCCCTGCCGACGGTGCCGACCGAAGATAGAGAAACGAGCCTGTCACCGTGGACATTCTCGCCGTCAAGCCATAGCTGCAAAACAGCAACCGTGACAACCTCTGCCAAGTCCGATAAGAAGCATCAGTTTCTGTTCCGGCTTGCTCTTGCAGATAGGGTTTGAGGTCATAGCTCCTCCCCAGCTTATACTCCTTGAAAGATACGGGTTGCTGCTTCCAATCCAGCACCTTATTTTTGGAGGTAATTGTCTGAGGCTCGTACTTGGTGCGCTCGTGGTAGTGCTGTGCAATTGATTCTTTCAGTTCTGCCATGACAATTTAAATCGGCTGCGGACTAGCCTTTTTATCTTGACATTCCTAGCTCCCTACTTGTCACGAATGATAGATAAGTCCTGACCGCTCAGCCAAGACGAGTTGAGCAATTCACGGGTTGCGCCCTCACTATAAATTGCTGCCAGTATGTCTTAGTCTCAATCTATACTTTCTAATGGTTGCGGAAACGGCAACCGCAGGGGCAAGCCTTGCTACAAGCTATATCGGCTGAAAGGCTCTCCTGACAAAGACTTTAGTAGGGCAAACAAGACCATTGCCCCGATCACTAGTAGAATTTCAAAACAGGTTTTAGGTATAGATAATGGCAAAGAAGTAAATTTTTTGCACCTATTTATGAAAGACTATGCTATAAGTGTTAAGGCTTCGTTACATATAGTGCTATTGATGATCGCAGTGTAATTGCTACTTGTAGCTAGCTGGATTCTGCACAAGTACATAGTCAAATTTCTCACTTGGTCTGTCCTGCTATCACTGGTAGCTAGCAGGTTTTTTATGTGCCTTCACGTCAGTTATCGGCACGACTAGAAATTGGAGAATAGTTACTTATTCATGACAGTATCAACGTCAAAGCCCCAACCGCTGGCCGCTCTCTCAGTCGATTCTGATTTGCGTTTGAGAGACATTTTGAAAACATTGCCACAAGAGGTTTTTAAGAAAAATCCGCGTAAAGCTTGGCTAAAAGTTGCGATCAATGTCTTACTAGTGGGCTTAGGCTACTGGGGACTGGCAGTTTCTCCCTGGTTTTTGTTACCCCTAATCTGGGTTTTTATAGGTACGGCACTGACTGGGTTTTTTGTACTTGGTCACGATTGCGGTCATCGGTCGTTTGCTAATCGCAAGTGGGTCAACGATCTAGTAGGACATGTAATGTTTCTGCCGTTGATGTATCCGTTTCATAGCTGGCGCATTCTGCACAATTACCACCACAAGCACACCAATAAATTGGAGGTGGATAATGCTTGGGACCCTTTAACACCAGAGGAATTTGCCAGTTTGCCCGGTGTGGTGCAGTGGAGCTATAAACAGGCACGGGGGCGGTTTTGGTGGGTAGGTTCGATCGGTCACTGGGCACTGAGGCACTTTAACTGGTCACAATTTCAGGGCAAAGAGCGCCAGCAGGTGAAATTGTCTGTGATTGTAGTGCTGATTGGTGCGGCGATCGCGTTTCCGACTCTTATTGCCACCACGGGTATTTGGGGCTTCGTCAAATTCTGGTTGCTACCTTGGTTGGTGTATCACTTCTGGATGAGTACCTTTACCATCGTCCACCACACCGCGCCTGATATTCCCTTTATCCCCGCCGATAGCTGGCATCAGGCAAAAGCCCAGCTCAATGGAACTGTTCACTGCGACTATCCTCGATGGGTGGAATTCCTCTGTCACGACATCAATGTTCACGTTCCCCATCACCTTTCCACCGCAATTCCCTGGTACAACCTGCGGAAAGCGCATCAAAGTCTGAAAGAAAATTGGGGAGAAGACATTATTGAGCGCCAGTTTTCCTGGTCTTTAATGAAGGAAATTACCGATCAGTGTCACTTATACGACGCTGACAATTACTACCGAACCTTTAAGGATTAGTCCTGAGCGTTGGTAGGTAACTGTGCCTACCATTGCTGAGAAAACGATTAGCGATCGCTTCTATGAAAGAGGCGATCGCTTTTTTCTATGACGTTTTACAAACTCTTACTCAATCTTGCCCGTGAAAACCTTCTCAGCGCTGCCAGTCATATAAACTCGCCCATCGGTTTGGGAGTAGTCAATCTCTAAACAGCCACCGGGAAGCTCGACGGTGCAGTGGCGATCGCTTTTACCCGTCAGCACCCCCGCAACCACCGTCGCACAAGCCCCAGTGCCGCACGCTAAGGTAATTCCTGCCCCCCGTTCCCAAACTCGCATCTTCAGGTAATCTGGGCGCACGACTTGAATAAACTCAGTATTGATGCGTTGAGGAAAAGCGGGGTGATGCTCAAACTGCGAACCAATCGTTTCTAAGGGAATGGCGGCGACATCTTCAACAAAGGTGATGCAGTGAGGGTTGCCCATACTGACGCAGGTAACATCCCAAACTTCTCCAGCGGCTTCCAAGGGCTGGCTAATGACTTTCTCATCCCCAGAGCACAGGGTGGTGGGAATTTCTGCGGCTAAAAGTCGCGGTAAGCCCATGTCAACCGTCACTTGACCATCCCGGCGAAGTTTGGGAGTCATTACCCCTCCCAGAGTATGCAGGTGATATTCTGCTAAAGTTCCAGAATCACCTTCTAAATCGGCGATAAATCTAGCTAAACAGCGAATGCCATTGCCGCACATCTCTGGTTCTGAGCCATCGGAGTTGAAAATCCGCATGGTGTAGTCGGTGCCATCTTGTCCCGGTAGGGCAAAAATCACCCCATTTGCTCCAATGCCAAAATGGCGATCGCAAAGTTTAATCGCTTGCTCTGGTGTGATGAGGGGTTCAGATGAGGAGCGATTATCAATCAAAATGAAGTCGTTCCCCAGTCCGTGGTACTTTGTAAATTCAATAGCCATAATATTGCTCCGATATAGCGATTCATTCTGAGTTTCGTCTCACGGCGTCAGTTCTAAACAACTGACTGCTGACAATCGTTAAATAATTGTAAGATTCTCTCTTGTACTCTTATGCTCGTATGAGCTTCAGGTTTTGATCGTGGCTGAATTCGAGACTGGACAACCGGGCGTTCGTCAAATTCAATCCTTTATAAAAGACCAACAACGCGTTGAGGTAAAACTGCTCACCGGGGATGTCATGGTGGGTAAGGTGCGTTGGCAAGATGCTAACTGCCTATATCTCTACGATGTTGAGCCAGAAGCCGAGTCAATGATTGTTTGGCGACACGCGATCGCCTATGTGAAAGCTTAAGCGTCATGACGATTAACGGTATCAGAACCTTAAAAGATATTGCCAGCAATATCTCTTAAGACGATTAATAACTAACCCCCATAGTTCAATCTCGCTGGCTATCGAGAGGGATAAACTCTTGCATTGCTTCGCTGACGGGTGCCTTGAGCATAGGCACCGATATGGGGGTCTGCAAATCAGGCACCAGCCACTTCTGCAATTGATTCAGGGGGTAACTACCACCACACAAAAGTACGCGATCGCCAGTACGTACATCTGTACTGCCATCGGGAAAGCGGATAAATTTGCCTTCGCGGCGGATGGCTTGCACCTGAATGCCGTACTGACGCCGCCAATGGAGCTGCGAGAGGGTTTTACCATGAGCGGGACTGCCTTCAGGTACCAGCAACCATTGGCAAGGGGTAGAAGCCGCAGGAATCGCCATTTCTCCCTTTGCCAATTCATTAAAAGCAGCAATTTCATTGGATTCTCCGACGGCTAAAAGGCGATCGCCCTTTTGCAGTTTCACCTGAGGATCGGGATAGTCGAGTTCTTCCCCAGACGCGCGGCGAATAGCAACTAAGCTCACCCCCGATAGGCGGCGAACATTAGCTTGTTCTAAGGTCATCCCGATCAAGGGTGAATAATCAGGGATGTCGTACCACTTGCTATTCATCGTCTCGGCTGCGGTTCGCAAATCTTTCGCAACTTGAGAGGGTAGTTGCTCTGAGCGTAAACCCAAATAGTGAGAACTGCGAATCTGCTCCATCTCCCGCTGAATCATCCACATGGGCAATCCCACCCCAGACAAGAGATGAGCCGTGAGTTCCAAGCTTGCCTCAAACTCTGGCTGCACAACTTCTTTAGCACCGAGTTGGTAAAGCAGTTCGATGTCCCGGTCTTTAGTTGCCCGCACGACAATATCTAAGTCGGGAGCTAACTCCAGCGCTCGCTTGAGACACAACCTTGTACTCATCGGATCGGGCAGAGTAATGACCATCGATCTCGCCCGGTCTACCCCAGCTTTTTCCAGCACATGCAAACTGGCAGCATTGCCATAAACATAGGGGATTTCTGCCTCTCGCAGTTGTTGAATGGTTCGCTCAGACTGGTCTACCACCAAAACCGTGGCGTTGTGGTCTTGCATGAGCCGCATTAAATTTTTGCCCCCCTGTCCGTAGCCACAAATCACAATATGATTTTGCAGTTGTTGGCTATCAGTAGACACTTCCTGCGGCGCATCCATGGGGTCAAGGTACGGCTTCAAGAACGGGATTGTCTCGATCCAATTAAAGACAATTGGCACCAAACGCAGCATCAGGGGTGTAATCACCAGCGTCACCGCCGTTGTTCCCAAAATCAACAGATAAACTCGTCGGGAAACCAATCCCAGCACCTGTCCTTCACTGGCAAGAACAAAGGAAAATTCCCCAATTTGTGCTAGCCCCAACCCGGCAAGAACTGCTGTTCTCCACGGATAGCGAAACGCTCTTACTATGGGAGTGACAATCAAAAACTTACCCACTACAACCAACAGCACCAGTCCGAGAATCAACTCCAGGTTGTTCCACAAAAACATCGGGTCAATCAGCATCCCGACCGCTGCGAAGAATACAGCCGCGAAGATATCCCGGATTGGTTCTACATAGGTTAAAGTCTGATCTGCGTACTCCACCTCCGAAATCATCAATCCGGCGACAAACGCCCCCATCTCAATGGAAAGCCCCAGCTGATCCGTCAGCAGGGCAATGCCTAAACACAAGACGACAACCCCTAGCAAAAATAGCTCTCGGCTTTCCGTGCGGGCTAAAAGCCGCAACAAAGAGGGGATGAGCCAAATCCCTACCGCCAAAGCTCCGGCTGCAAACAATCCAATTTTTAATACCGCCAGTCCTACGGCTATCCCAATGGCGTTTAGCGGTTGATCGAGGGCGGGAAGTACCGCCAGCATTAAGCCCAGTGCCAAGTCTTGCACCACCAAAACTCCCAGCATGACTTGTCCTTGGGGCGTCTCTGTTTCGTTGCGTTCCATCAAGCACTTGAGAACGACAGCGGTAGACGACAAAGATAAGATTCCCCCCAGAAAGACTCCCTGCGCCGGGGAAGTCACCCAGCCCATTGCCACAGAGATTGAAGCCGTCACTAGGATAGTCAGGGCAATCTGCAACGCTCCTCCACCTAATGCGATCGCCCGAACTTTTTTGAGTTCCGCCAGAGAAAACTCTACTCCCAGCGCAAATAGTAAGAATGCAACTCCAAACTGTGCCAGCGTCTCGATTTGGACTAATTCTTTAATCAAACCCAGACCCGCTGGCCCAACAATTATTCCCCCCAAGATATAACCTAGCAGTGCAGGTTGACGGCATAGAGAGGCAAATAGCCCTCCAGCTGCGGCTGCTGCGAGAATGGAGACAAAATCTATAATGAGTCGAAAATCTTCTTGCACAATTTTTGTTATCTGAGAAAAATATTAAGCTGTATAAACCTAAGAATACAAATTTTTTCAGCTTAGGTGGTGCCTCAGCTAGGAGAATCGATAGCAATTTCAGGGCAAGCGTTGGAAACAGTTTCCGTGGAGTGATAGTCTATCCCCTATTAGTTACTACACATTGTTGATCGCTTGCTTGGGGAAAATTGCTTGTGCTGTCAAAGCCTACTCCGTCTCAACCGCGCCCTCGCCAAAGCTGGCTTGCTGCTACTGTTGCCTGGGTTCGACGCCGACGTATCAAATGGGGACGCGCCAGTCTCATCCTCGGTATAGTTGTAGCGATCGCGGCGATCGCTATACCCGCCCGCGCCTTGCAATCGCGGATCTCACCCAACCCGGCTCAGTTGGGCGACACCCTATCCGTCGCTGTGCAGCCAAATTCTGCGGGTAGTCCTCCCACCGTCAAAATGGGTGGTAAGACTTACCCCGCCTTTGCCATCGGTTCTGGAGAATTTCGGACTTTAATCCCGACAAGCCCCTTGGACAAGCCGGGAACGATAACGGTACAAGTGACAAGCGAAGGTGAAGTCAAAAACCTCTCGGTTCCCCTAAAAAATCGCTCTTTCCCCACACAACGAATTCGGCTTTCCGGTGCCGCCTCGCAGTCAGCGACACAGCAGGAACTGGATCGGGTAGCCGCCTTCAAACAACTGGAGACGCCAGAAAAATATTGGAACGGTATCTTTGTCAAGCCTAATGCGGGTCGCATCTCGTCAGGTTATGGCATTCGCCGCTACTACAACGGTGTTTTTGCTGAAGACTATTACCATCGTGGTGTTGATTATGCAGGTGGCATGGGTTCTCCCGTCGTTGCCCCCGCAGCTGGTCGAATCGCCTTAGTGGGTAAAGTATCAGAAGGATTCCGAGTGCATGGCAACACCGTCGGCATTGACCACGGTCAGGGTGTAACTAGTATCATGCTGCATCTGAGCCGCATTGACGTTAAAGAAGGTGACGTTGTCCAAGCGGGGCAACGGATTGGTGCCATCGGCTCAACGGGAGCCTCTACGGGGCCTCATCTGCACTGGGGATTATATGTTCACGGCATTTCTGTAGACCCTGTACCCTGGAGATTCCAAGGATTTAATTAGAACTTTTGGTAATAATTTCCTAAAAGTTCTTAAGTTTTACGAAATTTTGGGTTGACTTAAGGAAAAATTGTGGCAAACTGCCCTGTCTGTCGTACCACTGCGAAGCATACTTCCAAGTCATGAGCATAGAAAAGATTGTTGAACAAGCCCTACAAGATGGTTATTTGACGCCAGTGATGGAGACGGAAGTGGGGCGGATTTGTGATACTGCCTCAGAACTTTCTATCGAAGAGTATATGGCGTTGGATCGGTTGATGGGGGCACTCTTGACTGGAGAAGTCGTTGCAGTGCCACGCAAACAATTCATCAACGTGATGGAAGAGTTGGTACTTAGCGAGGCGATCGCTCACGTTGCCGAAATTGAAGCCACCAGCGATCGCGTTTTAGATGTTGGCGACATCGCTGCCTACGCCCTCAACCGCCTGCCTCCGCTTTATGCCACCACCGAAGAAGGTGCCCGGTATCAGCGCCAACGGGCAAAAGAGGAACTAGCGGAGTTGATTACTCAGCAAGTGAGTAGCGCCATTTCCCGTAACCTCGATCGCCCCGACTTCGGCTCTGAACGTCAAGCGATTTCTAAAAGCAAAGACGTACTCAGGAATATCAGCGACCTACTTCAAGGCTACGCGACTAACTTTGAGCAAAAACCCAACTCGTAGTAGTCTCTCGACCTATCTACAAACATATCTAGAACCCCTCTATTCCTCCCTGTTCGCGAGGGATAGAGGGGTTCTGATGACTGACGATGTAATGTGTGCAGGACGTTTAGGTGAGTTTATTGCCCAAATAGCGTCGGGAAAGAATTGCCTACCCGGTGCTATTTGCCTTTTCTAAGGCAGAAAACTCTGTTCATCCCTTAGCCGGAGAAGCTTTGATAAAAGAAGTAGGTCGCCATCGGAATCACTGTCGCTGCAATTAACAGGGCAATCACCCAGATTGTGGCTTTACCTGTTTCCGTGTCCTCTGCGGAGGTAAAGGTGCCTTCTACCTGAACAATCTGTTCAACAATTGGCGGGCCAGGATCGGGTTCGCCAGAGAGGACAGCAACAAGGCGATCGCTAGCATCCAATAACGCCTGATTATATTTGTTACCCGATCTCAGGGGTACCTGTACAGTTTCAGCAGAGACACTTTCAGCCGTGTCGTTAGGCAGAAGCGACTGAACAGATTCCCCTGTGCGAATCGCTGAATTATTCGTCAGGGTATCAATGACCAGTAACGTTTGATTGGCTTGCGCTTCTGGTGTAGGATACCATTTTTCAAATAACTGATTGGTAAAGCTTTCGATCGTCTCACCATAGTCGAGACGATGGACAGTCACCATTCTGACTTCCTTGCCTGTTTTCTTAGCTAAAGTTTCCAAATTGCCACCCAATTGACCTTCCGTAAGGCGACTGAGAACTTCACCTTTATCAACAATCCAAGTCGGTTCTCCGGCTGATACGTTGGGCATCTGATAGACACCCGTGGCGTTAGCTGGTGCCGCTACGATTCCCGCGAGCAAAAGGCTTAAAAGGAAGGCGAAAACTAATCGTTGTCGGTTTCCCCCCCTCTGGAAGATGGAATTGAGGAGCTGTTTCATGGCATCGATCTCAAACTTGACTTTTCCAAAAAATACTATAAAAGCTGAAGCGAAACTCACTTCTTAAAGTTGTGACATGCTACGGTTGATGATAATCTTCAGCCTACTCCCCAAGAGTGCCAGCTATGAGTAAAGCAGAAATTTATCGGGGTTGGATTGTCGAAGCCAGACCAGTGTTCTGTGTTCAAGTTTGGAGCGCTGGTGGTCAATGTATGATTCCGGTTCACAATGCCAAGACGGAGGAAGAAGCTCTCGAGATGGCAAAGCAGTGGATAGACCTGCAAATGTCTCCTGAAGGTTTTCCATCATCAACGAGTGATTCGTCTGCTTCTGACTTTGACGATGATGATATTCCCTTCTAGAAGATCGGTACACAATTAGCTGTGTAATCAAAAGTCTTCCCAAAAATATTTCTCTTGGCTATCAAGAATGTCTTGCTGCATTTCGTTTTTATTAGAACAGGGTGGGTTTTGAGGGTTCCGATATCGGTGAAACTTATAACTTCTCGTCTAAACCCGTCCCTACATCCCTACACATAAAACCTTTTTAAAAACGTCACTGAAGCCAGCGAAAGGCACGATGTAACTCAGCCATGCCATTATCCCGATACCAACGACCATGAGCGAGAATGATTTTCTCTGGGTTCCATTGGAGCATTCGCTGCAAACAGCTACGGGCTTGCTCCTTTTGTCCCCAAAACGTCATTCGCAAATCCAGCGGGGTTTTTCCATCAGGATCGGCATTACCTGCTAACTTAATCAACCAACGATACTTCTGAGTAACTTTGTTTAGCTCAAAGTTTTCGATGAGGTCGGCGAGGATTAGGGTAGCACTCTGGCGATGGAAAAATACTACTTCATCCATAAATCGACTGCCACGAAAGAGCAACTGGTCAAGATCTTCCGCCCACTGCGACGGCGGTTCATCTTCCAAATCGGCATGAAAAGTCACTTCGATCTGCTGCTGTGCTGCGCGATCGCGAACACCTGGCGATGCCCAAGTTGTGGCTTCTGGATAGGCTTTCGCCCAGGTAGCGATATGAGCATAATGGATTTTGTTCGGTGAAATGAGATGGCGCACTGAGCCAAGGGTGTCTATTTGGTCTTTGAGTGATTGAGTCAGTTCTATTGGCGAATGACACCATAACTCACCGTTGCTCAATCGCACAATCGTCATGCGCGTTGGGAAAGGAGTAAAGGTTCCGTACATTGCCATCCGCACAATTGGCCCATCAACAATCCAAATATCCTCATCAACAGATTTAAGGGTGTCGATCGGTTCATATAGCTCGATTCCATCGGGGTTCATAACGGCTTATATTTCAAGGGGTATGGGACTGGAGCGAGCAACATCAAGAGGCGATCGCCCCCAACTTTACAGAAGTACACTAACTCAAATAATAGTCATGGAACGAGAGATTACAGATAGCGACGGCATTACCTGGACATGTATTCAAGCCTATTCTGGGCTTGACAACAACGCAGCAAAAAAAGACGCGGCGCAGGTTAAAGGACAAGAGGATACCTACTGGGTCGTCTGTACGCCCAGTGGTGGCGCAAAGTCGGTGCGACTCAAGCTTGAGGGCGAATGGGAGAAATCCTACTCTGATGAGATGTTGCTCAATGAAATTCAAGCACAGCAGGAGGTATGACCAAAGCTAAATCAAGTGGTTTTGATTCGACAAAATGTTAGGCGGTGGTGTGCACGAAACGATAACCTACATCATGCTGCGTCTGCTGGCGTAGGTATCCATACTTTTGATCCCATTCTCCTGTCTGTAAATCCTCACGTAAGCTCGATAACCCTTGCTCTAATTCCTCGTCAGTTAGTTTGGCAAAGGATGAAATCCCACTACGAACACTGCTTTCCAGGTAAAGTTCTGGTCGTGCCCAACCAACCGCAGCAAATGAGTCTGACAAATCATGCGGCAACGCGAAAGGTATTGTATTCATGCCTGTACCCGTAATTGATTCGATTTCAGACATTAACTCTGAAATTGACAAAAACGTAGACTGTACATCTGAAACGAACGAGGGAAAATACTGCGTTAACCAAAAACTAAAAATCATTTCTGGATCGTAAGTAAATAGAACTATCTGTCTACCACCTGTAACTCTGTGGACTTCTTGCAAGGCTTGTCGATAGTTCTGAAAATGGTGGAAGGCAAGCATGATAATGGCTGCATCTGCCGATCGATCGGGCAAAGGCAGATTTTCAGCATCAGCGTCTATCCATTGAATGGCAGGATGAGCGATCGCCTGACTCCGCATCGTAGCTGATGGCTCAACAGCAAGGACACGATACCCATGCTCAGCGAGTACAAGTGCGTAGGAACCTGTGCCAGCGCCAATATCTGCAATAGTAGATACTTGCCGGGATGTCAGAATTTCTAGCAGCTTTGCAGCAATACGTGGATCGCTTCTTCTAGTTTGGGCGTAGGTTCCCCCAATCGTGTCGTAAAGTGCCATCCCTGCTTCCTCAATGCTTTGCAGTAAATTTAGCACTTGCTACTGAATCGATCGCAAAAAAAGTAGTCCTTGTGAGACTACTTCTGCATCATATAATCAGTGCCAAAGAGTGCCGAAGAAATAATTATCCAGCAGTAAGCAATGGAACTGGAGCGAGCAACATCAAGAGGCGATCGCCCCCAGTCTTACAGAAGTAAAATAACTCAAACAATAGTCATGGAACGAGAGATTACAGATAGCGACGGCATTACCTGGAAATGTGTTCAAGCCTACTCTGGGATTGACAACAACACAGAAAACAAAGACGCGGCGCAGGTTAAAGGACAAGAGGATAGCTACTGGGTCGTTTGTACGCCCAGTGGTGGCGCAAAGTCGGTGCGACTCAAGCTTGAGGGCGAATGGGAGAAATCCTACTCTGATGAGATGTTGCTCAACGAAATTCAAGCACAGCAGGAGGTATGACCACAGCCAAAGCAAGTTGTCTGGGCAGTACCGTAAAGTGCGATCGCGCATATTGCAACTGGCAATGGTCAGACACAAAGCAAAAACAGCAGGATAATCTGTCTCGTCTGCTAGATAATTTTCACGTTTAGTTGACTTTTGAACACCCACCAACAGCCGTTAAAAAACGACTGCCACCGGGGACTTGTTAGGTTGCTGGCTACTGACCCATTTGTAGTTTGCGCCACTGTGCTGCTTTCTTATCCATTTCTTTGATGAACTCATCTTTGCCATCCATATATCTATCGATATTTGTTGGATGTTCTCTTGCTAACTTGCGCTTTAGCTCACTGTATCTCTGCGCGTCTTCAGTATGAGCAATCATATAATCTCGAAACGCCAAGTGACGTTCTACCTGCTCTGAACCGACTTCAAAAGCATGAATATGATGCGTTCTGACACCTTCTTGGCTGTCTTTACGAAAGTATCGACGATCAGGAATTCCAAATTCACCCATCACTTCATAACCAAGTGATTCCATTACTGAACTCTGCTCATCTACTTTAATAATGTCTTTGACTTCAACCAACAGATCGATAATGGGTTTTGCATAAATACCAGGAATGGCTGTGCTGCCGATGTGATGTATGGCGACAACATTTTCGTCCAAGGCATCGACAACATGCTTCGATTCAGCCTCAAATGCCTCTTGCCACTTTGGGTCATGTAGGATAACTTCGACTTTCCTCATAATTTAATTAGACTGATTCTGTCTGCCTAATACTTCCGATGCGGGTGATTAAACTGAAAGTTCGCAGTCTAAAATCCCAAAATGGGTGATTAGACTGCGAGTTGTCTGTATATTAACCCTGTGTAGAGGGATAAAGAAAAAAAGTAGTCTTTGTGAGACTACTTTTGCATCATAGAATAAGTACCAAGGATCGCAGATGAAATAATTTCTAGCAGTAAGCATGAAAACACTTTCTCTACTTCGAGAAGGTATTCTTGTTACAGGCTAGGTTAAGCATTCGATGAACTCGGCATAACGATTTCTGCTGACTTCACAAATCCGTAGTAAAACGCGATCGCAGCAGTTAGAGCATTGAGCCAGATATTATTTCCAAAAAGTGGTGTCAGCCCAAACAGAGTATTTGCAAAAGGCAGCAATCCTAAAATAGCACCTGCTGCATAGAGGAGAGCGAAGATGCGATTGAACACAATTGATCCGCTTAAGCTAGTAAATCCAGCAATTCCCCAAACACCTACTAAAATGCCAATTGCATTATGAAAATAGTTGGTGGGGAATACCCCGAATATATAGCCGAAGCCTGGTTCGGAGGTAAATTCAAGAGAGGGAGTGACAAAAGCAGGCACAAATCCCGCTAAGCCAAGTAACAAGAAAAGGAGACCTAGGCTTAGAGCTGTGTAACGAATTGCGGAATTTGAAGATTTTGATGTTTGCATGGCAGTATTTTATTTTGAGCTTCAAAAATTTTTAATGTGGACTAGACAACTGTTTTATTGTTGTTGCGATAAACAAAAGACAGTTTGTAACTGACTGTTCAATTTCTTAGTGAATTAAGTGGAGTACATCCCGAAGAACGCTATAACCACCTAGATCCCAAACAAGATAGGCGACAAAACCAAGCATTGCTAGACGACCATTCCATAGCTCTTGCTGTGGGTTCCAGCCAAAAATCCAGGCATTACGATCAGAACCGTTGTAAGCCGGAGCGACTGTAGGGACTTGGGCGTTACTGGTTGTTGAATTCTTCATAGTGGATAGTTCTCAATGAGGCTGTTTCTAGTTTTTATGCTATCGAGTAAATTCGTTGGCATTGTCTGCCGTTAGAATTGAACTTCATCTATATCTAAAGATTCGATTTGTAACGCTCGATTGTTAATATCGATACAAGAACAAGTATCCTTATTTATCAATAACATAAGGGAGTAAAAGTCCGGATTTTTACTTCGGAAGATTGACATCAAAATCGATCGAAAGTCCAATGGCTAATCGAGAACAGTTTGCTTATAAGAGTGCAAGATGTCATTTGCGCTCATTGGTGCCGGGAGAAAAATTCGTTTTTCACACCAAAAGAAGCGAGGGCATCATGCTGAGGCAGAAAACCGATATCGGTTCACGATTAAGGCGAAGGCACTTACTGGGAATGTTTTTGGCAGGCATCACTGGGGCGATTGGATCAGCCTGTACCACCAACTCTATACAGAGAATTACATCGATGAGAACAGACAAACCACAGAATCAGGATCAGGCGTCTATGAATGGACGCCTGCTGGCACGACCAACGCAGCCTACAGGAACGGCACCAATCGGTCTGCAACCATTGGGACTTTCTACCAAGCGGGACGGACTCCTCTACGTGCCTAAAAATTACCAAGCTTCCCGACCCGCGCCACTGGTAGTGATGCTGCACGGCGCAGGCGGCGACGCACGCGGTGGATTGATGCTCCAAAATCTCGCCGACGCGGCTGGACTAATCCTGCTGGCACCTGCCTCACGCCGCCAGACGTGGGATGTGCTGTTTGGTGAATATGGCCCCGATATCACCTTGATCGATCAGGCACTGGCGCAGACGTTCAGCCGCTATGCTGTAGACCCCACTCGTCTTGCGATCGCGGGCTTCTCGGATGGGGCTTCCTATGCGCTCAGTGTTGGCATCACCAATGGCGACTTGTTCACCCATGTCATAGCATTCTCGCCGGGGTTTATGGCACCCGCTTCACAGGTTGGCTCACCGCGTCTGTTCATCTCCCACGGCACGCAAGACTCTGTTTTACCGATCGATAATTGTAGCCGTAGGATAGTGCCGCAGGTGCAACGTGCTGGCTACGATGTGGTTTATCGGGAGTTCGACGGTTCCCACACAATTCCTCCGGCGATCGCACTATCCGCACTGGAGTGGTTCACGGCGTAGCGGGATATTTTCGTACAAATTCTAAATTTATCAACCTGAATGAACACAAAAGGCACAGTAGTATTCGACATCATCGGCACCTGCTTCAGTTTGGACAAGCCCCGCCAGAGATTGGTAGAGCTGGGTGCCCCTCCTCATGCTCTCGAACTCTGGTTTGCCCAAACCTTACGGGATGCCTTCGCCCTCTCCCATGCAGGTAGCTACCGACCACTCAAGGAAGTCCTAGAGGCAGAACTGCCCCGGACGCTCAAGGTGTTAGGAATTGAGGCAGATAACGACAAGCGATCACACATAGTAAAAGCCTTCTCCGAACTGGAGCCACAGCCAGAGGCTCTAGAAGCTTTTCGCCTTCTAACGACAGCAGGCTGGAAGCTAATCGCCCTCACTAACGGCAGTAAGGACTCCACCCATAAGCTGCTAAAACAAGCCAATGCTCTTGAGTACTTTGCCAGCATCTTCTCTTGTGATGCGATCGGGAAGACAAAGCCGCATCCGGATGTCTACGCCTTGCCGAAGCCAGATTTCGAGGGTGATGTCTGGATGGTTGCGGCTCATGCTTGGGATATTGCAGGTGCCGCCTGTGCTGGTTTGCGAACGGCTTTCATTAATAAGCAAGAGAAGGAATACCTCGGTGTTTATCCGCAACCAGAGATAATCGCTAGTGATTTGGTTGAAGCCGCGAACCGAATTGTGGAGGGATGACACGCTCGTTAAGGCGAATAGGGTTGGCTTTTGCCAGGAATTTATCAGGCTTTCTCCTTCAACTGGTGCTTATTAAGAGTGCCAGTGGGCTGTTTTGTTTAGCGATTTAGCAGTGATTGAATGCGCTGTGGCGGCAAAAATATTTTGTAGGCTTGACCAACAATTTTAGTCTTTGGTACAAATCCCCAAACGTGAGAGTCAAAACTATTGTTACGATTGTCGCCTAAGACAAAATAGGAATTAGCAGGCACGACCGTTGTTCCCCATTGATAAACGGGGGATTCGGCAATATAGGTTTCTTGTAAGGGTTGGTTATTAATATATACAATGCCGTTGTTGATGCGAACGGCTTGCCCCGGCTTGCCAATGACGCGCTTGATATAAAATTGCTCTTTGTTTTTATCAGCTTGGGAGTCTAAATCTTTAGCCGCTTGAGGAGCTTTGAAGACGATAAAATCGCCAGTTTCGGGAAGATAATTGCTGGGTTTTTTAACAAAAATTTTGTCACCTACTTGTAGAGTAGGAAGCATTGATTTACTAGGAATTTCAAAAATTTCGACTTCCTGAGCAATTACCTGAGGTAAGTAACTTCCGAATAACTGGAACGCTAAAACCGCACTTACAATCAGGAAGATTTTTAAATACTGTCGATTTTTTTGGCGCTTGGGAAAGCTGATAAAAGCATGGTAGCAGCTAACGGCAGAGATAATCGGGCTAAAAATAAGTAACTGTGAAGAGAAGGATTTTAGAGCAGAAACAATAATGAGCAAAGATAGAAAAAAAGCCCCAAGAATGGGTTTTTGCAGATAAAAATGTCCTAATCCCGGTAAAACTCTGGAAAGAAAAACCGCAAACCAGGGATTTTTGTGGATTCGGGGAATTTTTTCGAGTTGCGGATTGTTGAGCTGCTGAAAAACTGAAGCGTGGGCGTCAAAGAGACTGGCAATGTAGAGAATGCTGATGGGGAGCAAACAGTATAAGCCAGTAATGGTATTGCCAGTAGGACTGAAAATTGACCAAATGGCGATCGCGATCAGTGCTAGCTGGCTAGCAGCAAATGCTATTCCCTTGAGTGTCTTCCCAGCGTATAGCTGTCCGATACCGGGAAAAAACATGGAGAGATTAACCGCTAACCAAGGTTCAAACATACCGCAAGTTTTGAGTCAGTGAGCTAGGGGTTAGGGTTTTTCGTCGGTACGCAAAACTTAAAGGCTAAATTTTGCAGTCGTTACTATTATCGCTGCGAAGTGGCGATCGCCCGGTAGGTTATTAGTTTTCAATCCCGGCACCTATTTTATCTAGGCATCATGCCGGATAACCTGCCTATCATAGAGAAGACTCTCTTGAGATGGTATAACTTCTCTCCCCGATGATTGCCCCTAGCGAGTTTAAGTGCTATCTACAAGAAATCTGCCGCCGCTACGAGCAGTGGTGGACTGTGGATGCTTTGACTGAAATGATCGCGGATCGACAGGCAACCTTCTCATTTGAGCAGATGGTGCAAACTGAGGAGAAGAAGCCAAGGGAGAAGCCGCAGATAGTCTCACTGCCAATAGTCAAAGGAATCCAGAATTACGTCAAATCTGAGCATATTTTGCTGGTAGGTTCGCCAGGTGTCGGCAAATCAACGGCGCTTTTGCGTTGTTTGGTCAGTTTTGCAAAAGAAGAGCTTGGGAAAGCAGAACCTCGAATTCCCGTGCTGGTTCCGTTGAAAAGGTACAACGTCCGTTTTTCTAGCTCTGAAGATCCTTCAGGGATGTTGACTCTGATTAGAGAGGCGCTTAAGCCACAACTACGACTGAAAATTTCAGAAGTTGAAGAACTACTGTTTGAGGAACGGCTGATTCTGCTCTTGGATGGCTTGAACGAGATGCCAGCAGACACAGTTCGTACACAACTGAAAGCATTTCGTGAGGAGTGCGATAAGATACCATTCATCTGCACAACGCGAGAGCTAGGCAGCGGCGATTTGGGCATCAAAAGAAGGTTGGAAGTTCAACCGCCTAGCCCTCTAGAAATCAATCGCTTCTTGCGAGAATGTATGCCCGCTCAAGCGGAACAGGTGTTGCAATTGTTGAGCCGAGACAATCGAGAGTTAAGCCGCACGCCATTTGTCTTGTGGATGCTGTATCACTTGTTTCAGGAGACGGGCGCTGTTGTAGAGACTTTGGGAGAGGCATTCCGTCAATTTTTTCAGTCTTTCAAAAAATACAAGGAAGACGCACCCGTTACAGATGAGCGTCGCAAAGCTTGGAATCCTTGGCTGGAACATCTGGCGTTCACAATGCTGGACTCCCCGGAGCCAAACGATCCTGGCTTAGTAATCTCTGATGAGCAAGCAGAAAAAGTCCTTGCTGAAAGGTTTGGCGATCTTCATGGTGCTTCATCCCGGATTGAAGAGTTACTGAAGTATCACTTTTTGGAAAGAGTCTCTGAGAAGGAAGTTAGTTTTCACCATCAACTAATCCAGGAATACTATGCGGCGGAATACTTGCTGCAATATTTACCTGAACTTCTGAGGGATGAGGAAGGTGAAACGCAACTAAAATGTTACTATCTCAACTACCGAAAGTGGACAGAACCCCTGGCACTGATGCTGGAGTTAGTGGAGGAGCAGACACAGACAGTACAAGTGGTGCAGTTAGCTTTAGAGGTAGATTTGAGGCTAGGAGCGAGGCTAGCGGGGGCAGTAAAATCACAGTTTCAGGAACAAACAGTTAGTTTAGTTAAAGGACTAGTAATTCCTCAGTACCTCGAAATACGTTTGTTAGGTATAACGCGCTCTGGATATGCTGTTACTTCCATAAAACAAGCCTTGAAAAATGAAAATTTTGATACTCGCACTTTAGCTATTTCTGCTCTAGGGGAGATTAATAATGAGGCTACAACTTCCGTTTTGATCGAAATTTTAGAAGATAAAAACGAAGATTCTATGATTCGAGCTACAGCAGCTCGTACTTTGGGAGAAATCGGCAGTAGCAAGGTAACTTCTTCTCTAATTAAAGCTTTAAAAAATACTCGTTTAGTCCAAACAATAATTTTTACTGAAATAAAAGAAAATGTCTCTCAAGTTCCAAATCAAACTTTACTCGAAGCCCATAGTAGAATTTCTACAGTTTGTAGGAGTATTATTGAGACGTTAGGAAAAATTGGCAACGAATCTGCAGTTCCTATTTTGATACAAGTCTGGCGAGATCCAGATTCGATGTTTTGCTATGAAGCTGCTGTTACTCTGAGGAAAATTGGTGGTAAGGTTGCGGTTTCTAATTTACTACAGGCTTTAAGAAAACCTAGTCAAGCTAATTGTATTGCTAGCAGCTCTGCTTATGCATTTGGAACGGTTAGAGATAAAGCAGCAGTTCCTGATTTAATGCAAGCGTTGAAGGACAAGAACAATGAGTCTTTATTTCGTCATGATGTTGCTATTGCACTAGGCGAAATGGGCAGTGAAGATGCAATTTCTCTTTTACTCCAAATAATCGAAGACAAGAATGAAGAATCTTTAGTTCGTTACGGTGCAGCTTATGCATTAGGAGAACTTAGATGTAAGAATACAATTCCCGCTTTACTTCAAACTATGGAAGATAAAGACGTTCAGATTCGGAGTGGTGTTGCTTATGCCTTAGGAAAAACTGGTAGTGAAGAGGCAATCTCTATTTTAGTTAAAACGCTAGAAAATCAGATTGAAGACCAGAATGTTCGTTCTGCTGCTGCTTATGCCTTAGGAAAAATTGGTAGTAGAACTGTAATTACTCATTTAGTTGAAGCTTTAAGCGATCAAGAATATTCAGTTCGTATGCGTGCAGTAGAAGCACTAGGTGAACTTGGAGGTAGTACAGAGGTTCCATTAATAATAAAAATATTGGAAAATCAAGATGAGTACTATGATATTCGCCATACTGCTGCTTACGTGTTAGGAAAAATTGGAACTGAGGCAGCTATTAGGGGACTACTATCGGTTTTAAAAGATAGAAACCCACATATTCGTCGGAGTGCTATCGACGGATTAGAGAAAGCTAAATCTGAGAAAACTACTACTAAGTTGATAGAAAATTCATTAATAAGCTGTTTAAATGACGAAGCCTTTTTTGTTCGTCAGAATGCTGCTTATGCTTTAGGAAAAATCGCTACCTCTGAAATACTAACCAATCTGACTGATCTTCTACGAGAAATGGGAGAAACAGATTTACTAGATACAATTTCTCACATCCAATCACGCTGTGGATTCTACAACTACGAAATTGCCCAATCTAGCCCATCAGAACTGCCAAATGCAAACGGTAATGTACAAAATGAATTCATCCAAGGAAGACTTAACGTGACCAACAACTTCAACTTCGATCAACGCGGAGCAAGCATCGGTGTTAATGTCGCTAATGAAGGTAGCAACATTAAATTCATCCAACATGCGAAGCAGAGTATTAACATCTCCGAGCAAGATCTTGCGGAAGCTGCTCAAAAGATTCAAGCTCTCTTGAATCAACTCGCTCAAACCTATCCCCCTACCACCGAAACCCAACAACAAAACTTTATCCAAAAATTCTTAGAACAGCTTGAATCTACTCCTAACCTCATCAAAGTTCTCCTCGCAGGTGGCATCGAAGGACTGAAAATTCTCTGTCCTCCTGCCGGAATTCCTGTTGAAATGGCACGTCGTCTCTACGAAGTCGTGCAAGAACGTCACAGTCAACGGTAAGCAAAGGAGAACAAATCATGCAAATCACCATCGAACTCCCCGACGACATCGCCAATCAACTGCAACTGCAACCCGCCAACATCTCCCGCCGAATTTTAGAACTCATCGCGGCTGATAACTATCGCCAAGGACGCACTGGCGCTGCCCAAGTCCGGCGAATGCTCAACTTATCATCCCGCTGGGAAACCTACGAATTCCTCAAGCGTGAAAAAGCCCACTTGCCCTACACTGAAGACGACTTGGAGCAGGATGCACAAGCTATTGGCAACGTTTTAGCCAAGGAATGATTATTGTCTCCAATACTTCCCCAATCAACTACCTAATCCTGATTGGTCACATCAACCTTTTGCCCGAACTGTTTAGGCAAATCATCATTCCCCAGGCAGTTTACAGCGAACTGTCCGATGCATCTGCCCCCTCACCTGTCCAAACTTGGATTGCAACTCCACCCGATTGGCTCAACATTCAGCCTGTCAGCCAATCTTCGGATGCAATTCTTGATCTACTCGATCCTGGAGAACGCGAAGCCATTCTTCTAGCCCAAGAACTCAATGCAGATTTACTTTTATTAGATGATATGAAGGCACGTCGCACTGCCACAGAAAGAGGATTTGCGATCGCGGGCATCCTCGGAATTCTAGATCAAGCAGCGACGATGAAACTCATCGATCTACCTGCTGCTGTCCAAAACCTTCAAAGTACATCCTTCTGGGCATCTGACAGTTTGTTTCAAAAGTTGTTAGATAAGCACTTGTGAATTACCTTACTTCCTGAGTAAATCCCCGGAGATCCCCCTAAATCCCCCTTCAAAAGGGGGACTTTCAAGAGATAGCAAAGCTTCCTCTGGCTTCCCCCCTTTTTAACCCTGGCTAGGGGGGATCTATCCAATCATTAGGCAACCTAGCCAGTTAACATTACTTTAGAAACAGTCTCTTAAGTTTGTCGATTAAGCAGCATCGAGCCAGCTTGGTCTACTGGTAGCACAAGCACCTCGCTGATATTGACGTGAGGGGGGCGCGTGGCGCAGTAAAACACAACGTCAGCGATATCTTCTGGCGTTAGGGGAGTCAGTCCCTGATAGACGGTTTTTGCACGGTCTGTATCGCCATGAAACCTCACATTACTGAAGTTAGTTTCCACTAAACCAGGGTCAACGGAACTCACCCGCACGGGGGTTCCCAGTAAGTCTTGCTTTAACCCTTCGGATATAGCACGAACAGCGGCTTTGGTGGCGCAGTAAACATTGCCACGGGGGTAGGTAAAATGTCCGGCAACAGAACCAATATTGATGATGTGACCTTTCCCGCGACTGACCATTCCTGGGACGATTTGGCGCGTCATGTACAGCAGCCCTTTGATATTGGTATCGATCATTTCTTCCCAGTCTTGGATGCTGCCTTCCTGTAGCTTGTCGAGTCCGCGACTGAGTCCGGCATTGTTGACGAGAATATCAATGGCTGACCAAGGTTCTGGGAGGCTGTCTAGGGCAGATTCCACAGCGGCGCGATCGCATACATTAAACGGCAGTACATGCACCTGGCAATTTGTTTCCTGAGAAAGCTTTGCTGCCAGTGACTCAAGCTTTTCCGGGTGTCGTGCTACCAAAATCAGCTTGGCATTGGCTTGAGCAAACATCTCAGCGCAGGCTGCGCCAATGCCGCTACTAGCACCCGTAATCAAAACAACTGAATTTTGCAAAGAAGCCATAAAATTTGGGATTTTTAGCTTCTAGAGTAATCGAAAATCGCCGATTGGTTGGTGTGAGGGCGAAAAAAGCGATCGCACAACCGGGAAGGTAAAGAGTGCAACCGCAGGATAATCTAACGCTCTACTACATTCAGGCGCTGAGTAATAGTAGTCATCCCATCCCCTCGAATTAAGACGGCGGAAATCCACTGTCCATCTGGGCGTAGGGGGGCTTTACCTACTTTGAAAATTCCTCCGGCTGAGAGCAACTCTAGTTCAAACTTTGAGGGACTCATCAGGCGATCGCTATTAACCGGTTCTTCCATGGCGGTTCCTAAAAGTAAGGCATCGCCGAGGGGTTCTTGGACAATGGCGTCAAAGCTGTACTGCTGCCCTACTCGCACCTGTTCGGGTAAGTTAACCTTCACGGTGGGGGGATTCTTACCAGACATTAGCTGAGTGCGCTCGGCAAGAACTGTCTGCTCAACAATTTTTTGGTCATCGAAGCGCTGACGCGATCGCAATGTCGATTCTAGCTTCACCCCAGATCCGGCATCAGGCTGCGTCCCCGTAATGTAGGTAACGGTTTCGGCAATAATATCATCCCCTTTTGCTTCCCAAGATTTCAGTTCAGTGCGGTACTTCAGCTCTGGATAGCGCTCCCAAAGCTGAGTTAAGGAGCTTTTGAGGGCATCACGAGTTAAGCCGTCGGTATGGGTGAAGTTTGGGCTATAAAACTGCATTACCCCCTCAAGGTTACGAGCGTTGGCGGCGACATCAATTTGAGCGATCGCATTTTTCAGCTCTTCTGGTGCCGTTTCTGGGCTAGCGGCTTGGGCTGGGCTGAGGAAGGAAAAAGCCACGAGCAAAGAAGCAACCAGGTTGAACGGTTGCCGAAAAGAGGTTACAGGGTTACGCATAGCGTGGTAGTAGTGGTGATTAAACAAAGGGAATCTAATTTCTATCGTTCTATCTTAGCGGGGAGTCTGATGGGGTTATCGTACTGCCACCAGTACCCTAGGTTTAGTTATAGGTACGACGATATCCTCAAATAAACAAAGAGGCAGGTCGAGTACCTAAATACCCTCGCCAATTTATAACTGATTTTTGATTTTACCCGTTGCTGCCTAGGAGAAAGATGTCTAAGTCACCCATTCGATTGCTGATTGCTGCTAGTGGTACGGGGGGACATTTGTTTCCGGCGATCGCTCTTGCTGAACAGTTATCTGATTATGAGATTGAGTGGCTAGGCGTTCCAGATCGCCTAGATCGTGAGTTAGTTCCCGCTCAGTACCCCCTACATACGATCGCCGTTGAAGGATTTCAGCAGCGGTTTGGACTAGGCAGCGTGCGAATCCTCAAGGGGCTGATTGCCTCAATTCGGGTGGTGCAACGACTGCTCAAAAATCGGCAAATTGACGCCGTATTTACCACAGGTGGTTATATTGCCGCTCCCGCAATCATGGCGGCGCGATTCCAAGGTTTACCTGTTATTTTGCATGAATCCAATGCCATACCTGGCAAGGTAACCCGCTGGCTCAGTCCCTTCTGTAGTGCGGTGGCGCTAGGGTTTGAGTCGGCGGCTCAGTATCTTCCCAAAGCAAAAACCGTTTATGTAGGAACGCCTGTGAGGGCAAACTTTCAAAAGCCGTGCCAGCTAGAGTTACCCATTCCGGATCATGTGCCCTTGATTGTCGTGGTGGGCGGTTCCCAAGGCGCGATCGCGGTTAATCAATTTGTGCGTCAGTCTGCCCCTGCTTGGTTGGCAACAGGGGCTTGGGTGGTTCATCTCACAGGCGATAAAGACCCTGATGCTAAAAGCCTGGAACACCCGCAGTATCTTTCCCTACCCTTTTATGACAATATGGCAGGACTATTTCAACGTGCCGATTTAGCCATCAGTCGTGCAGGTGCGGGGACGCTAACCGAACTCGCCGTCACCCAAACCCCCGCCCTTCTGATTCCCTTTCCCTACGCGGCTGAAGATCACCAAGCCTTTAATGCGAAAATTTTTGCCGATGCTGGGGCGGCGTTAGTTTTCCGTCAGTCGGAACTGACAGCGGAAGTGTTAGAAAGTAAGGTTTTGCATTTGTTGCGATCGCCAGAATTATTGCAGGAAATGGCGCACAAATCCGGCACTCTCGCTGTAACCGATAGTGCAAAACGTTTAGCGGCTTTAGTGAGTGATTTGAAGGATAAATAATCTCTCATGACACCAAGGGAATTAGCCCTATGGGGTGAGGCTTCTGAAAAATTGCTAAGGTTTAATAAGTAATAAAGTTGCCAAATATTACAAAATTAATGCTCATACAATAGCACCTAAAATAGCAAAAATATTGCAAAGTAGTTCCTGCTGAAGCAATTTTTATTAAGAGTTGAAAGTGTAGGGGTGAGAGACTTTGCTCCTGATATAGCCTCAAACTGAAAAAGCAATAGTCTCCGATAATTTATTGATAATTTTACTGCTTAAACTTCGCGAGAAAACGTTTAAATACTCTAGACAAAATTAATGATGTATGTCTAGAAGTTTTTCCTAGCCTACTTCAGTCAATGAAGGTTAGAATATTCCCCATTGTCTAAAAACAACTTAAACCAAAACTAAGTGCAATCTAATCTTATTGAGTCCAATTATCCTTCTACAAGGAAACCAGTCAACAATGGGCGTTCAGACCTTCCTTTCACCCTACAAGATCTAAAGTCTGCGATTCCGGCTTCTTGCTTCGAGCCATCCATTGCGCGTTCACTTTCGTACTTTTTCCTTGATATTTCTCTAATTGGTCTGCTCTATGGGGCGGTCTATGTTCTTAATTACTGGTGGTTTTTGCCTATATTCTGGCTAATGCAAGGCACTATGTTCTGGGCATTATTTGTGGTTGGACATGACTGCGGGCATGGTTCTTTTTCTAAGAAGAAATGGCTCAATAATTTAATTGGACATCTGGCTCATACTCCAATTTTAGTTCCTTACCATGGTTGGCGTATTAGCCACAGAACCCATCATCAAAATACGGGTAATATCCAGACCGATGAAAGCTGGTATCCCCTTACTGAAAGCAAGTATCGGATGACGCCTTGGTGGGAAAAATTCTTGCGCTTTGAAGCCTTCGGGGTACTTTTTGCTTACCCACTTTATCTGTTCACGGGTTCTCCTGAACGAGAACCAGGCTCACATTTTCTTTCTAGTAGCCCTTTGTTTCGACCTTCAGAAAAGTGGGATGTTATTACCAGTACAGTTCTCTGGACGTTAATGGTTAGCTTTTTAGGCTGGCTAACATTCCAATATGGCTGGCTATTTTTGCTCAAGTATTATCTTGCACCTTATCTCGTGTTTGTTGTTTGGATTGATCTAGTAACATTCCTACATCACACTGAGTCTGATATTCCCTGGTATCGCGGTGAAGAGTGGTATTTTCTTAAAGGTGCGCTATCCACTATTGACCGTAACTATGGGTTAATCAATGGTATTCACCACAACATTGGGACTCATGTCGCCCACCATATCTTCCTCAATATGCCTCACTACCACTTAAAGACAGCTACAGAGGCAATTAAACCTATTTTGGGAGACTATTATCGCAAGTCTGACGATTCTATCTTCAAATCGTTCTTCACCTCGTGGCGTAGCTGTCGTTTTGTAGAGGATGAAGGTGGGAAGGTTTTTTACCAGTCCAAAGCCTTACCGAAATAAGGCTTATCTGAGCTGATTAATTAGTCGTTTAGTTGGGGTGTATTAATAGAATGCACCCTACTAAAAAGCATTGTTTATCATAAATATAGAAGGCACTGCCGCGTGTGGTGGGAGGTTCGTTCTTTCTACAACCTCCAGGTAAGTCCTGTTAGTCTCTCTCCATTAACTAAAAACCTTTATGAAACTTAGACTACTGACAACAGCCGCACTGTTACTCTCTGGGTTAACGGTTCCCGCGATCGCCCAAACTCCCGAACAGACGCAGCCAAATCAGAGCGTTGACGTTCTCGAAGTCTGCGCCCAAGGTCGTGCGGCTACTTTACCCATTCCGTTCTCAGACCTTTCACCGGATGATTGGGCGTTTGAAGCGGTAATGAAGCTGTATTACTGCGGTGCCTATAATGGTTCGCTTCCACCGGAACAGGTTAGACCATTTCTGCAACCGCGTCCAACCCAACCCCTTAGTTTCTCTCCCGCTCCTGATCACAGCAAATTCAACCAAGCTTCCATAGAGGCGGTGAACTCTGTGTTTAAGCGCAGGGCAATTTGAGGAGTAGAAAGTGATTGGGCATAGGCGGGGGTTAGGAAAGGTTGATAGATCTCGGCTTCTGGGGTGAGCTGCTTGATGAATGCCAAACTAACGCCTCGGACGAGCTGACGTAGGGGTGCGGTTTCTTCGCCAATATTCTCTTTGACGAGGGTACTTTGAGTTAATGATTTGTTGAGGTTATCGGGGTCAGTGACGCTCAGGTGAGTGCCTCCGATGGCGCTCAGGAGGTATTTGCTGCCGGGGTTTAGCTGCTGAAATACTCGCAGTTGATGGTCTAAAGAGGGGGTGACGGCATCTTCTGTCCCCGTCAAAATTAGGGTGGGGACGGAGACTTTCGCCAGACCGTTTTTGCCAAATAGCCGCCCTGAAATAGTATTTAAGGCGAGGACTTGCACAATTCGCGGATCTCGCAGTTGAATTTTGTCATTGGGTAAGTCAGCCGCTGCACACTGGAACCAATCGGCTGGCGATCGCCCCAAGGGACTGCGATTTTGGCAAAACTGCCGCAACTCATCTAGGTTCAGTTCTGCTCCAGCTAGGGACAAGGCGGTGTACCCCCCTAGGGAGTGACCAATGATACTAACTTGTTGCGTGTTAAATCTGCCCTGCCAAAAGCCATCTTCCTGGTTGAATTGGGCTAACTTATCCAGGACAAAGCTGACATCTTTAGGACGGTCGAGAAACTCAGAGGCAGGTAACAGGTCGCTGGGATTATCCGAGACAGAGACATCCGTTAACCAGGTAATATTACTGCCTGGATGCTCTAGAGAGACAACCGTGAGTCCGTGGGAAGCCAGATGACGCCCCAGATAGGTGAGAAATCTCCGGTCAGAGCCGAAGCCGTGGGAAATAACCACCAAGGGCCCGGAGGAGTTTTGGCTCGAGTAAATGTCGATTGGGATCGTCCGTTGTCGAGAGCGATCGCGTAGAACAACGGTGTTTTGATTTACCCATTGGTTCCCTTCCGCTGCTGGGTCAAAAGTGGCTCGGAAGCTGTTTTCTGTCGGAACCGTTAATTCTCGTTCTAAGATGGGGCCGAGCGCCTGACTTTGTAGGTAGGAAGCATTAAACTGAATGGCGATCGCCAAAGCAGAACTGGCATCCACCGTCACCCTTTCCTCTGGGTAAGCCCGCAAAAAACCCACCACACTCAACCCATCAACTTGTCGAGCGGCAAGGAATATGGCAGCTTGCAATTCCTCAATTGTGCTACCCGGTAGTGCTACGCCAAGTCTGTTAATTAACCGCTGACCATCAGTTGTGCGGAGGTGGTCATTGACGAATTTATCAATCATGTTCGGATCGATTTGCAGCCGTCTTGACAGCAACTGCTGGACTTGCGGCGTCAAGATGACACCGAAGGGTTTGAGGGCGGGTGATAGTTCCCCTGTGTTGGCAAACGCCTCTAAATCAGCGATGGGGACTGACTGCTCAAAAGGGCCTAACTTGAGAATCAGACGTTCTGCCGCCTCAGCAGGCACAGCAATACTACAGGCTAAAGCTACTGCTAAGGTACAAATACCGTGCATAACATGCCTATACCGACGACTCAGGGAGCTACCCTGTGGGTTGCCCGCGCTCCTGAGAGGAACCTGCCTGAGCTGAGGTTTTGTCACCGCCATTCTCTGTTCTCCTAGTGTTACTGGTGTCCTGTCTTGATGCTGTTCCAATAGTTTGCTATTCAATCCGTTGAACTGAAACCTCATCATGTCAATGGGAGGAGCATTTGAGCATTCCACAACACTCCTACGATCGCATCCAAGTTCTACAAGTTTCCTAAGTTGGGGGATTGGCAAAACGAGGGAGTAGGGGAGATGAGGAGAACTGATAACCTCTAATTGCTCATCCTTCACCCTTTCTGAGGGTAGATCCCTGGAGACAAATCCAGCAACTACACAGTGCAAAAAAAAAGGACGGGAATGTCCCGTCCGGGTTGTTTTTAGGAATTGTCTGTCCTTAAGCGCCTAATACTAGACTAGTTTCAAGTCTGGGTAGGCAGCCAGCAAGTCATCGGAGGTCAGAGTATCGCCTTCGGCTTGCGGTGTCCAGAGAATTTCGAGTGCGAGGAGGCGTTCGCTAGAGATGCCACCAATTTCACGCAAGGCTTGACGCAGGTCATCGGAGCTATTGATGGTGGAGAGTTTCAAAATACCTTCTGTACCCACTAAGAGGGTGACAATAATGTATTCTCCTGGCCCTTCAGTCTGTTGCGCCAATTCTCCACCACTTCCTGGCAAAGCCGGATTGTCCGCGCCTTGTCGTAGTTGAGCGTTGACGTTAGAGAGAGTTTCTTCCGTAAATTTGCTGCGTTCTGCGAGGGCGAACTGGTTAAACTTGGCTTCTGCGGCTTCTAACCCGGTTTGCTGAGATTGGGTCGCACCGTATACCCAGTATTCAGGGTGACGGAGGAGGGCAAGGGTTGCCTCTTGTAGAACTTGCGCTCTCCCTTGAGCAGAACCTGTATCAGCAGCTTGTGCCAATTGGTCTAATTCGGTTTGCAGATTTCGGGCATTGGAGAGGAGACCAACTTGCAGACGCGCTACAGAAACTTTTGGGCTGCCATAGGCTGTCACGTCGTTTTCACCACCGATCCCAGTCCGACGGAAGCTTTGAATTAGGAAGTTGGCGATCGCAAAGAAAATCAGAACACCAAAGATACTACCGAAGCCACCGAATAATGGGAAGGGTAACAAGAACGGAAAGCCAAAGCCACCGCCGCCATACCCATAACCACCATAGCCCCCACCCGGTGCGCGATAGCCACCGCCAGGAGGTGAATAGGTGCGTCCCGGTGAGCGGAATGATCCCCCTCCGATTCGACCGCCACTCCGTGCGGCTAAGGCGCTGCTAGCATTCCCTAGTACTAGGGTAAAGACTAGTCCAAAGATGAACAGAGATTTCAAAAAGGGCTTGATGGCTGAAAGTAGTTTGTTTCGCATAATATTAATTACCGTCCGAGCTGAGTAAACTGTAGCGGCTCTGGTGGATCGGTACATCTTTCGACCGACAAGTCTTAAGGAGGAGAACCGAATCGATAGGGACAGCAGAACCGTACTAGCTCCATCTCTAATTTACCGTTACCCAACGCCCGCTCAGACTCTCATCCGGTCGTAATTACCGACAGGAAAGCCGTACATAAGGGGATAGTCCTGAGTCCTGAGTCCTGAGTAGGGGAGAAAGTATGAAGGGTGAAGTATGAAGTATGAAATATGAAATAGGCGATTGGAGTAAGGGCTAATCGTTGTCAATTTTTCTCTCCTCTGCTCCTCTGCTCCCCTGCTCCCCTGCTCCCCTGCTCCCCTGCTCCCCTGCTCCCCTGCTCCCCTGCTCCTCTGCTCCTCTGCTCCCGGTGCTGTTTATCCGCCGCCGACGATGGTGACGATTTCCAACTTGTCGCCGTCTTGCACTTGGGTTTCTGACCAAAATTGACGATGGAGAATTTCGCCGTTGTATTCTACGGCAATCAAGCGGGGATTAAGACCGAGCTGTTCGAGGAGTTCGGGGAGGGGGGTTTGGGGAGGGCAAGTTTGGGGTTCGCCGTTGACTTGCAGGGTGATGTGATCGCTAGAGTTAAACATAAGATTGAGAAACGTTAGGCTCCATACTGCGAACGGTTTGCTGGCGAGCCAGTTGAGAGAGGAAGTATTGGGTAACTAAGGTGGGCTGCTCGGCTTCCATGATGGAGCGGACGACGGCAATTCTTTCTGCTCCGGCGTTAAGGGCTTCGTTAACGTTACTGGGATCGATGCCACCAATGGCAAACCAGGGAATGGACGCATTTTCTGCGGCGTAACGTACATATTCGTGACCAGATGCAGCTTTTCCGGCTTTAGTGGGGGTTTCATGAACCGGGCCAACTCCGATATAATCAGCACCTTCGGCGATCGCTCGCTGCAATTCATCGGGGTTGGTGGTAGAGCGTCCAATCAAGCGCTGGGGGCCAAGAATCTGCCGTGCTAGGGCGATGGGGACATCTTGCTGTCCTAAATGAACGCCATCGGCATCAACGGCTACCGCTAAATCAACGCGGTCGTTCATAATGAACAGTGCCCCATAGTGATGACACAATTGCCGGAGTTTCTGAGCGTGGGAGAGTCGCACGGTATCGTTAGCGGTTTTTTCTCGGTACTGAACGAGGGTGAGTCCTCCTTGGAGTGCAGCTTCCACGATGGAGAATAAATTTTCTGAAGGCGAGGTAACCAAGAAAAGATGCGATCGCGCCAGTAATTGATGACGGCGATAAGCCAGCAATTGGCTTTCTAAGGTATACACTCGATAGCGCATTTGTTTAAACGCTGTGCCCATGTTTGGGTTATACAGCTTACCGTATTCTTCGAGTACCCGCAGGGCTTCTTCAATGCGTCCGAGGTTCACTTGCAAAAGCTGCTGAATGCTCGTGCGAGTTTCTTCTTTGGGATGAGTCAGTTCGGTGCCAAGATCGCCCTGGGTATCCCGCGCCGCTCGCAAATCGGCAGTATGCCAAGCCCCTAGCTCTTGACGCATTTCCTTACATTCAGCAGCCAGTTGAGAACTGTTCAGCCCGAAACGACACCATTCTTCTATAATTCGTAAACCTTCTCTGGCTCGATCTAAATTTGCATCTAAAATACGGCAAACGGCGGGTTGCGCTCCTCTAGCTTGACTAAATTGATCGCCCATTGCAAACTTCTCCCTTGTTGATTGTTTTGTGGTCACAAAAAACTTATTTTCCTTAATTCTCAGGGCTTTTCAAGCCAAAAATCCCAAAACCCCGAATTCCTTTCTCTTTCCTTGACCCCTCGGCTGGTTTTCTTGAGTCAGCTTGAGCTAGCAAGCGGAGAAATCCAGCAAACCTTAGGGTGAGACTGTGTCAGGAGCTTTTGAAAACGACGCATTTTTAAAAACAAGTCAAAAAATACCTTGCTGTAAGTGATAACTTTTATCGTATTCTCACTCTCCAATTGCCGTTCCGACTTCACAGGAGTAAAGCGATGAGACACCCCTTCCGTAGCGGTCAATCATCCGTATCTGTTCTGCCCTGGCGTCAGTATGTCATGACCTATGGCATGGTTTTGGGACTAGGAGTTACTCTCCTCGAACCCATCTGGCTGAGTACTAAAGCAGCGGCAAACGATGCTATCCCCAAAGCTAGTGCGCCGTCTTTAGTCGCGCAACTCCCGGCTGGGGCAAACAGTTCGCCTGCCGTTGACCTATTATTTGTCAATCCAGCAACAGGAAACGACCGCTCCGGGAATGGTTCTGAGCGATCGCCCTTGAAAACCATTACTCAGGCACTCAGCATAGCCCAACCGAACACAGTGATTTTACTGGCTCCCGGTACCTACAGCAGCGAAACCGGGGAAGTTTTCCCCCTCAGACTGCAACCGAGAGTGACGATTCAAGGCGTTCCCCGGACGCGAGGTCAAAATATTGTCATCAAAGGCGGCGGACAAGTTTTTGTCAACTACGCCTCTGGGCAAGCTGCAACATCCCAACAGCCCCCAGGTAGTAGTCAAAATGTGGCGATTCTCGCCCTGCATCCCTCTGGTTTGACAGGGGTGACGGTGACTAACCCCAACCCCCAAGGCTATGGTCTTTGGATCGAATCGAGTGCTTCGGCGATCGCTGACAACACCTTCACGGGTAGCGGTCAGGATGGCATTTTTGTCAATGGCGACAGCACGCCGATTATCCGCAGCAACTATATCGATGAAAACGGGGCAAACGGCATGACGGTGGCTGGAACCGCCAGACCGGAAGTGCGGGAGAATGTCTTTGAAAACACTGGCATCGGGATGAGTATTATTGAAAACTCTGCGCCGCAACTGTTGGGGAATCGCATCAGCAGTAACCGCTACGGTGTCGTTGTGAGCGCCAATGCTAGACCCGTTTTGCGGAATAACCTGATTGCCGATAGCCAGGAAGATGGCTTAGTCATCAGTACTACATCCCGCCCTGACTTAGGAACCGCCGCTGTACCAGGAAACAACACCTTTCGCGGCAATCGTGGCACTGACATTAATAGTCAAGCCTCCGAGTCGGCGATCGCTACTTTAGATAATCAGCCTCGCCCTGTCTCTACCCCTAGCCCCTCGGTTAGCCCCAGTACCGTCGCCTCAACTCCTGCACCTCCGCCGCCAGATCCTACCCCTACTCCTGCACCCCAGGCGGCTGCACCCGCGCAACAGCCTTCATCAGAGGCACCCTTGCGAATTATGTCGCTGAGATTTCCGGATACCAGCCAGCCCAGCAACGCCGCTACACCCGACTCAGCGCCAACCCAGCAGCCCACTAGCTCCATCTCTGCCTCGTCCTTTCCCGCCCCAAACAGCTTAAAACCCCAAGCCTCATCGCTCTCGGAACCCATCAACGAGCTATCCTTCACCGCACCGTCTGTGGGAAGCCGCAACCCAACGCCCTCCGCTTCGCCAACCCTTCAAAGCGACGACATCGCCCTAGACGGTGGCGTAGAAATTTCGGTACCAACCCCGACTCTCTCGCCCCAACCGCCTACACCAGCCCCCTCTAATCCAGTGACAACAGGAGATATTGATAATACTTCTGCATTAGGGTCGTCGTTGACATCTGGGCTACCCGTCCTCGCTCCTAGCCCTCTCCCTGGTAGCAACGGACAAAATGCTCCTGTTGCCCCAATGCCCCCTGTCCGCGATTCCAACCTTCCCGAAAGCCCCCCTAAAGAAACCTCAACTGCCTTAAATAGTGGAACAGCAAGTAACCGCTACCGAGTTTGGGTAGCAACGGAGAACGAGAACCAGCAAAACTTAGTGCGATCGCTAATTCCCGGTGCCTTCCGTAGCACCGCCAATGGACGAACCGTAATGCAAGCCGGAATATTTAGCGATCGCGTTAATGCCGAAGAAGTGCTGCAACTCCTCAGTACGAAGGGTTTGAAGGGGACGATTGATGAGCTGTGAGTCCTAAGTCCTGAGTCGGGGAGAAAGTATGAAGGGTGAAGTATGAAGGGTGAAGTATGAAGTATGAAGGGTGAAGTATGAAGTATGTTCGGCGAAGCCGTTGCCGGAGGCTAGGGTGAAGTATGAAGGGTGAAGTATGAAGTATGAAATAGGCGATTGGAATAATGGCTAATCGTCGTCAATTTTTCTCTCCCCTACTCCCCCGCACCCCTGCACCCCTGCTCCCCCGCACCCCTGCACCCCCGCTCCCCTGCTCCCCCGCACCCCTGCACCCCTGCACCCCTGCTCCCCCGCACCCCCGCTCCCCTGCTCCCCTGCTCCCCCGGTTCCCATCTCCTTAAACGTGATGGAATTGATCATCTTCATTGGCTTACAGGCGTCGGGAAAAAGTACATTTTTTCACACGCATTTTGCGGCAACTCATCAGCTTGTCAGCAAGGACTTGATGCGGAATAACAATAAAGCCCTCCCGCAGGCAGGCACAACTGATCGAGAGCGCCCTACAAGACGGAAAATCAATCGTCGTAGACAATACCAACCCCACCGTTGAAGACCGTGCCTCCATTATTGAGTTGGGGAAGCTCTACAGAGCAGAAATCACTGGGTACTACTTCCACTCCTTACTAGAGCGTTGTTTAGAGCGCAATCGGCAACGGCATCTTAAAGCTAGGGTGCCAGATGTGGCACTTTATAGCACGATCAAAAAGCTGAACCCTCCCTCCTACAGCGAAGGATTTCACAAGCTCTACTACGTGCAGATTACGGGTAACTTTACCTTTGAGGTTCATGCTTGGAGGGAAGCCCTTAATCGGTAGCTAGGGAACGATTTTAAAAAAACACTCTCCTTTTAGACAGATGAACCATTAATGGAGGTTGGTCAAGGTAAAGGAGAAATCTTTATGGAGGCTATAACTTATGGCTACCAATACTAGTAATTCTCCTATCAGCAATCTGGAGTATGATTTGCTGACAGCATTGCAAAACAAATCAGAAGCCCTAAAAGCCTATGAGATTTATATGAAAGATGCTCAGGACACCGGCTCTCAACCTTGTGTGGAACTGTTCCAGAAGCTAAGTGAAGCAGATCAGCAACATGTACAGGAACTTCGCCAGCATCTACAACAAGTGATGGAAAAAGGCAAAATGTAATGCCGATGTAGGGGCGAATGGCTGTTCGCCCCTAGGGAAAGGCTATATCGCTCAATACAGCTCGTATTTTAGTAAAGTACAGGGCAAAGAGCCGTTGTAGACGGGGATGCGGCGGGAGGCTTTAAGTCCTACTTTTTTGGCTAACTCTTTATTACCTGTTAAAACAAAGGCAGTCCAACCCTTGAAGCGCTGTTTGAAGACATCACCCAGCAGCTTGTAAAGAGCGCCCAATTCTTGAACATCCCCTAAACGCTCGCCATAGGGAGGATTGCAGATGATGACCCCTTTGTCGGCAGGGGCTTCTACTTGAGACAGTTCCGCGTGGGTAAAGGTGACTTGCGAGACAACACCACAGCGTTGGGCGTTATCACGAGCTTGAGAAAGAATATCAGCATCGCGATCGCTTCCGCTAATTAGTGCTTCCAGTTCTGTTTTTTGACTCGCTTTTGCCTCTAAGCGCAATTGCTCCCATAGCGATTTGTCAAAGTTCTGCCAAGTTTCAAAACCAAATTGTCGAAACAACCCCGGTGCAATATTCAACCCCTTTAACGCCGCTTCTAGAGGTAAAGTCCCAGAACCACACATCGGATCGAAGAAAGGCAGACTCGGTTCCCACTCCGCCATCTCCAGCAAAGCCGCCGCCAGCGTTTCCTTAAGGGGGGCAAGTCCGACAGCAGGGCGATATCCCCGGCGGTGCAGGCTGTCACCAGAACTGTCTAAACTAATCACGCAACGAGCTTGGTGAATGTGGGTATTAACCAGCACATCGGGATTTTGGGTATCGATGCTGGAGCGTTTGCCAAATTGCTGCCGCTGTTGGTCGATAATGGCATTCTTCACCTGTAAGGCTGTGAAGTGGGTGTGGTTAAGTTGGCGATTTCCTCCAGTGCTGTTAACTGCTAGGGTGTTGTCAGGCTGTAGGTATTCCTCCCAGGCGATTTTTTGCACTTCCTGGTAGAGTTTGTCAGCATTCGGGCAAGTAAATTCTCGAATCGGGACTAGCACCCGGAAAAGCGTTCTTGCCCACAGATTTACTCGATACAGTAAGGCAGAATCCCCAGCAAAATGCACCCCTGTAAAATCAGGACGGACTTCTTTTGCCCCTAGGCGTTCCAGTTCCTGAGCGGCAATTGGCTCTAAACCACGAGCTACCGTCGCAAAATATTGATTCATAGCCTCTGTTATATCGTTTCCCTTGAGTCTCTTATTGTTGAAGTTGCAATAGTTGCAGCGCCAGCGTCTCATCTACCTTAGAGAGAATTGCTTGATGGGGTTGCAATGAGAGCGATCGTATAGTTCTACAATAAATTGGCGCAATCTAAAGACTTAATGGATTAATGTTCACCTCTATAAAACTTCCTCAAAAACTCATGCTCCTTGGTTCAGGAGAACTGGGCAAAGAATTTGTTATTGCTGCTCAACGATTGGGTAACTATGTTATCGCCGTCGATCGCTATGACAATGCCCCGGCGATGCAAGTAGCTGATGTTAGAGAAGTTATTTCGATGCTGAATGCTGAGGATTTAGAACGAGTTGTCACTCAACATCAGCCTAACTTTATTATTCCAGAAATTGAAGCCATTAGGACTGAAAAGTTACTGGAGTTTGAGCAGCGAGGAATCACTGTAATTCCAACAGCAAAGGCGACTAACTACACGATGAACCGGGATGCCATTAGAGAATTGGCGCATCGGCAGTTAGGGGTGAGAACAGCAAACTATGCCTACGCTACAAGCTTGGAGGAACTTAAAGCAGTTTCAAAAAACATCGGCTTTCCTAATGTAGTGAAACCCGTTATGTCTTCTTCAGGAAAAGGTCAATCTACAGTTAATTATCCAGAGGAAGTGGAAGCGGCTTGGGATTATGCGATCGCAGGTTCTAGAGGCGATACTCAAAAGATTATTGTTGAAGAGTTTATCCAGTTTGAGTTAGAGATTACTTTACTCACGATTAAACAGTGGAACGCTCCAACAATCTATTGTCCAGCGATTGGGCATCGACAAGAAAGAGGCGATTATCAAGAATCTTGGCAACCCGCCGGACTGTCTGAAGAAAAGGTGAAAGCATCGCAGGCGATCGCCCAAAAAGTTACCGATGCTTTAGGCGGTGCAGGAATCTTCGGCGTAGAGTTCTTTATCACCAAAGACGAAGTAATTTTTTCGGAACTTTCCCCCCGACCTCATGATACAGGCATGGTAACTTTAATTTCCCAAAACCTCAATGAATTTGAGTTGCACCTAAGAGCTGTTTTAGGTTTGCCAATTCCCAAAATAGAGCAACTGGGAGCATCAGCGAGTGCTGTCATTTTAGCGAAAGAAAATTCAGATTCAATTTTCTTTGAAGGGGTCGAGGAGGCTTTATCAGAACCTGATGTAGATATCCGCTTGTTTGGGAAACCGGATTCTCGTCCTTATCGAAGAATGGGTGTGGCTTTAGCCAAAGGCAAAGATGTGCAAGACGCGAGGGAAAAAGCAAAGATGGCAGCAGCAAAAGTAAAGATTGTTGGTTAACCAAACGCTTTATTAAAGTCAAATCTTAATAAATAAAATCTAGTTCATGAAAGATTTTCTCTCACCTGAAGTTTCTCAATTAACTGAAAATACATCTATTGCTATTGCTAAAAGTATCAAACAAGTGGCAATCAGCACTTCAATAAGTCAACAACCCATTACCACAACCTACGTCTGTCAGGGTAGTGGTGGAACGCCAATTTTGTTGTTGCATGGATTTGACAGTTCGCTGCTAGAGTTTCGGCGTTTGCTACCTTTGTTAGCTGAAGAAAATGAGACATGGGCAGTTGATTTGTTGGGCTTTGGTTTTACGGAACGATTAGCAAACGTTTCCTTTAGCCCCACAACAATCAAAACCCATCTTTACAACTTCTGGGAAAGTTTAATTAATCAGCCAGTAATTTTAGTTGGGGCTTCGATGGGAGGGGCAGCCGCGATTGATTTTACGCTTTCTTATCCGCAAGCTGTGCAGAAATTAGTACTATTAGATAGTGCGGGTTATACGGCTGGGCCGAATGCTGGGAAGTTTATGTTCCCGCCGATTGGTAACTTGGCAACGGCATTTTTACGCAACCCAAAAGTCCGTCAAAAAATTAGCGTCAATGCTTACCACGACCCTAGCTTTGCTTCTCTGGATGCCCAGTTATGTGCAGCATTGCATCTCAAGTCCCCCGCTTGGCAGCAAGCGTTAATTTCTTTTACCAAGAGTGGCGGTTATACTGCATTTGGTCAGAAATTAGCCGAGATTCAGCAACCGACACTAATTTTGTGGGGAGAATCGGACAAAATTTTGGGGACGGCTGATGCGGTGAAATTTCAGCAGGCGATCGCTAATTCCCAACTAGTTTGGCTCAAAAACTGCGGTCACGTCCCGCACCTAGAACAGCCGCAGATTACAGCCCAGCACATTTTGGAGTTTCGAGGGATGGCATAGCTGTTTAGCGATCGCAAGAAAGCTGGACGAGGCTAAGATCCAGACAGGATTTATGTAATACCAATTTCATAAAATAGCGCTACAAATCGACCCCCCTTATTAAGGTAGGAAATCACATAGTATCTGTAGTAAACATTCAGGAAATTGATATAAAAGCCGACCCTGGGCTACACTTACCAACTACTGCTGAACTATCGGGTTCGGATGATACCCTGCCAATCATGAAAACCGATTCAATTACTCAATTGTGCGCTTGGTCGCTCGGTGTTGTTCTGCTGTTGGCTGCGCCTGCTGACGCTCAAAGGATATTTAGTCCTGTACAACAGCAGAGTTATAGAGCATCAGAGATATATGAGGAACTAGAAGAAGCCGATGTGGTGTATTTAGGGGAAACTCACGACAGTCCTGAAGACCATAAGGCGCAACTCGCCATTATTCAAGCACTCTATCAGCAGCAGCGGAAAAAGAACCCCACTGCACCCCCTTTAGCGATCGCACTGGAAATGTTTCAGCGTCCCTACCAAGATATTCTCAATCAGTACCTAGCTGGAGAAATCACCGAAGCGCAACTGATTGAGCAAAGCGAGTATGATGATCGTTGGGGTTTCCCGTGGGAGTACTACGCCCCAATTTTGCGCTTTGCCAAAGCCAATCAATTACCAGTAATTGCACTAAATACCCCGACAGAAATCACTCGCAAAGTTGCCCGACAAGGCTTAGAAAGTCTCTCCGCTCAAGAGCGTCGATACATTCCTCCCGCCTCCGAAATTTGCACAGATAACGTTGACTACCGTCAGCGCACCCAGGAAATTTTTGAGCAGCATCAGGTGGGTGGACATGGTAACAGTGCCGACTTTGAGAAATTTTTTCTTGCCCTAGTACTGTGGGACGAAACAATGGCAGAAGCGATCGCCCAATTTATGCAAACCAATCCCGATTACCAAGTTGTCGTGCTGGCAGGACAATCCCATATTGCCTATGGCGACGGCATTCCTAGCCGTGTAGAGCGACGGATCAATAATCCTAACCTTACGCAGCGCTCCATCCTACTAGGCGCTTCAGAAGAGCTGCAAGTTGAAAAAAAGGCGATCGCTGATTTTCTTTGGCAGCACTAACAGACTCCAAAGGAATGGTACTGACTTCAAAAAATTCATCACACATCACAACCGATCAACCCTTGTGCAGGGGGTTTGGGGAGAAGCCCCCCCAAGCTGGGTTTTTCTCAAAAACGTCTGTCTACTTTGCCCTCAAACCAGTAACATTCAACCTTAAAGAATTTTTTATAGCCCCAGCATCTCCCCTACCTTCTTCAACGATTGACAACAACCTCCACCAACGGTTTAAAAATTGGCACCAATTCCCCACGACTAGCCACCAAAGTCGGAAACGATCGCGAACTATAATCTTTCCCCACCTCCAAAGGAAAAATTGGCTTTGGCTCTAGCGGTACCCAGACCCCACCTGCGGCTTGCACAATCGCCACAGCAGCAGCAATGTCCCAAATCTTCGGCGTTGCCTCAACCCCTCCCAACGCCACCCCCGACGCCGTCGTCAGGAAGTTATAGCTGGCAACCCCCAGCATCCGAATCTTGCAGGGAAACGGTTTTTGTAAAACAGCCGTACTGCGGGCGCAGAGGTTAAAAAAATGGTTATTACTAGGATCATCAGCACTGCTGTGGATCGGTTGGTTATTTAAAAAAGCACCCCTAGGCCCTGTTAACCCAGATCCGTACCAAAAACCGTGTAATGATTGCTGAATTGGGGGGAAATGCACATACCCGAATACAGGCGTTCCTTGATACAACAACCCCAGCGAAATCCCCCATAGAGGAATCCCCCGCGTAAAGTTGGTAGTGCCATCCAAAGGGTCAATTACCCAACACCATTCGGTATCAGGAAAAATATGTTCCGTTTCTTCTGACAGAACACCATGAGTAGGGAAAGTAGTCGCGATCGCTTCTCTAATTTCTCGATCTGCCCATTGATCGGCTCGCGTTACCAGACTCCCATCTGCCTTTTGCGATGCCTGCACCTGCCCAAAATCAGCTAGCAACTGGATACCGACACGGTGAGCGATCGCCTGGGCAAAGTTGAGAATATCTGTCCAAAAATCATTAGTCATTAGTCATGAGTTCATAAGGGTTCATCATTCAAGGTTCATCGCTAATGGCTAATCCCTTCATACTTCATACTTCATCCTTCACCCTTCATCCTTTCTCAATCCAAGTCTTGTTCCATCACAGCCGCGATCGCGTCTTTAGTATTCCGACGAAACTCTTTAACATTTACCCGTTTCAACAAACCAATAGCGACGAGCATTCCCACTGCTTGCAGCCCAAACACCAGGCTATAAGCCAGTAGCGGTGTTGTAAATAGAGCTTTCCCAATCGTTAAAACCGCACCGCCAGTAACCGTTGCTATTGCCCGTGCCATTGCCTGAGACAGTCCCCAAGCACCAATGAAAGTACCCGCCGTTTCCGCCGCCGTCAGGTCGAGCATCAAGCTAAGTGCCCCGGTAGTAGTGATACCTGCGGCTAAACCAAACAGCAGCATCGCCACTCTCAAGAGATTTGGCTCGTGAGTGAATCCCGACAGGATAATCAAGCAAAAACAAATCGCCACCAAAAGACAGCCGAGTCTCGTGGTTTTTTGCTGTCCGAGGCGAGGTACGACTAAAAAGCCTGTGGTGCTAACGCCAACTAACGTTCCCAATCCCCAGAAGGAGTTGAGTTTCGTCGTTTCGGCAATCGGCATATTAAAGACTTCGCCACCGTAGGGTTCTAAAACCGCTTCCTGCATAAAAAGACTGAGAGTCATCACCAGCAAAAAGGTGAAAAACAAACCCGTTTGGCGGCTAGCGGTGAGAACTTTGATAGCTCGACCGAGGGTTATCTTGTCTTCTCGGTCTACAAAGGTGGAACGAGCGGCATAGTGGGAGTATTTTTTCTCGATCCCAACGGTAGATAGAAGTGCCAGTCCAAAAACAATCAACGGTACGAGGACGAACAAGCTATTAATCGGCGGTTGTAAGGTTTCTATCGGCGTCTTAATCGGCTGCCAGTCGGCGAATAACGTACTGCCGACATTCGCACCCAAAACAACGCCTGCTTCCTCCAGCCTTTTGAGCAAGACGCCGCCTGTAATCCCGCCAATCACAATTCCCACCATCAGCATTGACCACGTAGTGCCGATCAGTTGGGAGCGATTGTCTTCTTCGGAAACATCCACTAAAAGGGCTGTAAAGGGTGTGGAGCTAGCACTAAGTGCCAAGCCGTAAATTGTAAAGCTCAAGGCTAATAGGGCTGTCCACCCCAAGGTTTGGGCGTTTAGCGTCCAGCCTCCGGCAGCACGAACGACTGTCCCTAGCTGCCACATAATTTGCACGGCAAGGAAGGCGGCGATGGTAAACCCTGCTGCCCCTAGCCAAACATAACCGCTGCGGTGTTTGCCAAACAGGGGCTTGGCATCAGACAGTTGCCCAAACCAGACGCGTGCAGGGGCAACAAACTGATGCATGGCGATCGCTCCGGCTGCAAAAATTGCAGGAACGCCTAATTCGCTAATCATCACTCGGTTGAGAATGCCCAGCGTCAAAACCGCCATGATGCCCAAGCCCATTTGAAATAAGCCCAGCCGCACCATAGTCAACAAATCGAGACGGGGAATTACCTGATCTTTTGGCTCTGATGAAGGTTCGGAAGAATTGGGGGAGTCAGAAATTGCCATGAATATTCGCAGAAGCGATCGCTTGCAAAATTGTTTATTGTATTTCCCATCTCTCTAAAGATACAAGTTGCCACAGCACCTAGCTGGAGGTCAGCAACAGGCTGCAACGATACACTATAAGCGTATGAAGAAATGTAAATAAGAGGTGTATTAATGGAAACTCTACAAATGACGACTCTTGGTCAAAACGGCCCCACCGTCACTTCCTTGGGAATTGGCACTTGGTCTTGGGGAGACAAACTTGTTTGGAACTACGGCAGCGACTACGGAGAAGCGGAGGTAGCAGAAGCCTTCAAAGCCACCTTAGATGCTGGCATTAGCTTCTTCGACACCGCCGAAATCTACGGAACGGGAGAGTCAGAATCCCTCCTCGGTCGTTTTATGAAGCAACACGGCTACTCTGCCCAAATTGCCACAAAATACTTTCCTCTACCCTGGCGATTTACAGCTCAAGCGGTTTCGGACGCCCTCACAGAAAGTCTCAAACGGCTGCAGGTGGAGCAAGTAGCCTTGTATCAAGTGCATCACCCGGTTAGCTTCCTTATGTCTCAAAAGGCGCTAATGAATGCTCTAGCTGATGAGGTACAGCGCGGCAGAATCGCCGCCATTGGCGTCAGCAACTACTCTGCCGAACAAATGCGAGAAGCCCACGGATATCTAGCAGAACGAGGCATACCTTTAGCCGTCAATCAGGTGGAGTATTCCTTATTGGCGCGCAAGGTAGAATCTCAAGGCATTATCGCCACGGCTCAAGAGCTGGGAGTCACAATTCTCGCCTATAGCCCCCTAGCAAAAGGCTTGCTAACAGGGAAATACACCCCCGAATCCGATCAAAAACCCTCTGGGGCGCGTCGCTTTGATCCCCAATTCAGCAAGCAGGGCTTAGAGAAGATTGCACCCGTTATCTCCTTGTTGCAGCAGTTTGGTCAAAAGTACGACCGCACTCCCGCGCAAGTGGCGCTTAACTGGCTAATCGCCCAAGGAAATGTCATCCCGATTCCCGGTGCCAAAAATGCCAAGCACGCCACGCAGAATGCTGGAGCCTTAGGTTGGAGCCTCACCAGCGAGGAAGTGGCGCAGTTAGAGCAAGCGAGCCGTCCTTGGTTGTAGAAGAGGCAAAGGGAGCAGGAAAGCGGGGCTGAGGGGGTGAAAAATGAACAGTTGACAGTTGAGGATGCCGATTAGCCATGAGCTATAAACCGTAACACGGGATGTGTGGACGGTAATGAAGCTTTGGTGATTTTATTAGAGAGGATGGTTGTTAGCGGTAAGCTGCTTCATGGGGGTGGGCTAATCGGCTAAATCTCTGCTATTAAATTGCATAGTGTTACTGACTTCTGTTAGCGAAACTTTGTCAAGTGAAGGTAGTTGCCAGAGCGGTTAGTTAAACATCCAACCAAACTAATAATGGGTGCGTTTGTTGACAGCTCGCATACCTGGGAACTGTAATACACCTTGTCAAGGTTTGAGGAGGTTTGGGATTCATGAGTGAGCTCAACTTGCGCCTACAAATCGAAGGGCAAACGACCGATGTGGCACGAACAGTAACAGTAGATAAAAACGAGTTCACCATTGGTCGTTTGCCAGAGTGCGATTTGCACCTGCCTTCCTATGAGATCTCTCGCTATCATGCCCGTCTTCTCAAAACGGCGTCGGGAGTGTGGTTGATTGAAGACTTGGGCAGCACCAACGGGACGCGGCTTAATCAACAACCCCTGACTTCTCCCAAACCTGTTAAGCATGGCGATGTAATTGAGCTAGGACAAATTTTCTTGCAGGTGATTTTGGCTTCCCCAACTCAACCCAGCCTAGGTCAAAGCCAGACCTCACTTCCAGGAGTGACGATTCTGCGGAGTGCGAAGGAACTGCAACGCCAATGGGTTCAGCCGGATACTCAGGGAGACGATCTTAGCAATCATCGTCAAGCGATCGTGCGTCTGCAAAACCTGGTGGACATTGCTAAGGCACTCAATTCCGCTGAATCCATTGAAGTGATTTTCTCGCGGGTGCAAGCGATCGTGTTCCGAGATTTGAAAATTGACCGCTTGGCGTTACTAGTCGATGTGAGTGGTTCTGGGCAACTCGAACTCCTTGATGCCGCGACCAAAGACGCCTCAGAACACGACACCCTGGCACCGGACGGCAGTTGGATTAGTCAGTCTATCTGTCAAAAAGTCTTTGCCGAGCAAGTGGCGATTAAAACGGCTGATGCTCAAAGAGATTCCCGATTTGAAGGGGAACAGAGCATTTTAGTTAAAGGCATTCGCAGCGCCATGGCTGTCCCGTTGTGGCACGAAAGCAAGGTGGTTGGCGTGCTTTACGGCGATGCCCAGATTTCTGTGAGCCACTGGCAAAAAGACGGAGAGGAAGACTTGAGCTTTTTTTCCGCTTTGGCTAATCTCGTGGCGTCAAGCGTACAACGCTGGCTATTGACTCAGAAGCTGAAAAATGAAGAAACTATTCGCCACCGACTAGAGCGCTACCACTCGCCAGCCGTTGTTCAGCATTTGATTACAGTAGGCAAATCCGAAGACGGTCGAATTTCTCCAGCAGAAGGCGAGATTAGTATTCTCTTTGCAGATTTGGTGGGATTTACCGCCATGTCAGAACGGCTGAGTCCGGTGCAAATTGCTCAACTGCTCAATAGTTTTTTTGAGGAGATGTTACAGGAAGTTTTTGCAGCGGGCGGAACGCTAGATAAGTTTATTGGCGACTGCATCATGGCATTTTTTGGCGCTCCGGAACCCCAAGCGGATCATGCTAAACGTGCCTTTGCGGCAGCTCAAGGAATGCTAGAGCGTCTGGAGCGACTCAATGCCAAAAAGACTTGGGCTAAACCTCTGCAATTGCGGATTGCAATTAATAGCGGCAAAGCGGTGGTGGGAGATGTCGGTAGCTCTCAACGGGTGGACTACACGGTTTTAGGCGCAACGATCAATCTTGCCGCTCGACTGGAGGGAATTTGTCCTCCTGGTGAATGCGTTATCAGCGAAGTCACCTACACTCAACTGGAATGTCCTTCCGGCTTTTCTGAAATGGGAGAACACCGCTTTAAGGGGATCAACAGACCGATACGGGTGTATCAGACGCATCGACATTGAAGGAATGCTGAGTAAGAGTTAGGGAGCAGGGGAGCAGGGGAGCAGGGGTGCAGGGGAGCGGGGGTGCAGGGGTGCAGGGGTGCAGGGGTGCAGGGGTGCAGGGGTGCAGGGGTGCAGGGAAGAACCTCTTACCTTTCATACTTCATACTTCACCCTTCATACTTCACCCTTCATACTTCACCCTTCATACTTCATACTTCATACTTCATACTTTCTCCCCGACTCAGGACTCAGAAACCTCGTCCTTAAGGAATAGTGACTCACCCCAGCTTCTATATAACCAGTTAGAAAATCGCTACATAAAATGTACTTAGAGGTAATATTTCGATATACAATGTCCAGATGGTATGGGTAAGTACAAATTACTATTCAGCAGTTAATGTCAACTCGATCATCTAGCCTAATCTATCCCTCTGACGCTGTTGGTGACGCTCTATCTGGCAGCCGCCACGAGAAGGCAAAAGCTGGCGACGTGCGATCGCTTGACCGTATGAAGTGCCTCTATCAGACCGATCAGCAAATGAAGTACCTGCATTTGCAAGCCGAAATTGAGTTGCTGTTGCAGCACTTGCAAACGATGAAGCAGCAACGGATGGCGATGGTGCCGCCTGAGGCTGAGGCTCAGTAGCAAGGCTCTAAAGTTGCATAACTTGCCTCGCCATCCTGCTCGCTCAAGCCGTAGTTTCAGCGAACAAAGCAACTGGCGAGGCGGTAGTTTTTATTCAAAGCGCTTACTTTGGGTTGACCAGCGCTTGAGGTTGTAGTTATTTTGACCATCGACGACCAACGCCGGGGAACCGCCGTCTCCCAAATCAGCGATCGCGGTGAGGGAAGTCGCCGCATTCTTACTAAATTCGCTGTACAGTAGACCACCTGTATCAGAAAAAATTAAGGTACGTGCCTTAAAACGTTTTCCATCTTGAGTCGGTGGCTCAATATCTGGTTTTTTCAGTGCCCCGGATAAATCTTCATAAAGGGTCAGCAGGGCTTCTGGCTCTTTATTCCCGGTTAGATCAATCGGTCGGACTGTCCAGTGTCCCAACTCTTGCAGCATCATCGGTAAGCTGGGTAGGTCACCGGACTTAAACTGACCGCTCGCCACTAACTCCCGCCAGAGGGTAGGGAGCAAGACAGACGCCCACTGCGGCTGTAGCTTATTGAGTTCGGCAATGGTGATGGAACCGGGTTCTATCCATTGCAAGGCAGCGTCGGTATGGGCAAGGGGACGGTTTTTTGGGGCAGCGCCAACGGGGGCAGCGATCGCGGCTAGAGGCTCTCCCACAGCTAGCAATTGTAAATTCCCCCCTTGAAGACGAATGGCTTGCACCGTTGCCATCGTCGAGTCTTGGCGTCCATCAGTTGTCCAAACAGTCACTTGAATTCGCGGGTCAACATCCAAACCCAAGCGCCGCCACAAGAACTGAATCGGTGCTGATTGGGGTAACTGCAAGTTGGTAAACGGCGGCTGCTGCCAGCGAACACTATCATTAAACGCCCCCACCTGCACCTGATACCAGACTTGTTGAGGCTCTTTTGAGAGGGATGAAATACCTATTGCTGTATTACTGTCTGGTTGCACCCAATCGCTAGAGTTAATCGTGGAAACGACCTCGGCAGCACCGACAATTTGACTCAAATGAGCGCGGGTGTTGGAAGCCTCGGCAAAGGCGGTATTGAGATGATCGAGCAATTCAGCAATTTTGGGAGGCATGACGGCGACTGCTGTCGTCGCAGACACCAAAGTGGAAGTGGTGGGGGATTGCTTCAACCAAGCGATCGCGCTATCTCGTCCCTGCTGGGCAGAACGCATCAACGCGCCCCAGCTTTTGGCTTCATAATCTTCAGCATTAACCGCTAACGCGGCTTCGACTCGCTTCCCCAGACGTCCAGAATCGCTCTTGAGCAACATGGCAATTTCCTGCATCGGTGCCCCTGGAGCTGTTGCTTGGAAGATGAGCAAAGCCTCTGCCCAACGACCATCAATTAAACTTGCCGTGATTTGTTGAGCGGGGGTTGCCCAAGATTCTTGGGCTTGCAACTCGCTCAATTGGGCATGGAATCCAATCACATCTAGTTGTGCTTGAGCAGCGACTGACCAGTCTTTTTGTGACTTTAGGGTTTGCAATTTTCGCTTGGCTAGCGACCATAAGCCACTACTAGATAGAGTCAAGGCATCCCGGTAGGCTGGCAAGTCTAAGGCAGGTTGTGCTAGGGAAATCTCCTCTAAATAAATGGGGTTTGGGGCAAAGTCGCGGGGTTGAATTTGATAGATCTTAAAGCGGGGTTCTAGTCCCACCGTTTGATTGACAATCAGTTCTGGGGTATCTTCCCCGGTAATGGCTTGCCAGTAGGGTGATTCTTTGGTGGGGCTAGTCCATTGCAACATCACGCTGAGATGGCTCTGGCTAGGGTTGTAGTGAACGATCTGCCCGTAGGTGATGGGAGTGTTATTGCGTTCGAGTTGCCCAGAGAGATTCAGCCAGATGCCAGAGGCGGGGGCAGTATCATCTAGGCGAATTTGTGTCAGCGGTAGGGAATCAGATGCCCCCTGATAATCTGCTTCTGCGGCACCTAAAGGCGCAACAACAAACGATTCTTCTAAATTGGCGATCGCTAGGGAAGTGACTAGCTGGTAGTATTTTTCACCGTTGGGTGAGGGCGCAGGCTGGAGCGAGTCAATGGCAAGTTGGTAAACCCGCAGTTCCACGATCTGCTCACAATTGCTGTAGCAGTTTGTAGGAGAAGCCAGGAGGGGAACTAACAGCTCGGAATCGAGGGCGATAGGATTACCCGCCGTCATACCGCTACTCTTAATCTCTTCCCGGATGGCGCTAAGGGTTTGGGCAGGATTGCTAGTTGTGATCGGGATTCGCGTCCAGGCGGGTAAAAATTTGTTCAACCAGACAACGGAACCAGGATCGAGCATCAACAAAAGACTGAGCCAGATGCCCCCAGCAACGATACCAACGGCACCCATCAAAGCAGCGATCGCGCTCAAGGTGACGAGACAACTTCCCTGGCGGGATTGTTGCTTAGGGGAGGGTGGCTTAGGCGAGGGTTTAGTGGTCAACGGACTGTCTTGAATTCCCATTTGAGGTCTGTCTTTTGCTCTCATATCCCATCGGTTGCTTACTGCTTTTTGTCGTTGCGAATACCGGAGAACGGACAAGAGGAGCGATCGCGGTTTTAAGTTTGCGATCGCGCCGAGGTACCCTCACCGATTAAAACGTTTTCATACAGCTCCCCTGCTCGTTCCCAAGTGTATTCTGATTCAATTAATGCCCGTCCGTTCTCTGACAGTTGTTTGCGGAGCTTGCGGTCTTCAAACAAGCGACTGATCGCATAGACATACTCGGTCGGTTCGTTGGCGCGTAATGCCCGCAATGGCACGCCGCCATCCACCTCTAGCCCCTCCAAACCGCGATCGCTACTCACCACGGGTACTCCTGCTGCCATAGCTTCTAGGGTTTTATTTTTAATCCCAAACCCTGTCCGCATTGGTACCACACAAACCGTCGCCTTGTGTAGGTAGTCCACGATTGACGGGACGCGACCTGTTACCGAAATTCCTGGCTGTTCCTGCAATTCCAACACCTCCGCTACAGGTTTTGCTCCCACCAGTTCCAGAGTCGTTTCGGGATGACGCTCTCTAACTTTCGGGAACACTTCTAGGCTAAAAAAGCGCACCGCATCAATATTCGGTCGGTTATCCATCGCCCCAATAAACACCAAGCGCTGTCCCCCCGGATCGGAGATGCGACGAGGAAACAACTTGAAGTCTACCCCGTTGGGAATGACGCTAATCGCTGCTTTTGGGGCAAACTCCCGAATCTGACGGCGATCGTCTTCTGTCGTCACCACAATCCCGGAAAACTTAGAACAGTACTGCTCCTCGTAACGACGCAACAACGGTAAATTTAGTTGATCCCGTAGATTATTTTCCGAAGTTCCCGTCTCCAACTGATTGCGACAAGTTCCGTACACCGAACTATGGATATTTACGACAGTTCGCAGCCGTTCTTGCCAATCCGGTTGCACATAGATTTCATTCACACTATGCTCGCAAGTGATCGCCTCAAACCTGCCATCCCGCACCGCCTCATTTATCCATTGCTGCATATCTGGCGAATAGAGGTGTAGCACGCTTGGAGGCGTCCCCTGTTGCAAAAAGGCACTGAAACGCTGCATTTTTCCCAGTATCCCGCCCTCTGCCTCCGCAGGCTTCGGTCGCCCAAATACCACCAACTCCTCTACCCACTCCCCCAACTCTTCCACTTCCGCATCCGTAACATCTTCATTACGCTGCACGAGTGCCGTAATTTGATGACGCTTGCTCAAGTACTTCAGTAAATTGAACGTCCTGACTTGGGTTCCCCCCCCTGTGGGAGGGTAGGGAAAAGTAGAAGAGAGCATTAAAATCTTCATGGATCAAGCTCTCACACATAATTGACTTAAGAGAGATAGTAGGATATCTCTGGACGTTTTTAAGCTTTTCTGTTCTCCTGACACTTTCCCGCAAATCAGTTAGGCTGTGGAGGGCGATCGCACTCCAAGGAGTTTTTCAGGATGGAATCCCGTGGAATTTATACCTTGGCGAATGATGCTGTATACGACCAGCTAGTCGCACTACTCAACAGCATTGAGACTAATATTAGCCCTGACGAACCTATTCGTATCATTCCTTACAATAACAAGCTCGATCGCATTAAACAGGAAATCGCGCCTAGAAATAATGTCACTCTCTTCAACGACTACAATAAAGTGTCATTAACGACACTAAAACCCAAGTAAATTTAAGTGGTAGAGTGCCTAAAATCAGTGTTTGTATTCCCACCTTCAATCGTGCAGATTTATTGGCGATCGCGATTGATAGCGTTCTTCAGCAAACTGAGCAAGATTTTGAGTTAATTGTTTGTGACGACGGTTCTCAAGATGCAACGCCGGAACTGATGTCACAGTACAAAGACAGCCGTATTCACTATATTCATCATCCCCAAAACATTGGGAAAAGTAATAATATGCGCTCTGGGTTTGAGGCGGCGCAGGGAGACTATTTTATTAAGTTTGATGATGATGACCGTATAACACCAGAGTTTCTCGCTTGCACAAGTGAAGTTTTAGACAGAGAACCCAGGGTTGATTTTGTGGGAACTGACCATTGGGTGATTGATATTAATAACCTTCGCAACGAGCAAGCGACGCAGGTAAATTCTCAGAAGTGGGGAAGAACGAACTTGCGCCAAGGGGTAGTTGAGAACTTGCTAGATGTGGTTTTTGTCAAGCAAAGTTTTCAAATTGGTGCAACGTTATTTCGTCGCCAAGTTTTGCAGGAAGTCGGATATATGCTGCCAAATATCCAAAACTGCGAGGATAATGACTTGTTTGTGCGTTTGGCTTTGGCGGGAAAGCAAGGCTATTATTTGCCCAAACGGTTGATGGAATATCGCGTCCATGCTGAACAGCAAGGTATTAATCGAGCCATTCCTTATTTGACTGATAAACTACGTTATTTAGAAAATTATCAGTTTGAGTCAGAACTAGAGAAAATTCGGCGATCGCGTTTAGCAGAAACGCAATTACTCCTAGGGTTGCGCTTGATCGAACGGGGAGAAACCCAAAAAGGGCGACAGCTTGTTCAGACAGGAAAATCCGCGTCTTCAGCAAAAGCCTGGGCGGGGTTAGTATTATCCTACTTACCCTTCGGGCTACGTTCTCCAGCTTTTGCCGCTTTGCGGCGAGTTAAACCCTAGAATTACACAACAACGTTTGGAAAATTTAAACCTTTGGGGGTATCGAGGGCTGGTGTGATCTGTCACATTGCAATAGGACGTTATTGCAGTGAGGCGGGTAAAGAAAGTTGCATGGAAACGATTGAGCTGAAGTTGCTGTTAAAGTTACTGAGTTTTCCCGATTACCGGGCAGCGATCGCCAAAACTAAGCCGACCTCTAAAATGACTGTGGCAGAATGTGAGGAGGTGTGTCAGAAGTTATGCGATCGCGGTTTGCTTGCGTGTTCCTACGCCGTCAGCCGTTTCCAAATTGCTCCTCCCGGCGAATTTCTCCTGCAACAAGATACAGAAGAACTCCCCCTCACTGACGCAGAACGCCAAGCGCTGCAAGCCAGCACTAAAGGGACAATTACGCCTGAAAAAACAGGTATTCCCTCTGAGGAACGACAAACCACCATTCAAAACTTGGCAGAACGAGGGTTGATTGAGGTAAACCCCAGGGACAAAAAAATTCAAGAAATCTGGCTGACGGAACGGGGGAAAGAGTATCTGCAATACGAGTACAACCCCAGTGGGACTCAGTTTGTTCTCAGCCTAGATTTACTCAACAACTATGTTCAATTTTTGCGGGAATCCTTCCGATCTGTTTCGCCTCCCCCTCCAGTGGCTAGCCACTGGAGGGGCGACGACAAGATTTTGCTAGTCATTCAGGAATTAGATCGCCAGTTATCTACTAATAACCACCTGCCGATTTTTAATCTCCGCGAGAAATTAGATCCCCTGCTATCAAGGGAAGAGTTAGACAAAGCGCTTCATCACTTGGAACAAGGTGACAAAATTAAGCTGAGTCCTTTGCCAACAGCCAGAGCTAGTGCCTTTACGACGGAACAAATTGAGGCAGTAATTACTCAAGATACAGGGAAGCCGCTATTTTTTGTCAGTTTGAAATAGAAGCTGTTGGGCTATTGGGGGCGGGTATTTAGAAGTTACGACAGATGAAATCATAGACAACGAAAAATTAAGCGAACGTTTAGGCTGTCATAGGTTTACTTAGCGTCTGGGAGAGTTGAATTAGGCTGCTTAATTAAGTTGGGATGACCGTAATAAGGAAAAAGATTTAACTAAACAAGAGCCGTGACCAACTATCAACTATAGCAACCATTTTGTCACCGTTTACACCTTTAACTAGTCTTTTTCCATTTTTGACTTTAACCCGTTCCACTACATCGCTCAATGATTCAAACTTCTTTTTCTGACGCTCCTTTTCCACGCTTTCAGCAATTTCAGCAGCTTTCTTATCTGTCAAACCAGTACTTCTTAATCTAAAAGCTAGCTCAGATAAGCTCATGTTGTTGAAGACATCTAAAGGTTGAATCCTACTGGGAAGTTGATTTTTAAGTTCTTTAATTTCATTTTCTAAATATTGTCTGTCTCTCGCCTGTTCTGCTTTTAGCTCATTAATTCTATTTTCCACCCGAACTTCAAAATTCGTCAGGCGAGCTTCATCTGAACCAGAATTTTCTTTTTCTGGAGGAGCAGGTTTTGGCTTTCTCAGTAATTTAATTTGTTCTTTAATAACCTCCTCATTCTCATCCTCAATAATATATGCCCCAATCATTTCACCTTTACGAGAATCTATCTCTCTTGCTCTCGCAGCAGCATAGTACTCAAATCCTCCCTCAACTACATCATATGACTGCAAGCTTGTTCGACGAACAACTATTGGATTGATAATTCCTTCAGCTTCTAAAATCAATTGGGCAGCTTGTTCCAACTCCTCATTTGAAAACTTTGAACGAGGAATGGTGGAGCTAATTTTTTTGACAGCTATAAGCGAGGTAGATAACTTCATGATTCCATTCCTATTTTTCTTAAAACTTCTATGGCTAACAATTCAAATTCCTGTGCCGCCGTAGAATCTGGCTTAAAATCAAGTACAGACACAGGATCGGCTATTTCTATAGCTCCTACAATCTGAGTTTTTTCAGCACACTTCGCTAAATCATCTCTGTCATAAATAACTGTATCCATTACCTCTAAGTTGTAACGTTTTTTGATAACTTCTATACGTTTTACCAATGTAGATTGTACAAACTTAGCATTAGTTGATATTTTACAAGCAAGAATACCTAAGATTTCAATAGGTTGTCTTTTTATCTGTTTCCTAAAGCCATCGATTTTTTTAACAAAATCTTTGACATTGACTAAACCCTGATTAGCAAAGGGTTTTAAATCTGATGGAATAATTAAGTAATCAGCCGTAATCAGGGCAACTCTTGCATATAGATTCAAAGATGGTGGCGTATCAATAATTACAACATCATATTGCTCTTTAACTTCCTCTAATTTATCAATGAGTATCAACCTACTGTAATCAAGTTGATTCAGCTCCATTTCAGCTTCCATTAAATCAATGTGTGCGGGAATCACATCAATTTCTGGGCTACTAAACTGAGACTTTCTAGCAATTTCATGAACCGGATAGAACTCCTCTGAACGTAAAACTTGAAGAATATTAGAGTCTCTTATATCATCAAATTCTTCATCCTCGAATTTGATTAAACCTGTTGCAAACGTGGTATTAGCTTGGCTGTCTAGGTCAATCACTAGTACTCTTTTTCCTTTCTTTCGGATAGCAGCGGCTAAATTAACTACAGTTGTTGTCTTGCCTACGCCGCCTTTATTGTGATAAACCGCAATAACTTTCATAATGCTTTTACTCGTTTTTTCTGGACTAGGATTGGAGATGGGTTGAGGAATAACTAGATTAGCCTGTAAAGTCTTAACCTCTGAAGAAACTTCAATAGCTTTTTCCTTTGAGCTATCTCTGCCAATCAAAGCTTTAATCTCTTCTAGTCTTACATCAACCTCATCACCAGAACACTGAAATACAAGCTGAAAATCATCTCGAACTTTCTGATAAATTCTGATCTCTCTCCCGTTAGTTAGAAGTCCATATCGCACGTTCAAACTCATTAAGTAGCGTTGTAAGCGGCGAACGTGGTTATTTAAGTTTTGATTGGGATGCTTCGCTTCCATCACCACGCTCAACGGCGAATTAGCATCTAGGACGAAAGGAACAACCTGTGTGGCAAAAGCTAAAAAATCTAAACGAATGCTGCCAAAAGTTACCTCTTGGTGCCAAGTGTCGGGAGGATAGCCTAACTGCGGCAGTAAATACTGGACGATGAGTTTACTTTCTACTTCACTTTCGTTGCGGCAAAGATCCGGATTAAAACTCAACTTTCTTTTTCCTTCATAAAGTTGCCCCTGTCAAAGATAACCTCACACCTCTGAGATCGTCCAACTTAGCGAATGTTAATCCCCCAGGAAGCAGCAGTAATTAAGACAAAACACTTACTCAAGTGCCTTCAGCTACAGTGAATCCACAAATTTCTCCCCCAACCTGACCACTCCGACTAAGATTAGTAACATCTTCTTTGGATGGCAGGATTGATGGGATACGTTGTTGCATTAGTCAATATGAAAGGGGGCGTCGGTAAGACAACTACTACCGTCAACCTGGCTGCTTGTTTAGCAAAAGAGCAGGGAATGCGGGTTTTAGTAGTTGATTTGGATACACAAATCAATGCAACTTTGAGCTTAATACCGCCCTTACATTTTGCCAAAGTCAGGAAAGAGCAACGAACATTAAAACAGTTAATTAATCAAACGCTACAAGCGGGTAATAAAACAAATACTTCTCCACAAGAGATTATCCTTCACAATATTTGTCAGGTGAAAGGGTTTGATTTAATACCCGGAGATATCGATTTATATAATGATTTTTTGTTAGCTGTAAATCTTTATGCTCAATCTCAGGGAAATCAGCAGGATTTTGAGAAAAATTGGAATCATTTTGAAGATACATTAGTACGGAATATGATTCTGCCCGTGCGTAACAAGTATGACTTTATTTTGATCGATTTTCCTCCCGGCGATTATCTGCTGACTCGCAGTGGCATTATTGCCAGTGACTTTTATATCATTCCGGCGAAACCAGAACCTTTATCGGTTGTTGGCATTGGTATTCTTGAGGGGCGGATCGGTAAGCTTAAAGAAAGCGATCGCACAACGATCAATCTCCTTGGCATCGTCTTCTCCTCTCTAGGTCATGCTACCAACATGGCTCCCCGCATCAAAAACCGCGTAGTCACCGAGTTTGGGCAAGACAAAATTTTTGATACAGAAATTCCGATGAATGTGGCGGTTGCCAAAGCCGTTGATGAATTTCGACCCGTTGTATTGGCAGATCCCAATGCCGCAGGTGCCAAAGCATTCAGCGAGTTAACGCAAGAATTTTTACAAAAACTTTCCAATTTTTTGGCTGCTAACCCATCAACCTAAATCAATAAAACTGCAACTTTATTGAAAATAACCGCTATGGAAGGAAATTCCCAGTAATTATTTCTAAGCGGGATGCGCGTGGCGTTTTACACCCAGTTGCTGATTATTTATTTCATATACGCCTATATTTATCTTTTTCTGGCATTAATTACCTCTTAGGTTATACGTCGGTTTCTAGAGGGAATCTCCTCAACGGCTTAGTAACCTGATTTTACATAGGTTAATAAATAAACTTTTCGATAAAACAATGTTAGTTCAACGCAATTCTCGACACCGCACAAACAAACTCGTAAGTGCGTTAGGAGTAGTCGCTTTTGGGGCATTAATGACTATTTCTGCCTTCCAGAAGACAGCTTCAGCGCAGACACGCTCCCTGTCTTCTGGTGTCAATGACTCAACCTCTAACCTCATCGCTCAATTTCCTCTACCTGGAAGCGTCACAACTCCTAGTACTACGACAACTCCTGGTACCGTTACACCCGGTGTTCCCGCTACTACAACTACTCCCGGTGTCACGATAACTCCTGGCATTACACCCGGTGTTCCCGCTACTAGAACTACTCCCGGTGTTGTGACGCCAACTCTTCCCGGCACTACAACCCTTCCTGGTGTTGTGACGCCAACTCTTCCCGGCACTACAACCCTTCCCGGCGTCACGACAACTCCTGGTACAGTTACACCTGGCGTTCCCGCTACTACAACTACTCCCGGTGTTGTAACGCCAACTCTTCCTGGCACTACAAGCCTTCCCGGTGTTGTCCCCCCTGCTGGCAGTGTGATACCTACAACTCCTGCCCCTATAGCGCCTGTTAACCCGGCGAACAGCGCCATCCCCATCAACCCTGGAACTCCTACCTCTCCTGGTGGCTTTACTTCCGTTACGCCTGTAGGCGGTACACCTACCACCGGAACTACAACCGCTCCCAGCAATTTCCCGGCGACAAGTGGTGCCGCTGGCAGTACTTCTGGTGGTTTCTAAGCCCGTTATTAGTTCTCTCTGGGAAAAAAGAAAAGCCTGTCACCGCAGGCTTTTGTCTGTCAGAGCCTGTTTGGAAAGCTGATAAGCTCACCGCCGCTCATACATGCACAGGTTGTAAAAGCCGGGAAGAAGCTAACTTCTATTGCCGCTCAAGTCAGATCCCGCATTATGATGTAGAGTGCAACAGCAGCTCAGGAACGAAATTAAACCTGAAGCTCGCTTAGATAACATCCAGCAGAGTTTTTGAAGGGGATTATATTCATGGGGCTTGTCATTGCCACAGTAAATATGAAAGGCGGCGTTGGTAAGACAACTCTCACGGTAAACTTGGCAACTTCTCTAGCAAAAAACCATCAAAAGCGGGTGCTAGTTGTTGACTTGGATACACAAATCAGTGCGACGCTCAGTTTGATCCCGCCTCAGGAGTTTGCAAAGGCAAGGCGAGAAAGAAGGACGCTGAGTCATCTTATTTACCAATCCATCAGACCTAAAAGCCAATCAAAATATTCAATCCGAGATATCATCAAACCCTATATTTGTAGTGTAAAACAGCTCGATTTATTGCCGGGGGATATTGACCTTTATGACGAGTATCTAGTCTCAGAAATGCTGCATAAGCAAGCAGTTGTTGAGGGTAAAGGTGATTTTAATGAAGTTTGGAATCAATTTGAAAAACAGCTCATTCGAGGTATTTTAGAGCCAATTATTGATGATTATGATTTCATCATTTTGGACTGTGCTCCTGGCTATAACCTGTTAACACGCAGTGGAATTGTGGGCAGTGATTTTTATTTGTTGCCTGCAAGACCTGAACCTTTGTCTATTATTGGTATTCAACTGCTAGAACGGAGAATTGCGAAACTTAGAGAAAGTCATGGGATTGATAGTCCGTTGAACCTGCGCTTACTGGGGATAGTTTTCATCCTCTCTGGCGGTTTGATTGGCAGGTATTACAAACAGGTAATGCAACGGGTGACGGATGATTTTAGCCCAGCACAACTGTTTAAAAACCGTATCCCTATGGACGTTAATGTCGCTAAAGCGGTTGATAGCTTCACTCCAGCAGTTTTGGCAACGCCGAATTCTTCTGGAGCGAGAGCATTTACAAAATTAAGTGAAGAATTTTTGCAAAAGTTAGAAGTATCTGGCAATCTTTATCAGGCAGACCAAAACAAGGTGAATTTGTCAAATCTTGACTAAGCTGTTTGATTTTCAATGGATTTCAACTGGGCTTGTTGACAATCCAATGGAATTTTTAGAACAGTAGTTTTGGTGGGTTACGGCTGGGCGTAACCCACTAGATGGTGTTGATTTAGTCTGGGTGCTGGGGTTAGAATTCACCAACTAATGCTGCATTGCAGCGTTCGCAAATCAAGGGATGTTCTGACGATTCGCCAACGTGGGTGGAGTAGTTCCAGCAGCGATCGCATTTTTCCCCTTCTGCTTTTGTCACTCCTACGGAAAACCGCTCTGAGTGTAGGCTATATTCCGTCTGGATTGTTTCCGGGGAGTCTAGCAGTTCCACCTGGGACGCTAAGAACAGATAGCGCAACTCATCAACCCGATTACCACTCAGGCTATCTTGGGGATTGAGCGTCTCTAGCTGTTGTCTTAAGGAGCGATCGCTTACGTGGAGTAGTACCTTCGCCTCTAGTGATGAGCCAATCATCTTCTCCGCCCTGGCTTGCTCCATCACCTTATTAACCTCAGTGCGGATTTGCCGTAGGGTTGTCCAAGAGGCGGCTAATTCTGGTTTATTCCACTCGTCTTCCATCTTCACCCAGCCGGACTCAAATACCGATTGGTAGGGCGTTTTGTAGGGGAGGTACTGCCAGATATCCTCTGCCATGTGACAGAGTACGGGAGCGATCGCATGAGCCAAATTTTCTAACGCGATCGCTAGCACGGTTTGACAACTGCGACGGCGTGGGGAGTAGAGATCGCTGATATAGAGCCGATCTTTGGCAATATCTAGATAGAAATTCGATAAATCCACAACGCAGAAATTCTGCACCGTCTGGAAAAAGCGGAAGAACTGGTAACTCTCAAAGGCATCTGTGACTTCACTAAACACCTCCGTCATCCGGTGCAGCATATAGCGGTCAAGTTCGGGAAGCTGCTCATAAGGTACCGCCTGGGTAGCCGGGTCAAAGTCGTGTAGATTGCCGAGCAAGAACCGGGCAGTATTGCGGATTTTCCCGCGCACATCCCCCATCTGCTTGAGGATCGTCTTCCCAATCGGCACATCTGAGGAGTAATCGACCGACGACACCCACAAGCGCAGCACATCTGCACCGTAGGGAGGGTCTTGTTTGTGATTTTTGCCCCCCTCAATAATCATTGCCGGATCGACGACATTCCCCAGAGATTTGCTCATCTTGCGACCGTTCTCATCCAAGACAAAGCCATGGGTTAAGACAGTTTTGTAAGGAGCAATGCCGTTCGTTGCCACACTAGTGAGCAAACTAGACTGGAACCAACCCCGATGTTGGTCTGAACCTTCCAGATACATATCCACCGGATAGCGCAATTCCTGCCGTTGCTCTGCCACCGCCGCCCAAGAGGAGCCGGAGTCAAACCAAACATCCATCGTATCGGTGCCTTTGCGGTAGGTTTTACCGTTGTTGCGGTATTGTTCCGGTAACAGTTCTGCTACCGACATCTCCCACCAAGCATCGGAGCCTTTTTCAGCGATAATGGCTTGGACGTGGGCAATTGTCTCCTCATTGAGCAGGTGTTCGTTGGTTTCCTCGTCATAAAACACCGGAATGGGAACACCCCAACTCCGTTGGCGAGAGATACACCAATCTGAGCGATCGCTTACCATCGGTGTGATCCGGTTTTCCCCTTGGGGTGGAATCCATTTCACCGATGCGATCGCCTGCAATGCCTGATCCCGGAAACCCTCAACGCTGGCAAACCATTGTTCCGTCGCCCGGAAGATTGTCGGCTCCTTTGTGCGCCAGTCGTAAGGATACTTATGGACATACGCCTCTTCCTTAAGCAGGGAAGCGGCTAGCTCAAGTGCCTTAATGATTGCCTCATTGGCATCCTTCAGCACATTTAACCCCGCAAACTCTCCAGCTTCTGAAGTGAAGTTCCCCCGATCATCCACAGGCGCAAGAATCGGCAAGCCATAGCGCTGACCCACAATATAGTCTTCCTGACCGTGACCGGGAGCCGTGTGTACTAAGCCTGTACCTGAGTCCGTGGTGATGTAATCGCCACCGATGACAATCGGGCTTTCCCGGTCAAATAGCGGATGCTTGTAGGTGCAATGTTCCAACGCCTGTCCTGGCATTGTCGCCTTCACCGTCAGTGGCGTCCCAAATTTTTCCGACAACTGTTCCACCAAATCCGCCGCCACAATCAGGTATTTGGCTGGAGTTTCGGTGCCCACTTGCACCACGGCATAGTTGAGTTCTGGATTGACGGCAACGGCAAGATTACCAGGAATTGTCCAAGGCGTCGTTGTCCAGATAGCGACACCCAAATTCGGTAGTAACGGCTCTAACACCTCTTTGACCGCATCTGCTGCCTTTGTCATCCTAAAAGCCGCGTAGATGCTGCGTGAGGTATGTCCTTCTGGATATTCCAGCTCCGCTTCCGCCAGCGCCGTTTGCGAACTGGGACTCCAGTGTACTGGCTTCAAGCCGCGATAGATATAACCCTTTAAGAGCATCTGACCAAAAACACCAATTTGCGCGGCTTCGTACTCTGGCGCGAGAGTTAAGTAAGGATGCTCCCAGTCTCCCCAAACGCCATAACGTTTAAAGCTCTGGCGTTGTTGGTCAACGGTTTTCAAAGCAAAGTTTCGCGCTTTGCGGCGTAGTTTCAATGGTGTGAGCTGTTGCCGATCTTCTGTCTCCATGTTTTGCAAAACTTTCAGCTCAATGGGTAAGCCATGGCAATCCCAACCTGGCACGTAACGCACCTTACGTCCGCGCAACAACTGATATTTGTTGATAATGTCTTTGAGGGTTTTATTGAGCGCATGACCCATATGCAGCGAACCATTGGCATAGGGGGGGCCGTCATGCAAAACAAAAATCTCACCCTTGTTGTTTTGTGACAGTTGCTCGTAAATCTGGTGTTCTGCCCAAAATTGTTGTAGTTCCGGCTCGCGGCGAGTGGCATTTGCCCGCATGTCGAATTGGGTTTTGGGCAGGTTGACGGTTTCTTTATAGGATTTTGCTGCTGTCACAGTCTTACAAAAGTAGAGGGGTGGTACTGAAGAAGCGTTTAACGAAAGGCAAGTCGTTGTCAAGTCTGAAGTGTAAAGGATGAAGGAAGTTGGGGTGCAAAATCAATTCATCCTCTTAATTTTTCACTTCAGATCTGCTTTCATCCTTAGGGGATTCTCTCCATTATCTGTGAGAACTTTCCAGGCGCTTCAAGCTTGCTCTGGGGGATGATCACCTTCAGTGGATGGAGATGGAGTTGATGGGGGAAGTTCGGTTTTAGCTTGTCTATCTTTGACATCGCCTACACCTGGGTCTTCAGCCGGGGGAGCCAGTTCTGATTCCGGTGCAATTTCTTCGGCTGGTATCCTTACTGCCTTTCCCTCATGGGGTTGGGCATCCTCTACCAGTTCTGCATCCGGAGCCTCAGGGCGAACTAGTTCAGGAGACTCTGACATTTCAGTGTCGCCTGTTGTTACGTCCGTCTCTACGGTAGCAGTTTCCTCAACAGTAGGCGTTGTCTCTTCTGGTGCAGGTGCTGTCGGGGACGTTGTATTGTCGATAGCTGTCTCTACGGTAGCCGTTTCCTCAACAGTAGGCGTTGTCTCTTGTAGTGCAGGTGCTGTCGGGGACGTTGTATTGTCGATAATCGTAACTGTTGGGGAGCTGGCTGTAGGCTCCGTTGGGGTTTGGGGTGCCTTTTGGCTCTCTACAGTCTTGACTGCACTACTGGTTGTTTCAACGGTGGTCGTTGTACCTGTTTGTGGTTGTCGGCGAAGCAAGCCGCTAACTCGCTCTGTCAAGGGTTGAGCTAACTTAGTCAGGGAGAAGCCTTGAATTTTTTCTTCAACTTCGGGAGAAATCTCAGTTTTCTCTTGGGGCGAGGTCTGTTCGTGTCGCAAGTTAAAGGTTTGCCAACCTAACCAACCGATTAAGGACACACTCGCCACTTGACCGAGGAGTACACCGCCAGTGATGCGTCCTGCACATGCCCATAGGGCTAAGGCATAAAATAGCCCAACTCCACTCCAATAAAAATCATTTTTGCGATGGACTTCCGGAAAAAAGAAAGCCGCCATGTACATTGCAAAGCTTCCAAGACCAACGGTAAGCGCCAGGATATATGCCAACATTTCGGGGGGACTCCTTAATGTGCGTCTTTACGGTGATTTCTGTCGTTCTATATACAAATACCAATTAATCGGTAAGTAACGGCTAATCAATCACTCGATCAACAGATGTTTGAGCTAAGCGATCGCTCTTAAGGTCTTTTTTAGATAACAATCTTGGGGATCGGGATACCCTGAAGGTAATTTGTCTCTTTTGACAAAAATTAGCAGAGTTTACAGCAGAGTTTTATGTCACAACCAAGCTTCGGCGTGATTGGTCTAGCCGTCATGGGAGAAAACCTAGCACTGAATGTAGAAAGCAGAGGTTTTCCTGTCGCCGTTTATAATCGCACCGCTGCCAAAACCGAAGAGTTTATGGCAAAGCGTGCACCAGGCAAGAACGTTACAGCCACCTATTCGGTGGAAGAATTTGTCAATGCCCTGGAACGTCCTCGCAAAATTCTGGTGATGGTGAAAGCAGGAAAGCCAGTTGATGCAGTTATCGCTCAACTCAAACCCCTACTCGATCCGGGAGATATGATCATTGACGGTGGCAACTCTCTCTACAACGATACAGAGCGACGCACCCAAGAATTGGAAGCCACAGGACTCGGATTTGTCGGCATGGGCGTCAGTGGCGGTGAAGAAGGTGCCTTGCACGGCCCAAGCTTGATGCCAGGAGGCACTGATACCGCTTACCAAGAGTTAGAGCCAATCCTCACGAAGATTGCCGCACAAGTGCCTGACGGGGCTTGTGTGACCTACATTGGCCCCGGTGGTGCCGGACACTACGTCAAGATGGTGCACAACGGCATTGAGTATGGCGACATGCAATTGATTGCTGAAGCCTACGATTTGCTCAAGAATGTGGTGGGGCTGAACCACCATCAGTTACATGAGGTGTTTAGTGAATGGAACACCACGGCAGAGCTGGATTCATTTCTCGTTGAAATTACGGCGGATATCTTCCGGTATATTGAGGCGGGATCGGAGCAACCTCTAGTGGAGGTGATTCTCGATTCGGCGGGACAAAAGGGAACCGGACGCTGGACAGTGGTGAGTTCCTTAGAGTTGGGCATACCGATCCCCACCATTTACGCGGCAGTGAACGCCCGCGTGATGTCGTCTTATAAGCAAGAGCGCGTAGCGGCATCAAAAGAGTTGCCAGGACCAACAGGCAAGTATGACGGCGACGCCAAAGCTTTGATCAACAAAATTCGCGATGCGCTCTATTGCTCGAAGATGTGTTCCTACGCTCAGGGAATGGCACTCATGAGCAAGGCATCAGAGGAGTTTGGCTACAACATAGATTTGTCGGAAACTGCCAGAATTTGGAAAGGTGGCTGTATTATCCGGGCGGGTTTCCTCGGATTGATTCAAAAGGCGTTCCAGGACAATCCGAAGCTGCCTAACCTACTGTTAGCGCCTGAGTTTAAGCAAAGCATCCTCGATCGTCAGGAGTCTTGGCGAGAGGTGCTGGCAATCTCAAACAATCTAGGGATTCCGGTTCCGGCGTTTAGTGCGTCTTTAGATTACTTCGATAGTTATCGCCGCGATCGCCTGCCGCAAAACCTCACCCAAGCCCAACGCGACTACTTCGGTGCCCACACCTACGAGCGCATTGATAAAGAAGGTCTCTTCCACACTGAATGGACGCAGACTGACAAAGAATCCCTACAACTAGGAAGCACAGATTAGTCAGTTGTAGTTGTCCACGAGTAATGGTCAGTTGCTAATTGGGGCGGGTTTTACTATTTCTCTAAACCCGCCCCGTTCTATTTTTAGGCGTTAATTGTCATAAAACTCTCACAATCAATAAGTTTTCTTTTTCTCTACTGCCAGTTTTCTAAAAAGGCTTTGACCTGAGCTAACTGATGCGTCAGTGCAGCAAGTTGTTCTGAGGCATCAGTTAGTTGTTTTTGCTTGGCTTGCTGCTCAAGTTGGGCGGCAATCTCTGGTATCAACCGCACTCCCGCGTTAGCACTCGCTCCTTTAAGCCGATGGGCTTGCTGTTCTATGGTCGCTAAGTCATTGATAAGTAGGGCTTTGCGAATTGCTTCTAAGCTAGGTTCTGTATTTTCAACAAACATTTTTAAAAGCTTTTTTTGAAAAGTCACTTTACCGCGAGAGATTCTCTCTAGACGATCTAAATCAACGGGTAGCGCATGAAGAGAACTGGAGGATTCAGACTTTGGCTTGACGGCGGTAGGTAGGTAGCAGAAATTCTGAGGATTGGCGGCGGAATTGGACGCGATCGCCATTCCTTGATTTTGGGAGGATAAGGCAGGATTATCTGCCAGGGGATGAGTTTGTTTCTGAGTTTTCCCTGTAGGAGTTTCAGGTATCCAACGCTCTAGAATCGCTCCCAATGCTTCTTGAGCAATTGGTTTAGAGAGGTAGTCATCCATTCCCGCTGCCAGACACTTAGCGCGATCGCTGGGTAGGGCATGGGCAGTCAGGGCAATAATAACGGTATGCTGGTTTGCTCCTTCTCGGCGTCGGATTTCTTGGGTGGCTTTATAACCATCTAGCACTGGCATCTGACAATCCATCAACACAATATCGTAGGGTTGGGATTGTAAGTGCGCGATCGCTTCGGCACCATTGCTCATGCAATCTGCCTGATAACCCAGCATTTGCAACTGGTTTAAAATCACCATCTGATTAACAGGGTGGTCTTCTACCAGCAAAATTTTGACAAGTGAGGGATGGGATGGGGAAGCCTGTGGGGTGGACGGCTCAAGGGGATGAACGAGTGGAGACAGGGGAGCCATGGCTGTTACCAGACTGTCAAATAGCAGCGAGGCTCTGATCGGCTTGATAATACAGCCAGAAATACCGATCTCCTCCAAATCTTGCACCGAATCCCGCTGTTGCCGGGTCGTCAGTACAATCAGCTTGGTTGCTGCTAAGGTGGGATCGCGGCGAACCATCGGCACCAAGAGCGCTCCCTGATGCTGGGACAGTTGCAAATCAACAATTGCCACGTCATAGGGATGTCCTTGAGCGGCACTGGTGCGTAAAGCATTGAGCGTGGCGGTGCTATCTGTGACTTCATCTAGGTGCATCCCCCAGGCATCAACAAGCGATCGCACCGCTTGGCGGGTCATCCCATGATCCGTCACAATTAACAATTTCAGCTTGTTCAGGGATTGAGGAACCGCTCTTCCCACCAGAACTGTCGCCGGATTAAACGGCATCGTAAACCAGAAGGTAGATCCCTGACCGGGTTTGCTCTCAACGCCAATCTCTCCCCCCATCAATTCCACCAGTTGCTTGCAAATAACCAGTCCCAAACCTGTGCCATCATACTGTCGAGTCATTGAGGCATCGACTTGGGAGAAAGATTGAAACAGTTTTTGCCGATCAGCCGCACAGATGCCGATCCCTGTATCTGTAACTTCAAAGCGAATAGAGACTGAGTCCGAGTCGGTGAGTCCGAGTCGGTGAGTCCTGAGTCCTGCTCCCCTGCTCCCCTGCTCCCCTGCTCCCCTGCTCCCCTGCTCCCCATCTCCCCTGCTCCCCTGCTCCCCCGCTCCCCTGCTCACTGAGGCTTTCACCACAACTGAACCCGCCTCCGTGAACTTGATAGCATTGCCAACTAAATTGAGCAAAATCTGACGTAGGCGTCCCGGATCTCCTTGCAATTGTCTAGGCACATCGGGATCGATGACGGCAGCTAAATCAAGCCCTTTCTCTTCTGCCTGAGCCGCTAAGATATTTACGGCGGCATCAATAGAGTGCTCTAGATTGAAGTCGAGAGTTTCTAGGGACATTTCCCCCGCTTCTAGCTTGGAAAAGTCGAGAATGTCGTTGATGATCTTCAGCAGGTGTTCGGCACTGCTGCGGATCGTGTGGGCATAATCTAGTTGTTGCCGTGTCAGGGAGGTTTGCAACAACAGTCCTGCCATCCCCAAAACCCCATTCATGGGGGTGCGAATTTCATGACTCATGTTGGCAAGAAATTCCGACTTCAGCCGGGAAGCTTCTAAAGCGGCTTCCCGTGCTTCTACCAACTCATTAATTTTGTCAGTGGCGATGACAATGCCGCCAACATTTCCTTCTGGGGTGTACCAAGGATGAATCGCCCAACGTAAGTAAATTTTTGTCTCATCAGCACGTTCCCAAACATCTTCACTCGCTGAAAGGACTGCCCCTTGCAAAGCCTGTTGATGAATAGCTTTCCAATGCTCCGGGATATCTAGGACAAGTTCGTAATGGTTGCGACCGATGATTGAAGCTTCGGCTTCTAAGCCTTGAAAATCAATCCACTTGTCTGAGTGCGCCAGATAGCGCATCTGGCGGTCAAACATCGCCATGGCTACAGGCGCGTGAGTGATGATTTGCCGCAGTTGCTGACGTTCTCGCTCTAAGGCAAGCTCAACTTGCTTGCGCTCTGTGATGTCCATCACTGTGCCTGTCATCCGCAGGGCTTGCCCGTTGTGGTTGCGGAGAACTGCCCCCTTACTTGCGATCCAGTGGGTCGTTCCATCCAGCCAGCAGGTACGAACTTCTATCTCATAGTCTGTACCTGTTTTCACGGCATGTATGACCGTTTGCTCGACAACAGCACGATCCTCTGGATGCAGGCACTCAAGAAATGCACCGTAGGTGTCGAGGGGGGTTCCTGGCATCCGACCCAACAAGGTTTCTACGCCTTCTGACCAGTTGATGCGATCGCTGATCATATCCCAGTCCCAGGCACTCATCTGAGCCGCAGAAAGCGCTAAATTTAGTCTCGCTTCGCTCTTACGCAGTGATTCTTCTGCCAACTGCCGATCTTGAATTTCAACAACTAAATGCTCGTTAACCTGCTTTAACTGAGATGTGCGCTTTTCAACCCGTGCTTCTAGCTCTACCTTTGCTTGCTGGAGAGATGCTTCTGCCTGCTTACGACTAGTCACATCCAGAGCGAGTGAGAGGATCGATACTAGGTTGCCATTTTCATCACACAAACTAGAGTTGTACCACTCGCAATGAACAACCGCACCCTCTTTTGTGTAGTTGCGGTTTTGACAGACACAGCGGGGACTGCTGGCTTTGGTCAGCTCCTGCATTGCACTGGCAACAATTTCCTGGTCTTCGTCACAGACAAATTTCAGGTCATTAATGTGACGGTTAACGACTTCCTCCGCTTTCCAACCAAATAAATGCTCGGCTTGGGGTGACCACCACTGCACTCGAAACTGACTATCGCATTCAATGACTGCTAAGGGGGTGTTTTCGACGTGGAAAGTCAGGCGTTGAAGGGCAATTTGTAATTTAGCTTCGGCTGTCGTGCGGTCTTCTAGGGCTTTTTCTAGCTGACGGTTCGTTTCTTCTAACTGGGTAGGACTAGGGAGCGCCAATGCCAGGGGAATTAATGGCACCAGTTGGAATACTGTCAAAACAGAAACCCCAGCCGTAATCGCTTTCACAATGCCTGAAACCCAATAATTCGGGTGCCAGAGTGTCCACACGTCCAAGAGATGACCCGTACCGCAAGCAATAATGAAGCCACCAAACCAGAGGAAAATCCAGTGGAAGGGGAGGTCACGACGCTGGCGGACAAAGTACACCAGGATTAGAGGAATCGAGTAGTAAGAGAGCGCAATTAATGCGTCTGATACTACATGCAGCCCCACCAATCCTGGTTTCCAAAGGTAACAATGTCCGTGGGGGATAAAAGTATTGGAAAAAGCGTCAGGGAAAAGTGCCAGCATAAAGACCCCCTTGTAGCAAAGAGCTATGCCTACGGTAGCAAGAAAGAACAGAGAACTTAGTTTTTAGTAATCTCTTGGTACAACCAAAGGCAGATGACGGTGAACTGCATCACGGCTGGTAAGTTTTTTTAAGCGGCAGTGGCATTGTCAAGTTGTTGGACTTCTTGAGAAGATAACTTTACGTTTAGCGCTCCCACAGAGCCTTCAATGCTAGAAACTTTGCTGGCTCCCGGAATTGGGACAACAGAGGGAGATTTCGCTCGCAGCCATGCCAGGACAATCTGCTGCACAGAAGCACCTTTTTCTTCGGCAAGTTGAACGAGTGCCGGGATATCTTCTAAACGGCTGACGCGGCTACTTCCCCCCAAGGGACTCCAGGGTAGAAATGTCAGTCCTTCCTGCTCGCAATACTCTAATACTCCGTCAGACTCTGGCTGACGATGCCAGGGATTGTACTGGTTCTGGACAGAAACGATGTCAACTACATCCCGCGCCTGCTTGATTTGGGCAACGGAGAAATTAGAGACGCCAACAAATCGCACTAAACCTTCATCGACGGCTTCTTTGGCGGGGGTGAGGGCTTCCTCAATCGTGTAGTCGGGATCGGGGGAGTGGTATTGCCACAAGTCAATTGGTTTTTCGCCCCCCAATGCTTCATGACTAATGCGGATGGTTTCTCGTAAATGATCGGGATTGCCGTTGCGCGTCCAGCTTCCCTCAGGGCGCATCAAGCCGCCTTTGGTGGCAACAGTGACTTGGCTGACATCGCCTTTGTACTGTTTTATCGCCTTACCAATCAGTCGCTCGTTGTGATGCTTATCGGATTCATCTTTGCAGTAGGAATCTGCCGTATCGATGAGAGTAACACCTAAATCGAGTGCCCGGTGAATCACTGCGATCGCTTCCGATTCCGGCGGACGCCCACTTAACGACATTGGCATCCCCCCTAAACCAATAGCACTGATTGTCACGCCAGTGTTTCTGAGTTGTTTGGTTTCCATTATTTAAGTTAAGTCTCACTTTCATCTGTTTCCCATTAATCTCAGAAAACCTGTAAGGAATCGTCTGCCGAATGGGGAGTTTTGAGTCCTCCTGAGTTCTGAGTCCTGAGTCCTGAGTCCTGAGTGGGGAAGGGGAGCGGGGGTGCAGGGGTGCAGGGGAGCGGGGGTGCAGGGGTGCAGGGGTGCAGGGGAGCGGGGGTGCAGGGGAGAACTAATAACCGAATTCATACTTCATACTTCATACTTCATACTTCATACTTCATACTTCATACTTCATACTTCACCCTAGCCTCCGGCAACGGCTTCGCCGAACATACTTTCCTCACCGACTCAGCACTTTGCTACACTTCCCTGCTGCTCTAAAAAAAGCCCTCCCAGCGCAAGGTTGAGAGGGCTTGTTTGATTTGTGTGGTGTGAGGAGCAAAGCATATCTTTGCTTATCTCTAAGGCTAAGACCCTTGTATGACGGGTCAATGTCAATTGGATGACAAAAATGCGATCGCTACCTTGATCACTCCTAAACTACGAACTATGACCCCAGACTGATTAAAATTCTTGGTTAATTTATCAAGATTTCTTCAGAAGATTGACCTCAGAGGGATAGAAAGTTCTGATGTCATTTAGAGAGGGTTAAAGACATGATTAAATCTTGGATGGTGATTGGGGGAGTAACCTTCTTGGTTAGTTTGGGAAGCGCCTTGTTACGCCCTCGCGATCTCTTTTGGCAGAAGGACTTGGAGCGTCCTAACTGGCTATTTTTTGAGCCAGCTATCCCGTTGATCTGGACGGTGATTTTTGTCTGTGGCGCAATTTCTGCTTATATTGTTTGGGAAAATGACCCCGGTAGCTTGAAAACTTGGTTGCTAATGGGATGCTACCTGATGTTGGAAGTGATCACTGTTGCTTTTATTCCCGGAACATTGCGATCGCGTAGTCTCTTAGTTGGGACGCTTTTAGGCGGCTTGGGCGTCGTTGCAGGTATTTTGCTGACTCTTATTGTCTTGCCAATTTCTGGATGGGCTGCACTGTTGCTGGTTCCTTATCTAATTTGGAGTCCAATTGGCACCTACACGACTCGGAGGATGATTGAACTCAATCCTGAGGCAGCTTGAGAGTTGGGACGAGTTTTGGACAATAAATCACTTTTACCGAATTTTTCCCTCTTTTGTGACCCTCACTATCCCTTGGCTTCTAACTTGAAGCACTGGTATAAAATCGCAATGCAAACCGCCAAAAAACGATAGAAGCCAAGAGCAACCCCAACGCCAACGCCGCCGCACCCACTACCCAAACGAACTGGGTACGACCTAGCATTGCCTCTGCTGGTACGGTGGTTAAAAATGCCACGGGAACAACAAAGGTGAAAAAGAACCGATAAGCGGCAGGATAGGCAGCAATGGGGTAGCGACCCGCTTCTACTAAACCTCTGAGTACCTCAGTGACGTTGTAGATTTTGACAAACCAAATGCTGGTTGCGCCTAAGATAAACCAGAGGCTGTAGAGGCTGACGATGCCAAAAAAGATCGGAATGGCACTGACAAAGTAGTCTCCAATTTCTAAGCCCAGCTTTATACCTGCGTAGATAGTTAGCACGCCTCCAAAGATTAAATCTGGTAGTCCCCAAGGAGAAATGCTACGGGAGGAGAGCCAGAACTGACTGCTAATCGGTTTGAGCAGTACAAAATCCAGGGTACCTTGCTGCACTTGATCAACAATGCGATTGAGGTTGGGAACGAGGAAGGTGGCAGCAACGCCTTGTAAGGTGGTGAAAATTCCTAATACTATTAATGCTTCTTCCCAACTCCAGCCCTCGAAGTTGTAGTCTGTGCGGTAGAACAAAAACAGCCCAAATAGACTGCCAGCGAGGTTAGTCAAGCTGCTCAAGGCGGCAATCAGAAAGTTGATTCTGTATTCTAATTCAGCGGCGATCGCTGTACTCCAAAATAGCCTTAATACATGCAGGTAACGTATCATCGCCTCAGAATCTGCTGATGGGATATGTACGAGCCTATCGCATCTCCAACCGAGGCGATCGCTCTGACTAATTTTTTAAGAATTACTATTACAAAATTTATCCGCTCCCAGAGATTTAGCAAAAACTCTTGCTGAATCAGGACTTTTACGTAATTTTTGTCTAACCCCTTGACAGGATTTTGGTAATTCTCACTATAATTAGAAATGTTAACCCCAATGAGGCGAGGCAATGAGCAGTTCCGCTAACCGCAACAGCCTGTACCCTGACCAATTCAGCACGAATGAAGACCAAGCATTGCTCATCAGCCCAGAAGATTACAGCCTCCTAACCGACTTGTATCAACTGACAATGGCAGCTTGCTATACCGGGGAAGGTATAGAGCAAAAACAGGCGTCTTTTGAGATGTTTGTGAGACATTTGCCCAACGGTTATGGCTACTTAATCGCCATGGGGTTAGCGCAGGCGTTGGAGTATTTAGAGAAGTTTCGTTTCAGCGATGCTCAGATTGCTGCCTTGCAAGGGACAGGGATTTTTGAGGATGTACCGGAACGCTTTTGGTCGCTATTGCAGTCAGGGCAGTTTACAGGCGATGTTTGGGCAGTACCAGAAGGAACAGCGATTTTTGCCAATGAGCCGTTTTTGCGGATAGAAGCCCCTCTATGGCAAGCACAGGTGATAGAGACGTATCTCCTCAATACCATTAACTATCAAACACTGGTGGCAACGCGGTCAGCGCGGCTACGGGACAGTGCTGGGGAAGAGGCGAAGTTGCTAGAATTTGGCACCAGACGGGCATTTAGCCCCCAAGCATCAGTTTGGGCAGCAAGGGCGGCTTTAGCTGGTGGATTGGATGCGACATCAAATGTCTTAGCCGCCTTAAAGCTAGGACGTAAGCCCAGTGGGACAATGGCGCATTCTTTGGTAATGGCGATCGCTGCCATCTCCAGTAGCGAACAAGATGCCTTTACCACCTTCTATCGCTATTTTGACGGTGCTGCTTTATTAATTGATACCTACGATACAGTAGCCGCCGCCCAGACTCTGGCAGAAAGGGAAAGAGCCGGAGAAATTCAAGTGGCGGCGGTGCGTTTGGATTCTGGAGATTTAGCAACTCTGTCTCAAAAAGTGCGATCGCTCCTTCCCCACGTCACCATTTTTGCCAGTGGTGACTTGGATGAGTACGAAATTGCTCGGCTCAAAAATGCCGGAGCTTGCATCGACGGCTATGGATTGGGAACACGCCTAGTTACGGGAAATCCGGTAAATGGCATCTACAAACTAGTAGAAATTGATAATATTGCCACGATGAAGCAGTCAAGTAGCAAAGAAACCTATCCCGGACGCAAGCAAATCTACCGCCAATGTGTGAATAATCAATTCATCCAAGACCGATTAGGATTAGCCACCGAATCCCCCACAGAAAACGAACAACCCTTGCTGGAACTGGTAGTTAAACAAGGTCAACGCCTGCACCCGCCCGAATCTTTAGAGATAATTCAAAAGCGCACCGCCAAAAACGTCGCCGCCCTTCCCCCCTCAACCCGTCATCTCAATCAGCCAATTCCCCTCACCGTAGAAATCTCAGAGGCTCTCCAGCAGCTAACCCACCAAACCCAAGAACGCCTAAAGCAAGAAGCCTCGCGGACTCTAAATTATCGCTAAAGAAGGGTGAAGGATGAAGTATGAAGGGTGAAGGATGAAGTATGAAGGGTGAAGGATGAAGTATGAAGTATGAAATTTAAGAGATTTACTACCCGTTTTACTCTCCCTCTCTTCCTCTCCTTCTCTTACCTCCGTGCCCTCTGTGCCTCTGTGGTTTATTAAAACTCCCCCTACTCAGCACTAAAAAAATGGTCAACATCGCCTTATTCGGTACTAGTGCCGATCCTCCTACTTCTGCCCATCAAGCCATTCTCAATTGGCTAGCAGATCGCTATGACCATGTTGCAGTTTGGGCATCAGATAATCCCTTTAAATCTCACCAGACACCCTTAGAACATCGCTCAACGATGTTGAGGTTGCTGATTGAAAATGCCACCCCACCTAAAGGAAATATTGGTTTCTATCCCTTCCTTAGCAGTCCCAGAACCTTAGAAACCGTCGCCCAAGCACGGCGCTACTGGGGTACAAATGTAGATTTGACATTGGTAATTGGTTCTGATTTGGTGAGTCAGATGCCGCGTTGGCATCAAGTGGAAGAATTGTTAAAGCAAGTACAGTTGCTGGTTGTACCCCGTCCGGGCTATTCAATAGATGAGGAGGGAATAGCAGAATTGACGCAGCTAGGGGCAATAATAGCGATCGCTGACTTGCAAGTACCAGCAGTATCCTCAACAGCGTATCGTGAAAACAGGGATAAAGAAGCTGTCGCAGCTCCCGTTGAGGAATACATTCATCAAGAGCAGTTGTACGAATGCCAGGACGCGGCACCAAGCAGGTAAATAAACAGACACTAGCCAACTTTAAAGTCGGCGTCGATAACGCGATCTTTTCCGTTGATACCCAACAAAACCGCGTCCTCGTCCTGTTAGTGATGCGTCAGGAAGAACCGCATATCGGTCAGTGGAGCCTACCAGGAACATTAGTTCGTGAGGGAGAATCTTTAGAAGATGCCGCTCAACGGATTTTGGCAGAAAAAATCCGGGTCAATAACCTGTACCTGGAGCAACTCTACACCTTCGGCGGCCCTGAGCGCGATCCTAGGGAATCCCCCATCAGCTTTGGTGTGCGTTACCTCTCTGTCAGTTACTTCGCCCTAGTACGGTTTGAAGAAGCAGAACTGATTGCTGATGGCGTCAGCGGTATTGCTTGGTATCCGATCGAGCATCTTCCCCAGCTTGCTTTTGACCACAACAAAATTGTGGAGTACGGTTATCGTCGTCTTCGCAATAAGCTAGAGTATAGCCCCGTCGCCTTTGATGTCTTACCAGAAGTCTTTACCCTCAGCGATCTGTATCAGCTCTACACTACCGTTTTAGGGGAGAATTTCTCCGATTATTCCAACTTTCGCTCCCGCTTACTGAAGCTTGGGTTCTTATCCGATACAGGACTGAAAGTTTCACGAGGAGCTGGGCGTCCCGCTAGTTTGTATCGCTTTGATGCGGAAGCCTTTGCACCTTTAAAAGATAAGCCGTTGGTGTTTATTTGATGTCTTTTGTATCAGGTTACTATTCTTGAAAGCCTGAAAGCGCTATTTCTTGACACAAAGAAACGCAGGAATTTTAAATAAAATTTATTAAGCAAAAGTGAAAAGAGAAATAGGACAGCGTAAATAATTAAAAGGTTATAGTAAAGGGATGAATAAAGCCCTGACTAAGAACTAATTAAAAGAAAACACGTCGCAACACAAAGTTGGTTTATTTCTGCCTATTTATATGAAAAAACAAGCTTTATTATTTGCCGCTGATGTAGCTTATACATTTCCCCTAGGGAGAACTCTCTTTCGAGGAATTAATGCGGGAATCAACCCAGGGGATAAAGTTGCCTTAATTGGTGCTAATGGCGTTGGTAAATCAACGTTGCTGAAAATTTTGGCTGATAAAATTCAGCCAAGTTCTGGTTCAGTTATTAGTCACGGCTCAGTTTATTATCTGCCGCAAATTAGCACTATTCACCGCGAAAACAGAGATAGGACAGTTCTAAATTTCCTCAGTTCTATCACCGATGAATGGTGGGACGTGACAAACATTTTAGAATCTCAGCTTAGTACTACCCTGGATTTATCCTTGCCTGTAGGTAGCTTGAGTGGGGGAGAGATTACCAAGTTATTTCTAGCAATGGGTTTGTGCCAAAATCCTGAGGTTTTGTTACTGGATGAGCCAACCAATCACATGGACTTCTGCGCCTTAGAAAGTCTCAAAACCTTTTTGAATAACTTTTCCGGTGCTTTTGTAATTGTTTCTCATAAACCATTTTTCCTAGACCAAGTTGTAAATAAAACGTGGGACTTAACTGCTAGTTGCATAAAAGTTTATGGAGGTAATTATTCGCTTTACAGAGAGCAAAAGGAAGCAGATATACAAGCAACTCTCAGGAACCGAGAGGCGGCTAAAAAAGAGCTAAAGCGTGCTAAAGACGCGGCGGCAAAAGAACAACAACGTGCCGATCGCTCTCGACGAGAAGGGCGACTTCAAGCGCAAGACAGAAGCATGGGGAGAGCAGAACGAGGCGGTTTTGCAGAAATGGCATCTGCCTCTGCTGGCAAGGCTTCTACTAAGCATCAGGTAGCCGTGGCGAAAGCTAATCAAAAGATTGAAGAGTTAAAAATTAGGAAAAATAAGGTTACAAATATTCGTTTAGAAGAGGGGAGTAGTAAACGAGGAAAAAATTTAATTGATATTCAAGGGGCAAATTTAAGGGTAGGGAATGCTTGCCTTGTTGAGGATATTCAGTTTCATCTATCTTATGGCGATCGCGTGACTATTTCCGGTGCTAACGGTGCCGGAAAATCTAGCTTTGTCAAGGCGATTTTGAATAACATCAAGGATGATTCGATTTGTTTTGAATCAGGAGAAATTTCAGTTTCTCCAGGAATGAAGATTGTCTATCTCGATCAAAATTATGAACTGCTAGATAGAGAAAAGACAATTATCGAAAATATGCAACAAGCGAACTCAAGCCTCGATTATCAAGTTTTGAGACAGCAGCTAGGAAATTTTCTATTTTTTAACGATGAAGTGCATAAAAGCGTTGCCATGTTAAGTGGTGGGGAACTGGCGAGGTTAACGCTGGCAATCGTGGGGATTTGTGAAATTGATTTGCTGGTTCTTGATGAACCGACGAATAACCTAGATATAGAAACTGTTGAGCAGATTGTTGAAGCGTTGGAGGAGTATAGCGGCGCTCTTTTAGTTATATCCCATGACCTGGAATTTCTCGGCAAAATCAAAATCATGAAAGCTTTTAATCTAAAGAATAAAGCTTTAAAAACTACAGTTTATCTGCCTGATGAACTAGAGAATTATTATCAAGAACTTCTCAACTGAGATTCGGTTAAGTAAGTAGGCGTAAATAATTAAAGGTTTGTCATAAGAGCTAAAGACTCAAAACAAAGTTGAAGCCCTCGCTACAAAATCATTAAAATATTACACTACTTTACATTTGATTTATTTCCGCCTATTTATACCATTTCTCTTTTAAGGGGCTACCTATTAATTCCCCCAACAGGGCTTAAAAAAGGGGGAGCAAAAAAAATTATCTGTAGCAAGCATTTAGAGAATTGGTATTACTTAGTAAAGATTAGCGCTGAGACAAGTTATTTAGGTTAACCACTATGAAAATTGCGATCGCCCAAATCAATCCCACTATTGGCAACATTTCTGGTAACGTCCAACAAATCCTTCAGCTGGCAAAACAAGCAGTTGAGCAAAATGCCCGCCTGTTGCTGACACCAGAGCTTTCCCTATGCGGCTACCCTCCACGGGACTTGTTGCTAAATCCGGGCTTCGTTGAGGAAATATCTGCCACCTTGCAGCAACTGGCGCAGGATTTGCCTCCCCAGCTAGCGGTTTTAGTCGGCACCGTTGAACCCAATCCCAAAGCCCAGCAGGCTGGGGGTAAGCCGCTATTTAACAGCATTGCCCTCCTAGAGGCGGGTAAGGTGCAACAAATCTTTCACAAACGCCTCTTACCCACCTACGATGTTTTCGACGAATATCGCTACTTTGAACCGGGGCTACAAAGTAATTCTTTTACTCTTACCCCTCTCGACTCAGAAACAAGCACCCAAGATTCAGCCTTAAAAATCGGCGTCACCATCTGCGAAGACTTGTGGAATGATGAAGAGTTTTGGGGCAAACGCAGCTACCAAGCTGATCCAATCGCTGATTTAGCGCAACAGGGCGTTGATTTCATCGTCAACCTCTCCGCGTCTCCCTACAGCCTCGGCAAGCAAAAGCTACGGGAGGCGATGTTAAGGCATGGTGCCAAGCGTTACCAGCAGCCGATGATTTATACCAACCAGGTTGGGGGGAATGATGACTTGGTGTTTGATGGTAGAAGTGTTGCCTTCAATCGGGATGGGGAAATAGTCTGTCGAGCCGCCGCCTTTGAGACAGATTTAGCGATTGTAGAATTTGATGAGCGATCGCTTGACTTATTTCCCTCCAAAATTGCTCCAGTTCCCAGGAGTGAAGATGAGGAAATTTGGTCAGCCCTGGTATTGGGGGTGCGCGACTATACCCGCAAGTGTGGCTTTTCCCAGGTTGTAATTGGACTCAGTGGCGGGATTGACTCCTCGTTAGTAGCAGCGATCGCTACAGCGGCTTTAGGTGCAGAAAATGTCTTTGGCATTCTTATGCCCTCACCCTACAGTTCTGAACATTCAATTACCGACGCCGAAGAACTAGCCGCCAACTTGGGCATCACGATTCACACCCTGCCGATTGGGGAGTTGATGCAAGGGTACGACAAAACCTTAGAACCCCTCTTTGCGGGGACAGAATTTGGCATTGCCGAAGAAAATATTCAATCCCGGATTCGGGGCAATTTACTAATGGCAGTTGCCAACAAGTTTGGCTATCTCCTCCTCTCCACAGGCAACAAATCAGAAATGGCAGTCGGCTATTGCACCCTCTACGGCGATATGAACGGCGGGCTTGCCGTGATTGCCGATGTTCCCAAAACCCGCGTCTACTCCCTGTGTCAGTGGTTAAATCAGAAAGGAATGGCAACGAGTGCGTCGCGATCGCCAATCCCCAAAAATATCCTCACCAAACCCCCCAGTGCCGAACTCAAACCCGGTCAACTTGACCAAGACTCTCTACCCTCCTATGAAGTCTTAGATGACATCTTGAGTCGGATGATTCATCACCACCAATCCTCCGCCGAGATTGTCAAGGCAGGTCACAATCCGGTGATCGTCGATCAAGTGATGCGATTAGTCGCCCGTGCAGAATTCAAACGCCGACAGGCACCCCCAGGCATCAAAATTACTGACCGCGCCTTTGGTACAGGCTGGCGGATGCCGATCGCCAGTCGTTGGCTCAAATCCAACTCCCAGCAAGCCGACTGTGCAACCAATGGTCAAGACTGATCTAAAAAGAAAGCCCCACTAGTTCAGGTAGTGGGGCAACTTTCACGAGTTAGGATGTTCTCTTTTTAGCGATCGCTCTTGAGCGAGGAACTTATGCACTTCTAGCTAAAAGTTGTGCTGAATTAAGTATTCCGTGTGTTGACCTGACGTGCCATGTCTCGGAACGTATCCATGCTAGGGCCAGGGCGACGGCGATCGTTATTGGCGGGGGAGATTAAATAGTTGGGAGCAAATGTCGAGTGAGACTTGCCATTATTGGCGGCTGGGGGGTTGGGTTGAGCTTCGACTTTCACTTCTTTCACTTCTTTGGCAGCAGCTTTCTTTTTAGATTCTGGCTGCTTTTCGGTTTTTGCCGATTCGCCTTTGGGGCGCTCGACTGTCGCCACCGCTGCTTTAGCCGGTTCTGGTTGCTTTTCGGTTTTTGTTGGCTCGGCTTTGGCTTTGGTTGATGCTGTCGGCTCGGCTTTGGCTTTGGTTGATGCTGTTGGCTCGGCTTTGGCTTTAGTTGATGCTGTCGGCTCGGCTTTGGCTTTGGTTGATGCTGAGGTTTTCTCTTGGCTGACTGGCTTCACATCACCAGTTTCGTCTAGCTCTAGGAAATATCCACTGCCTTTTTTGCCTTTGGGGGCGGGTAAGGACTTGTCTTCAGATTTGGCGTCAGATTTCTTCCCGCCCAAAATCCCGCCAAAAAATGCGGCAAGACCGCTAAAGATTTTTTTGATAAAACCAAACATTTACTAATACTCCTGGTGATTAGATGAATTCTTTACAGCCCCCAACGTTGGAGGCGACGCTTCTATACTTCTACAAAACTATTACTGCAACTGCCCAGTTAATCATGACTTCTTGTATATCTGGGTTTGCAAAATTGTCAGCCAGATCGAATTATCAATTTTTATGGCAGACATGTGCAAGATTCTGTCTGTCTTCTTTACAAAACTTTACTACTGTCCGATTTGGATACAGTGACGCTGATTCTGCTCAGAAAATAGTGCGGACTTAACTTACTTTATAAACACTCACGATTATCTCATAGTTCTCGCTCAAGCTGATGCCAATCAGTAGGGTGTAACACTCCTATGCGTCACCTGCTCACAGCGCTATCTAGACTAGGGATAAATCAAGTCATAGATTAACCAGACCGAAGATGAACAGTGCAATTCAGCGCAATCCCGTTTTACTCGTTCATGGTATCAGCGATACAACGACTGTATTTAATAGCATGTCGGCTTACCTTGCCCAGAAGGGTTGGCGGGTACATAGCTTTAACCTGACCCCTAACAATGGTTCTATGGGACTAGAGCGCCTCGCCGCGCAAGTCACTGATTATATCGACCGAAACTTTGCCCCCAATCAACCCATCGATTTGGTTGGCTTTAGCATGGGGGGAATTGTGACGCGTTACTACCTCCAGCGTTTGGGAGGAATAGAACGAGTACAGCGCTATATCAACATTTCTGCCCCCAACAACGGTACGGTTGTGGGCTACTTATCTTGGCATCTAGGTTGCGCGCAGATGCGCCCTGGTAGCCCGCTTCTGGATGATTTGAATCAAGATGTTGCCGAGACTCTAGGACGCATTCAGGTGACTTACATCTGGACGCCGATGGATTTGATGATTTTTCCGGCACATAGTTCTCAGCTACCTGTAGGAAAAGAGGTGATACTGCCTGTTCCTCTACATTCTTTGATGTTGAGCGATTCGAGAAGCCTCAAAGCTGTGGAAGCCGCACTTTCTGAGCCGATTGCCGCTCAAGGTAGGAAATTAGAAGTAGGCGAAGCCTTGGTGAGAAGCGATCGCCCTTAAAGAAAGTCAGCGCTTTTAGGCTCTCATGACCAATAACTCCAACACCCGCAACCCCGTCCTACTAGTACACGGCATCATCAGAACCTCTGCCATTTTCCACAGAATGTCTACATTCTTGAGCGATCGGGGTTGGTCTACCTACAGCTTCAACCTAAAACCCAACAATGGCAGCTTAGGACTCAACCAATTAGCCGCTCAAGTGGCAGATTACATCGATCAGACCTTTGCGCCGGATCAACCTCTGGATCTGGTGGGCTTGAGTATGGGAGGTTTGGTGACACGCTACTACGTGCAGCGACTGGGCGGTATTGACCGCGTGCAGCGATTGATCACCATCTCTGCGCCTCATCAAGGCACTCAGATGGCGTACCTCTCATCACGCCTTGGCTGCGTGCAGATGCGTCCGGGGAGTCCTTTCATTGCAGATTTAGCTCGAGATGTCGAGATGCTGGAACGCCTCAACTTCACTTCTATCTGGACGCCGTGGGATTTTATTATTGTGCCTGCCCAAAGTTCGCAGATGCCTATCGGTCGAGAGGTAAAGCTGTCGGTTTTTATTCATTCCCGCATGGTGAGAAATACCAAAACCCTGCACGCCGTAGCCGCCGCTTTGTCGGAGCCGCTTATTCCTCCTCTGCTACATTCTCGTTAACTTCTAGTAAACCGGGTGGGGGAGTAATTTCAATGCGACGGCTTTCCAGGTCTACGACTGGTGCGATCGCCTTAACAAAAGGAATCAAAACCGTGGTAGGTTTTACTACTTTTTTCCGCTTCGCTTTGGCTTGGCGTTGCTTACTGAGGCGGTTTGGTAGAGGCACTTCTGGCTTCGGTGCTTCAGGTTCCGGTTGCTGGTGTAGCTGTACCTCAAGTAAATCATTTCCCGCCGGAATCACATCCACAACCACGCCGATTGCTTCCCCCGTCAGTTGATTGAAGACTTCTAGAGTCAGCAAGTCCTGCACATGGTATTCGTCTTCTTTAAGCTGAGGGCGATCGCTATCCGGCACCAAAAGTTGCGCCCCCCGCAAGGCGTCTGCCTGTTCGCGAGTTTCTACCCCAGCTAGCTGCACGATGTACAGTCCTTTGCCAGGGACACCACGCCCCCGCAGCAGTTTTACGGTTTCGGGTTCAGTTTCACCGGGGCGCATTAGCCAACGCTGTCCTGGTATCTCAAACCGTTCGGGAAAATCTGAACTGGAATAAATCCGTAGTTCCCCTTTCAAACCTTGGGGTGCAACAATTTTGCCGATTTGTAACCAGCTAGACACCAACTGATCTCCTTTGACTATTCCCATGACTTTGTGATGCAACTAGTACCCGCACAAAAACTACTCCCACTCCTATCACGATTTTTTTGCTGATGAACTTGACATCCTCCCCGCACCTAAAAGGTGCGGGGATTCCAAAGATTACTCTTTGGGTTTCCTCTTTCCACGAGTTGACTTACTTGGAGGAGTTTCCTCACCCAAGTATTGGTCAGTCTCTCCAGAGGCGTTCACCTCGACTACGCTCGGTGAGCGAAGCCGAACCGACGTTCCTGTATGCCCTACAGTACGCAATCCCTTTTCTAATATATTTCGAGCAGCATTCCAGTCTCTGTCTTGAGTGTGTCCGCATTGAGTACAAATATGCGTTCTTACACTCAAAGCTTTCTTGACGACTTTTCCGCAGTTAGAGCAATTTTGGGAGGTGTAATGAGGCGGCACGGCAACCGTAACTACTCCAAACACTTTTCCAAAATACTCTACCCAAGAACGAAACTGCGTCCACGCCGCATCACTAATTGACTTAGCCAAATGGCGATTCCTCACCATGTTTTTCACCTTCAAGTCCTCGTAGGCTACCAAGTCGTTAGACTGGACTACGCACCTTGCCAACTTCACGGCAAAGTCTTTACGCTGCCTACTTACCTTGAGGTGTTTTCGCGCCAGTTTATTTCTCAACTTGGCTCTATTATTAGAACCAAGTTTAGTCCTACTCATTCGCCTAGACAGGCGTTTAAGGGACTTCTCACTTTTACGCAGGTGACGCGGGTTTTCAATGGTTGTCCCGTCACTATCACTATAGAAGTGAGTCAATCCCACATCTAGCCCAATAGTTTTAAAAGTTGGTTCTCGCAACTCTTTTCGCTCTACATTCAGACAAAACTGGGCGTAATAGCCATCAGCACGACGTACTACTCGCACTCTTTTGATTTGTTCTATTTGGTAGTAGTGTAAGTCGCGAGTTCCCCACAGCTTAAACGTTCCAGCTTCAAATCCATCGGTGAAGGTAATACTCCTTCTGTCGGACGTAAGCTTCCATCCACTAGTCTTGTACTCAACACTTGCTCTTGTTTGATGCTTTTTGAAGCGTGGATATCCTTTTTTCCCTGGTAAGTGCTTTTGGCAATTATCGAAGAATTTAGCAATCGCACTCCAGGCTCTTTCCGCCATTGACTGACGTGCCATTGAGTTAAGCTTCTTTACCCAAGGGAATTCAGGATTATCTGCCAAAACTTTGCAGTACTTGTTTAGGTCGTACCTCCCTATTCCTTGGTTATCCATCCAGTATTTGAGGCAGCTATTTCTAACAAAACGGGCAGTACGTAGCGCTTCGTCCATTGCGCGGTACTGCCCGTCTGTTCCTTGTAATTTAGCCTCAAAGACTAGCATTTTATGTCAATTAACTTGACATAACTATATCCCAATTTACGGGCTGGTAGCCAAGCTCATTGGATATTATTGGAACATCGAGTTCCCATAATATCCCGCCTTATATCCCCGCCTTGAAAGCGCAGGGTTTTACGGCGCTTTCGATAAAACATCGTTTATCCGCCGACGGGTAATGCGGCTTGCCGATACACTTGTTCCGCCACTCCCGCTAGACGCTGCATCCCGATGGCGATTTCTTCATCGCTAGCGGTGAGGCTGATGCGGATACATTCGGCTTTGTGAGGCCAATCTTCTCGCAAACCAGGGAAGAATGAACTACCCGGCACAACAATGATGCCCACTTGCTTGAGTTGCTGATAAAACTCCCAATCGGTAATCGGCAAGTCTTTGAGCCACAACCAGGCAAAAATCGCCCCTTCGCCACGATGTAAAAACCACGGCAGGTCTTTAGACATGAATTGATCGAGGGTATCCTCCAGCACCTTAAACTTTTGCTGGTAGTGGGGACGAATCACATTTTCCGCAATATCCGCTAAGGCACCAGAGGCGATCGCACGGGCGGCGATCGCTTGCCCATAACGGGGAGAATGAATACACAAGTTTGTTTGGAACGACTCCAATATCCCGACTAACTTCGGATCGCCAATTGCCACTCCAATCCGTTCCCCTGGTAGCCCTGCCTTAGATAGGCTCATACAGTGCAAGAGATTGCCACCAAAGGAGGGCGTCATTTCGGTGAAATTCAACGCCGGGAAGGGAGGGGCATAGGCGGAATCGATCAGCACGGGAATATCATCAGGTGCTGCCAAATCTGCAATTTTTTGTACCTCTTCATCCGTGAGGACGTTTCCGGTGGGGTTACAGGGACGAGAGAAAATGACGCAACCTGTATTGGTTGTCAGTTTCAACTGACTGAAGTCCGGGCGATACTTAAAGCGATGCGCCGCCTCGTCAACTTCCAAGGTGGGTTTGTAGGCAATTACGGATTCTGGCGTTAAGCTGACGCCGCCGTATCCTGTGTATTCCGGGCTGAGGGGCAAAACGACTTGTTTAAGATTGCCTTGCTTGTCGTAGCCTCCGAAGGCATTGGCGGCGTAGAAGTAGATTGACTGCGAACCTGGGGTAATCAGGACATTGCGATCGCTTAAATTCAATCCGTAGCGCTGATTGAAATCCTTAACAATCGCCTCAATCAGGGGCTGATATCCCTGACTAGAGCCGTAACGGCAAACTACCTCGCCGTACTCCTGACTCGCCAAAAGTTCCGCCGTGCAATCTCGCCACAGTTGCTCAACCTCTGGCAAAATCACTGGGTTTCCCGCACTGAGATTAATAAATTCCTGTCCGCCCCCAGCTCGCAGTGTTTCGATAATGTCTTTCATGATTGCCCGTACCCCGGTGAGGTTGGACATTTCGGTGCCAAATTTAGTCAGAGCAGGGTTCATAGACATTTAGATAAAAATTCGTTAAAAGGTGAACAAGTCGAGCGGCTGGGGATTCGTCACCGTCGCTTTCTAAGGCGTCAAAAGTAGTGTCAAGACCACTAAACGCCGGAACGGTACTTACTAATTTAACCGCAAATTCTCGCCTTACAAAGTCGGCTACTTTTTCAGGTGGGCTGGCGTTACTACACCTAAGATGGCACTTCTCTACATCTCTAGATTGATGAGTACTCGATCTAAAAGCACAACTATATCAATGTAAATGATGAAATAATTCTGCTTTTGTAAGCATTCAGCTGAAAAAGTAGACGGAGGAAAATATGGTTGTAACTGCTCACAAACGTGCCGTTGGAGTATTTTCCAACCCTGAAGAAGCCAAGGAAGCACTAAATGAATTGAAAGCTTCCGGCTTTTCGATGGATAACGTTTCCCTCATTGCCAAGCAGGCAGAGCAGAACCAAGAGCTTGCTGGTGCCAAAATGAGCGATCGCATTGGTGAACAAGATGTAAATACTCCCACAGCAGTAATTGCTAACGTTGCCACAGGTACGTTCTGGGGCACTATCTTAGTGGGTCTAAGTAGTCTCGCTATTCCCGGCGTCGGCCCTGTGCTAGCCGCTGGTAGTCTTGGTGTCGCTCTAGTCAGTGCCACGGCAGGGCTGGGGCTGGGAACCGCTGCTGCTAATGGTTTGGTGAAGGCGCTGTCTGATTTAAGCATTCCCGAAGAACAAGCGAGAATTTATAGCGATCGCCTGATTGGAAGTGCTTCTTTGGTCATAGTAGAGGGTACAGAGGACGAAATTAATCGTGCCAAACCCATCTTGAGCGACCGAGGGATTCAAGATTGGGGCGTTTATGATTCTCCAGAGGGGACGGATACTCAATCCGCCTAATTAGTGGGGATCGAATTCAACAGGTGTAAATTTCTCGGCGCGCTCGGTAAAGGCGATCGCTGTGGGCGATCGCCTTTACCGATACGGCTGCCATTGGGGGAGCTAAAGATTAGTCTCGAATACCTGATGGCGGCTGTATCGGATGGGTTCGACCCACGGTAACCGCGCTTAAACACCCAGAAAAGAGAGATATAAAACTTCATAAATCATCTAGGATTGCTATAGTTAAAAACTCAACATAATATGGCTATTTGGCAAGCTGATTTTTATCGGCGTCCCCAGCAAGATCAACAAGGGCAGACGCTGTGGGAACTGCTACTCTGTGATCCGACACGCCGCTTTACCTACGAGGCAATCTGCCCCCAAACAGAAGTCAACATTGACTGGCTGCTGTCGCAACTGCAACAGGCGGCGACTAGGCAGCAGTTGCCAGAAGTCATGCAAATTTTTCGCCCCCAGTGCCTAGAGATATTTCAGGCAGCAGGGCAGCAACTCGGGATCAAAATCGACCCGACCCGACGCACAACCGCTTTGAAGCAATGGTTACAGGAACGAACCGCTAACCTTCCGGGTTACGACCCCTTAGCCCTTGATAAACCCCCTCCTGTCCCGCTCCCGGATCATCTCTGGGGCGATCGCTGGCGCTTTGCAACGCTACCTGCGGGTCAATTGGTAGAGGCATTTAGTGATCGCCCCATTCCCATTTTGCAGATGCCAGAGTTTCTTTTGCCCCTCAATCTCGGTTTAGCCTCCACCGTACCCATCCCCGGCGTGGTGATTTATGGAGGACGCCAGTCTATGCGGTTGGCGCATTGGCTACAGAATACTCAACCCGTGGCACTCAACTACATCATCGGGCCTCCCGATGGCTTGGTATTACATGCCGGGTTGGTTGACCGTTGGATTGTTGCTACTTTTGAAGACTCAGAAGTTGCCGCCGCCGCACGGACTTATGAAGAGCGCAAGTTACCGAGCAAAGGATTGCATTTTTTGGTCGTGCAACCTGACGAGTCAGGCATGACCTACAGCGGCTTTTGGTTGTTAAAACCACCTGAATTAACTCTCTAATCAAATAGCAGAGCGAGAGCAAATTTTGTTTGGAAACTGCCAAAATTGTTATTCAGAATTTGGGCTATCTACAGTACTTCTGCAACATAAATTAACATTTTAATCGTATTGTTATAAAACCATTTGACTCTTTTTTAAAACCAACTAGCTTGAGATTTATTATTACAAAAAAGTTAGCACTGTGGATAGATGCAAACTACTACAGACACTCCGACACTGTAATAGTTGATACAAAATTTTTTTGGAAAATATTCGTGAATAAAGATCAAAAAACTCCAAAACAAGAAGTTAGTGCTGATGTCGATACCTATGACCGGGGTATTGTGCCAGCAGAAACAGCCGCTCGCAAAGAGCGAGAAGGAGATCAGTTTAAAGCAACTCCGAATCAAGATAAAAATGCCGCTGCCGGAACTGACAAGGAAGCGGCTCGTCCGGATAGCATCAACACAACCGAGGGTTACACCACTGATAAAGAGGGTTTGACCAATAACTATGCAATTGAACCCGAAATGTACGTCAACGAACCGGGGGATATGGCGCAAGAAGACGACCAAGACAAAGCAGAACGCGCTGAAGAAATTGCTGAGGCAAACGAAGATAAAGAAGGCGAATTGACGATGGAAAAAGATCAGCGTGGTAAGGGCCCAGGAATGATATAGATAGCTTTGAAGGTTGATACAGTAACTAACTCACACCACCTTTAGATGAATCTACGTCCGCTACGGCGGACTTTTTTATGTTTGATTAGTCGGTTTTAGATGTAGCAGTCGCCCCAGAGATTAGGGTATTCCTGATTCTCTAAAAGCAAGTGCTGGTTGAATCTTAAACTCATCGACTCAGGACTTTGCTATAAAATAGCTTGGCATTGCACAGCGACGACAGGACAAGGCAAAAACAATGGCTGAAGCGAAGATTGGGGTGATTGGCGGTAGCGGGCTTTATAAAATGGAAGCCCTCAAAGATGTGGAAGAGGTACAGATTGATACGCCTTTTGGTTCGCCTTCTGATGCCTTAATTGTGGGAACCCTGGATGGGACGCCTGTGGCTTTCCTGGCGCGTCACGGACGTAATCATCATCTGATGCCGTCGGAATTGCCCTTTCGCGCCAATATCCACGCCATGAAGCAGTTGGGTGTGGAATATCTGATCTCAGCCTCGGCGGTAGGTTCTCTAAAAGCAGAAGCGAAACCGTTGGATATGGTGGTTCCGGATCAATTTATCGACCGGACAAAGAATCGCGTTTCGACCTTTTTTGGGGAAGGGATTGTGGCTCACATTGCCTTTGCTGACCCGGTTTGCAATCACCTAGCGGGGGTAGTAGCAGACGCGATCGCCTCTTTAAATCTCCCGGATGTTACCCTCCATCGCGGCGGAACTTACGTTTGTATGGAAGGCCCAGCCTTTTCTACAAAAGCTGAATCTAACCTCTACCGCAGTTGGGGGGCAACGGTCATCGGGATGACAAATTTACCAGAGGCAAAGTTAGCCAGAGAAGCAGAAATTGCCTACGCCACTTTGGCGCTGGTGACAGATTACGACTGCTGGCATCCTGATCATGACAGTGTCACTGTAGAGATGGTGATTGGGAATCTACAACGTAATGCGGTGAATGCTCAGAAGGTGATTCAGGAAACTGTGCGGCGTCTGAGCGAAAATCCGCCAACATCCGAGGCTCACTCGGCGTTGAAGTATGCGATTTTGACACAATTGGATAAGGTTCCGGCGGCGACGAAGCAGAAGTTGGAGTTGTTGTTGAAGAAGTATTTGTAGAGTTGCTCTGCCAATCCTTCTCTACTAGCTAATCAATTCTTGGAACTGCTCGTGGGAGCGAATAGTGGCAAAACTGGAGTCAGTTTTTGCTGTTTCTCGACATTGGGGAGCGAGTTCAATTGCCTGTTTGAGGTGTTGTAGGGTTAGCTCAATGTTGTCTTGTAAGGCATAACAGCAGGCTTTGCCGTACCAACCTAGATAGCGATCGCCATCAAGTTGAATCGCTCGATCGCAAGCGGCGATCGCTTCGTCGTGTTGTTGTAATTTTGCCAGCACAACGCCTCGGAGAAACCAGCACTCCGGCAGATCAGCTTGCAGTTGTAGCGCTCGATCGCAGCAGACGAGGGCTTCTAACTCCCGTTGTAGTTCCGCCAAGGCAAACCCTTGGAGAAGCCACAGGTCAACCAGATCGGGCTTAACAGGAATTACTCGATCAAAAGCGATAACGGCTTCTTGGTAGCGCCTCAAAACATGTAAGGCTAAACCTCGACCGTACCAAGCATCAGAGGAATCCGGCTTGATTTGAATCGCTCGGTCGTAGGAAGCGATCGCCTCTTCGTAGCGATACAAGTTGAGTAAGTCATTTCCTTGCAGTTCCCAAGCTTCAACTAGGTTAGGGTCGATTTCAAGGGCTTGCTCAAAGGAGCTGACTGCTTCTTGATGCTGCTGCAAATCGTATAATATTGCGCCTCGGACAAACCAAATTTCAGCCAGGTCAGGGGCGATTTGCAGGGCTTGCTCAAAGGAGGCAATGGCTTCTGCGTCCTGCTCTAACTGAAGTAATGCCTTCCCTCGGTTACTCCAGGCGAGTGCGTTTTCTGGCTGAGTTTGCAGGGCTTGGTCATAGGAGGCGATCGCTTCTTCAAAGCATTGCGAGTTTAGCCAAACATTACCCCGGTCAAACCAAGCATCAGCAGGTGTTCGGTCGCCCCAGTCCCCCTCAACTTGCAGGGCTTGGTCATAGGCAGCGATCGCCTCATCGTAGCGCTGTAACTCAGCTAGCACAATGCCTTGGTTATACCAAGCCAGAGCAAAGTTAGGTTCGAGTTCAACGGCTTGCTTGTAGGCAGCGATCGCTGCTTGATAATTTTGCAGGTTAAAAAATTCATTACCTCGATCCAACCAAAGATCGGGATCGTCTGACAAGAGAAAGTCTTGAAGGTTCATTCTATAAAGTTCTGAGTGCTGACGTGAGGATAACCGTTCATCCCAGATTTGTGCGCGATCGCTCTTAAACAGCCAAGGCGCACAAGGAGTATTTACAGGGCTGAATTTCTCTATACCACCTGATAAACGAAGCTAAGAGTTGCCCAAGCGTTCATATCCAGCACGTAGCTATCGGAAACTGTACCCATCACGTCTGTAACGGCGGCAGAAGTCTCTGGCTTTTGCATCACACTGGCTTGATGTAAGTCTTGCAACACTGCCCTAGAGACCTCTAAGGGGTTAAATAAGTCACTAATCCGCTCGCTTTCTCCTTTGGGACGACGAGCAACTTCCATTGCCGCCAGCGCTTTTGTAAAGGGTGCCCGACTACAGATTAATTGAATTTCCACCAACCCAGCAGGGCCAGCCACCGTCCACTCAAAGGCGGCATCGGGATCGGGCACACTGAATGTTGATTGAGGAGCGATGATGGCATCTTTTAGGGGAGATTTATTATCGAATGCCTCAGCTTCTGGCGAGGAACCGACGGAATAAAACGCGATCGCGCTGCCGCTACTATCCATTCCGAGTAGGAGGAAATACACCGGGCGATCGCTGAGGTTCTCCACCCGATAACGGATGCGGCTCCCCGCTGGCACCGTAGGCACACCAACGTCTGATCCCACCGTTGCCAGTTCGCGCACCTTCTTGTCCAGTGACGCTGTTGCCCGCAAGCTTTCTCGCTGCATGATAGTCATCGGATTGGGATTGACCATCTCCAAAGAGGCTCGGATACCCAAATGCGAAGCGCCTTCATTGGCGGTCAAACGCAATAGCTTCGCCGCCAGCAACGTTTTCAGCCTATAGGTGAGGCGATTGACTGCCGACTTCACTGCCTCCCCAGCCACGCCTGCGGTGTTGCGAATCGAATCATCCGCTAGATAAAACAGCCCATAGCCCCCTTGAGACATCACCGCCTCACTCCCGTCCTGGCTCGCCAAATCCTTTGCCGCCGAGGGGGAACCTGATGCGGCGGCATTAACCTGATGCACTTTGCCGAACACATAATCGGCGGGTTGTTCTCCCGCCACAACTACCGAGGAAACAGAGGAAATTGCGGCAAATGCACTGGTGGCATCCACCCGTTCAATCCGTTCTAGGTGCGAATCTAGGGCGACCGTTAAGCGGATATGGCGGGGCAATACCCGAATCGCTTCACGCACCAACTGCCCTATCTGAATTTGGTCATTTTCCGGGGCTTCCGTGCCGATCAGCCGTGCCCTTGCCATCAGACCCTCCCGCGACCGAATCTGAAGCTGGAGGGGCTTAGATGCGGCGCTGACAGCGGAAATGCCGCTGTCAGCAGAGGACTCTTCAGATTTGTTTGTTTGAGTTGGTAACAACGTCACTACAGAATTGGGTTCGTAATGCTCCAGAACCAGTGCGGGTAATCCGGCTAGCCAGAGCAATGCCGTTTTGCCATTGTCTTCCAGCCCCTTGACAACACCATCTGCACCCAGACCGGGATCGGGCGGTAGGTACTGTCCCAGCAGGAGGTGTTCTTGGCTTTTTTGCCCCGTTAGCCTTGGCTGTTGGTCTTTGCCCACTAGTTGCTCGACCAGACCAGCCGCGCGACTGAGGCTAACTTGTATGGTGGTTGCTGGGGTAGCTTGCCACAGATGTTGCGTCAGGGCATAGGTAAATAAGCCAGCGCTAAATCCTCCCCATTGTCTTTCCGTTGCCTGCTGACTAGGGCCGGCAGCCGCTAGTACAACTCCTGGCATCTGATTGAGCTTGTCTTGGTGCTGGAGCTGTTCTCGTGATAACTTGAGCCGTTGTAGCAGTTGGTCTTGAAACGCCAGCTCTGCGAGGCTAAAACCGTCGCTGGGTGCGGTGGGGCTAGTACGGACTCGCAAGGTTCCCTGGAGAGTCTCACCGTTCCCGGCGTAGCTGGTATCGAGGATAGTTGTAACATTGTCCGTCGGCAGCGATCGCAACAACAACAACAGTGTTTCTTCTAGTAGCCCATTGGCGGCTCCTCCTTTACCCGCAGCTATCCCGTCCACTGGTACCAATGTATTAGTGGAGCGCTTAAAGTCCTGAAGGTTGAGGTCAGTTTCCGCCGTAGCGATCGCCAGTGGCGACTCAGACGTGAGATTGACACGACTTCCATAACCGCTGAAGTGAAAAACCACTACATCTCCAGCAACGGCTTGTTCGCTCAGATGCTCTAGAAATGCCGTTTCGATATTTTCCCGCGTCGCTTGGCTATCCGTCAGCGTCAGAATGTCGCTGGCATTAAACCCAAAACGATGAATTAACAGCTCTCGTTGAAGTTCGACATCGATGGCACAACCCGTGAGGGCTGTACCGCGTGGGTATTGGTTAATACCCACCAGTAGCGCCAACTTCCGCGCCCCAGGTTGTGCTAATGCCTGTAAGTAGCGGTCTAATAGCGGTACCGCCGAGCTTGGCTTGCTCAAGAGTGATAACACCGTTTGGCTCACTCCCAGCGCCCCTAGCGCCAAACTAGCTTGTTGCAAAAAAGTCCGCCGATTATGTCTCATATCAGCTATCAGCTTTCCCCTGTATCAGCTATAGCCTACCAGGAATGAGCAATTCAGATGGTAACAACATGAGCCGATCAAGCTATTCAACCGCGATCTGACCACTTGACAACACGCGGCTGAAAATTTGAACCTGCATCAACTGAATTGACGTATCCTCAAGCCTTTAGGTTGCCTAATGGTGGCAAAGCCTGCCGAGACAGGCTTTACCCTCCTTGATTTTCCGTAGTCCCCATGACTTAGTTTGTGCCGTCGCCATCTGACGACATTGACTCCTCAGTCGCGTGTTAGAAGCGAAATGAGCGGCACAGACCAATTGATTACTGAACTGGCGTTCTATGCATTTGCTGCTCCCTTCATTGCGCCGATCAGTTCCGCTGCTACCTCTGGACGAGAGAACTGTGGTGGGGGTAACTCACCCCGGCGCAACATCTCCCGTACCTTTGTCCCTGATAGGTGAATCCGCTCTTCAGGTTTGCTGGGGCTAGTCTTCGTTGTCGCCATCTGTTCTGTGCGCTTGCAGTAGAAGGCGTGTTCAAACTTCATTGGCACAATCCCCAACTCCCCAGGCTCAAACTCCTCGAAGATATGTTGAGCATCATAGGTACCGTAGTAGTCACCCACTCCAGCATGATCGCGTCCCACGATGAAGTGGGTACAGCCGTAGTTTTTACGCACTAACGCATGAAAGATGGCTTCGCGGGGGCCAGCATAGCGCATAGCGGCGGGATTAATCGCTAAAATCACCCGGTCTTGAGGATAGTAATGCTCCAGCATGATCTCGTAGCAGCGCATCCGTACATCTGCCGGGATGTCATCGCTTTTCGTTGCACCGACTAAGGGATGGAGGAAAAGACCATCTACGGTTTCTAACGCACACTTTTGGATGTACTCGTGCGCTCTATGGATGGGGTTGCGAGTCTGGAAGCCCACAACTGTCTTCCAGCCTTTTTCTTTGAAAAGGGCGCGAGACTCAGCCGGATCTATTTGGTATTTGGGAAATTGGGGATGAGGATCGCGTTCTAGCAACCAAACTGAACCGGAAAGATTGACCGCTCCCTGGTCATAAACGACCTGGACGCCAGGATGCTTTGCTTCATCAGTGCGGTAGACATTGATTGCCTCGCGCTGCTTATCGTAGCGATACTTTTGCGTCAGTTCCAGCACGCCCACAAAACGACCTGTGGGGTCATCTAGGCGCACTAAGCTCCCTTCCTTGAGCGGTGCGGCGACTTCTTCATCAACGGAAAGTGTCACCGGAATTGACCAAGGCAGACCATTGGCAAGACGCATTTGGTCAACAACAGATTGGTAGTCGGCTTCCTCCATGAAGCCAGTCAGAGGACTAAACCCCCCAATGGCAATCATTACTAAATCGGAGGTGGTGCGTTCATCCAGTTGCACTCTGGGGAGAGAGTCGGCTTTCTCTAGAAATTCTTGTTTTTGTTCGGGTGTAGCAATGCGATTAATTAGCTGACCGCCGTGAGGCGCTATGCCATCTGGACGAAGAGTCATGTCAATATTAAGAATTGTAGCTGCAAAGATTTATCGTACCAATTTATCGAACCAGACGCTGAAAAGGTGCAGCACTTGGCAGAGGATAATTTTGTAGTAGGGGTATAGGGTATATGCCCATTAAACCAACGGTGGAAACCGAAACATTAAAGGGAGCAAGCCTTGCGCCCCTACAAAAATGTTCTGAAGAAATTTAATTTGCGTGCAATATGTAGTTTTTCTTAAAGTACTCCTTTAAGTTTGCTGAGAAAATTCTTCTGGATCGATTCCCCAATTCACCCAGCGTATTGCTTCACGAGCTGATGTCATAGCTGGCGGCACTCGCAATACATGAATATAGCCTGTACTTGGGCAAGTCATTTTCAACAGATAAATTAGCTCTTTTTGCGGAAAGCCATTATCCTTCTCAAAATCATATATATCGATGTCAAATCTTTCAATATCATCGCTAATTCTTAAGAGAGTATATTCTTTCCAAGTATCTAAGACTTCCGCTTCTAGCTCCTGACAAATTCTGGCGTAGCCAATTCCCTGAATTAATACTCGTCTAAGTTCAGCATTTTCTTCTTCTAAAAGCCATTGCGATCGCCACTGAGTTGGATGTATCTTGCCGTACTTCTCAGGTAATGTTACGCCGTGGTAAGAGTAGAGGCTGTAGCCATCAGCAAATTGAAGGGCAGGTTCACCTTCTGCGTGGAGGCGTTGTTGGTTGTCTAAGGAGATTTTGCGGGGGCGATCGCATACAACTACAAGTTTTTTCAAAAGAGTAAATCCAGCCACAAGATTCAGCTAGTAACTGAAACGCCATCCACTTTTTTGAACTGTAAGTGCAATTTAAGACGGAAATACAGAAGTCAAACCAACCACCATAACAAGCCCAAACTTCCCGTTCTGTGTAGTAACAAAATTGACGCTCCAGCTCGCTCTCCAGCAGTTTTCCAATTTGATTCCACAGTTTGCCATCTAGTGTATTGTCTATTTGACTCCATAGTTCCTTCTCTAATTCCCTGCCGATGGAGTTCCACAATTCGCTATTTAAAAATCTTCCCAATTGGTTCAAAATAACAGTATTAAAAGCCTCATGAGGACTATTAAAAAATAGAAGATGAGGTTGTTGTTTACCCATCAAAGAGTAAGCCACTCTAACCGCGTTTGCTGCTTTCTTACGATCGAGCGGCTCAGTGGAAAGGGCAATTTGCCTCCATTTCTCATGGATAACCGGAATCAACGCTTCTTGTTCAGGGGTAAGTTGGCTGATAATTTCCGTCATGGCAAGTTATAGGGATGATGGGAATAAAGCGGTTGGAGTATTTGCGATCGCCACCATAGTCCTTTGACGTACAAGCTTCTACACCTCCCCAGTGGTTCACACTCGCTTCAGTCGGTGAGCCGCTCCCAGCGAATTGTTATACAGCATGTGTACTTCTCATCTATGAGAGGTTAGATGGTTGCCGTCCACCTAATCGTTGCTCTAATACAGGAGGCAAAATATTAACAGAAATAGTAGCGTAAGGATTGGACTGTGGTTGGGAAGTTAGTGATGACACTATGGGACTGAAGTTCTGAAGTTCAACTGCTCCCCACCCAAATTTTGAGCCGCATAACGACCCCGTTCACCCGCCGCTAGTAAGCTTTCGTTCTCAACTAATCATCTTGATACGGTCGGTTGCAAGCGGATTGTTATGCCGTCGCTGCTACAGAGTGACTCATCACATAAACTGCATGAATTTTATTACCAAACTGTTGAGGTTCCGTCTTGCGGATAACCTCAAATCCCAAGCTTTTCCAAAATGGTTCTGGCTTCTGACTTTAAGACCGATGCTATTACTGCTTCATTCATCCAGTAGGAGGAGCCAGATGGATTTACGGGATTGTTCTGCCGATGTCAATGGCAAAGCAGCTAGTGGATACAAAGAATGTACTGTATTTCTTCTGAACTTGCTTGAACTTGAATCGTCGTTCTGATGGGTTCAAACAAAGCCGCTTCCTGAGCTTGAATAGATTGCTCTGTCTGTCCCAATTTCGCTACACCTCGAATCATCAAAAGAAATGCGGTTTCGTCTGCCGAGATTTCATGTTCAATCTTTTGGTGAGCAGGTACCGTGACATCTAAAAAGTGAATCGGCGTTGAGAGCCGCAGCGGGGAGGTAATGCCATGAGCAGTACCCAGGATAACTCGCACTCGCCCACCTGCTGAAGTAGTGTAGATGGGAATGTCTGCTGATTTGAGATGAAAGGCGCTAGCAGGAGCAGATTTATCGGCGGGTGAAAGATCGACGAACATTTGAATGCCGTGACAGACCTTACCCGGTTCTGTCGGGGTTTCATCGTGCCTCACTCCAGAACCTGCTTGAGTCCAATGCAAATCACCGGGATGAATAAAAGAGCGATCGCCCTGGCTATCCTGATTAAAAAAAGATCCTTCGGAATCTTCAAACATATAGGTTACAGCCGCAATGCCTTGATGAGAATGCTCTCCAAAGGTCGGCTGACTCATGAAGTAGTGATCGAGTTGTAAGAAGGGATGAATCGATTTTCCCAAGCTCTGCTGCCCTATGCTGAAAGCTTTGAATCCTGTTCCATGAGTAAACGGTTTGGCTTGGACAATGCGGCTAGCATTGTGAATCGTCATCGTGTTCATGATGTGACCTCACTGGTTTGAGTAGATGAGTGCCGATTGAGAATTCTCGCAAGATTGAACATGAATTACTCCTTAAAAAACATCACGCTGCGGCTCGGAAAGGGTGACGCGAATCGTGATGCTGCCATCATTCAGCAGCCAAGGACGAATCTTGAAGGTGCGGGCACCACGACTATGCATGGGATCAGCTTCGGCGATCGCGGTTGCTTCTGCCACCGATGCTGCCCGATAAATCAACATCCCATCGCCTTCAAAATATTGCCCATCATCCGTCCAGAGTGGTCCTGCACCGAACAGCACATTTTGCTCTTCGAGATTCCTTAGATAAGCTCGGTGTTCTGCCAGATTCTCCTTGACTGCTTCGAGACTGAGCGCTGTGGAAGTCACTACATACAACTGCATCCGCAGGGAGGGCGCAGACCCTTCGATGATTTTGCTAGTTTCAACTCGATTGGCATTCATGAAATTTTTCTCCTAGGTTATGAGCGTGGCCATACAAGAATTAGTGAATGGACGGTAGAACATTTTGGAACATCACCTGGATAATTTGCTGTCCATCCGATGTACTCCAGTCTTGAGCAAGTTCAGCCATGATCGTGTCAGTTGCTGTGAGGACAACGCCTGCTTTTTCCATTCGCCGCCGCGACATCTCTTCCGCTAAATCAGATGGCGAACCAGATGCATCCATGACAGCTTGAACGTTATATCCCTCGTGAACAGCATCGATCGCGGGAAACACCAGACAAACACTGGTTGTCACTCCTGCCATAATCAGATTTTTGCGACCTGTCGCCGCCACGGACTCTTTAAAATTTGGATCAGTCCAGGCATTCACAATCCCAGCACGCTTCACTCTTGTCGCAAATGCATCCGGCACAATCTCTTGCAGTTCTGATAGGAGTAGACCTTGAACATTTTCCTCTTGGCTACTGGTCAAAACGACAGGCATATTCAAGATTTTTGCCGTCTTAGCTAGCGCCAGGGTATTCCGTTTCACCACATCCAAGTCAATGTTTTTGATCAGTTGCATGGTGCCAACTTGATGGTCAATCAACACCAGTGCAGTATCTTCGGGCTGGAAAATGCGGTTCATGATTGCTCCTTATTTATTGCTTTAACGATTTGAATTTGGGGTTTGCATCCAGCAATAAATCGATTATGCTGCGTGTATCTTCAAAACTGCAAGTAGGCACAATATAGTGCTATACACACAAAAATGTATGCATAAAACCAAAGACTTAACTCCGGCTCTCCTAGATGCCCATCCCTATCTCCGCCAAGCTCTCGACCTGATTGCTGATAAATGGGTCGTGGCAGCTTTGTATGTGCTCTCGCATGGCACTAAACGCTATGGCGAACTGCAACGCGAAATTGGCGATATTTCACAACGAATGCTCACCCGAACATTGCGTGACCTAGAACGCAATGGATTGGTCGATCGTAAGGTTTATCCCGTTGTCCCGCCGATGGTGGAATATTCCCTAACCCCGCTCGGAAAGACCCTAAATCAAGTACTGAAGAGTCTTTGTGAATGGTCAACAGAAAATTTTCAACAGGTAGAATCAGCAAGAGAGAATTACGATAGTACAGAAAGATAAAAGGATGCGATCGCACTAAAATAATGCGCCCTTCAACTTTGACAAGAATTTTCTACTGACAAGACCTAAGCCTAAAGCGGCAGAACGTTCCTCTTCAGCGGCGGCTAGCAGCCTTTGCATTTACACCAGCAACTAAATACCGTCCGCTGCAAGGCGGTTGTTGTGCCGCTGAAGCTAGTAACCAAGAACTTGCAACCGTTGCTTGAACGCAGCATTCAATGTGAGATTGTCGCTGGAGGAAAAAGAACCAGGAATTTCCATCAGACTAGCATTTCGCAGCGAGCCGAGATCAAATGGGCGACCTCCACTATCTTCGACTAGTTGAGCCACGATCGCCTTTGCGGCTTCGTCATCAGATGCGATCGCTACCGCTAATCGCTGATTTAAGGGACGCTCTGCCAATCGTTGCAAAGCACTGGGCTGAAAACTGCTATAAGCCTTAACCAATCTAGCTCCTGGTAACAGTTTTTGAATAGTCTCTACACCAGCGCCACATCGCTTCCGCTATACCTACGCAGCAAACCTAGTAGAAATGGGGATTAATACCTTGCTGGCTCGAAGTTTGACAGGCCACAGTTCAGAGCGGGTATTTCGGAGATATATTGAGGGCAAGCGATTGGCAGTGGCAAAGAAGGCTTACTATCAAGCTATAGGTGAGGAGCCACCCAGAGAGTAAGGATCGTGCAAGAGCTGCAACAACACAGCGCTCGTCCGCGGTTTTGAGTAATGAAACTACAACAGGCTTTAAAGATGCTACCGACACTCACACGGGTGTCTGTTGGTGAAGTGTCAACTTCCACTGTCCCTCGTGAAGGGTGTACACGCTGCTGATCAGGGCTATGTATGAATCGCTTCCTTCCCGCTGCGCCGTGACCTTATATACTATGGCAGCCACATTCAGAGAAAGTGAGATCACCTGTTGTTCTTCAATCTGAAAAGACTTCCAGGGTTGGGAATCGATCACTGCCAAGATATTCTGTTTTCCTCTCATCATCATGCCGCCTGGAAACACCATAACTGCTTCGTCAATGAGTAACTCTTCAAAAAACTCAATCGCCAAATCTCTCCTTGTTGAGAGAATCTTCCATCCTTGTTCTTCAAGATTGATTAAATCTTGCATTTTCGCCACTCCCAATCATCTGTTGCTCCAATACGGCAGCACGTAATTATAGCAAGTGCTTATCTTTAATTCCCGCATTCGTTAGTCCTTCAATCTTGAATCGTTTTCATCTTCTTCTCCAATGAATACAGAGATGAATCGTTGGCGAACGTTGCCAAGAATCAAATAGAGTTTGAGCGACGTTCAACTCCCTTCACTAAAACCTCTGGATGAACGTTGTGGGGAATTGCCCAACCTCGTTCCCAGAAGTAGATATTAATTTCAACGGTGTTGTCGGCAACATCCCAGCGCACGACTTTGCCGTCTTTGATGGTCAGCAGCATTGTTTCAATCGAGGTTCCTTCGCGTCCTGTGGGTTGTATCCCCATAAACACTTCAGCGTGCTTCCAATCGAGGCATATTGTGAAGAAAGCACGACCATTGCCAGCCGTATCGATCGCTTCAAATTCATCCACAAGATCAACCCGTGATTGCAGCGCATTGATGAATTGTGCAGCCCAACTTTTCAATGCTTCTCGCCCTTGAATGTCCCGACCCAAGGTTGAATTAACCAAGACATCTTCTGCTACCAGGGCATCCCAGCGATCGAATTCACCCTGCTGAAAGGCATCATAGAGTTCCCGAACAAATGGATATTGAGTCGTCACTGTCATTCCTCAGAAAGATGGTTTGGAGGTTGCAACAGTTTTCGTACCCCCTTTTGATTTCCAAGATATTTTGTCTACAATCATCTGTAAAGAGGCTGACTTTCACTTCTTTATCTACTTTTTTTCAATAATTTCGATGAAGAGTTTGTCCAATATGCTGGCATTTGTGCGTGTCGCAGAGGCGCAAAGCTTTGTCCAAGCATCCAATAATTTAGGATTGTCTACTTCCGCTGTCAGCAAAGCCGTTGCCCGTTTAGAAGCAGACTTGGGCGTTAAGCTGTTTCATCGCACGACTCGCAGCATCAGCCTGACCACAGACGGAGTTCGCTTTTATGAAGGCTGTCAGCAGTTATTGGGGGAATTAGAGGCACTTGAGGCTGAAATCCAAGGAAATCGTGTGGCTCCCAGAGGACGTTTAACTATAAGTGTTTCGCCTGCGTTTGGACAAGTTTGCCTTGTACCAATTCTCAAGGCATTCACCCAAGCCTTTCCAGAAGTCACCCTTGATATTTCATTGGACGATCGCCTTGTAGATCCCGCTGAACAAGGTGTTGATGTAGTGATTCGGACAGGAAACTTGAGCGACAGTGCAAACCTAATTGCCCGCCAACTCGTTGCTTACCCGTTGGTGGTTTGTGGTTCACCCTCATATTTTGAGCAACATGGGTATCCCAAGCATCCAAGTCAACTTCAGCAGCATACCTGTTTGAATTTTCGCAACCGATCGACTGGACGCTTTTATTCGTGGTCTTTTGCTGTTGATAGCAAGGTTGAACGATGTGCAGTGAGTGGTTCTATTGTGTTTGATAATGCAGACGCGATTGTCCGTTCAGCGATCGCTGGATTGGGCTTGAGCCAGATGCCTGCCTACTTAGCAGCGGAGGCAACTTCTAATGGCAATTTAGTAGAAGTCCTCAACATCTATCGTCCCCCAGAAGTTCCGGTTTGGATTTGCTATCTCGATCGGCGCTTTGTTGCACCCCGAATTCGAGCGTTTGTCGAGTTTATAGCAGCACAGAAGGAGAGGTTTATAGCAATGTGTACCCTGTGAGCAACCTGTATCGACTACCCTTGATCGCCAACAGACAAAATCTAAACCACAGTCACCACTGAGAAACAAAGCGGCATAACGACCCCGTTCACCCGCCGCAGGTAAACTCTCGAACTTAACGAAGAGACTTAAAACGGTCGGTGTGCAACGGGATGGTTATGCTGTCGTAATCGTAGGTGTAATGGTGTTCATCCAACCTAAAACAACTGAAACTTCCCGCTGCTTTGATATTCTAGAAACTTGTCAACGGTTAGGCGGAGATTCTCGCGCATTTCTGGTAACTCGGCGATTTCAAAAAACTTTAATGCGGTTGATTCGCTGGATGTCCGCAAACTGCCAGACCATCTTGTAATGTGCAATATCAGAGCGAACCCCTGGATGATGTCTCCATTCGGATAAACAACTCGTTCCCGCTCCGGATGAGACGCAAAGCCAATTGGCTCAAACTCCTCAACCACCAGACCTGTCTCTTCATAAACCTCACGGATCACGCATTGTTCAGCAGATTCCTCTTCTTCTGCACCTCCGCCAGGAAGATCCCAAAATCCAAAATCACTTCGCTTATGAAGCAGAATTCCTTGGGAGTTATCCTGCACGATCGCTCTGCCGCCAGGATTCAACAATAACCGCGAGCCAACCATTTTTCTCAAACGCAAGATGTACGAATCAGATAAAGTCATGTCATGCTTCCAAAATTGACTGCTTTGACTGATTATATTCATGTCCATCGATCACTGGAGTTCCCAATTTCTGACTCATCTCATACTCAAACTTCTGAAACCACAATTGTTCTGGATTGCCTGCCATTGAGGTAATCAGCATATATTTTCCTGGAGCTGTGCCAATATTTTTGTAAGCATGGGGCGCACCAGAAGGAATATGAATAAAGTCACCTGCTGTAGCTCTGCTCTGGCTTTAAGTTGCCTGCCGGTCCTTGAATGGATGAATAATCAAATTCAACAGCATGATCAAAGAGACTTTGAAACATCTCCCAATCTCGCATATCGATCGCAAATCCAAATTGATTCACAAGTTGGATAATTTGTAAGTGATCAATCAATGAATTGAGAGTCTGTTCAGTCATGGTTCGTCGCAGCACAAGTTTCACACTTGCTTACTGTAACGATTGCTATTGCTGTTTTTCTATAACAAATCTTGCTAAAGCTTTGTCGCGCGCGTTGAAGGCTGCATACGCTGCGCGTAGCAGCTCGATTTCTAATGCCGGTTGATTTGGCATAAGAGCTGGGGTGAAGGTTACGCGTTAGTGCCTAACGATTTAGCTAAATTGGAGAAATATAGTCCGAGCTTTCGGTACTTGTGCGCTCTCCATTTTCTCACAACCACTCAAAACTGACCTGACGCTGATTACCTCGCCGATGATTTCCAAATTACTGCCCTTACCTAGAGCAAAAGCCGCATAACGGCACAGTTGAGCGGCAGTAGATAACCTAGAACTCACCACCAAGCTCTCTCGACTGTCCGCTCCAATGCAGTGTTAGCCTGCGCTGTAACTACCATTGAAACTACGAAGATACTGCTCTATAACTGGTCTATCTGGTGGACTCAAGTTCTTTGGTAGTTCCCTCAACTCGAAGAAACGTATTTCATTCGCCTCCTCCTCATCCGCCTTTAGTCTCCCCCTAAACTGTCGTGCTATGTAAACTGCCACTACATTGACCACAATGTCGCCATTTGGACACTTATAAATCAGTTCTTGTCCTGAAAACAAGCCGAACCACTCCAGCTCATCTAGCTCTAGACCTGTTTCTTCAAGGGCTTCACGCCTAGCAGTTTCCTCCAAAGACTCGCCAACCTCCATGCTGCCACCAATCAGACCCCACTGCTGATTATCCTTGCGCTGTTGAAGCAGCAAACCGTTTTGTTGACCAGCAATTAGTACAGCCGCTCCGGGAATGATTAGGGGACGATGCCCAACTAGCGCTCGAAGTTCCTGAATATAGCCCATCTTTGGCTTACTCCAATAGTCACAAATGACTCCAACTTAACCCGAGCGCCGATCCAATCGTCTCAAAACACTGCCCTACTAACAGCCCTGACTTCAGACAGATAAGTTTGAAATCACTGCCTCAACAGACAACTGAAAGCTTGCTAACTATTAATAGACTGAAAGTTTCCGCCTAAGATCCCAATTTGGGTGAATAGGCAGAATAATTCGGCATCACGTTCCGCTTCACCCGCCACTAGTAACCTTTTATTCTTAACCAACCAACTCAATACGGTCGGTGTGCAAGCGGATTGTTAGGCGGCGTTTTGCTTCTACAACATTGAGCTTACACTGGAACCACACCCAACTGCTGCATCATCGCAAAGGTATCACCTTGTCCCCAATGCTCTACAATTTTCCCGTTGACAACTCGATCGATATGAACCACTGAAAACTTGACTTGTCTACCTGTGGGTGGAATGCCCATTAATTCCCCCTGATGCGTTCCACTGAAGGTTCCACAAGTGACAACTCTGTCGCCTTCAGCAATGACTTCTTCCAAAAGATGGCGACCGTCGGGAAAGGCAGAAAACATCATCATGCCATATTGCATAAAGGCATCATAGCCGTGAAGGGTGTCTGTACCCATCCCCCGACCCACAATATCAGCAGACACTAATTCCTGTCCTTGCTCAACATCTTTCTGGTCGAAGGCTTCATAGAATTTGAGAACAATTGCTTTATTTTGTTCTAGTGACATCGTGTTCCTGTGCAACGAAAGTGTATTTTTAGTGACTTTACTGTGCAGAGGCATAACACGCATTGACTTTGGTTAAGTCGATCCCTTCTCTTGAACCCTTCGCTTCAATCGGCTCAGGGATTCTGGCTCAATCCCTAAGTGCGACGCTAAATAGTGCTGTGGAATGCGCTGCAAAAGTTGAGGTTCGCTCTTGAGGAAATTCAGGTAACGCTGCTCAGGTGAATCTCGATAGAGAGAAAGCAGGCGATCGCGCAACTGAAACGCCAAGTCTTCCACGACCAACCTTAATAGTTTTTGACCATCTGGCATCGTTTCCAAAACTTCGATCACCTGCGAATTTAAGATGAGTATCTCTGAGTCTTCGATTGCCTGACAGGAAAAACAAGCAGGGGTTTGCCGTCGCAGACTTTCATAGTCCCCTAGCGTGTAATGCTCAAGATGAAAAAACAGTGTCAGTTCTTTGCCGTCTTTGAGAAAAAAGCTTCTCAAGCAGCCTTTCAACGTCAACCCGACAAACCAACAAATATCGCCTTCTCGGAATAAAAAATCTCCTTTCTGCACGCTCCTCGACTCAAGCAGAGGCTCAATCAACGTCAGATTAACTCTACATTGTGGGAAAAGCTGCTGAATAAATGAATGGAGCAGATTATACATTGAAGAAATCTAGTCTGAGCTTTCGGCACTTGTGCGCTTTCTTAACTTTTGATGACTTGCTACTGTCGTTCGATAATGCCACCGCCCAAGACCATTTCTCCGTCGTACAGAACAGCGGCTTGTCCGGGAGTGACGCCAAACTGCGGTTCATCGAATACTAGCTTGAGGCGATCGCCTTCTAGGGGAATCACATTCGCGGGTGCGGGACGAGAACGATAGCGGACTTGTACTTCCGTACGAATGGGCGTAGAAGGTTGGGGAATAGATACCCAGTTCACTCGTGCTACCGTGCATTCCGAACAACCGCCACTGATGCGATCGCCCACTATCACCCGATTCATCACCGGATCGAGTTGAATCACATACAACGGTTCGCTGTGGGCAATTTTTAACCCCTTACGCTGACCAATGGTGTAGTGATGGATACCGCTGTGCTTGCCGAGGATGTTACCCGATTGGTCAACAATATCGCCTTCTTTCTGGTTAATGTACTTATCCAAAAACTTCTGCATGGTGCCGTGGGCTTCAATCAAGCATAAATCCTGACTTTCCGGCTTATCCGCAGTTTTCAGGTTAAATTGGGCGGCAATGCGGCGGGTTTCTTCCTTGGTTTGCTCCCCCAACGGAAAAACCGAACCTGCCAGCAAATCTTGCGTTAGATCATACAAAAAGTAAGACTGGTCTTTCTTAGGGTCAACTGCCCGGAGTAACTGATAACGCCCGCTCGCTTCATCGTAATGAATCCGCGCATAATGTCCCGTCGCGATTTTATCGATACCTAAGGTTTCGCGGGAGTACTTCAGCATCGGGCCAAATTTCACCGTCCTGTTGCACTGCGAACAAGGCAAGGGTGTAATCCCGGCTTCGTAGCCAGACACTAAATAGTCAATAATGTGCTCTTGAAAGACATCCCGCGTATCGACAATATGATGGGGAATGCCGAGTTGTTCGCAAATGAACGCCGCATCGACCATACCCTCAGAACAGCACTGACCCTTTCCTTTCATCAACCAAAGGGTCAAGCCAACGACTTCATAGCCTTGATGATGGAGGGAGGCGGCGGCGACGGAGCTGTCAACCCCACCGGAAAGACCGACGACGACTTTGTTCATCGCACTAACATTTAATCCTTAAAAAATCGTAATTTCTTCTAGGCTAACATCCACAAAGTACAGTCGAGAATTTCCGGAACTTTGGGAAGTATTAGACCTCTTGCACAAATCCTCTAGACCCCTCCCCAACCCTCTCCTTGGCAAGGGGAGGGAGATAGTTTCCCTCCTTACCAAGGGGGGTAATTCCAATTCATGCAAGAAGTCTATTGCATAACTTCTTATGATAAATTGACGCTGATCTTTTGCCGTCAAACAATATTGGTGCTTTAGCCGTCCTGTCTGAGACGTGAAAAAAAACGTAGACGCGTAGCGGATTACCGCAGGCTACCACTCCAAGACAACAGAGACTCCACCAAAGAGAAGCAACAGAGAGTGTTACAACCTATTTATTTAGGATGGCTATATGACCAGGAACCAGCAAGATCGAGTGGGAAAATTATTCCCATTGCTAGCCCAATGTTTTGACGATCGCTATCCCCAAAAAATTGTCACCAGAGCGTTAGGGTTGCCAATGCTGATGTTTGGGGGCGTGCTAATTGCGGCTTCAACTCCCGCTACTGCCCAAACCCGTTTACCTACTCCTCCAGTAATTTTTGACGAGTTGCCCCCAGCCACTCCAGCAACACCCTTGCCCTCTATTCCCACACTGGATTCTCCACCACCCGTGTTTCCCCCTAGCTCGCCCAGTTCCCCTACCCGTAACGGCGATTTGATCTTCCAGGCACCACCACCCGCCCCAGTTACCCCAACCCGTAGCACTAATCTGTATCGGGTGTACGTATCGGGGAATAGCCCCTCGTTGTTGGCACAAGTCCAACAATTTGAACCAGATGCTTTTGTGAGATCGGGGGAGGGAGTGATCCAAGCCGGAGTATTTTCCGATCGCGATAATGCCCAACTGTTTGCCCGCCGATTGGAATCCCAAGGACTTCCCACACAAGTTGTTGCAGTGGGTGGAGCAACGTTGAGTCCGGATAGCCCCATCAGCCGGGAGCGGGGTTATTTTGTCGTGATTCCAGCGAGTACAGGCGAGTTACCTGGCATTGCCGAGCGGGCGCTCCGGTTGGGGTTGTCGCGAAATGTAGTGAACCAGCGGCAGCAACCGCGTGGCCCCCACGTTGCGGTTGGCCCCTTTGAGGCGCGGGAACAGGCTGACCGTTGGAGTAACCAGTTGCGCTCTGAGGGGATGGATGCGCGGGTTTATTTTGGAAGATAAGCAGCAGGAAAGAGGCGAGATTGGCTAGAAGACGATAAGAAAAAGGTGCTGAGTCAGGAAAGGATGAGAGTGTTGGCAGGTAGAAAACGACAGGAGCAAATTCAGCAAATCGCTGTCACGGCGGAGCAGATGCGGGCGATTGAGGAGCGCCTCTTTGAGGCGGGAATGCCTGTGGCGGCGTTGATGGAAAAGGTGGCAGGGTTGATTGCTCGTCGGGTGCAAGAGATTTATCCCCCCCAGTCCTCTCTGGGTAAGGGGGAGAGCATCGCCGGGTTGCGGGTGGGGGTAATGGTAGGGCCAGGACACAATGGCGGAGATGCCTTGAGTGTGGCGCGGGAACTGCATCTTCAGGGCTACGAGGTGCTGCTGTATCGTCCGATTGACAAGCTCAAGGAACTAACTTCGCAACATGCTCAGTATGTGGAGAGTTTGGGAATTCCTTGTTATAAGGAGCTTCAACCGCTACAGAGTTGCGACTTCATTATTGATGGATTGTTTGGATTTGGGCAGACGCGATCGCTCTTAGGTGAGATTGCCGAGGTGGTGAATCAACTCAATCAATGGTCGCAACCTGTACTAAGTATTGATCTCCCTTCTGGGATTCACACGGATACCGGAGAAGTATTAGGAACGGCAGTTCGCGCTACTCACACCTTTTGCCTCGGTTTGTGGAAACTGGCATTTCTGCAAGACCAGGCATTAGAGTATCTGGGGAATAGCGAATTAGTTGATTTTGACATTCCTTTAATGGATGTTTGGTCAATTATTGGCGAGCCTGCTGGCATTCAACGCCTAACTGCCACCGCCGCTAAAGCGTTGCTACCGCTACCGCGTCAAGACGTGACTCACAAGTATAAGCAGGGACATCTGCTGCTCATTTGTGGCTCTCGCCAGTACTCTGGTGGGGCGATTTTAACCGGATTGGGAGCAAGAGCAAGTGGCGTGGGGATGCTCTCGATTGCGGTGCCCCAAACGCTGAAACCCTTGCTAGTTAGCCATCTACCGGAAGCACTGATCATTGGCTGTCCGGAAACTGAATCGGGAGCGATCGCTGATCTCCCAGAAGAAACAGACTTGAGTAAGTATGATGCGATCGCCTGCGGCCCTGGTTTAACTCTGGATGCCAAGCTAGTGGTGCAAGGGGTACTAAAAAGCGACATCCCTCTAGTTCTCGATGCCGACGGCTTAAATATCCTCGCTCAGATGGATACCGTTCCCACACTATCAAAACGTCAGGCTTTAACCGTCCTAACGCCCCATGCTGGAGAGTTCAAAAGGCTATTTCCCGATGCGGATGACCCAAAACGCGATCGCATTCAAGCCGCACGAGAAGCCGCCCAGCAGAGTGGAGCCGTGGTATTGCTAAAAGGATCGAGGAGTGCGATCGCTACGCCCTCAGAAGGCAGTTTCCGCCCCTTTGGTGACCTGTGGCTAATTCCTGAAAGTACCCCAGCCCTAGCCCGTGGTGGCACAGGGGATGTGCTTACGGGGTTAATCGGTGGGCTTTTGGCAACAGCCGTTACCCAGCAATTGCCCCTAGAAGCGATGGTAGCCGCCGCCGCCTGGTGGCACGCCCACGCCGGAATTCTCGCCGCTAAGGAGCGCACCGAGTTAGGCGTAGATGCCTTTACGCTAACGCAGTATCTAATCGCGGCACTACGTTAAAGACCCTAGTAGCGCAGACATCTCGCTTACCACAGGAGAGAATGCCAGCTAAGAGCGATCGTATCTTTAACGAGATCAGCGCTATTTTCGCTCAACAACATGACCGCGAAGCCACTGGGTAAAATCTTCGCGTCCTAACTCACCTGAGGCTACCTGCAAAATGATTTGCTCCTGTTCATCTACCGTCGCCTCAATCTCGCATCCGTTTAAAATCAGAAAGATTTCCATTGCTGCATGACCAATGCGCTTATTGCCGTCTATAAAAGGATGATTTTTAATTAGGGAAAATCCCAGCGCTGAAGCCTTCTCAACAATTGTCGGATAAAGCTCCTCTCTATCAAATGTCATTTGTGGTTGAGCTAAAGCCGACTCTAAACCACCTTGATTGGAAATACCCGCTAACCCACCAGACTGATCAATGATACGGCGGTGGAGTTCTCGCACTTCATCGAGATTGACATACCTCCTCTTCCTTCATGAGAGAGGATTCCTTAACGCTTCATTGGGTTGTGCTACCGAAATAGTCTTACCATCCCTCCACGTTCGTTTAAAGTCTCCCAATGCCCTATGGCGACTTGTTTCCAATTTTAACAGAATTTAACAGAAGCCGTCCTAATGGTCACTGAGCCTGTCGAAGTGAAGAACGGGGCTTGTATCCCATTGTTTTTGGTCAGGTAGCGCATTATGCCAGACGCCGATAGAGTTCAGCATTTTTCTTCAACACATAGTCCATCGCCTCTTGAAAGTCTGTTGCTTGCCGAACAAGCAACTCATCAACGCTCCTCAAAATCAATTCTTCCGGCGAAATCCCTAAACGATTCGCTGTTTCTTCTATTACATTCCAGCGGTCATCAGGCACGCTAATTGTGATTTTGTTCATTGTTCACCCTTCCTTTTAAGTATCAGTGTACTTACCTTGCTTCTCCGGCTGGTAATTCAGCCAAGGTGAGGCGGGTGCTGGTTGAATGATAAAACTATTCAACCGTTGCGTATACCTAAGCTTGACTCTGAAATTTCAGGTAATAACATCAGTTTTGCCCTGTTTACGGGAAGCTTCTGGGGAAATATGCGGGCTACTGTCGGATATATATTTTCCAGATTTTATTGGTTTTAAAGTAATTTGTTTGAGGAGATTACTTACCCATTGAGTCCTAAAAAATTTTAAAACAATAACAGCACCCACATCTAGTTCGCTAAGTTCTTTCCTCTACTGGGCGATTAAATATGGAGTTGCACTGAATTATTTGATTCCAGTTGCATTGCTCCCCATTCATCAATTGAGGAATATCAGCCTTCTAGTGGAGTGCTGCTATTGTGTTTAGATGGGACAGATGTTATTTGAAACAGCGTTTTTTACTTCTCAATTTAACCGCGATTTTTTTACAACACAAGCCGAAATATTGAATACACTCAAATGCAATCCAGAATTACTGAAGGCTTTTGTAACTTTCTCTTATTAGCTCGCCTGTTTCAGCATCATAAACTCCTACAACTTCAGCATTCTTAATCACGCCTACTTTAGGATTGTCGATACCTTCTGGATAATAGGACTCAACAATCCAGACGAGACGATCAGGTGATACCTGCGTAAAGTCCTTCATCTTCGTACCGTAGGTTTGATGATACTCTCCAAATGTTTTTAGTTCTACCTTTTGAAGCTTGCCTTTTTTTTCTGCTATCTTGTCTTTTTTGATCTTTTTGTTGATGTCGAATAACTTGTCCTTTGGAGTACCCTTGTTTGCTTTGAATACGGGTTCTGGATTGCTATTCACTTTAGGGATAATTGGACCTGTTGGGTCTGGATTTAGGTTGACTGCATCATCTGCTGTATATCCTTCAGGTTTTCCTTCAGGTTTTTGCTCCATCACGGCATTAACACTCAAAACGAATAGGGGAATTGTAAGAAACGCTAAAAAAGCAATTATCTTTTTACGACTCATGACTAAATCTCTTTACCTTGTTACTTCTCTTTCTTTGTTAGCTAAGGTTTTACTACCAAAGCTACGGCGATGCCTTGCTTGTAAATATTGAAGTAGGATAAACATCCCATATAGCCTTAATACCAGCACCTGAACTTACACTTAATTGACCACTACCCCAAAATCTCCAAGCACCAGCGTGATTATATTGAAAACTTCTCTCATTCCAATCTAATGATGCGGAGTATAGTGTATTTGTTTCAAGTCCAACATCAGGAGCTTTTCCTGGTCCAGGAGCATAATAGACAATTCTCTTAACACCATTTATGTACAAAGCCCAATTGTCTTTGTTAATCCCTTCTCGTTGCATGTGCCATTGATGAGTACTATTTCGCTCTGTGGAAGGACCAAAAATCCTATCTTCAACATAATAAGTGAGGTTGCCATTATTATCCATGTCTGCCTCTGCCGCAAAATGACCGTAATGATATCCCTGAAAGCCTGTACTAGCTTCTGTAAATGTTCCGTCTGTGAAGCCTAATTCAATCCAGTTTTGATTAACACCTTTAAGTAACCACATTTCATGATTTATAAATTTTGGGCTAGTTCCAGGGGAATTATACGCATTTATAGTATTGATCGTTGCTTTAAAGAGTGCTCCTTCGAGATTTGTTTGGGAGTTGCGAGCAATTCCATATTTACTAGCACTACTGCTGTGGAAACGAACTGCTGAGGCTGGGCTAGAAACACAAAGTACTAGAGCAGCAGCTAGTGTAGTAACAAAGGGTAAGCTTTTCTTTGACATAATTAGCACTCAAGCCGTTAAAAATCGGCTTTCTAGTAGGTTACAATTTTCGGGAATTTAACTAGAATTATGAGGGATTACTCAAGATTCTTACACAACGTTTCATTGACAGAGGTAAGTTACTACTTTAGCCGCGTCTGATTAGAGAACAAAGGAAATAAAATAAACTTTACGATTAAGCCAGGAACACTATTAACAGTAATAACTTAAATAAAAAAATTACTCCTTGAAAAGCCTAAAAAAAAGAGGCGGCAGGAAGTAATGCTAGAAGATTCTATCCATGAGGATGCGGAGGAGGGCTGAAAACTGACGATGGAGCAGCGATCGCGCCTAGGCGTTACAAGGTTAAGCGATCGCCTAATCTTTCAGTACTTGAGGCGTTGCTCTCTATCGCAGGGTACTTGTGCAATTGGGTAATTAGCTGATTTCATGAGTTTTCTTCAGTTGCGGAGTACATAGAACAATGGTGACAACTGTTGTCATTTTCAACCTGATCGTCTCGCTGATTTGCCTGTTTGTCGCTTGGCGAGTGTGGAAATTGCGGCTGGCATTAGCAGCAGCAGCCAATGTCCTCGCCTCGGTTGAGCGCAGTACCTATTCGGTACTGCATGGGGCACCTCGGGGCATCATCAACGGACAGATCGGTACAAGGGGTCTAAGAGAGCGTTATCAGGGGCTAGAACCGCAACTACAAAAGCTACAGCAAGTATTGCAGTTACTTGGTTTAGCTCAAACTGTGTTGCGGCGATCGCAAATATCAAAGCGCCTGGGATTGAAGCCGCGACGCCGAGCCAGATAACCGCTTGAGAGCGAACAAATCAGAGCAAATTGGCTGATAGCATACGCCAACACATCTTTATGAACAGGCATACGGTAACATGACAGTCTACAGAAACCTTAGGGATTAAGTATCCGTCCCTGAAGAAAATCTGCCTAAAATTGGTGTAGGGATAAAAACTTCATAAGATGTCAAATAAGAGTTCTGGATCGTTTATTGGGGGGTTGCTGCTAGGCAGCGCCATCGGAACTATCACTGGGTTACTGATTGCCCCTCGAACCGGACGGGATACGCGGCAATTATTAAAAAAGTCTGCTGATGCCCTACCAGAGTTAGCAGAAGATTTATCAACCAGCGTGCAACTGCAAGCAGACCGCCTGTCTGAATCGGCACTGCGGAACTGGGATAGTACCCTAGGGCGGCTGCGGGAAGCACTAGCTGCTGGGGTGGAGGCGTCTCAGCAATCTAAACAGGAGCTAAAACAGTCGATTGAAGTCTCCTCTGAGCCTCATTCTTCGGTTTCTGACCATCAGTTATAAGCGATAAGCGAGAGCGTCGGTGATTGACCCACTATTTTGGTTAGGGCTGTCCATCCTCTTAGTGGCAGTCAGTTTAACGGCAGTTTTGGTGGCAGCGTTGCCAGCCTTGCAGGAGTTAGCACGGGCAGCTCGTAGTGCGGAAAAGTTGTTTGATACCCTGCGGCGGGATTTACCGCCGACATTAGAGTCGATTCGTCTGACGGGCTTGGAAATCAGCGAGTTGACGGATGATGTCAGCGACGGGGTAAAGAGTGCAGGTCAAGTGGTTAAACAAGTTGACCAAAGCCTCAGCGGTGTTAAAAAGCAAGCGAAGAAAGCCCAGGTGAATAGTCGTAGTGTCTTTGCGGGAGTAAAAGCCGCCTGGACAACGTTTAATCGTCCAAGTAGTGGACGGCGTTCTACCGAACGTCTCACCTCTAGTCAAAGAGCTGTATTCGATTGGCAGGAGTCAGAGCAGGTCTCGTCCTTCGATCCGGATTATTCTGAAGGCGACGCTTTAAATGAGATCGATCGCGACTCTCTGAATCTACCGGAGGAATACAATTCTGCTCCGCCTCCACCTCAGAGACCCTCTGTTCCGCCTCCATCTCAGAGACGTTATGAAAACTCAGAATTAAAGAGCGATCGCCCTGATTTAGATTAAGCGCTGACGATTGTAGTCTGAGCGAGCGTGCAGGATTAGATGCATGCTCGGTTTTTTAATGTTTATAACCATCGCCACATAGGTTAGTAGGACAGTCCTGATTCCTGAACCGCAAGTGCTAGTCGAATCTTAAACTCACCGACTCAGGACTCACCGACTCAGGCACCGACTCAGGATTCACCGACTTACCGATTCAGGACTCAGGACTCAGGACTCAGGACTCAGGACTCAGCACTTTACTTTGCTATAGGTGACAACCGCTACTCCACCTCCCCATCACCCCAACAGATAAATTATCTGCCAAGCAGTTTTGCCTGTGGTACCGAAGGTAGGCGATCGCCAGTAATATTAGATTAAAGTAAACAAGTGTAAAGAAATTAAACGTTTCTATTATTCTTTGTTTAAAGAATCCCTAAGCTGTGCCTACTTAAGACTTCACTAAGAGCGACGATGCAAAAACTGTTTCCAAAACGACTTTTTATATCTTTAGCCGCACTTTTTCTGACATTATCCGTTTGGGCGATCGCGCCTTCCCCAGCGCAGGCGTACAATAATCCCGATTTACTCCCGGAGGTGCAAACACCAGTCATCGATCTTGCCAACTTCCTTCCCAGCCTTCAGGAACAAGCCTTGGCGAAAGACTTAGAAGATTTTGAGGCGGAAACGGGCTGGAAACTGCGTGTGTTAACCCAGTTTGACCGTACACCCGGTCGAGCCGTCAAAGAATTTTGGGGGTTGGATGAAAAAAGCGTTTTGCTAGTTGCAGATGGGCGTGGCGGCAACATCCTCAACTTCAACATCGGCGATGAAGTCTATCAGATCTTACCCCGGACATTTTGGGTGGAACTACAAACCCGCTTTGGTAATCTCTACTTTGTCCGTGAAAATGGAGAAAATCAATCTATCGTTGAATCCCTAGAATCCGTTAAAGTCTGCCTACTTCAAGGGGGTTGCAATGTTGTCCCTGGGCTACCCCGTGAACAGTGGATTCTGACACTGGTAACGTCCCTCGTCGGAGGATTGATTTGTGGCTTTGCTGCCATTCCCCGCACAAAAGGACAAGTATTTGCTTGGCAATGGGCATTGATTTTCTCGCCGTTGTGGGGAATTTTGTTTATCGCCTTTGGTATTGCTCCGGTTATCACCCGGACTTCTGACTTTCTTCCCCTATTTCGCAACATTATCGGCTTCGTACTAGGTGCCTTAGTTGCTTATCTGTCAGCCGTCATTAATCAATCCTCTACCTCTGAATCAGAAACTTGACGTAGAAAATCATCAGCCCGAGGATGTTGAATCAGCTAGTAGGGTTGAATTAGACATCCTCCTGGCTTTGGTACAAACCCTGGAGATTTTGCGTGCGATGATCGCACAGGTCTGTACTGTAGGAAGAGTGAAGATATAGAGTCTGACAACAAACCGCTCCGGCGCGATCGCTGACGTTCCGTGACGAAACAACTAACAGTTGGTGACAACTCTATCCGTCACACCGTAAAATCAGCAAATCGCGTTGGGATTGAGAGATGTATGGAATGGCATGCAACAGATGCCCAGAGTCTGGCAATTATTGACCGCGAAATTGGCGACCACGTCTTTTCTCCGGCAGAATACGAGATTGTGCGTCGTGTAATTTACGCCACCGCTGACTTTGAATACAAGTCTCTAATTCGCTTTTCGGAGCGGGCGCTACAATCGGGAGCGGCTGCACTAGCAGCGCGAAGCACTATTGTGGTCGATGTCCCGATGGTACAAGTCGGCATCACTCCCCAAATTCAAACCACATTTGCTAATCCGGTCTATTGCAGCATGGAAGCTCTGACGCGCCCTCAAAAAGAAAAGACGCGAGCGGCTTGGGGCATTCAAACTCTGGCAAAACGTTATCCAGAAGGGATTTTTGTTGTTGGTCAAGCCCAAACAGCCCTGGCAGAACTGATTAATTTAATCGAAGCCGAGGAAATTAGACCAGCGTTGGTGATTGGGACGCCTTCAGGATTTGTGGATGTGGATGTTACCAAAGATCGTCTGCAAGACTCACTGATTCCCCACATTCGCATAGAAGGTCGTAAGGGAAGCGCCGTCGTTGCTGCCGCTATTGTTAACGGCTTGGTTGACCTAGCTTGGCAGGCTTATGGGCAGGATACTAGCGGCGTTGGATAAGCTAAGTTGTCGCGCCTTCAATTTGTATATTTTGGGTCAGAGGTCGGAACCTCTAATCGACGATCACTCCTGAGTGGTAAATATCCATGAGCGGGAGTGGCACAACGTCGAATCTCTAACCAAAGGCTGAAAAACGGATGCGGAAGCTGGCGAAATTTTGAGCAAGTCGCGGTTTAGATGAAAGCGATCGCGCTCAAGTATATCTGATGAACTACACCTACAGACTGACCCAGTACCCTATTGCTTTCTCCCCACAGATTGATAAGTGATTTAGACGTGGTTGTTAACCTAATTTGTAGTTCAGGACATATAAATCCGTTGAAGCAGTCACCCTTGGACGAGAGTAGTCCAGGGTTCTGTTTTTTATGAGTGTTGTCAATTCAGATAGTTAGAAAAGGAAAATATTTTATGACCGTTACACCGGATCAAATTCCAGCTCAGGCTCAAAAGAGGAAGCCGGGTTTAGAGTCAGAAATGACGCCGAAACCTCAGTATGATAGCCCCAACTACAAACCCAGTGGCAAGCTCCGGGGCAAGGTGGCTTTAATCACAGGTGGAGACAGTGGGATTGGTCGCTCCGTCTCTGTTTTATATGCCAGAGAAGAAGCCGACGTGGCGATTATCTACCTCAACGAACATGAAGACGCTGAAGAAACAAAGCGTCTTGTGGAGGAACAGGGTCGAAAGTGCCTGTTGATTCCTGGAGACCTTAAGGGCGAGAAGTTTTGCACAGAAGCTGTTCAAAAGACTGTCGAGCAGTTTGGCAAATTAGATATTCTCGTCAACAATGCGGCTGAACAATATCTCGAAGAAAGTATCGAAAACATTGATGCTGAACGCTTAGAGAACATCTTTAGCACCAACATTTTCTCGATGTTCTACTTGAGCAAGGCAGCTCTTCCCCATCTCAAAGAAGGGAGTTCGATCATCAACACTACTTCCGTAGTGGCTTACAAGGGAAATGAGTCTTTGCTGAGTTATTCGACAACGAAGGGCGCAATTCTTGCCTTCACGCGATCGCTGTCCCAATCTTTGATCGAAAAAGGCATTCGCGTTAATGCTGTTGCACCAGGCCCGATCTGGACGCCCTTCATCCCCGCTACCTTCCCCCCTGAGCAAGTCTCAAGCTTTGGGAAGCAAGTGCCGATGCAGCGACCGGGTCAACCCTTTGAGGTCGCAACATCCTATGTCTTTTTAGCCTCCGATGATGCTTCTTACCTCGCAGGTCAAGTGCTGCATCCCAACGGTGGTGTAGTTGTCAATGGTTGATATCTGATAGTATCAAACTCCAAATAGCTCACTGGCTTTAGTCGGTGGGCTATCGCATTTAAAGCCCGCCTGCACGGGTTGAAGATTCTTAATCAGGATTACCGCTCTCGTAAATGCATCTAGATTTAAATTGGCACGTTGAAGGCAAAGCAAAATTTCAAGTCGGCAACGCCTTCTATCGTGCAACAAGCGGGGTAGCGAGAGATTTGGGTGTTTTCGCGGCGGCGGTTTACAAATCTGATACAGGAGGCTTGCGGGTATTAGAGGCGATGAGCGGTTGTGGTGTGCGTTCCTTGCGCTATTGGCTGGAGAGTGAAGCGGATTGGGTGTGGGCGAATGAGGGAAATCCCGACATCAGCCCGATCTTGCACCAAAATTTAGCAGACGCGATCGCCTCAGGGCATTCTCAGGTAACTCATCTTGATGCAAATCGGGTATTTTTTGACTGCTACAATCGCTCTGACTACTACGACTTAGTCGATGTCGATTGCTTTGGTTCCCCCGCTCCCTACCTCAGCACCAGCCTGTGGGCGACGAAAATCGGCGGGCTACTTTACCTCACCAGCACCGATGGACGTACAGCCACAGGACACTCCCCCAAAAATAGTTTGAGCGTCTACGGGGCTTATGCTCGCGCTCACCCCTCTGCCCACGAGCAAGGGTTGCGGCTATTAATTGGTAGCGTACAACAACAAGCCGCAACCAAGGGATTGGGCATTGAACCTGTTTTTTCGCTCTTTGCCGGACAAGTTTATCGGGTAATGCTGCGTTTGGTAGCTACGCAGGAATTGACAGAGAAAAACTTCGGATTTATCGGTTACTGTCACCAGTGCGGTGATTATCAAGTGGTTCCCTGGCGCAAGCTGGGGCGGGTGGTTTGCCCTCACGACGATTCATCGTTGACAATCAGTGGCCCCATGTGGCTGGGGGAATTGCACAACGCTACTCTGTTGCAGCGGATGCGGGCGCTTGCCGAGGAGTGGAATTGGTTAGAGCGGGTGCAGTTATTGAAGGTGATGGAAGCAGAAGCAGACTTCCCGCCTTACTTTTTCACCCTAGGAGAAATTGGTCGCCGAGGCAAAATGGATATCCCAAAACGCGATCGCCTGATTCAATCCTTGCATGAGCAGAACTATCGCGCCAGCTCTACTCATATCAATGCTCAGGCGATTAAAACCGATGCTGATTTGCCGACTTGCATTGCCGTCGCACGTCGCTCTTAGGGGAGTCGGTGAGTCCTGAGTGCTGAGTCCTGAGTTGGGGAGAAAGGATGAAGAGTGAAGTATGAAGGATGAAGGATGAAGTATGAAGGATGAAGGGTAAGAGGTGAAGGATGAAGGATGAAGGGTAAGAGGTGAAGGATGAAGGATGAAGGGTGAAGGATGAAGGATGAAGGATGAAGGGAGGCTAGGGTGCTTAGGTTAGGGGTTAGAGGTAGGGGTTTGCTTCTACCTCATCCCTCTTACTAGTTGCTAATCCCTACTTGACGAGCCGCGACTAGATAGCGGAAGAGATATTCAACAACCTCTAAGTAGTTCTGGGTAGTAGCAGGGGAACTTCCCCAAACAGTGACGCCGTGGTTACGGATGAGTAAGGCTGGTACGGGGGGAGGAGAATGGGAAAAGCGATCGCTTATTTCTTTGGCGATCTGCGGCACATGCAAGTGATTGATAAATACAGGTAGAGAAACCTGGGGATCTTCCTCCCAGACTCCCAAGCCTTTAATCATTTCCAAAGCAGGGAGAGGCAACTCCTCACTGTCTGTGAAGTGAGAAACCAGGTTTGCCTCAATGGAGTGGACGTGGTAACACGCTTGCGCCTCAGGGAACAAGGAGTAAATCGCTTGATGAATACTCATTTCTGCTGAAGGGCGTTGATTGGGGTAAGACTCTACCACCGTTCCCGTTGGTGCAATGCGGACAAAATCCTCTTCCCTCAACTGCCCTTTGTTACAACCACTAGCCGTAATCCAGAAGCTACCATCAGGTGTCTTTGCCGAAAGGTTGCCCGCCGTACCTACCATCCAGCCGACTTGGTAGAAGTGGGTAGCAGCGGCGATGAGAGTTTTTCTGACATCGGTACTCATTACTTTCTTTAAATGCCTAAGAAACACATCCAGATTCTAGAGAAGGATGGGTTTTGTGGATAGCGTACTCAGATGTGCGCTGATTGATAATCAGTTTGCACGCCCTGCTCTTACTGCAAACTAAACAACAGTGCAATTCCTCCTAATGCCACCAGTACTCCCAAAAACGCCCGAAAACTTACCTTTTCACCCATCCACATTGCCAGGGGCAAAACAAATAGCGGACTTGTCGCTAGCAGCGCTTGGGCAATTCCTGCGGCTGTCAATTTCAGGGCGGTTTGTTGTAGCCAAATGGCTAGGAATGTGCTGAAGATGGCGGTTACGATAATAATCCCCACAATTTTTATGGACTGTAGAGGCTCAAGCCACAGACGCGGTTGTCGTTCTTTGAGCGGTATCCACAACAGCAAAATCAGTATCCCCCCAGTTATTCGCACTAACGTACTCCACAAGGGGGTAACGGTAGTGCCAGATAGAGCAGCACGGGATAACACGGCTCCACTTGCTTGTCCTAAGGCGGCTAACAGGGCAAAACTGACGCCACGGGGTAGGTTCATCACCTGACGAGAAACCACTGGGACTCGTTCGCTGACAACCCAGGCGATGCCTAAGACGGTGAGAAAAATTCCTGCCCAAGCCCCGGTACTCAGGGTTTCCTGTAAAAAGATTAGGGCAATTAAAGCGGTTAAGGGTGGGGCTAAGGCTTGTAGTAACAGCGTTCGCCTTGCACCGATGTTGTTCAGCGACTCGAAGTAAAAGGTATCGCCTAAACCAATCCCCAGAATTCCGCTGAGGAGTAGGAGTCCTAGGGCTTTACTGTTGAGTCCGAAGGACAGGTTACCCTGTATTAGCAAGGTGAAAGCGATCAGGGCGATCGCCACTATCCCTTTACTCAAATTGAGCAATAGTGGAGGGATTTTTTGTCCGAGGTGAGCAAACACTACTGCTGACATTGCCCACAACAGCGCCGCACTGAGGGCAGCTAGTTCTCCACCAAAGTTTGTAATCCAGAATTCAATCACCATTCAAAAATTTCTCTTGAGTCGTGCGGCAAAGGGATTGCACAATCTTTATCAACAAAAAAACCCAGTGTTAGCTGGGGGACGTGAGAGACACTACTCATCAAAGAGTGTTATCGATGGCGAACAATATAACGTCCATAATAGCGGCTAAATTGCCAGAGTTTAACAAAAGGACGAAGGATGAGTTGACGAGTCTTACTTAAGAGTTCGCGTTGATATTTTGCTAACTCCAGATGGCTTGCTTCATTAATTCCCTTATACGTTGAAAATCTCATAATTTAACTCAGTATCGTTTGCTAAAAGTAGACTGATTTACTGGTAATAACTCTGCTCGATCCAGGCGCGCATTTCTGCTTCTGAAGAGCGACACACCGAACGCCCTGTTCTAGGGTCATAGCCATACCACCAGGTTTTACCACGGTCGGAGCGTTGCCAAGTCTGTAGTTCTTGTCCCCGCGCGATCGCTGTAACGAGCTGTTTCCAGATCCCCCTTAAAAAGGAGGCTGACTTAGTTTTTTTAGTAAGGTTTGCTGCGGATGAATTAAAAATTATTTCTAGTTTTTCTCGGTCAGAATGTCTTCTATAATCCATCATAGGAAGATGCCTCGAAGATGAAATCTTAGCCGCTGTTATCTTTCATGAAACAAATTTAACAATTTCTCTATTGACATACAAAACATTACTTGAATAGGTTATATGAATAAAATTCATAGATAGAGAAAAACGGAATTCGGTCGCGTTTGACACAAGTAAAACCCTGTTGGCATCACCTGTATGAGTCAAATCAACTCCTATAAGCTAAAAATTTCTCAACTGCGTGCCTTAGTTGCAGTTGCGGAACATGGCAACTTCAGCGAAGCAGCCCTGCATCTAGAACTCTCCCAGTCAGCCGTGAGCCATGCGATCGCTTCTTTGGAAGAAGAATTGGGGGTAATGCTGCTTTCGCGAGGGCGTCACGGAGCGCATCTCACCTCAGTGGGAGAGCGGATAATTACTCAATCGCGGGAAGTGTTGCAACTCCTACAAAAAATCGTCCAGGAAGCCAATCGAGAAAAAGGATTAGATGGGGGAAGTGTACGCCTTGCTTCTTTTCGGAGTGTAGCAACTCACATCTTGCCCACAGTGATTGCTCAATTTCGTAGTCACTTCCCAGGCGTTAGCGTGGTGCTTACGGAGTATTCCGATTATTTAAGCGTAGAACAGGTACTGCGCGAAGGTCGTGCCGACATTGGTTTTACAATTATTCCTACGGTTAGTGAATTTGAGACATGGGAAATCCTGCGGGATGAGTTTGTTGTTTTGCTACCGCCTAATCAAGGAGTAAGTAGCAATCAACTTACTTGGGAGCAACTAGCTACCTACCCATTGATTTTTCCTTCTGCCAATGCTTGTTACCTCTCACTTCGCAAGCACTTAAATGGGATAGGATTCCCACTGAATATTGCTTATGACGTCAAAGAAGACTCAACAATTGTCAGCTTAGTCATGCAAGGCTTGGGAGCCGCAATTCTGCCTCGTCTTGCTGCCGAACCAGTACCCGAAGAAATTCAAGTGTGCCGTTTGCCAGTTCCCTTAGAGCGAGTCATTGCCACAGCCGTGTTGGCAGATGCCCTGCATCCTCCCGCTGTTTTCGCTTTTTTGGAGGCGTTGAAAAAAGTGAGTCGCTTTAGTTCAAAAGCAACAGTGTAGGGAGTAAAACGACTGACTCGACAAAGCCGTTAAACCAACTTGCTATAAAGTGTAAAGAAACCAATGCGATCAATACTTTTGAGTTTGAATGTGAGCGAAGTTTCTTTGCAACCGTGGTTGAGACTTCTCTTAACCATTGCAGAAGTTTTTGCGATCGCCTACTTGGCGGCTTGTCTCTTTCTCTTCTGGCGGCAAAGCCGATTTATCTTTAAGCCCGTGATCTTGCTCAGGGGAACTCCTGCTGCCTTTAACCTCCCCTACGAAGAACTCTGGCTACCTGTTAAAACCAAGTCCGGTAAAACCAGTCAACTTCATGCTTGGTGGATTCCCGCTGTAAATCCCGATGCACCCGTTTGGCTGTTTCTGCATGGGAACGGTTCAACGATTGGCGATGAGGTGAAACGCGCTTTCTGGTTTCACCAGTTGGAATACTCTACCTTGATGATTGATTATCGGGGATACGGTCGCAGTCTGGGCAAGTTTCCCAGTGAGGCGACTATCTATGAGGATGTGGAAGCGGCTTGGAGTTACCTAAGACAAATCCGGCAAATTTCCCCGCAGCAGATTTTCCTGTACGGTCATTCTTTAGGAGGTGCGATCGCCATTGAACTTGCCTCTCACCATCCCGACGTTGCCGGATTGGTGGTTGAAGGCTCCTTTACTTCCATGCGCTTGATGGTGGACTATCACTACCGCCATTTCACCGTCTTTCCCGTCGATCTACTCTTACACCAGCGTTTTGATTCCTTGAGTAAAGTGCGATCGCTCTCCATGCCGATTCTCTTCATTCACGGCACAAGCGATCGCGTTGTTCCCTCTTATATGAGCGAAATCCTCTTTGCCGCTGCATCCGAACCCAAACAACTCCTTTTAGTCCCCGAAGCAGGGCATCACAATGTTGGTGAACTGAGTGGTGAGAAATATTTCCAGGCAATCAAAGCCGTGGTGACACAAGCGCAAACCCAAAAAGCGCAGCTCAGTTCTATTGAGTAAGCAACGCGATCGCCTTTATTCGCCAGTTGGAGAATTGTCTACTCAAGTTTGCGGCTACTCGTATATTTACTGAGGGCGATCGCACGGGAGCATATGGGACTTAAATGTAAATACCGTAAAGGTTCTGCTATTTAAAACGTCAGCAGTGATCTAGGTAGCAGTGAAGACCTGTTTAAGTCACCTGAAACAGTGACACAAGATTAAGTTTGACATTTTTCCTGAGACTTACCGTAAAAGCATGAAGTTTAGTTTAATAAATGTCATGTTTTATCCTACAAGTTTCTCAGATGAGTTAGTCGCTCCAGTTTCGCTATCTCATAATACTGAAGTAAAAAAGAACAATCAGGAAAAGAAAAAAAATACATCGCCAGAAACAACAGCAGAAAAGTCCAAGGAGAAAGTATCTGAAAATGAATCTTCTGCTGAGGGCGATACAACAACAGAAATGGAAATTACTATGCGACCTGCTTGATCCCTCGGCGGTTCTATACCTACCCCTGCATAGAGATAGCGGGCAAACTGCCTACCCCAAAATAAAACCTACCCTTGCAGGTAGACCCCCCTAACCCCCTAATTGAGAATATGAGGTATCTTGATTAGTTAGAGATTAGGAGGGTCATAAGTAGCCTGTAAAAATCAGCTTCCTATGAGGCAGTTGTCAGAGATGCCAAAGGGTCAGGAATTGTATTTGATGGGGCTTCAAACTGCCCAGTTGAGACAAACTCTAAACGCAGCTTTAAGTAAGTAATGAACTGAGGGTGAGTGGAAATTACCGCCACCGCAGGTTGAGGGCAAGATTTCTTGATCTCTGCCATTTCTGGTGCTTCCAGAAAAGCTGGCTGCTTAACTAACCAAAAGTCGATTTCTTTTTCTTGTTCGTGGTAGTGCCGGACACGCTCCTTCAACACTTCATCTAAGGGTTCTTCTTCAATTAGAAAACGGTGGCTTGCTAAAACGTAATGGTATGTTGTCATTTGTCAGTTATCTATTGTTAGTTGTTTTTGGCTAATGGCTAGCTTCTAAAGCTGTCCCCGCATTGCCTGTTTCATCTCGCGCACAGCGCGTTCGATGCCGACTAAAGAGGCTCGACTAATGATTGTATGACCAATGTTGAGTTCTTCCATACCGACAAGGCAAGCAACAGGGTAGACGTTCCAGTAGGTCAGACCGTGACCCGCATTGACTCGTAATCCGGCGGCGATCGCTTGTTCACATCCTTGAGAGAGGGCGGCTAGTTCTTTGTCTCGACTAGCTTCATCCTTTGCCTCAACATAGCGACCTGTGTGCAGTTCAATAAACTGCGCCTTTGTCTTTACTGCTGCCTCGATTTGCTTTTGGTCGGTGTCGATAAATAAGCTCACAGGAATCCCCGCAGTCTGCAATTTATCGACAACTTCACTCAGCCGCTGAATTTGTCCTGCAACATCCAGCCCTCCTTCTGTCGTAACTTCCTGACGCTTTTCAGGAACGAGGGTAACGTAGTCGGGTTTGACATCCAACGCGATCGCTACCATCTCATTGGTCGCGGCGCATTCCATATTCAAATGAGTCCGCACGGTTTGCCGCAACAGGCGCAAATCCCGGTCTTGGATATGGCGGCGGTCTTCCCGTAAGTGAGCGGTGATGCCATCAGCTCCGGCAAGTTCCGCTAAGACAGCAGCAGCAACTGGGTCTGGCTCTACCGTCCGTCGCGCCTGCCGAATGGTGGCAATGTGGTCAATATTGACGCCGAGTGTAAGCAACCTGGAATTCTCCTGACACAAGCGTTGTCTCCTTCAATTCGATCTTAAACTGAAATGCTCATCACTCTCCGAGCGATCGCGCTCTAGTCAATGCTGGCGCTAGGAAATAGAACGCGATCGCCAAATTTGCCGTAACCACAACCAACCCATTAAGCAACCGACAGCATAATAGAAAAAATCCCCCCACGAGAAGGTTGTCCCCAGTAGCGTTCGACCCACAAACGTTGCCCGAAGCGCTTCTAGAAAGGGACTTTTCCACAATTGCAGCACTTCCAAGGCACAGGTAACACCAAAAACCCCTAATGGAATGTGATTAACGGCTTTCCGGCTAGGAATTAGTAAAAAGAAAAATAGGCACCAAAAAATCTCGTACAACACATCGCCTGCGTAATGATTAACCCATTGAGCCGCTACACCGGAATAAAACTTGGAGAGAAAACCCAATGGCGTAACCAGCAGTAGCGAAAGAATGGTGTACCAGCCAATAGTGGTGCTTTTAGACATTAAAGTGAAAAATCTACACCTGCAAGCAGGCTAGGGAATGCTCAAACTCAGGCAGTCTTTGATCAGTTTTTGCTGCGCCAAGCCGTCTTTGCCAAAAAACGACGCCGCCTGTCCGAGGTTAATTATCTCCCTCAGACAGGCGCAAAGAGTATGATTGCCTCCGGCATCGCGCCAAGGGCGATCGCGCGTTGAATTTAATCAACGTACTCTCAAAAACTAGGCTTCTTCTTTGTCACCGTAGCCAATGACTGCAACTTTGTGACGGTAAATTAGTTCACCTCCATACCAACCGGAAAGACCCAGTAGTGCGGAGACAATCACTGAAAGAATTAGTCCTGTGAACAAGATATTTTCCGCTGGGTCACCGCCTAGCCGCAATCCCAGGTTAATCGCTGAGAGTACCAACGCTCCCACATTGAGATACATATGCGCCCAGCCTGCGGTGTGCTTGCGAACGCGACCAATTCGCATGAAGTCGAGCAAGCCAGTGAGAGCAGCGACAAGACCAGTCACTAACCCTGCCCCAATCAGCCAAATAGCAGCGCGTGCCCAGAAGACGTCGCCTGTTAACCAATAACCAACGTCACTAGCTGTGGCGGCGACCAAAAGACCGATCGGCATCGTTACGATGGCTGGATGCAGTGGATGTCCGGCGATCGCGACTGTACTTGGTACACCGCTGTCACGATAATTACGCTCGTCACTTTCAATTACAGGTGGGATGTTTGGTGTCTGTGTCATGTTCGTTTCTCATTTTTATAAGTTCTAGCGGTCAAAGCCTTTATTTGCTTTCACGCTTGAGCAAGCCCGATCAGTTTTAGGATTGCGATCTACTGCTGTAGCCGATCACCGCAATCTTGTGGCGGTAGATCAGTTCGGCTCCGTACCAGGCTGATACGCTGAGCAGGAGCGCCACAACAACTGAAATCATTAGTCCTGCCGGAAACGTCACCGTCTCTTGTTCTCCCCACCGTAGCAACAGATTTAATATTGTTAAACCCAGAGCTAAAATGTTGAGTCCTGCATGTGCCCAGCCCGCTTTACGCTCCCGGACTCGCTTGATTCTAATCAAGTCCAGCATCCCGGTGAGCGCGGCGAGGACGCCACTGGCTAATCCCGCTGCGATTAGATAAAAGGAGGCGCGTGCCCAAAAGGGTTCGCTAGTCAGCCAATAACCAATGTCACTAGCTGGTGCAGCGACTAGAAAAGCAATGGGCAAGGTGACAAGAGCAGGGTGGATCGGATGTCCTGCGATCGCCACAGTACTGGTAATGCCGCTATCCCTATAATCATCTTTTTCGCCCTCAGCCACCACAGGAATATTGGCGTAGGCGGTGTTACCCCCTTGTTCTTGCCGCTCAGTTTCTGGAGTTTCCATCGATATGTCCTAACAACAGGCTGTCGATACTTTTGTCAACCAACTTCTAGTACCTTGATCGTTGAGCAGTGCCGACATCGCCAAGCGCGATCATTTGGCTCATCCCCATAAAAAATAGAGAGATGAGAGGAAAGAAACATCCTGCTGTAGAAAGAGACAGAATTTACATGGAGGGGAATTGAGTCACATCCGCGATCGCTTGGAGGGTGAGCCTTCCTGCTTCCACCTCTAGCTGTTGAATTCGCAGGGTAATCCCTTCCATCTCAAAGTTACTTAAGTTAAGAACTCTACTCGCTTTGTCCATCAACGCCTTGGTCAGTTTTGGAGAAAGCTCTTTTCCTGCCGCATACTGCACATCTTCAAGCAAAACGCCGCGTCCGTCAGCACTAATACGAGGCGTAGTTGTAAAAGAAACGTCCCTAATCTCATTGACTTCGCGCAGCAAAATCTTCGCATCCAACGCCACTTTGCCGTCTGCCAAAAAATGACAATTGACTTGCTGCGTATCAATGGTAACTGGCTTACCATCCACTTCAACACCCAGATCTTGCATCTGGTTACTCAACATTTCAGAGTTGAAGGCGCGGTTGATATCCCCCTCGATTAAGACGATCCTGGCTGTTCCTTCCGCAGGCTGAGTCAGCTCAATATTACCCATCAAAGCTTTTAAGGGACTAACGGCAATAGACATGATGTGGATTTTCATCTCTTGCATCCGCAGAGATTGCCGCATCGCCAGTCCTTCCCCATGAATCGTCAGAGATTCTAGTTCCCCCTGAGCGAGTCTGCCCGGATCGGTTTTGACTTGAACTTCTAATCGTTCCGCTTCATCGATTTGAGCCGATAAAGCTAATTCGGCAATTTTATTAATCGCCTGCTCTCCTAACCCATCCGTTCCTGGTATCACTGCCTGCATCTCCTTTGAGGTGAGCCATCTTGTTTAAGATATGAATTTATGTTAAGGAATGTATCTGTCTAGTGACAGAAGGAGAGAGGGCTGGGGTGATGAGGTGATAGGGAGCCGGGGAGCGGGGGAGCAGGGGAGCAGGGGAGCAGGGGAGCAGGGGATAACTACACTCACCCTTCATACTTCATACTTCACCCTTCATACTTCATCCTTCATACTTCACCCTTCATACTTCATCCTTTCTCCCCAACTCAGGACTCACTGACTTAGGAATCAGGAAACTCTTCAACATGGGCAGTGGCTTCTAGCCTTAACTTACCTTTTTGCAAATCAAGTCCCTTGAGGCGCAACGACATTCCTTGTAACTCAAAGTTGCGTAAATCGAGTAGTTCTCTAGTGCTGTCTAGCAAAGCGTCGGTGAGTTCTGGGGACAATTCTTGAGTGTCACCGTATTGCACATCTTCAAGTACAACCTGTTCCCCACCAGAACTTTTTTGAGGTCGTGCAGTAAAGGAGACTTGCTTTTTCTCATTTGTTTCAGCAATAACCACTTCGGCGGTGAGGGCAACTTTCTCTTCTCCGGGTAGGCGGAACTGGACGTGCTCAGTGTTGATGGTGGTGGGTTCGCCGTTTACATTAATCTTGAGGTTTTGCAGCTTCTGTTTGATATATTGCGAGTTGAATGCGCGTTCTAAATCTGCTTCTGTCAGGACAACGTGAGCCTGGGCATCCGTGGGATGATTCAATTTGATCTCACCAAAGGCGGCTTTCAGGGGATCGATGCCAACGTTGCCTGTTTTCACGTTGAGTTCTTCGGTACGGAGGTCTTTTTGCATGACCAACCCCTTACCGTCGATCTCAACGGATTCTAGCTCTCCTTGCATCAATTTTCCGGGATCGGTGCGGACATCTACTTTTAGATCTTCTGCTTCATCAAGTTGGCTAGATAGTCCAGCTTCTGCGACTTTACTTATTGCCTGTTCACCGATATCTGGTTGGTCTGGCATTGGGTGCTTGTTTCCTTTTTGTTCTGCTGTTGAATCAATCTAGGCGATCGCCTTTACCCCCTGAATCTGCCTGACGATATAAGCAGTAAACGTCTTAAAATCACTCTTAAGATAAATTATTTTAATTTTGTAGGTTCAAATTGCTACTACTTAATTACTAAATATTTAACGTCTACTTCTTGGTAGATTACAGCAAAATTTTTGCCTATATTATCTATGTTGAAATGCAACCCATTAAGGATAAATACTCACTGGATTAACATCACTCTCTGTCCTAGAAGGATTAGTAAGAAAAACTAAAATCCATCTATCGGAAGTGTTAACTCTAACTAGAGTTGAAACAAGTTACAAATGGCTAAAACTTAGATAAATAAGGATTTTTGGTCGATCAACCCATGTTTTTCAGTATCCCTCAAGAGAAAGATGAATCTGCTGGGCTACTGAGAGACACTTGAACACAGTCTAGAACATATCTAGCAAGATCCTTTGAGAGAAAGAAAAATGGTAACGACAATTGATGATACAAAACGTACAGCTATCGGCCAGAAATTGGCAGATATGAAAGCTGTACAACAGTTAATTATTTCTAATGAAGAAAAACTAGTTTCCGCAGTTAACGACTCAGAAATCCGTAAGCGGATGCAACATATGCTTGATGATGACCAAAAGAACATGGGTGTTCTAGAAACAGTCATCGTTCAGTATGGCATTCAGACAGAGCCTCACCAATCAACCACGCAGATGATTGGGCATGTTCAAGAAATGATGGAGAACTCAGATTTCTCCGTATTTGAGAAGGTCGCTCAACACGAACTACTCAAGCACGCCCAAGTGGGAAATGGACTAATTGTTCACAAGTGCGCTCAGGTTGTTGGTGCTGATATAGAAGTGGCGATCGCTCCCCTAAACGCGATTAACTTTGAAAATCGGGCTCACCAAGAGCAACTAAAGGGTATCTCAGAAGTGCTAGGAACCCGTGAATTGACCGGGAAAGATCCTGATCAAGGACTATGGGGACGCGTTCAAGATGCGATGGCAGCGATCACTGGTGTTGCCGGTAGTGTCGTCACCCAAGGTTCCAGTAAATCGGATATGAACATCCAGACTGTAATCAGACTGGATCATAACAAGGTCAACACCCTGTTTACAGAACTTCTAGCTTCCAACGACCCACAAAAGATTCAAGAATATTTTGGTCAAATCTATAAAGATTTGACAGTTCATTCTGAAGCTGAAGAGCAAGTAGTCTATCCCAGAGTTCGTTCTTTCTACGGTGACAACGACACCCAAGAACTGTACGATGAGCAGGCACAACTGAAGCAGATGCTGGAAGACATTAAGTCCACTAGCCCCAGCTCTTCTGACTTTAAAGATAAAATCCGTCGTGTGATGGATGTTGTTGGCGATCACATCCGTCAAGAAGAAAGCACGATGTTCGCTGCGATTGATAATAATTGCAGTTCAGAGCAAAAAGAACAAATGGCTTCTGAATTCAAGGCGGCTAAAGCCAAATTGCAGCAAGAGATGGCAAGTTCTAAGTAATCTCCCTTGCTGTTGAGCAATGGCGGTTTAGTCAGCGATAGACAAACTAGTTAGCCAATAAACTCCTTTTAGAGAGGTCTAGCCGACCTCTCTTTATTTATGCAAACTTGCCCAAATCAACCGAGGGAAGGATGAAGGCAACTGAGCTAATCGGATAAATAGGAGTCAGAGCAAAAGTATCAACCTGAATTAGTAACGGAGGAAAATTCCTATAATGGTAGCCACATTAGATCAAGCTCAACGCACAGCGATCGCTACGAAGCTGGCAGATATGAAAATTCTGCAAAACCTGATGATTTCTAACGAGCAGAAATTATTAGCAGCTTGCAGAAGTGACGAAGAAATTCGCGATCGCCTCGAAGATATGCTCGAAGATGACCAAGAAAACCTGCGTACCATCGATCAAGCGATCGCTAAGTTTGGTACCTCCTCTGACGCTCAAGAGCAAACCAAAAGACTGGTTGAGACGATTGAGGGGATAATGGCAGGCAATGAGCTGGATCTATATGAGAAAGCCATGCAGCACGAGGGGCTGAAGCACCAACTGGTAATGAGTGGTTTGTTGGTTCACAAAGCCGCTCAAGTGGCGGGTGATGACTTAGAAAAAACAATTGACCCGATTAATAAAGTCAACTTCAAAAACCGCGCCCACCAAGAGCAGCTCAAAGGTATCATTTACAAGCTGGGGACTCGCGAATTGGTTGGCAAAGAACCCGATCAAAGCATCTGGGCATCTGCTGAAGATGCGATCGCTGCACTTAAGGGGATCTTTGGCGGCTTGACCGACTAAAGCCTTTAGCCAAATAATTATTCAGGGAGCAATGCGTCTGTAGAGGCATAATCAAGCTCCCTTTTTTTGTAGTTAAATAGGCTGCACCACACAAACCTTCCTCAGAACTCACCTGAGCCTACGACAAGTCAGGGAAACTAGTTTGCAGGGCGCGTGCGATCGCGGCGCTTGACACCCGCTCAAATGGTAGCGCTAAACTGTTGTGAAACTGTTGTTTAAGGATTTCGGCGCGATTCGCCATAGTAGAGGCAGTATGTTTAATTTCCAAGGCAATGATTCTGTCATATCAGCCCTTGGAGCCTTTATTTAGCCTCTGATTTCAGCACCATTCCGTAAGCATCTTTTCCGTTGAGGGTTGAGGTATCGTTAACAAAAATAGAATGGGGATTAGAACCACGAATAGAAGTGGTATTACTTAAATTAGAGGTGCAGGTATGAACCCTGAGGAACTTTTAGAAAAATATGCAGCGGGAGAGCGAGATTTTTTCCTGGCTAACTTAACTCGCATCAATCTCAAGGAAGCTAATTTACCAAAAGCCGACTTCACTCAAGCTAATCTCAGTTACGCCGACCTGTCACAGGCGAATTTAAGCCGTGTGGCATTGGGGACAGCCGATTTACGGGAAGCGGACTTAGAGGGAGCCGACCTCCGAGGGTCTGACCTCAGTGGCGCTGACTTAATGGGAGCCAATCTCAGCAACGCTAACTTAAGTTTGGCGGATTTAACGGGAGCCGACTTAAGAGGGGCAACTCTGATGGTTACGGGTTTGGTAGGAGCAGAATTGGTCGGAGCAAATCTCAGCAATGCCAACTTGATTGGTGCTAACTTGCGAGGAGCGAACCTAAACGGTACTAACCTCACAGACGCCAACCTTAGCAACGCTTACTTGTACGAAGCCAACCTCGCAGAAGCGAAGCTCCAAAATACAAAGCTTCATAGATTGCTCTATAACGAACAAACAAAATTCCCCAAAGATTTTGACCTTACTGACACAGGCGCTTGCTTAATTGCCCCCAGCGTTTCCCTAGCAGGAATGGATTTGAGCGGCGTTCACTTACCGGGTGCTAATTTGCATGGTGCAGACTTGAGAGGTGCAGACTTGAGAAACTCAGCGTTAATTTGGGCAAACTTGAGCGGTGCAAACTTGAGTGGCGCAAACTTAAGCGAAGCCGATTTAAGTGGAGCCGATTTAAGGGGAGCCAATCTTAGTCGCGTCAATCTAGAAGGAGCAAACCTCAGTGGGACGTTAATGCCAGATGGTGTACTACACGACTACCAGCATGTGTGCTAATTACAGAAATTTTCCGATTAATACACCGCATTTATTACAAAGTTTGATTTATTCCCCCCTATTCAAATAAAAATTTTTTCTTGAGTTAAAAGATGGGAGAAGGTAAAGCCAGAATATAGCGGATGGCAAAACTAAAGGAATTAAAATCGCAGCAGAAAGATAAGCTTGCAACCCTATTAGGGCATACAGCATTGTTGCACCTACAAACGCTATTAGTTGTTGGCGTTTGCTAAAACGTCGTTCTAGTAGCATAATTTGCGTTCCTTTTCCTAGGATTACCATGACGCCAATCATCCACAAGTCGGGAATCGGTACGACTAATCGCCGCGTTAGTAGATGATGCAGGGTATAGGCATGGATTTCTCCTCCGGTAAATACGTTGGGAGAAGGGGAAGTTTGATTGAGAGAGCGCCAATAAGCGATCGCCTTAGGTATATCAAAATTATCACTACTATATTGATTCATCCCGGCTTGGTCGTAGCCACCAGCGGCAATGAGGACGACTTGCGGTTGCAGCTTCTCAGGTGGCAGCATTTGAGCCGCATTCTCTAGAACCTCCCAAGCCGCGATGCGATCGTAAGCTTGCTCAGGTGGTAGGGAAAAGTCAACAATTGGCTTTAACCAAAGCTGCTCAAAATTCCGAGAAATGCTGGTAATGGATAAAAGACGTAATTGATGCAGAAATTGCGTTAACTCAGCAGTGGCTTTGCCTTGATTGAGATCGGCAACTACCTGAGTACGAAGATCGTTTGGGGGCGAAGGTGGCTCAGTGGTGAAGGACTCTTGCTGCAAGCTAGACGTGAGTGCCAGTAAGTAGGCAAAGGGACAAGTCTCAGTACAATCGGTGTTGGCGTTTAAAAGGGGAATATTCCAGGGTGGTGCATTGATGTAACCTTGCAGCGTTTGAGAAAGACTGGCAACGCTTTGGGTTACCCCTTGTTCAACTGTGCCTTTTTTCAGGGCAGCAAAGACAAGCCAGGTGCCATTTTGCTCAGTTGCTTGTTGTACGGCTTTTGCGAATATTGAGTCTTCTGAAGTTGGGCTATCGAGGAGATAATCTAAACCGATCGCCTTGGGGTTTTTAGCGGAGAGTTGAGTGACTAATTTGGCTAAATATTCACGGTCAAGGGGATTAATCTTACGGGCATCAATTTTGCCTTTCTCCAGTGATGTGCGGTCGATTTGCACTAACAACACTGGTGGGGGTGTAGCAGGAATTTGGTGGGTGGCGTGACGATAGATTGCTTGCAGCCAAATTCGCCGCTCTAGGGCAAAGTCTTGGACAGGGGGTAATAAACTGAGCAGGGCAAGGATACCCAGAGCGATCGCTTCTTGGCGAGTCGGGAACCACTGCTTGAGTTTTTGCTGCCAACCAAAGGGTTTCAGGCAAAACAGTGGCGTGTCGGGATGCCGAAAGAGGGAGGGAATCAGGTAAGCGCTGGGGTAGGTGAGGTGCTGTTCTAACTTGAGGTGCTGACAAGCGGCTAATAAAGACTCGCAGACATCTTTGTATTCCCCCAGACTCTGAAGAAAGCGCACTAGAAATTCTTGAGCAACGCGGTCATGAATCGGTTCTCGCATCACTGCCACTTGATTCAAACCTAAGTCAATCAAGGCATTGGCGAGACTCAGCCCGCTGCAAGAGTTGAACAAGGCAAACTGCAATCCTCGTTCTATGGCAATGGTTAGGGACGGGGCGAGTTCGCTGAGGGATAACGTCACACCCGGTGCGATCACTAATGCGCCCCCTGTTAAAGCTGTTTCGTTGCTGTGTCCGGCAAAGAGCAAAACATCCCAGCCCTGCTCATCGGCAATAGTCTCCACGATTTGCTCTTTTAGATCATCTGTACTCTGTTTAGCTTCCCTGCTGACAAACTTAATCTCTGCAATTGCAGCGAGCGATCGCACGGCTTGGCGATCGCTATGAAAGTTTAAGCCGGTATCATCACCTAAGATCACCAAAATTCTCCCGCGCTTATGGCGTCGGCGATTTTGGGAAATTACCGTCCGGCGGATAGTGGCGACGCTGCGGACAATCCGAATCTTCCTTGTTGCCGCAAATTCTGCCCCGATTTCCCAAGCCTCCCACGGTAAGCGTGCCAAATCGAGAGGATTGCAAGTAAGCAATACCTCAGTAGTCGTGATGGGGTGATTGTTCGTCCCCACCCCTTGAGCCAGACGAGAGCGAATTTCATACAACTCCTCCCGACGCAGCCAACGATGAAATTCATAGAGGAGTTTGGCTTCTGCTTGCACGAGTTTGTCGTGCCAGTCCACAGGCGGCGCAGCTAGAGAGCCATTTTCTGCCACCCGTCCGCGTAGTGCTTGTCTATAAAAGCTGAGGTAAACCCGCTGCCACTCTTGGTATAGGGTTGTGAGCGTTGGAGGATAGGGAACGCTAACGCTCAGTTGTTGCCCTTTGCCCCAAGTGAGTTCAAAGAGACAAACTTGTTCAACTTGCTGAACTTTTAGATGATAAAACACAAGGGCTGGAAGTCATTGTAATTGGGGATGATTACATACAACTGAGTTTAGAGGTATAAGGTTTTGGGCTTGGCGTCAACAAGACTAAAAAACCTGAAAAATTGCTCGCTCCCTAGGCTCTATCTCTGACTCCACTGAGAGTTATGCAAAAAAATCCCCCTCCACTGCTTCTTTTCCCTTAGCAAAGAGGGCTAGGGGGCGATCGCGTCCGTTATTATCCAGCGATCGCCCTCCCAACTTTAGGAAAAATACAACATCACTTTACTAAAACCACAACATCCCCACAGAGTTTTTACGGAGAAAACCCTAACTGCATTTCTCCAAAGTTCCTTATAAAAACGGTGGAGTATCCCACTCATCTCTCCTTCAATAGAAAGGACAAGTTCAAAATTCTAAAGCAAAACTAACTATGAATAACTTCGACCGAGCACCAGAAAACGAATTAAACGAATTATCAGAAGTTCAATCACCAGAAACCCAACGCTTAACAACCGCTGACATCCTTGCCCATGTTTTTGCCGTTGGTCTTTTAATTGTGACCTTGCCGATTTTCTTTAGTCCTCCGTCTCCTAGCAGTCAGGCACAATCTCCTAACCGTGTCATGTTGCCCCTGCGTTTGAGTCGCTAAATGGGCAGTTGTACCACTGATTCACCAGGGTGCTTTAAAAATTTATACGCGATTGATTCACCAGGGTGCCTAAAAAATTTATACGCGATCGCATCACTCGCGTTCTAAACTGATTCACCAGGGTGCTTTAAAAATTTATACGCGATCGCATCACTCGCGTTCTAACCAGTTTTCTCCAATTCTTCTCGTAACATCCGCTCATAGATTCTTGGCAAATAGCCAGTCATCGCATTATCTTCTATTCCATAACCCAGACTCGTCCAGGTACCGGAAAGCTGCCGCAACACATCTTCTAGCTTTCCTTGCCGCAGTTGTTCTGCAATATCCACACCCCATGCCTGAGGGTCACTCAGCCAAGCATGAACAACCGCATCCTGAAATTCTGGCTCAAAACTGTAAGACTGCCACCTCCAAAAACCTGAAGGGCGGGGGTGATAGCGCTGTGCCTTCTCATTCCAGGTTGTGTTGAGAAACTGATATCGTCCGGCTGCGGTTGTGCAGTTGCCCACGTTCGGGCCTGCCACAATCGGGACGCACAACTCTGGATGACGCCCTAAATCTGAAACATGCTCGCCCCCATAAATAATCGAGTAAGGTTGGGAGTCATTGGCTTCACTGGCAGTGATTGTCCGCATCAAGGCACGAATGTGGGGATCGCCGTCTTTCATCACCAGTGGCGGCGTGCCATTCACCCCTGTAGGATAGGGCGATCGTTGAGTGTAGTCCATGCCATCGAGATTGGATAGCAAGAACATCAGTGCGATCGCGCTAGCACTGCCAGCGATCAGACGTTTTCCTAAAGTGTTGGTGAACTCTGTAGGAAAACTAAATTGTTGCTTTTTATCCACAATTCGACGTATCAAGCTCAATTCGCCTCACGCTGGTCAACTCAACGATATCTGCAACTGTTTAGGCGACGCTGGCAAATAGCTCTTCCCAGCTTTTGGGTTCCGCCTCTGGTTTGGCGATCGTTTCTACAATTTTATTCATTGCTTCCGGTTGCTGGAGCGCTTCCACGCAAACTTGTGCCACTTTGGTGCGCGGAATGCTGCCATCAAACAAGGTATCGGCAGAAGACATCACCACAGGATTAGGATTATCTTCATTTTTCAGACCGCCCGGTCGAACAATGGTGTAACTCAAGCCACTGCTTTGCAGGTACTCCTCTGCTTTCTTTTTCCACACCAAAATCAGCCAGAACAGGTTGAGCGGGTGGAACAATTGGGATGCCGCAATGGAAGAAACCATCACAAAATGCTCAATTCCCTTTGTTTTGGCAATGTCTATTAAATTTTTTGTCCCTTCGTAGTCAACTTTGTAAGGGCCTGTTGGATCGAAGCTCGGAGCGGCTCCGGTTGCGCTGAGGATGACCGTACTATCACCAATAGCAGCCCCAAGGGTTTCTGGCTTCAAAACGTCTCCGACGACCAATTCCACCTCCGCCGGAAGCACTTCTCTCCCTTTTTCCAGATTTCTTACTAGAGCACGAACAGTAATATTTCGCTTAACCAGCTCTTGTACAATTCGACGACCCGTTTCGCCTGTTGCTCCAGCGACAAATGCTTTCATCCCTTTCTCCGTAAATCGCCCATGGTTGATTTTCTAACTCGCAAGCTATGCTGAGTGAGCAAGAAATTCTCTTGCGATTGCTGTAAACTGCAGTTTCTCAATTGTATAAATTTTGGAGATATGTACGCATGTTTACCGAAAAGTAAATAAACGCTAGCAAAAATTGCAACCCAGTATTGGGAATTTTGGAATATAGGGCAACCAACGCAGTAGAGGATATTTATGCACTCTCAATTCACCGAAGATCAATATCGAGAAATCGAGCCATCGCGTTTGCGTAACGACTCAGATTTCACTGAGATTGACAGTGCCGTTTCCGAAGCAGCCGAAGTCAGCGCAGTCAGTCGGTTTCATAGTCATTTTGAAGACTGCATGGAAATGTATGCTGAAGCTCATAAAGTTGCTGAATATTTCGATAACCACCAAAATTGGTTTTGTCGTTGCGCCCACCCCATGATGGTCGAACCGCTGGGGAAAAATGGTTATGCTTTGTTAATTGGGCGTTTTGGTGCCTTTGGTTATGAAGTCGAGCCAAAAGTTGGCTTAGAACTATTGCCCCAAGACCAAGGAATTTATCGCATTCAGGCAATACCCGTACCGGGTTATGTTCCTCCCGGCTATGACGTAGACTTTCAAGCTTCTCAAACCTTTGTAGAAGTGTCTGCAAAGGAGCACTTCCAGGGGCAAAAAGAGGAACTTAGGCAACTCCCTGATGCAATTACGCGAGTGGAATGGCAGCTAGATTTGAGAGTTGCCTTGCGCTTCCCAAAGTTCATCAACAAATTGCCCCAACCATTAGTTCAGAAAACAGGCGATCGCGTTTTACGCCAAGTCGTCAAACAAGTTTCCCGCCGCTTGACTCAGAAGGTACAGGAAGACTTCCACACCAGCTTAGGTTTGCCCATCCCCAAAAAAGGTGAACGGCACTAAAGTGTCCTTTCAAACCTGGTTGATTACACTCTCCGGCGCAAAGAACCGCACCCCTCTGCTGTCCACTAAGACAGGGAATGGGGGGCGGTTTCTTAAATGATTGGCAATTCCCCCAAGCTTGACAACCAGCAAAAAGCTACATCTTGCTGATGATTCTCTGGACAATTTGCATACCCGTCACTCCCTGCCAAGCAAATAGCCCCAGGAGAACAATATTCAAACTAACGTGGGTATAACGCGCCCACATATTCCCTTTTTGCATGAAAGGTGAGAGCGAAGCCGAGGTGGCAATTAGCCCCATCATCCCCAAGCCAGCCAATAGATGAGGGCCAAAAAACAGTTTGCCATTGTTGAGGTAAGTGACACCCATTCCCGCTAGGGAACCAATGACCATAAACCCTAGTAGTAAGCTTCCGATTTGGTAGTGCCTGACGTTATAGCGACCCTTGATCAGTTCTTTTTTGGCGTCACCGTCAGCATTTCTTGCCTGTTGAATTTTTAGACCCAGATAAAAAGAATAAATCGCTAGAGCCAACAGCACCCACATAAAAATGGGGTGAATAAATTGAGACCAGACTTTTACCGATTCCGGAATTGCAAAGTTCATAAGGCGTGTTCTTAGAAATGGTTAAGGATCGTGATAAAAATTAACTTAACACAGCTCTCATTTTCTCTAAAGTTTGACTAGCCCTTAAAGAAATCTCTGTCTGAGGCTACTTCTTCTGGCGATCAAGTTGGCGCTAAATTGACAGTACTTAGGATGCAATGAGGCGTTTTTCCCCGATATACAGAGATTTCCGATTAATGACCTCCAAAGATTTCCAACTAATCCATGCCGCTCGTAGCGGCAACCTCGATCAGGTCAAGACACTCCTCGAACATGGCGCTCATGTTGAAGTAGCTGACGCTGAAGATACCACGGCATTACTATTTGCTGCCCACTCCGGCTACACAGAAATTGTTCATCTGTTACTACATGCTGGGGCAGATGTCAACCGTAAACGAAGAATTTATGGATTGACCCCATTGATGATTGCCGCCGCCGCCAATCAAGTTGATGTGGTGCGGACTTTAATTGCTGCGGGTGCGGATGTCAATGCCAGGAATGAAGATGAGAGTACGGCTTTGATGGTTGCAGCACTGAGAGGTCATGAGGCAGTGGTCAACATCCTGCTAAATGGGGGTGCTGATGTCAATATCAAAGACAAAGATGAAGAAACGGCGCTAACCTTAGCCACCCAAGCGGGTCACAACCAGATTGTGCAAGCCTTACTGAATGCCAAGGCTGATGCCAACACCCAAGACCACCAGGGGGAAACTGCTCTCTCATTAGCGACAGAGCAGGGAAATCTAGCCGTTGTGCAGACACTCATTAAAGCGGGTGCCGATGTCAACGTCCGTAGCCCTGAGGGGGGAACTCCCCTGATGGCAGCCGCATCGAATGGTTACCTATCGATAGTGGTAGCTTTACTAGATGCGGGTGCCGACCCCAATGCTAAAGATAAAGATGATGAGACACCGCTTCATTTTGCCGTTATTGAAGGTCATGATGCTGTCGTAGACTTGTTGCTGGAGCAGGGGGCAAGTGCCCAGGCGATTAATCGCTTAGGTGACACTCCTTTGATGGTGGCAGCGATTCATGGTCATACCAGAATTATTCGGGCGCTGCTGAAACGAGGAGCGGATGTCAATGCGGAAAACTTTGGTGAAGCGCCTGTAACTCTAGCTGCGGCTCAAGGTCATGCAGACACTGTCAACGTTTTGCTGGATGCGGGGGCAAATCCGGATACGGTTACAGCAGACGGGAAAACAATTTTGATGAAAGCGGCTGACCGAGACGATACGGCAGTGATACAGGCACTTCTGGACGCTGGCGCTCAGGTTAATCTCCAGGATAATGCGGGTGCTACTGCTTTGATGTGGGCTGCCCATCAGGGCTATGTTGGTGCGGTGAAGACTTTACTGGACGCGGATGCGGATGTCAATCTCAAAAACCGTGGGGGCTATACGGCGTTAATGATTGCCGATTTTAATAGCTATCCTGATGTTGTGCAGCTTCTGCGAACAGCAGGTGCGGCGGAGTGACATCCTCCCACGGCAAATCAAAGATTGTACCGTGGGCTTCCCAAGAATCACTTCTTAGGTTTCCTGGTTGTTCCCCGTTCGGACTTCGGCGTGAGCGCTCAGTCGAACGCTGAGCGCTCACGGCGAAGCCTTAGACTACGCTCAGGGGATTTCGACACTCGCCTAGACTGAGTTACCTCAGTCCCCGGTAGATCGTCTGCACAGGCACTTTCCATTCCCGTCTGTCCAACGGTACTAATGAGTTTAATTCCTCTGTTTCTTATAACTTGTCCACTGGCTACATCTCTGTCAGTCCTGTAGCTACAGTGAGGACAGTTATGAACTCGAACACTGAGATCTTTTCTGACTTCACCACCACATTCAGGACATTGCTGAGAAGTTCCGCGAGCATCAACAACAGCAAAGAACTTCCCTCGCTTCCAGCACACATACTTAACAATGCTTCTGAATTGTCCAAAAGCAGTATCAAGCATGTGTTTCCCAAACATTCCCTTAGCACTGGTGCGGTAATCTAAATCTTCCATGAAGACCATATCACCCGCATCACAAAGAGCGTGGGCTTGTTTGTAGTGAAAGTCTTTTCTCGTGTTGTCAATATGGTGATGAAGTCGGGCAACCTTAATACGCTGTTTTTCGTAATTCTTCGACCGCTTTTGTTTTCTAGAAAGTCTGCGTTGCAGCAATTTCAGCTCGCTTTGCAGACTATACAAGAATTTAGGCGGCTTTACGAGAACGCCATCACTAGTTGCCAAGAATTATCTCCAACCCAATATCAACCCCAATTGGATGACCGTGAGGGATAGTGTCGGGAACACTGACATCACATTGCAGGGAGATAGAGGCATACCAGTAGTCAGCTTTCCTCAAGATTCGCACCTGTTTGACCACAAACCCTGTTGGGATGGGTCGGTGCAAGTTAATCGGGATTGTTCCGACTTTGGGCAGTCTGATCTGCAAATTCGTTATTGGATTCTCCTTAAACTGGGGAAACAGTAACGATTTAAACTGACCATACTTCTTGAATCGGGGAAAGCCAAATCCTCTGTTGTGAAAGTACTCCCAACCTCTATGCAACTGTTTAATAGCTTGCTGAAGAACTTGGGAAGGAACTTCACCCAACTTAGGGAATTCCTTCTTCGCTCGTGGCAAATTATTAAGCTGCTGAATTTCACCCGGAAACTTCAGGTCGGCATGGAGGATGTATTCCTTCTCCAAAGAGCATCTGTTAACCAAGCACTTACGACTATCGCACCAATCCTTTATCTCCCGAAGTGCGTAGTTGTACGCGCGGCGACAGATTTCCATCCACTCAATAAGTTGTTGCTCTTGAGCGGCGTCTGGATAGATTCGGTAGCGGTGATTCAGTGTCAGCATTCCAGTATGATACTGAATTTACTGGACACTCTTTGCAGCGCTAAATGTTATTAGTAGGGTGTCGAACTCTCTCTTTTAACCGCCTTTCATCCCCCGTCAAGACTTTGGCGTGACCCTTCGGCAAGACTTCGGCGTGAGCGCTCAGTCGAACGCTCAGGGCGGAGACGCTCAGTCGAACGCTGCGCTGTGACGGGGGTCTTCCCGCGAGAAGATAATATCGTTTTCGGTTGTAAAGGGATTGTTAAGACCATTTCCCTTTTAGGGGGCTACATATAGATCCCCCAACCTCCTTAAAAAAGGGGAGGAAGAAGAGTATCTGTAGCCAGCATTTAAAGAATTGGTATAAGACGGATAGGGACGCAAGGGTTAGCTTAAATAAGGAACAGCTGAGCGGCTATGGTGCGCTCTCCATTTTTTCTGCTGAACCTGAGAGGTTTTGCTCCAGGATGGACTTGATTGTCTCTTTTTGAGTAGGAGGGATAGGAAAATTTTTGGTTTGAAAGAACAGAAAACGCTGTTTTAGCCAGAGCGTCAGAGTATTGCTACGTTTCCCCTCCCATTGATAGGAGCCAATTTTTTTCCACCTGATGATGCTATAGAGGTAGCAAATGCCATTTTCTCTAAGTTCTAGCCTACTTGCCCCTGCTATTAGAAAGTTAAGTGCTGATGCCCAAAAGAAGATGGCTAAAAATAAGGAAATTTCTAGGTGGGAAGGACTAAATTCAGCGAGGCTTTTCCACGCTTGGTCTATTGATAAGCCAACTTGCATAATCGTCAGGAACATGAAAAATATTCCTGTAGAAAACATTCCCCTTTGAGTTTTGAGCCGCCCAACGTTGAGTAATAGAGACCCTGCTTGTTGCTTACGCCCAAACCAGGTAAGCCAGTAGATACAGAGCACTACTTCTACGGCAAAGAGGAGAATTGTTAAACCGAATAAGGCGCTATTTCTCCAAGGTTGCGATCGCAAAAAATAAAACGCAATCCCTAGCATCAGTGCCAGTACCAACCAGAAGGCGCTATTGCGTAAATTTCTCTTAGCTGCTGCCTGTCCAAACATTGAGCGGCTGCTTGAATACTCCCACAGTGCCGATACGGCTATCAAAACGGGAATGACGAGCCATAGCCAATCCAAAGATTGCCTCCTTTTATCAAGACAAGGTAGAGGGGAAGATTAGTGCAAGAAGTGACGGATACCTGTCAAAACCATTGTCAACCCCAGTTCGTTCGCTGCTTGAATAGAGTCTTTGTCCCGCAGGCTACCTCCTGGTTGGATAATCGCGGTAATTCCTGCGGCGGCGGCTGTCCGGACTGAGTCATCGAAGGGGAAGAAACCATCGCTAGCCAGAAAGCCGCCCTTAGCTTTCTCTGCCGCCTGTTCCAGAGCAATCTTGACAGCACCGACGCGGTTCATTTGACCCGCTCCAATACCTGTGGTGGTGCGATCGCTGGTGACGACGATCGCGTTCGATTTTACGTGCTTGGCAACTTTCCAGGCAAACAGCAGTTCTGTCAACTCCTCTGGTGTCGGTTGCCGTTCGGTGACGACTTGGCAGCTATCGGGGCTATCAACGACATCGTCAGCCGCTTGGACAAGAAAACCGCCCGCGATCGCTTTTATTGTTTGCTTTGACCCTTGATATAAGTCAGATAACAGCAACACCCGCAGCTTCGACTTGGCTGAGAGGATTTCCTTCGCCTCTGGTTCGCAGTCTGGAGCAACGACACACTCTAAAAATGTTTGAGTTAAAGCAGTTGCCGTGGCAGCATCAATCGCTTGGTTTAGGGTGACAATACCACCAAAGGCAGAAACCGCATCTGCATTAAACGCTTTTTCATAAGCCTCCGCTAGGGTTGCGCCCAGCGCCACACCGCAGGGGTTGGTGTGTTTGAGAATAGCGGCAGCGGGAGCGTCAGGAAACTCTGCAATGATGCGCCGTGCTGCTTCTAGGTCAACTAAGTTGTTGTAGCTGAGTTCCTTTCCCTGAAGTTTAGTCGCGGATGCCCAGCCAGAGGGAACACTTCCGGTTTGATACCAAGAGGCTGGCTGATGGGGATTTTCTCCGTAACGTAAGGACTGCAACTGCTGCCCGGAGAGGGTAAATTGCTGGGGTAGTGACGGCTCTTGCTGTGGCTCTGGAGTTTCGAGGTAATGAGCGATCGCCCGATCATAGGAGGCGGTGTGACTAAATGCCTGTTGAGCGCAGGTTTGGCGAAATTCTAACGACACAGTTCCCGACTGCTGGCGTAATTCCTGCAAGTAGCTTTCATACTGGCTGGGGTTACACAATACCGTCAGGTGGGCAAAGTTCTTCGCCGCCGCCCGCAGCATTGCTGGCCCTCCAATATCAATTTGCTCCACTGCTTCTGGTAAGGTGACATCGGTTTTAGCGATCGTTTGTTCAAAGGGATAGAGATTTACCACTACCAAATCAATCGGACGAATCTGGTGGGTTTCTAAATCCGTTACATCCTGAGACAGGTTTCGACGTGCCAAAATACCGCCGTGAATTCGGGGATGAAGGGTTTTTACCCGCCCGCCTAAAATTTCGGGAAACCCAGTATAGTCAGACACTTTGGTAACGGGTAGTCCTGCCGCTTGCAGAGCTTTAGCGGTGCCACCGCTGCTAATAATGTCAAACTCAAATTCTTCAACAAGCTGACGAGCCAGCTCAATCAACCCCGTTTTATCAGATACACTCAGCAGCGCCAAACGTCCCATGAACCAATCCGTCTCCCATTAACCACAACCAATAACAGACTATAACTCTGTCTATTCCAGAATAAAGGCATCGTTGCTCATTATCGCTAAGGGCACTTTACTTTTTCTCTCCTCTCTAGTTGCGTTCACAAGGGTAGTCGCTCGGTTGGATGGGGAGATGGGGAGCAGGGGAGCAGGGGAGCAGGGGAGCAGGGGAGCAGGGGAGCAGGGGAGCAGGGGAGCAGGGGAGCAGGGGAGAGGAAGAGAACCAATAACCGAATTCACCCTTCATACTTCATACTTCACCCTTCATCCTTCAATAAAAAACCCATCCTGACTTCATAACCAGGATGGGAGAATAGCGTTCAATAGAACTAGTCTATTGATTGAACAGAATTCTTAGAAGAGATTTTGAAGCACCGAAATATTAGAAAGTAGCAGGTAAGCGAAGGCTGCCCCGCCAATACCGCCGATCAGGAAACCCGTTGTATAATCGCTCCAACCTTCCCTCGTACTCAAACCTTCTGGCGGTTTCGGTGTTGTAACGATATTGATGGGAGGACTGGGTTGCCGACTGGCATAGAGGGATAGGGCAACGGAGGAAATCACAACTAATCCTACCGTTGATAACAATCCTGACAAATTAGCAACATCGGTGTCCCGTAGAGGACCGAGCTTGGCAAAGGGGCCAATCAACCAATAGCCGTGAGCCATGCCAACTTCTAAACCTCTACGCAAGGGGGAAAGCCCTTGGCGATAGGCGGGCAAGTTACTAATGAAAGCCTTGACAATAGGCGAACTATTAACGGGTGTTGAGAAATTACCAATTTGAGGATCGTCATAGACAGGGTGAACAACTTCCCGATTCCTGGGGTCCCCTGGTCGATTTTTTGATTCGCTGATTGCTTGTACCATTTTTTTTTGCTCAGATGGCATTATTGGCACTATTTTATGGGAATAAGCGGCTTAAAATCTCCTTTCTTTGGGTTGAACTTTATAAAAGTTAATTGATTTTGAATTGACCCGTTCAAGCAGATAGAAACTCGCGATGGGTGTGGCAAGAATTTCGTTTTCAATACCACAATCATCGCAAGTTTCAAACAATAATTAACTCGACAACCTTGAGGAAATGTTTTTCCTGATGGTTGTTATTTAGCATCTCATCCCAAAGAGAGTAGATCGGGGTAAAGAGCGTTAATTGCAATCAACAATACTGCTGTACCTGAAAGCAGTAAAAAGAGCTGAATGGGTGCCAGAGAAAGCCAAGTAAGGAAATTTTGCATGAATTATTCTCCCAAAAGCAATAAGCAAGCGTTAGAGTGTGATTAACGAGGTGAAACAGGAATTTCGGTTTCTTTAGCCACCAATTCGCCAGAGAGCAGTTCTTTAACTGCGGCTAGAGGCCAAGTGAAACCACTCAACATGATCGGCAGGGCACGAGGCACATCGATGAAGATTTCTCTTTGTTCTGAGTCTTTTTCTTTTCTGACAGAGATCAGATAAGTCCGACCAACCCAACCAATCCAACCAGCAATATATAGGAAGAGCAAGCCCGGAACGATAATTTCATCCGCGTGGCTGAGACGTCCATCTACAATCAAGCGAGGTAGACCATCAGGGCCGCAAAGCTTGTTTGCATAACGATCCATCCGGTTGGGAGCAGAACTGGGGTCGCCAACTGTCGGACGCGCTTGTTTAGCACGTTGCTGGAAGGCGGGAGACTCGCGGCAAGGAACGAGTCCTGAGACCTCATCAGCCGAAGCCGCAGGAGCAAAGTTGAGCCAGAGACCAATCGCTAAAATAAAAGCCAACAATTTTCGCATTGAATTGTTTCCTTTTGTTACGAAACAATAAATTTTCTGTACAAAAAAGATGAAGCTATTTGTACACCGAAGCAATCTTACTCTTCCTGGTTAATTGAGTAAAGTTTAAGTAACTAAAAGTAGTATTTTTATTAAGGCGCTCGAAGAATGGCAATCGTATTAGCAATCGAAACTAGTTGTGATGAAACAGCGGTAGCAGTTGTCAACGATCGCGTCTGTTGCAGTAGTGTTGTCGCGTCGCAAATTCCGATTCATCAAAAGTATGGGGGAATCGTACCGGAAGTGGCGTCCCGTTGCCATGTCGAAACCCTTAATGATGCGATCGCACAAGCTCTTGCCGAAGCGAATATTGACTGGGAGGCAATTGACGGCGTTGCAGCAACCTGTGCCCCCGGTTTAGTCGGAGCGCTACTTGTGGGGTTCACCGCCGCGAAGTCCTTAGCCCTCGTTCGCAACAAACCCTTTTTAGGCGTTCATCACCTCGAAGGTCACATCTACGCCAGCTATCTAAGTGAACTCGATTTGGAACCGCCTTTCATCTGCCTGCTCGTCTCCGGCGGTCACACCAGCTTAATTTACGTCAAAGACTGCGGTTACTACGAAACCCTCGGAGAAACTCGTGACGATGCGGCTGGGGAAGCCTTTGATAAGGTGGCACGGCTATTGCAGCTTGGGTATCCCGGTGGCCCGATTATTGACAAACTTGCCAAAGAAGGAAATCCCTTGGCTTTCCCCCTACCGGAAGGGAAGGTGTCTCTGGCTGGGGGTGGCTATCATCCCTACGACTCTAGTTTCAGTGGCTTAAAAACGGCGGTGCTGCGGCTGGTACAAAAACTCCAGCAAGAACACTCACAACTTCCGGTGAACGATCTGGCGGCTAGCTTTCAGGAGACTGTAGCAAAAGCCTTGACGAAAAGAGCGATCGCCTGCGCCCTCAACTACGGAGTTAACACTATAGCCGTTGGCGGTGGCGTTGCTGCTAACAGTGGATTGCGAAGCCATTTGCAAGCCGCCGCGAAAGAACGCCATCTGCGGGTAATCTTCCCTCCCCTAAAGTACTGCACCGATAACGCCGCCATGATTGGTTGTGCTGCCGCTGACCATCTCAATCGGGGACACACTTCCCCCCTCACCTTAGGTGTTCAGTCTCGCCTCTCTTTGACTAAGGTGATGCAGCTTTATCAACACGAATCAGCAGGGTAAATGAGGAAATTTTTACTATACTTTGCTGCCGTCTACGTGCAACAAAAAAGCCAGTATTAGCTCCCTAGGAAGGTCTAATACTGACTGAGGTTAACTTGTTATTCCTCTGACAACAGAAGAATCAAAGGAGTTGGTACATAAAACGAAGAGAAGCCAAAAATTACCAGCCCTAGGGGGCCAGAGCATTACCCCGGAGCAGGCTACCAATAGTCTTGGCAGTAATCTTCATCTGAACGATGGGATTTGCTGGGACGACGGTTTTGTACAGATAGCTGTCAAAGGTGAGCTTCTGAACGTCACGGTCGGCACACATTTCCACAAACGCTTCGCGGGTGGCGTCGGAGCGGTAGAAGACAGTTTGCAGGATGTCCAGCACCTTGTAGGTGATGCCGTACTGCTTATCCCAACGCTTTAGATAAAGCTTTAGGTCGGCTTCTGTAGGAATGCGAGCGCCATTGTTGGAGGTTTCCACAATGGTTTCCGCGCACATCCGGGCAGATTTGGCAGCAAAATAGATGCCTTCGCCAGAGGACTTGGTAACGGTACCAGCAGCATCTCCAACTAGGGCGACGCGACCAACAACGCGGCGAGGTCTGGGATGCTCAGGAATGGGGTGAGCTTCCACCTTGATGATTTCGCCACCTTCTAGTCGCTTGGCAGCACGAGCGCGGATACCTGCTTGCAACTTCTTAATTTGCAGTTTGTTGACCTTCATCGTGCCCGTACCGACGGCGACGTGGTCGTATTTGGGGAAGACCCAGGCGTAGAAGTCAGGAGAGACATCATTGCCGACGTACATTTCTGCTAGATCTTCGTAGTACTTCATCTGCGCTTCGGGCAGACGAATGCGCTCTTGGAAGGCGATCGCATAATTATAATCACCGGCATCAATTGCCTTGGCGACGCGGGAGTTTGCCCCATCTGCTCCAATGACGAGGTCTACTTTCAGTGTTTTGGGTATTCCTTCCAGGCTGCCATTGGAATGGTCGGCGTAATGGAGGGTGTAAGGAGCGGTGTTATTAGTCGGAATATCAAGTTTGTGAACAGTGCCGTTGATTAACTGGGCACCACATTTGGCGGCGCGATCGCGCAGGAAGCCATCTAGGACTTCACGGCGGCACATGCCAATATATTCATCTTCTTTAAGCGTGCTACCAATGTTGACTTCAACATTGGACGGCGAGATCATTTTCATTTTTCTCACCCGCCGATCGATAATCTCCGGCGGCAGGTCAAATTCACTCACCATACAGAGTGGAATTGCTCCGCCACAGGGCTTAGCATTGTCAAGCTTTCGCTCAAATAAGTATGTTTCAATGCCTGCTTTTGCCAGCGTTTCAGCGGCAGAGGAACCCGCAGGCCCTGACCCAACAACAGCTACCCTTAGAGTCAAAGCGTTTCTCCCATCTCTTTCTCGAGCTACGGCTTGCATAGTATCACGGAGTTTTTTCTGACTGAGCACTCACATCGCAGATATGACAGAAATGAAATAGAGCTTAACAGATTGATACTTCTCAATTGGCAGACGGGGACTTGTAGTTCTCAATGCAGTACTCTCAATCGAGGCAAGGGAGATTGTGGCGATTGCTCTGGAATTGATTGTAGTGGAGCAGATTGTGGCGATTGCTCTGGGCTTAATTGTGGTAGTTGCGGTCAAGAAAAGATCGCAAAAAGATTTAACGAATATTACTGAGTATGTTATAAAACTACAGTAACCCCATCGATAAACTGGGGATTAATAAGTGCTATTAGCCAGAGCAGTTGTCAGCCTAAGCTTTGAATAATAAGCCACAACTGGTACGGGTTAAAGCTGGTAGCGTATAAAGTGGCTCGCCGATGTGAGGTAAGAAGTTCAGTGGGCATTGTTGTTGAGAACGTATCGAAGCAGTTCGGCAGTTTCCAAGCTGTTGACCAGGTGAGCTTAGAAATTAAGTCAGGTTCCCTGGTGGCGTTATTAGGGCCATCGGGTTCGGGAAAATCGACTTTGTTGCGGCTAATAGCAGGGTTAGAAAGCCCCGATAGCGGCAAGATCTGGTTGACAGGAAAGGATGCGACTCATCAAAGCGTACAAGACCGCAATATTGGTTTTGTATTTCAGCACTATGCTCTGTTTAAGCACATGACAGTGCGAAAAAATATTGCTTTTGGTTTGGATATTCGTAAAACTTCCAAAGCACAAGCGAAGGCGCGGGTAGAAGAACTTCTGGAACTGGTGCACTTAAAAGAATTAGGCGATCGCTATCCCTCTCAGTTATCCGGTGGTCAGCGGCAACGGGTTGCCCTCGCACGCTCCTTGGCGGTAGCACCCGACGTGTTGCTGCTAGACGAGCCGTTTGGTGCGTTAGATGCCAAAGTCCGTAAAGACTTACGCTCTTGGTTACGACGCCTGCATGATGAAGTGCATGTGACGACAGTTTTTGTCACCCACGACCAAGAAGAGGCGATGGAAGTCTCTGATGAAATCGTGGTGATGAATCAAGGGAAAGTGGAGCAAATTGGTACGCCAGCCGGAATTTACGACCACCCGGCGACACCGTTTGTGATGAGTTTTATTGGCCCGGTGAACGTACTACCTAGCACGTCTCGGATGTTTCAAGGGAATGGCTTTGATTCTGCCCAGCCAGAAATCTTCCTGCGTCCCCATGATGTTGTGGTGGAGACGACGCCGAATGGAGTGTCGGTTCCGGCAAGAGTCAAGCGCGTGATTAATCTCGGTTGGGAAGTGCAAGCCGAGTTAGTCTTAGATGACGGTCAGGTTGTAACCGCCCACCTGGCTCGCGATCGCTTTAATGAGTTGAAGCTGGCACCTCAGCAGCAGGTTTACGTCAAACCAAAGGACGCTCGGTCTTTTCCGCTATACTATTCGATTTAAAGCTGCACCAACCAAACTCACACCTTGCCATCCAACCTGAGACAGAGTTACGCCAGAGAGGCTGAAGGCGGTCTTTAACCATCTCTAGGGTATTAACCTGTAGAAGGCGGGAGGCAATTTGCTGGGCGTCAGTAATAGTTCCCTAAAACACCTCAGTTGCTCAACTGACCCAATGCTATGAACCGGAGAAGCTTTTCTTTCAAACGGTGGCGATCGCTTACCCAATTTATTTGTTTGTTCTGTGCTTGCTTCTTTTTCGCAGTTAGCTGCACAAATCAGCCAGCGACGAATTCCACCGCTTCACCGGAAGCGAGTGCTGGTAGCGGACGCCTCACTGTAGGGACAACCCTCAAACCTCGAACCCTAGATCCCGCTGATGCTTACGAACTAGCAAGCAGTAATATTCTCCAGAGCCTAGGCGATACCCTCTATACCTACGAATTGGGTACAGATCAGATCAAACCCGAACTCGCTACAGCCATGCCGGAAATTAGCGAGGACGGTTTAACCTATAAAATTCCTCTCCGGGAAGGCGTTGTCTTCCACGACGGCACACCCTTCAACGCCGAAGCGATGGAATTTTCCCTAAAGCGCTTTAGCGAAAACGGCGGCAAACCCTCCTCCCTGTTGTCGGATGTGATGGAATCGGTGGAAGCAACAGGGGAGTACGAACTCACCATTAAGCTGAAAAATGCTTTTGCGCCCTTCCCTTCCTTATTAGCCTTTGATGGCATGGCGGCGGTATCCCCCAAGGCTTACGAAATTGGTAACGGTAAATTCCAGCCGACCACATTTGTCGGTACGGGCCCATATAAATTGTCGGAATTTAACGCCAACTCTGTTCGCTTGGATGTTTTTGATGACTATTGGGGAGAAAAGCCAGCCAATCAAGGTATTGACTTTCAAATTCTCACCAGTTCGGCGAACTTGTTTAACTCCGTTCAAACGGGAGCCGTCGATATTGCTTACCAATCCTTCGATCCCGATCAGATTGTCAGCCTCAAAAAGGGCGCGTCATCAGGTCAATGGCAGGCAGTTGAAGACCCCAGCAACAACATCAGCTACCTGGTGTTGAACACCAAGCAGAAACCGCTGGATAATCCAGAAGTGCGCCAAGCGATCGCGGCAATAGTTAACCGCAAATTGATCAACGAGCGCGTCCTCAGAAACCAGGCAGAACCCGCCTATAGCTTGATTCCCACAGGTTTTGATGTTTCTAAGCCAACCTTTGAGGAAGCCTACGGCGACGGTAATATTGCTAAAGCCAAAGAACTCCTGGCAAAAGCTGGATTTACCAAAGAAAATCCTCTAAAACTTGAGCTGTGGTATCCTTCCTCCTCAGCCGTTCGCCAACAAACCGCTAGCACGCTGCAAGAATACGCCAACCAGCAACTAGAGGGAATCGTCCAAATTCAGCCGCAAGGCGTCGAGTCCCCTACCCTCTTTGGCAACATCGGTAAAGGGATTTATCAGAGCGTGTTGCTAGATTGGTATCCTGACTTTTCTGACCCAGATAACTTTATTCATCCCTTGGTAAGCTGTACCAAAGGCTCAGAAGCCAATGGTTGTGAAGAAGGCGCATCCCAGAGTCAGGGGTCGTTTTACTATAGCGATCGCATGAACCAACTGATCGCTCAAGAGCGCACCGAACAAGACCCCAAAAAGCGGGCGGAAATCTTCACCGAAATTCAAGAGTTGCTAGCGCAAGACGTTCCTTTAATTCCCCTCTGGCAACCCAAAGAATACGCCTTCGCCAAGGACGGATTAGAAGACTTGAAACTCGACCCTATTCAGCGGCTACCCTTGTGGCAAATTTCCAAAGGAAACTAAAAATTGGCGGATCGGGAGACTGGTGAAGAGGGATTTCTTTTGATCAGATGTTGGGGTAGGGAACAAAATAACCTCCCCTACTCCCCTACTTCTCTACTCCCCCGCCTCCCTATCTCCCCTGCCCCCTACACCCATTTATGTCTCGTTCCAAAGCCCTACAGTATTACGTCCTCACCCGCCTTCTGCTGGCTCCCTTGATGTTGTGGACGATTGTCACCCTAGTGTTTTTGCTGTTGAGAGCAACACCCGGTGACCCCGTAGATGCCGTGCTGGGCGGTCGCGCTCCCGATAGCGTTAAGGAAGCTTATCGGGAGCGTTTGGGACTCTCAGCCCCCTTGTGGTTGCAGTATCTGCGCTATTTAGGAGACTTACTGCACTTCAACCTCGGCACCTCCATCACTAGCCAGGGTCAGGATGTTTGGGACATCATTCAGCGCCATTTTCCGGCAACGGTGGAATTGTCAGTGTGCGGAATGGTCGTGGCGTTCCTAGTTGGTGTTGGTGTGGGTACTCTGGCAGCCTCCCATAGCGGTACGGCTTTGGATGTGGGGGGGCGGTTGTTTGGAATTATCACCTACTCATTGCCGCTGTTTTGGGTGGGGATGATTTTGCAATTGATCTTTGCCGTACAACTGCGGTGGTTTCCCCTAGGAACTCGCTTTCCCATCACCTTACCCACACCTACTGGTTTCACAGGTCTTTACACGGTTGACAGTCTGCTAAGTGGCAACTTAAGCCAGTTTTTCACCGCGTTGTACTATCTCGCTCTACCCAGCATTACCTTGGGGGTTCTCCTCAGCGGCATTTTTGAGCGGATTGTGCGGGTGAACCTAAAGCAAACCCTCAAAGCCGATTATGTTGAAGCCGCGAGAGCCAGAGGCATCCCCGAACGGCGGATTGTTTTTGCCCACGCTCTGAAAAATGCGATGATTCCGGTAATTACCGTGTTGGGACTGACCTTGGCGGCGTTGCTGGGAGGGGCAGTCTTGACGGAAGTAACCTTCTCTTGGCCGGGTTTAGGCAATCGCCTGTATGACGCGATTTCGGCACGAGATTACCCGACTGTGCAGGGAATCCTAGTATTCTTCGGCGCGATCGTGGTATTGGCGAGTATTGCGATTGATATTATCAATGCCCTAATCGACCCGCGTATTCGATATTAAAAAGAGAGTAGGGGCAGGGGAAGACTTATAGCAAAGTGCTGAGTCGGTGAGTACTGACTCCTAAGTTCAAGTTCAACTAGCACGCTTCCTTGAGGAATCAGGAGTGTCCTAAGCTATAGGTTGACTGCTATAAGGCGTGTTTTCTCGCCCCGGAGATCCCCCTAAATCCCCCTTAAAAAGGGGGACTTCGGCTGAATTATTCCCCTTTTTAACCCTGGCTGGGAGGATCTGAATCTGACGGGGAAGGCAAGAAAACACGCCCTAGCCCCTACTGATTGTGTCTCCCTATTTCCTCACTGTTATTCACCAATCACTCTCTTTCTGGCTTCTTCCTGACAGCAGGCATGAGCTTTAAATGCTTCTGAGTATTCAGTTTAGGTAAGGCTCGGCTTACTTTTGAGTTGGACTTGACTGACTTGTTAGCCGGAGTAGGAACAGGGTAATTGATGGCGGTGTAGACGGACTCAAGTTGTTGAGCGACTTGAGTTTGCTGTTCTAGTTGCTCGGTTGTTGAAACCAGAGTGCTTAGTCCATTGACTAATTCTTTGAGATTGTTGCGGAAGGTAGGGTCGCCTGTAAGTTCATCCAAGTCAGACGTAATCTTCTGGGCATTCTCGAAGGTGACTCTGGCAGAATCTAGGGTTTGTTGTAAAACCAATACGTTCGCCGGATCGGAGAAGTCTCGCAGGGTGGTAGAGGCTTGAGCCGCGTTCGTAGATAAGGTTTCCAAATTTTGCAAGAGCGTGTCAATGTTGAGGCGACCAGCAGAGGCATTGAGTCCGTTGACAGTCGTGCTGATACGAGCAATGGTAGGGTCAAGGCTGACCACAGTTGCCCGGAGTTGGTCGCTGGTTTGGGTGACGCTATCTAAGGTTCTTACCAGGGTGGAGCGATTAGAGACGATCAGGTCGTTGGCATTGGCAGCGAGTTCATTGAGTTGGGCGGCTGTGGCGCTGTATTGATCAGCCGTATTAGAAATGCGATTGGCGGCGATACTTACTTGAGCAGAGGTTTGAGCGGCAGCTTGGTTGATGGAGTTAGCCGTGGTGGAGAAGGTGTTGACTTCTTGCCGGACAGCACGGGATAGCTGGGACAAATCACTGGAAAGTTGGGCAACTCCGGCAGCCGCAACGCCAGCGTTCCTGGCAGCACTGTTGATGTTGTTGAAAAAAGCTGGATCGCTGTAGAGTTCGGCAAAGCGGTTGCTGTTCCGAATCAGGGCATCAAAGCTTACCCCAATTTGACCTGGAAGGCGGTCATTGTCACAAACAATCACCTGGGAGTTGCAGTCGTCAGCCAGTGGGTTAGCCGTTAGTACCTCGGGTGGTACGGCTTGTAAGGGAGTGATATCGATGGAGGTTTCGCTCAAAAAACCAGATTGATTGGCTTCGACGATCGCGTTGCTAGGAATCCGTAAGTCAGCGCTACTAATTTCGACAACGACCTCAACACCATTGGCAGCGGCTTTGATGTTCTTAATGCTGCCGACAGTAACGCCACGATAGCGGACAGGTGCCCCGATTTGCATACCATTTGTGTTGATAAATTCCACAAAGATTGTGTAGGTGCGGTTGCCTAAGGTGAGACCGCGTATCCAAAAGGTGAGACCGCCAAATAAAGCCAGTCCTACTAGTATGAGTAATCCAACTGAGCCTTCTCTAACAGTTCGCGATCGCATAATCTATTCCTCCCTATTAGCTTGGCTAGACTAAAGCATTGAGCGCATAGTGTTTTGTTTTTTACTGATCAGCGTTCTGCCATGCTGATCCTCCTAGACCTGAATACTTTCAGTGTGACGTGTTGCCAGCTATCGCTATCCTAACCGACTACATGGATTGGCCCCTTAACACTGGCACTGAAGAATTGTCGCACTAAGGGATTGTCAGTTGTGTCAATTTCTTTAACGCTGCCCTGCCATTGCACTTTCCCTTGATAGAGAAAGGCTACCCGGTCGGCAGTACGGCGAATAGTACTTTCTTGGTGACTCACCATCACATAGGTACTACAACCACCTTGAACAGCTTGTAACTGGCGGACTAAGTCCTCAATTACAGTTGAGGCGATCGGGTCAAGTCCTGCTGTGGGTTCATCGTATAGTAAAACTTCTGGGTTGTCCTCAGGCGTATCCGGGTTAGACATAATCGCCCGCGCAAAACTGACGCGCTTACGCATTCCCCCCGATAGTTCTGACGGGAGGAGGTCGCCCACCCCAGGCAACCCCACCATCTCTAGCCTTTGATCGACTAACTCCCGAATCCGCTTTCTGGGCAGTCGCGAGTGCTGATACAGCAAGAACCCGACGTTTTCATCCACCGTCAACGAATCGAACAACGCCGCTTGCTGGAATACCATCCCAATCCCAATAGGGTCGTTGCCATCTTCGACCAAGCCTTCTCGCCGTTGATTTTGGATGTAAATCTCCCCCGCATCGGCAGATAGCAATCCGGCTATAATTCGCAAAATTGTAGACTTTCCCGTGCCTGAGGGGCCAATAACTACCAATGCCTCGCCCTGCTGAATGGTCAGGTCAACTTGATCGAGGATGGTCTTGTTACCGAAGGATTTGCTAATGCCCTTAAGTTCAATCAGCGGCTCAGGCATAGGAGAGATCAAGGAGTAGAGGAGCAGGGGAGAAAAGCAGCCAGGAGGAAATTAACGAGGATTAGTTAAAGGCTAATAATTATTATTCAATTTTCTCTCCCCAGATCCCGAGTTCCTCAGGGATCTTGGAGGCAGGCGAGACACTGCTACGACTCTGCCTCCTTACTCAGCGCGATAATCCTCTAGCGGACGCCCTGACGAACGCCGTTGGCAGCAGCAGTGGTGCTTTCCTCTCCAGCTGCCTCTAGTCCAAAGATCCGATTAAAGGTCTTTTCCACCTTGTAGCCAGAGTCAATAGACTCTAAGGGGTCTTTCCGCAGGCGGTGGCGCAGGCACAAGGTGATGACGCGGCGGATATCATCTACCGTCACTTCTCGGCGTCCTTCAAAGGCAGCTAAGGCTTTGGCGGCACGATTGGTGACAATATCTCCCCGCAAACCATCGACATCTAGTTCTGAGCAAACTTCCGAGATTTTGACGCGCAGGTCGTAGTCCATCTCCACTGCTGATAAGAGCTGTTGCGCTGTCACAAGCTGTTGTTGCAACTCTTTTTGCTGAGGTTGATACTTTTCTAGGAAGTTCTGGGGATTTTGATCAAAGTCTGAGCGTTGTTCCACAATTTCCACTCTCAACGCTGGCTCTTTCACGGTACGAATTTCAGCGTGCATCCCAAATCGGTCTAGCAACTGCGGTCGCAGTTCGCCTTCTTCTGGGTTGCCGGAACCCACCAGCACAAAACGAGCCGGGTGGCGGATGGAAATACCTTCTCGTTCTACAGTATTCCAGCCACTAGCGGCAGAGTCGAGCAGCACATCAACAAGGTGGTCGTCGAGCAAGTTGACTTCATCGACGTAGAGGATGCCGCGATTGGCTTTAGCCAGCAGTCCCGGTTCAAAGGCTTTGACGCCTTCAGAGAGGGCTTTTTCAATGTCAATCGTGCCACAGACGCGGTCTTCAGTTGCCCCCAGAGGCAGGTCAACCATGGGGACTTTCATTTTGACGACTAGTGGAAGTTCCTGAGCCGCCTCATTGCCCATCATGTCTGGGTCGGTCGGATCGCTGTTGTAAGGGTCGCCAGCAATCACATCAATTTCTGGCAACAAGTTCGCCAATGCCCGAATGGTTGTGGATTTTCCGGTGCCGCGATCGCCCATAATCATGACACCACCAACTTTGGGGTCAATCACATTCAGCAACAAGGCCAGTTTCATTTCTTCCTGACCCACAATGGCAGTGAAAGGAAAAACCGCGCGACGGTTTGTAGAGGGCGCTTGGGCAGTCGGACTCACTTTAATTACCTGGTACTAAATCTTTATTCACCGACTCTAATTGTGACATACCTGGTCTTAAGGGGTAGTGTTCTAGACCTGTGGATTTAGGGAGAACCAAGAATAATACAAATGTTCTACTTGAGTTGACTTAACGCAGACATGGAGAACCTTGCTTTAGCTCTGCCAATTCCAGGTAGATACACAGCAAAACTCTCTACAATAAATCGTTTTTGTGTTGTTATGCGACTTGGCTTACTGGTTAAAATCGAATTTGGAAGAGTTTGGTAATATCTTCAGTGTTAAATCGTTTGTAATTAGTCGCAGAGTTAGCAGTTCAATCATTGAGTATCGGATGCAATGGGAGTTAATAAGAAAGTTTTTGCCAGCCTGTCGGAGCAAGATAATTTTTACAAATTGAAAAAAACATGGGAAGTAGAAGAAGGATATCGTGTTTATCACAATTTGCCATTTCTCATGGTTTTCAATACTAATGAGGTTGTTGATATATCAAATGATATGGCGGTAGTTACTGCAATGATGGAAGGAATTAGAACTTCAACGCTTCAATTTACTGATATTGAACAATCCCGATTGAAGAAGACAAGTGTTGATTATACTCTCTGTAATGAGGCAGATGAGCCATTGATTTGCATTGACTTTGATGGTTTAGGGCAAGGATATAATTTAGGTAGCCAGTATTCTTCAAAGAGAAAGGTTAGTTTTTGGAGAAAAGAGATTACTGAGTTAAAGCTAAGAGTAGCCCACGGTTCGCTATTTCCGTATTTTGTAGTTGGATCGAGGTACTTCAAAGATATTGGAGAGGACTTGAAACTTACAATAATTGACGGAATTATCGGAGCAGTCCTATCTCAAATAAAATTTGACAGAAGATTTCACGAATCTCCTTTCCCTGAAGGTGCAGGATGGTCGCAGGAAGACTATGAAAATCTAAGCTCCCAGGAACAATACGAAATCTTTAAACGATGGGCAATTGACTTAGAGGTTGACACAGAATTGGACAATAATCCAATAGTAAGAGAAATTATTAGGCTTTCTTGGAAAGTTGATGCCTGGTCACATTCCATACATCATATGTGTCTTCCTTCTTTGGGTATTCAAGAAAAAGTCTTGCTTGGCGCTAAAGTCACCATCCACTCGAAAGCATTTGGAGATATTGAGGAACAAGCTTATTTACCTAACTTCAAAGTACCTAGATTTTCTGCTGGTTGTCTTGCAGAGCAAATTGCTCGATTATTAGCGTTAGATAAATTGAAAGTATTATCAGAAAATATTTAAATTATTGTTTGTCGGTCTTGCATTAGCGCCATCACAATATGCTTGAAGTATTAGCTATTACCCAACTTGTCAAAGGATACTTTCAAGGGTTCTGAAGATGGTGTATCTGAAGGCAACTTAGTATTCGGTGCGGGAACGACTATATAGCCGGAGGCTGCATCTCCTAGTACCCAATTCCGTTCTAAGCCCCAGTACCACCAGTGGGCAGCGATGTAGGCGCAGATTAGGGCGTCTAGTTGGTCTTCTACGGCTTTTAGGGCTGCGCCTGTGGTGGGGATTTCAGGAAGAAACAAATCGCAGAAAGGCAGAGGCAAAGAGGAAGAAGAAAGGGAAAGAGCGGGTTCTAGGGTAGGAAGAACATTGAGGATGTATTGGTGCAGTTTGATGAGTTCTAGGCGGCGTTCGGCGAGTTTGCCTTTTTTGTATTTGAGGATGCGCTCTAAGTTGAATAAATGCACGATCGCTGGATGAGGAAAGACTTCAATTTGATAGCGATCGCATTTTTGGGGGCTAATGGTTGGGGCGTGAGCAAATCCCCTCGCTTCTAAGCTTAAACCGAACTGAATCGTGTGTTGAGCATAGGGGCGTCCGAGATTAGCCGGGTAACAACCCGCGTGATATTTCCCGAAGTGCTTATGGGTGAGTTTATCCGGCACCCTCATGCTTGTGGTATTGGGGATGAGGGTTGGGGCATCAACGGCAACTATTGCGGGTTCGGTTGGCGGTGCCCAAATATCCACCCAATCCAAAATTTCGGCTACGCTTTGCCGTCTATCTAGCTCTAAAAGTTGCAGTTGTCCATCTTGCCAACTCAAGCAGCATAAACCACTCGCTCCTGAAGTCCAGCCAAGGTCGATTCCGAGAAATTTCATCACTTAACTGTCTGTTGTTTGGGATATGCGATCGCTTTTTCATTTTCCTGCCTTTAACCAACCAAATACCTGAGCAACTGTCAAATCTAATTCCAGAAATTCTGGTACGGGCAATCTATCCTCTCCAGACAATTCTAGTGGTTGCTGATCTGGAAGAAATACTAGTACCGAGCGCTCATCAGGGTCAATAAACCAACCTAGCTGGGTACCATAGTTAAGGCAATGAAGGATGTTACTAATTACCTTTGTTGCTCTTTGAGTGGGTGAGAGAATTTCCATTGTCCAGTTAGGAGCAATCTCAAAGGCATTCTCGACTTCTCCCTCAGCATCAAAGGGAATTCTTTCCCAAGAAAACACTGTTACATCAGGAACAATCGACCTTCCTCCAAAGGTACAGCGCAGTTCTGGAAATGCTAGTGCAATCTGCCGTTCCTCAGCCATCCGATTCACTGCCTCACAAAGCTTGAGTTGAAGTCGGGAATGTTTACCTTGAGGCATGGGTTTTTGGTAAATATGACCATCAACATATTCGTTGGCAGGCTTGTTTTCTGGCAGTTTAAGGAAGTTTTCTAGGGTGATTGGCTCGTGAAGTGTGATTTTCATCAAAACGCGATCGCCTTTCTACGTTGCATTAAAAAAGAAGCGGTAAACTCTTCAACTGCAAGGGAATGCTCACCCTACAGTTGAATTATTTTTATTTCCTACTGCTCTTGCATCAAGCGCAGATAATTTTGTCGGAGTTGGATCAATTTTTCCAGCATACTGTCTGCCATTTCTTTTTCGACATCGCTAATCTGATGCCAGAAGGCGGCAGCACGACGAGCCGCGATCACTTCTTGCCAGAGTAAGTCTGTTAATTCCGCTGCTTGTGGGTTTTCCGCATTTAGGGTGTTATGCAATTGCTCAAACGCCTGCTTGGCTTCCTTGTGGTTTTCCATGTCCTGCACCAGGGAAAGGCACGTCTTGAGTTCAGTTAGCAGGTTCTGGGATGAAGACTGAGTCATAATAGATAGAACTGATACAAAGGGTGTTTGTTGTCAGATTTTAGCGATGCGCTGATTGTGAAGCGATCGCAAAATACTGTCAGAGTTATATATAATTTTGTGGCAGTTTTTGCACAAGCACTTCTTTTTACAAGCTAATGAGCAAGCAGCGAGTTCTTTCTGGGGTTCAACCAACGGGTAATCTTCACTTGGGCAACTACCTGGGAGCAATTCGCAACTGGGTAGAAGCTCAAAGCGAGTACGAAAACTTCTTCTGCGTGGTCGATTTACACGCCATCACCGCTCCGCACAATCCAGCGACATTGGCAGCAGATACCTACACGATCGCTGCCCTCTATTTGGCATGTGGGATTGACTTACAATACTCCAATATTTTTGTGCAATCTCATATCCCGGCTCACAGTGAGCTAACGTGGTTGCTCAACTGCATCACCCCCCTCAACTGGCTGGAGGACATGATCCAGTTCAAGGAAAAGCGCGTCAGACAAGGTAAAGATGTCAATGTCGGATTGCTGGACTATCCCGTACTCATGGCCTCAGATATCTTGCTCTATGATGCGGATAAGGTGCCTGTCGGGGAAGACCAAAAGCAGCATTTGGAACTCACCCGTGACATTGTGATTCGGATAAATCACCAATTTGGCAGCGAAGAGCATCCGGTTTTGAAGATGCCAGAACCGCTGATTAGAAAAGAAGGCGCACGGGTAATGAGCCTCACTGATGGCACAAAGAAGATGTCTAAGTCTGATCCGACGGAAATGAGCCGGATTAACTTACTCGATCCACCAGACTTGATCCAAAAAAAGATTAAGCGCTGTAAAACTGACCCGGTTAAAGGTCTTGAATTTGATAACCCAGAACGCCCAGAATGCCACAACTTGCTGACCCTCTACACCATTCTTTCTGGCAAAACGAAAGCGGACGTGGCGGTGGAATGTCAGGATATGGGCTGGGGGCAGTTTAAGCCGCTACTGACTGAAACGGCGATTGCAGCTCTCAAGCCGATTCAAGAAAAGTATCAGGCAGTTATGGATGATCAGGGCTATCTAGAGTCCGTATTACGCGATGGGCGACAAAATGCCGAAAGCATCGCCAACGCCACTCTCGCTAGAGTGAAAAAAGCCCTGGGTTATTCCGTACCTGTGTAGAGATACAATTGCCTTCTATTGCGTCACGATAATAGTAGTTGTAAGTAGGGCGCTAAAACCCAAGCAATGACCAACCATTTCCGCGCTGCCGTTCAGGCTGGGGAGTTTCTCATTACCGCCGAGGTTACACCTCCCAAAGGAGGCAACCCTGCCCATATGGTGAAGATGGCACAAACCCTGAAAGGAAGAGTACACGCTGTCAATATTACAGATGGCAGTCGGGCAGTGCTGCGGATGTGTTCCGTTGCGGCGTCGGCGATTTTGTTGCAAAACGGGATTGAGCCAGTGTGTCAGATGGCTTGTCGCGATCGCAACCGCATTGCCCTGCAAGCAGATTTGATGGGTGCCAACGCCCTCGGTATCCACAATATTCTTGCCCTCACAGGTGATCCGGTTAAAGCCGGAGATCATCCCGATGCCAAAAGTGTCTTTGACCTAGAATCAGTGCGCCTGCTACAACTGATTCGCCAGCTAAATAACGGGATTGACGTTAACGATAAACCCCTCACTGATGGCGTGACCCATTTATTCCCCGGTGCAGCGGTTGATCCTCAACTCAAGAGCTGGTCAGGCTTGCAGCGTCGTTTTGAGCGGAAGGTTGAAGCGGGGGCGCAGTTTTTCCAAAGTCAGCTCATTAGCGATTTTGAGCGGTTGGAAAAGTTCATGGATCAGATTGCCTCTGGTAGCGGGAAGCCAATTCTGGCAGGTGTTTTTCTGCTGAAATCAGCTAAAAATGCTCAATTTATCAATAAATACGTCCCCGGCGTTGATATTCCCGACTCAACAATTGAGCGGCTAGCCGCCGCTGATGACCCCTTACTAGAAGGGGTGAAGATTGCCGCCGAACAAGTCCAGCTAGCGAGGCAACTTTGTCAGGGCGTTCATCTGATGGCAGTCAAGCGGGAAGATTTGATTGCAAAAATTCTCGACTTCGCAGAAATTCCACCGATTGATGCGGTAAAAGTGCAGAACGGTTCAGTTCCCTAATCAGAAAAATAGTAGATACCCAAATTTTTGCTGTAGCCGTTTACTGGGATAGGGCGATCACCTCTGGCTGATACAATCATTACCTAGCGATACAAATACATTGTCCCAAGTTTCTCTACCTTTATGAACTCACCGACTCCTACCACGGGTGCAGATGCCGTCGATGCCGCAATTGCTCAAGGCATCGATCTAGATGGTACGCCGATTCCCCCAGCCAAGTTGGAACTCTATAACCAAGTTATGGCACTAGAAGCAGGGCGTCAGCGCAGTGGAGTGACGAATACAATGCGTTCTCGGATCGTTCGCATCGGAGCCAAACACCTGCCCAAAGATCAATTGAACCAGCAGTTGAGCGACGCAGGTTGGGCACTGCTTAAAGAGAAAGAAGTTGCTTTTTATTATCAGTCCTAAGCCTGAGAGCGAAAATTAGGGGTGTATTCCTGAGTTAAAAAACCGGAGAAAAGGGGCTGACCATTATTAGCTCCACACAATAGGGGCTTTAAACCATTTCTTCGGTACAAGTAATACCATTTTCCCTTTTAAGAGGCTACACATAGATTCCCCCAACCCACTTTAAAAAAGGGGAGGAAGAAAAGTATCTGTAGCAAGCATTTAGGGATTAGGTAGAAGTAGTATCAATTGACTTTGATCAGATCAATGATCGCTGTAATCAACGCGGCTGACTCGATCGGCTTAGAAAGGTGCCGCTGAAATCCGGCAGCGATCGCTTGTTGTTGATTGAGTTCCCCGACATACGCCGTGAGAGCGATCGCCGGAATCTCACCGCCCTGCTCTGAGGGTAGCTCTCTGACTTGCTGCAACAGCATATACCCGTCCATGTCAGGCATCCCAATATCACTCACCAACACCGCTGGCTGAAACTGAGCTAGCGTGGCAAGAGCTTCTGCTGCTGAACCGACAGCCACAACCTCTGCCCCTTCCTGTTTTAAGAGAAAGGCAACATACTCTCGCATATCCGTCGTGTCATCTACCACTAACACTTTGATACCTTGCAAGCCTGAGAGAGGTTTGGACTCGCCAACCGCTTGAGGAATGACTGAGTGCTGCGGCATCAGCGGGAATTTTACTGTAAAGGTGGCTCCCTGCCCTTCACCAGGGCTGTCTGCACGAACACTGCCACCATGTAATTCAACGATTTGACGGACGATCGCTAAGCCCAATCCTAATCCACCAAATTGTCGAGTTGTGGCACTATCGGCTTGCTGGAAGTATTCAAAGACATGGGGCAGAAATTGGGGGAGAATCCCTTTACCTGTGTCGCTGACCGTTATTTGAGCTTCAGCCTCAATCTGCTCTAAGCGAATTTCAACTCGTCCTCCTGACGGGGTAAACTTGACGGAGTTGGATAACAAGTTCCAGATGACTTGCTGCAAGCGACCTGAATCGCCTAAAACTTGCCCAACCTCTGGTTCCAGGATTGTCTGAATTTGAATCGATTTGGCGGCGGCGGCTAACTGTACTGTTTCCAGTGCGGCGGTGATGGTGGTTGCCAGATTGACCGAATCGACATTTAGGCTGAGTTTGCCTTGGAGAATTCGAGAAACATCGAGCAAATCATCAATGAGCTGCACTTGCAGTTTGGCATTGCGTTCGATGATCTGTAGGGCATAAGTCGTTCGCTCTTGATCCATCTTGCGGTTTTGAAGTAGCTGAGACCAGCCCAAGATCGGGTTGAGAGGCGATCGCAACTCGTGAGACAGTACCGCCAAAAACTCATCTTTAATGCGATTTGCCCGTTCGGCAGCTTCCCGTGCGGCTTGTTCTCGTTGCAGGATTTGTTCTCGTTCGGCTTCAGTGCGCTTGCGATCGCTAATATCTTTGAACAGTACGGCAACTTTTCGGCTCTCCGGCTGCCCGATACGCCATGCATAAACGTCGTACCAGCGGTTCAGTGCTTCGGCGCAATTCTCGAAGCGAAGCGGTTCGCCCGTCATGGCGATTTTGCCGTAGATTTCAAACCAATGCTTTTCATGAGCAGGCGCGAGTTGAAGCATTGTTTTGCCTATCACTTGTTCGAGTCCCGTTTGTTTCCCGAAGGCCGGATTGGTTTCCAAAAAGCGGTAATCAATCGGCTTGTCATTTTCATCAAACAGCATTTCGATGACGCAAAAGCCTTCATCAATGGACTCAAACAGCGTTCGATAGCGTTCCTCTGATTGGCGCAAGGCTACTTCTGCTTGTTTGCGCTCGGTAATATCGACGAGTGCGCCAGGAAAAGAAACAGGTTTCCCTGCCGCATCATACTCAACTCGACCCCGTGCCGTTAGCCAACGTTCCTCACCACTGACAGTCCGAACGCGGTACTCAGCAGCATATTCCTCGCCTGTGTCGATCGCCTGCATAATTGCAGATGAAACGCGAGGACGGTCTTCCTCGTGCATCGAGTTGAGAAAGAAATCAATCGGTAACCCTTCGGATGTCGTACTCACCGGGTCTACAGCAAACAGGTGAGCAAACGCAGCATTGACCCTAACGCGATCGCCGGGAATACTCCAGCGCCAGGTGTAGACAGCTCCCGCCGCCAAAGCAGATTCTAACTGCACATGGGCTTCTCTCAGTGCTAGTTCAGCTTGTTGGCGTTCGGCTTCAATGCGCTTGGCTTCCGTAATATCCCGTGAAACAGCAAGCAGTTGCACAACCTGTCCCTTGGCATCTCGCACTGGCGTAATAATAATATCCCACCATTTCGGTGTGCCCTTGGTGGTGGGGCGATAGCCTTGAAATTGACCGATGTTGCCGATTGTGGCAGCAGCGATCGCGGCTTGGGCTTTTTCATAATCTTCGCCCTCCCACAAATCAGTCCAGACGCTATAAAGGACAGATTTCGGATCGTCGATTTCTAAAAGACACAGCCCGCCTGTACTGATGTAGAGAATTTCACTGTTCAACGCTAAGACTTTGATGCAGTCACTACTGCTCTCCAAAATGCTTTGCTTTAGCTCCTCACTTTCTCGCAAGGCTTCTTCGGCTTGTTTGCGTTCAGTGATGTCGCGAGTGATTCCGGCGACTGCTTCTACTGCCCCCTCTGCATCAAAGAGCGGCACGAAAATGTACTCGTAAGCTCTTGTGCCAAAGGCACTGGTGTAGGGCGTTTCATCTTTGAGCGGTTGGCGCGTGGCGATTACCTGTTGAATCTGTTGCTGATGTCGGGTGGCTAACTCCGGCGGATAATCCAATTCAAAAAAGTTTTTGCCGATCGCTTCAGCATACGTTTTCTGCCAGAGGTCGAGCAGCGGTTTGTTGACGTAAGTGAATCGTCCTGCCAAATCGAAGGTGTAAATAAAATCGGAGACGGAAGATGCCACCGCATCGAGGCAACGACGTGCCGCAGCTTGGCGCGATCGTCCCAGTTCCAGGTTGGCAGAGACACGGGCAAGCAGTTCACTGGCGCTAAAGGGTTTGACTAAATAGTCATCGGCTCCAGCTTCCAGTCCCTCGACTGCCGATTCTTCTCCGGCACGGGCAGACAGCAGCAAAATCGGGATTTGGCGTGTTTGCGGATCGCTTCGCAACTGCCTGAGCAACTCAAAGCCATTCATACCGGGCATCATTACATCACTCAGCACCAAATCGGGGGTGCGAGCAGAGGCAGCAGCCAAGGCAGTTTCTCCATCTGCAAACAGCTCCACTTCGTAGAATTGGCCCAAAATACGGGACAAGTAGTTCCGCATATCTGAATTGTCATCGACCAGCAGAATCCGCGCTGAAGCTGAGAAGTGAGCCTCGGTTTCCTTGCCTTCAGAATTTTCTTCGGGCAACCAACCTAACGCTTCTTGAACATAGGATTTTGCACCAGCAGCAATCGCAGTTGGAACGCCACTTTCCATCAGGCAGTTGGCTAAATGCGCTGTGCCCATTGGCAGCCGCACACGAAAAGTACTGCCTTGACCCAGCGTACTGTCAACAGCGATCGCCCCTCCCTGCAACTGCACGAGTTCCTGCACCAGCGACAACCCAATGCCTGTGCCCTCAAAGGTGCGTCCGCGTGCGCCCTCAACGCGATGAAACCGCTCAAATAGTTTGGGAAGCTCGGCAGCTGGGATGCCTGTACCCGTGTCGCGCACGCTCAGTTCCACCTGATCGCCAACCGGACGCAGAACAACCGCAATCTCTCCTGCAAACGTGAACTTAAAGGCATTCGAGAGCAGATTCAACACAATCTTCTCCCACATCTCCCGATCGACATAAATCGGTTCTGGCAAGGGAGGACAATCAACCGTGAGTTGCAGTCCCGCTTGCTCAACGGTAGAACGAAATAGACTGGCTAATTCCGCCGTATAGGTTGCTAAATCGGTTGGCTGGTAGTTTGCTTTTTGGCGTCCGGCTTCAATGCGCGAGAAATCGAGCAGCGTATTGACGAGCTTCAACAAGCGATTCCCATTGCGCTGCACCATTTCGAGTTGCGATCGCGCTTTTGCCGGAATGCTTCCCTCTAGTTCCGCTAGCGTCTGCTCTAGCGGCGACAGCATCAGCGTCAGGGGAGTGCGAAATTCGTGGCTGATGTTGCTGAAGAAGGCGGTTTTGGCGCGATCGAGTTCTGCCAGTGCTTCGACTCGCTGGCGTTCTGCTTCAAACGCGCGGGCATTGGCGATCGCATTCGTGACATTGCCTGCCACCAAATCAAAAAATCCTTGGTACTCCTTCTCAAAGGCTCGATGAGGATTGATTCCCAAGACCAAAAACCCAGCAATCTGAGATTGTCCCGATTGGGTCAGCGGCACAACCCAGGCAGCAGTAGGCGACTCGTCCCAGGCTCCCTTGGGTAACGCCCCGAATCGAGTTGCTACATCAACAACGACCGCTTGCCCAGTCTGATGAATTCGTCTCAATCCCCATCCGTCATTGTCTTGAGTCAGGTCTACGATTGCTGGCGTTGAAATTTCCGCATCGAATCGGGCCGTTTCAACCAGAGTAGCTCGCTTGCCATCTGCCGCCACTCGATAGAGCAGGGCAAACGGAATATCGTGAGCATTGGTGGCTAAAGCCTGAATTGCACTTCGACAGGCAGCTTCAACCGTCTTAGCTTGAGCCGTTTCCCTCGCCAGCAAGCTTAAGGTTTGTAAGCGGCGATCGCCCAGAACTCGCCCAGTTGTCTCGCTAACGATGCCAAAAATGCCGCCGACTTCCCCGCTCTCGTCCCGCACGGGGTCATAGGAGACATCAAAGTAAGTTTCCTCGCTGTACCCGTAGCGATTGAGAAAGAACAAATAATCTTGCGCCCAGAATGCTTCTCCCGTGGTGACAACTCCATCTAGCAAGGGTTTGATCGCGTCCCAAGTTTCGCTCCACACCTCACGGGCAGGGCGACCCAGTGCCCAAGGATGCTTCGATGCCAGGATAGGGCGAAAGGCATCGTTGTAGAGCTTGATCAATTCAGCTCCCCAGAGCAGGAAAATCTGAGCTTTTGAAGGCAGCAAAATGCTGACAGCGCTTCGCAAACTTTGGGGCCAGTGGTTCACGTCTCCTAAGGGAGTCTGCGACCAATCGAGCGATCGCATCAGGTTCCCCATTTCGCCACCTGCAACAAAAATGCTATCGGCAGCCCTTCCTTTTTCTGAAAATGTCACTGCCGCAACTCCCGCTCCTCGAAATACCTGGCTAGTAGGTCTTCGCCCTGTCCCCTTTGATGCAGCAGTGTTTCAATCTGCTTCAAGGCTAGTGGTAACGCCTGCATAAATTCCGATGCCAGCTTAGCTTATATCCTAGGGTTGAAACTTACTCTTCTTTACGCATCACGTTAGGTAAGGAGCAATGATCATGAGTCCACAAACAACTACTCAACTACCAATTCCATCCTACTTCGATGCCAGGCGGGTAGGAGAAGTTTGGCGAGTACCTTATCAAGAAAGGGCCAACCAAGCTACAGATTGGGCGTATCAGCATAGTATCTCCCCCGCTGCTGAAAGGCGCTGTTTTGCCATTGCATCACCCGCAACAGTTTGTGGCGGCGGGGATGCACCGAGTAAAGTCTACAGATGCGATCGCTAACTGGCTTTGAGGGGCTGTAAACCCTTCTGTGGAAAGCTTGTACCCTTATCAATCAACGCCGTAACTACGGTTGAACTCCCTCCGGATACCCTCTGGGGGGATTGAAATTTTTGACAAAAATCTGTCTGATTAAGTTTTGTACAGTAATTCAGGGAAAATAAGCTTAATAATAATGAGGAAACAGCTACTGATTTTCGCGAGTTTAACGTTTCTAGCTCCAGGAGTGATTCTTGGCTGTTCTCCTAGAGATACTCAAACCCAAGCTCCGGAAGGTACTCAGACTCAAACCCAGACTCAGCAAGGAACGGGGACTCTTCAAGTTCGGGCTAACGGTGAAGACTTTGCTCGCGAGGGTTTCGTCTCCAAAGATGGGTGGAATATTTCTTTTGATAATGTCTATACAAACTTAGGGGATATTACAGCTTACCAAGCCGATCCCCCCTTCAATACTGAAGCAGGCAGCGAAATCCAGGCAACCGAGAAAGTTGTCATCGATGAAACAAAAACGGTGGATTTAGCCCACAAAGGTGAGGCAGGAACTGATTCAATTCTCGTTGGCGAAGCCCCCAATGCTCCTGCGGGTCAATATAACGCCCTTTCCTGGAAAATGGTCAAGGCAAACGAAGGGCCAGCTCAGGGTCAAACCTTGGTGATGAACGGGACAGCCGAGAAGGAAGGACAAACCATCGACTTTGTCCTCAACGTTGATCAGGAATTTGAATACGTCTGCGGGGAGTTTGTGGGCGACGAGCGAAAGGGGATTCTTCAGCCAAACGGTACGGCTGATTTGGAAGCAACCTTTCACTTCGATCACCTCTTTGGTGATGCCGAAAAGAGTGCTGACGACTCCCTGAATACGGGGGCACTGGGTTTTGAGCCGCTGGCTGCCCTAGCGCAGAGTGGCAAGCTACAGGCAGATATGGCGCGGCTGCAGTCTGAACTCTCAGCACAGGACTACCAGAAAGTTCAGGAAATTCTCCCAAATATCGGTCATGTGGGCGAAGGTCACTGTCGAGAGATCACCCAGACGACTACCAACAATAACAGCGAACCGAGTTCTTAGGATTTTTTTCTGCGGGGATTAAGTCGATACCTTAGTCCCCTCAACAACCTGATTGCTTAAGCAAGCGCTGATCAAGTAAGGATTTATACAATTTAGAGAATTATGAATACTAAGTGGAAACTTTTAATCCCACTCGTTTTTGTTTCAACCTGCGGTTGGTCGGCAAGAGCGATCGCTCACGGCGCGAGGCTTAACGCCAGGGAGACGCAGGCAATTGAGCTGAGTGCGGAATACGATACAGGCGAACCGATGTCGGCAGCGCCAGTCACTGTTTACTCCCCTGAAAACCCTAGCCAACCTTGGTTGCAAGGTACCACCGATCAAAAGGGTAATTTTGTTTTCACGCCTGACTCTTCGCAGCCAGGAAACTGGACGGTTCAAGTCCGTCAGGCAGGTCACGGCGACATCATCAACATTCCTGTGGGGGGCGACACCGCCGCCGCAGGGGGGGCTGAGACAGGTGATAATGGTGCCGTTTCCCGTGTCAGGAGTACTGCAACAAGCAATCCAGCCTTCACTCCTCTTCAAATTGTGTTGATAAGTGCGGCGGTCATTTGGGGATTTATCGGAACAGCACTCTTTTTTGCACGGGGTAATAAAAGCTCTGACTTCCATAGTTCCGAGTCTTGAGGATCAAGGATAATCCCATGAGACTTCCTAAGAAGGGACAAAACAAAGAGTCTTCACATCAGCCCTCAGAACAAAAATAATGCACATTCCTGATGGTATCCTTCCCGCTCCTGTCTGTATTGCTGGTTATGCAACGGCAGGTGGCGTTATTTGGTACTCGTTACGTCAAATTAACCGCCATCCCAATCACAAAGAGAATATTCCTAAGGCATCTTTACTGACTGCCGCTTTTTTTGTGGCGTCCTGGATTCACATTCCCGTCCCCCCAACGAGTGTTCATCTCATTCTCAATGGACTTTTGGGAGCGATGTTGGGGTATTACGCTGTTCCAGCGATTCTTATTGGTTTATTTTTCCAAGCGGTAATGTTCCAGCACGGGGGATTATCGACGCTGGGAGTGAATGCCACAATGTTTGGGATTCCAGCGATTTTGGCGTATTACTTGTTTCAACTGCGTTATCGATTTGGTAAGGAAAATCGGTTGTGGACTGCTGTCTTTGGGTTCGTGGCTGGTGCTGGGGGCTTGGGATTTGCAACGCTAATCTTTTTTGCCCTAATTATTACTAGTATTCCCGCAGATATTAATGTTGAAACGGAGCGGCAAGCGATTTACGGGCTGGTTCTTGCCCATATCCCCTTGATGCTGATTGAAGGGGCATTTACGGCTGCTGTGGCGCTCTTTTTGAAGCGAGTCAAGCCAGAGTTGTTGGAGAGTTGATGAAACACGCGTTGGATACCTATGCTCATCTAGATTCCCCGATTCATCGCTGGGAACCTCGATGCAAGCTGGTGGCACTGTTTGCTCTAATTTTTGCCTTTTCCTTTGTGCAGCAGTTGAGTTTGCTTCCGGTAATGATTGCGGTGACGATCGCGTATTTCATTGCCTCGAAGTTACCTGTGTCGTTTTTGCTGACGCGGTTGCGCTATCCGGGCTTTTTCTTAGCGGCGATCGCCATTCTCTTGCCCTTCACTGTTGGCGATACTATCCTGTTCCAGCTTGGGTTTCTGGCACTGCGCGTAGAAGGGCTAATCGCTTTATACCTGATTGCTACTCGCTTTATCTGTATTCTGACGATTAGCTTGATTCTCTTTGGTACAGCACCATTTTTAACCCACATTAAAGCGATGCGATCGCTGGGACTTCCTAGTCTGTTGGCAGATATGGCGCTGTTGAGCTATCGCTATATCGAGCAGTTTGGCAACGACCTCAAAACGATGCAACGGGCAATGCGTTTGCGGGGCTTTCGGGCGAGTAAGTTGAGCTTTCGGAATTTGAGCGTTTTGGCATCCCTAGCAGGTAGCCTTTTGGTGCGAAGTTACGAACAATCGGAGCAAGTGTATAAGGCGATGTGTTTGCGGGGATATGGACAAGCGCCTCCCCGTCGCCGCCGTCAGGAATTTAAGATGCGCCGCCGCGATGCGATCGCGTTAATTCTTACCTTCGCGATTGCGGCTGGCTTTGTAGTGGCAGAATTTTGGGTGGGAGGATCATAAGTCAAGTTTGCGAACCGCTTCTTGGTAGAGGGTGGTGGCGAAATCCCGAATAACTGCCTGATCGCCAATGCGATCGCCAAACTTCTCCTGGGCAATTTCTAGGCAAAGTTTCATCAATTCTGCCGATTGTTCTACCTGATGACTAACAACTTGCTGCTGTTTTGGCGTCCAGATTGCCGCCGTACTTTCTGATAACGCTTTACGTTCAGGATCTTTGCGTTTTTGAATTTCTGCTGAGAAACCAGAGGCAATAATCCCTGCGGGTAAAGCAAATAAACCAATACCAATAAATGCCAATACCGCACCAAATAATTTACCAATCGGCGTCGTCGGATAGACATCTCCATACCCCACCGTCGTTAACGTTACTACTCCCCACCACATCGCGGCGGGAATACTAGGAAATGCCTCCGGTTGCGCTTCCCCTTCGGCAAAAAACATCACACTAGAGGCAAAGATTAAAAGAATAAATACAGAAAATAAAGTCATGATTAGCTCATCTTTTTTTGAGCCAATCACTCGTAAAATAGTTTGTAGCGAATTAGAATAACGAATTAGCTTTAATAAGCGCAGTAAACGAAATAGTCCTGTCGATTGAATTAACTGCACATGAGGAAATAACAGTAATAGGTAAAATGGCAAAATAGCGAGTAAGTCAATGATGGCTAAGGGAGTCGCCGCATAACGCAATCTTCCCCAAAGCGGATGCGGATAGTGCGGATCGGCAGTACAAGACCAAAGTTGCAAAAAATAGAGGGCAGTAAAAAAGAATACAGAAACAATTTCAATATCAAAGATAAAAATATTGAATTTAAATGATATATCTTTTGAAGTTTCAAAAATAAAGGCACTAACATCTAAAATTACTAATAAACTTACTCCCCAGTCATCAATTCTGCTCCAGGGATCGTTGGGATCAGATGATTCTAAAATTTCATAGATTCGGGGCTTAATAGGTTGAGTCATAGAACATTTCTTTAAAACTAGAAACAACGTAGCAAAAATCCGAACCAGCAGTCTTATCCAATGAAACAGCAGACGCAACTCTCACCTCAGCACAAGTCCCTATCATGCGCGATCGCTATTAAGGATCTGAGTTTTTCCTACCCAGCCCGACCAGACGTATTGAAAAGCATCAACTTCACCATCCAGCCCGGAGAACGGGTAGGGTTGATCGGGCCAAATGGTGCGGGGAAAACGACCCTATTTCTTTCTATCTGTGGCATCTTGCAACCGACAACGGGAGAAATTTTGCTTTTTGACAAACCTGTGGCGGTGGGGGAATTTCGCCCGGAGATTGGTCTGGTATTTCAAAACCCCGACGACCAGTTATTTTCGCCTTCTGTGCGGGATGATGTGGCGTTTGGGCCAGAGAACATGGGACTATCAGAAGCAGAAATTGCCGCTCGCGTGCAGGAGGCGTTGTCCATTACAGGCGTCCAGAAACTGATTGACCGCGTGCCGCACAACCTTTCTGGTGGGGAAAAGAGTATGGTGGCGATCGCGGGAGTTTTGGCAATGCGTCCGCAACTGGTGCTGTACGATGAGCCGAGCGCTAATTTAGATTTGCGATCGCGGCGTCGCGTAATCAACGTTTTGCAAGCGTCCAAGGAAACGGTGCTGATTTCTTCCCACGACTTAGAACTGATTGTGGAAGTATGCGATCGCGTTTTACTCCTAGATGAAGGACACATCATCGCTGATGGTACTCCCCGCGAGGTAATGAGCGATCGTCAGCTCATGGAAGCCCACGGCTTAGAAAAGCCCCACTCCCTCTCCCACTGATGAGGAGCAGGGGTGCAGGGGTGCAGGGGAGAGAAAAATTGACAACGATTAGCCATTACTCCAATCGCCTATTTCATACTTCATACTTCACCCGTTCGGCTGAGCTCACGGCCGAAGCCTTCATACTTCATACTTTATCCTTCACCCTTCATACAAAATTTCTCAATACTCATGGCACTTAGTCCTGCAAAGACTGACAATGGAGGGGCGTGCTGTGGTGTGAGAAATCAACGTGAAAATAGGTCAAATCTGGAGAAATACTCCGCCAATTAGTTCCGCCATTGTCGGGGCGCTTCTGGCGCTGTGTTGTGGCGCAGTGGCATCAGAGGAGTCAGTCGCTGAGGTCGTGCAAAACTCGGCTGATACTATCTCCTCGACTAACTTGAGCGGTCTTACAGTCCGATCAAATCCGGTTGATTCCCCTCAGTACGTGCAGAACCCCGCCCCACCTACAACACCCCTCTCTGTAAAGGGGGAGAGGTTTTTTAATGATCGGCAATTAATCGAACTTGATATCACGGAAGATATCCCAGTCGAGGTAGCAACTGACCCGACAGGAGTTTTAGAGCAAGTCGAACAATACAGCGATGACGCGATGGGGCAAGTTACCAACGTTTCCCAACTGCGGGACGTGCAGCCGGATGACTGGGCTTATGAGGCGTTGCGATCGCTGGTTGAACGATACGGGGTAGTCGAGGGTTATCCTGATGGTACATTTCGAGGCAACCGCGCTATTACTCGCTATGAGTTTGCCGCTGGTTTAGCCCGCGCCCTCAATCAGATTCAGTCTTTGATTCAAACAAGCGATGCCGTCACTCTAGAAGATGTCGCTCTCCTAGAGAAGTTAAGACAGGAGTTTATTCTAGAACTATCCTTACGGCGGGCTGATGTTGATGCCCTCACCGCCCGGACGGGAGAACTGGAACTGACTCAGTTTTCCTCGACAACAAAACTTCAGGGAGAAGCCGTCTTAGGATTGGCTGGGATTGTCGCCGGGGAAGATGCCAACGGGAACGACCTGGACGATGTGGCGGTATTTGGTCATCGCACTCGCTTAAACTTAAACACCAGCTTTACAGGTCGGGATTTGCTCCTGACGCGGTTACAAGCAGAGGGGTTAAATAATCTATCGAACCGCACCCAAACCCGTGAAGGGGAATTGGCGTTTACAGGGGAAGGCGAGAGCGATCTTGAACTAGATGCTCTGGTGTATAGCTTGCCCGTCAGTGACAATACTACTGTTGTCTTCGCCGCTCAAGCGGACGCCCCTTACTACTTTGCCAGTACTGTCAATCCCTACCTAGATGGCGATGGAGCAAAGGGTGCCCTTTCTCGCTTTGGTACTCGTCCGCCGATTTATTACCTGCTTGAGGGGACAGGTGCAGGTATCAGACATGCGTTCAGCGAGCGGCTAGAACTAAGTTTGGGTTATTTAGCGGGGAATGGGAGTAATCCTCAAGCCGGGTTGTTTGGCGGCGACTATGGAGCATTAGCACAGGTTGTTTTTCAGCCCAGTGAGCGATCGCTAATTGGCTTAACCTACGTTCATGCTTACAACAAAGATTTACAAACAGGCAGTAACAACGCTAACCTCTTCACTCAGCTAGGACTACCCACTAGTAGCAATTCCTACGGTATCGAAGCTTCCTACCAAATCAGTCCTCGCTTCGTCTTGGGGGGTTGGGCTGGCTATACCGCAGCCCGTGTCATCGACCAAGGTGATGCCAATATTTGGAATTGGGCGGTGACGTTGGCGTTTCCTGACTTGGGCAAACCTGGCAATCTGGCAGGTATTGTTGTGGGGATGGAACCCAAGGTAACGAATAGTGGCGATCGCTTAGTCAATCTAGGCATCAGCGATCCTAGTACCTCTTTGCACCTAGAAGCGTTCTATCAGTACCAGTTAGCAGATAATTTGACGCTTACGCCAGGGGTAATCTGGCTGACGGCACCGAACCACAACAGTGATAACGCGGACATTGTCATTGGCACTTTGCGAACAACCTTGAGTTTTTAGTGCTTTGAATTTTGACAAGTTGGTTTCAGGCGACGCTTATTTAGGTTACTCTCAGTAATTTTGCTGAGAAACCTGTTAGATTTACTTAGATTGATCTTTACCCTACATGGCTGTTGTCATTAAACCCGGACAAATCTGGACTAACTGATCACAAATTTTCGCTGACCTAAAAAAGGCAAAAGTTCTGATTATTCGGTTTTTTGAAGCAAAACCACTGTTTTTTATGCAAATTATCAACACAGTCTACCCCTAGCTTCTCGAAAATCTGTCTTTTGGCGTATTTCTTTTGGAGTGTTTCGGATTAAAACTCAAGACGAAGTAGCCGTTTACGAATCTTCTCATTTGAACAAGCAATAACGGTTGATTAGTCTTCCTAGCTGGACTGGACAAACCCCTCGAGAAAACACGGACTAAATCCATCCCCACTCCTAATACGAGGCGACATGAGCAACGGAAAGACACAGGTACAAGACAACAAACTACTCGCACTGTCGATAGTGACCCAGTTTTATCCGCCTGACTATGCGGCAACAGGGCAATTGATTGAAGAGTTAGCTTTGCAGCTAGGCGAGCAGGGGTTGTCTGTGCAGGTGTTTACTGGGCAACCCGCCTATGCGTTTCAAAAGCAGACGGCTCCAGCCATTGAGCAATTAGCGACAGTTTCCGTGAGGCGATCGCGTACTACTTCGATTTGGCCGCAACGCATTCGGGGGAAAGCGATTAGCGGCTTGCTATTTTGTATCCGCTCTGCCTTGCATTTGCTCAAACGTGCTAGCCGATGCGACGTTTTGCTCGTTACCACCGCGCCTCCCTTCTTACCGATTCTGGCCTACCTGATCTACAAACTCTTCCGCTCGCCCTATATTTGTTTGATTTATGACTTATATCCCGACGTTGCTGTCGAGCTAAAGGTCGTGTCAGAAAATCACTGGCTGGTGCGCCTGTGGAGTTACCTCAATCTTTGTGCGTGGAAAAATGCTCAGAAAGTGATCGTTCTCAGCCCCTCAATGCGAGAGCGACTGATCGCAAAATGCCCAGATATTGTCGATAAAGTAGTCGTTATTCACAATTGGGCTGACCCGCAGCGCATCGTACCCATTGCTAAACAACAAAACTGGTTTGCTCAGTCTTTGAAGTTGGTAGACACCTTCACTATTCTTTATTCTGGCAATATGGGTCGCTGTCATGACATGGACACGATTCTGGAAGCGGCTCGCCTCTTAGCCGAAGAACCGATGCAGTTTATCTTTATTGGTAGCGGTGCCAAACGGCAAGCTTGTCAGTTGTACGTGACGCAATTGGGCTTACGAAATTGTCGCTTTTTGCCCTACCAGAACCGACAGGACTTGCCTTACTCCCTCACTGCCTGCGATTTATCCTTAGTGAGTGTCAGTCCGGGGATGGCAGAATTAGTCGCCCCTAGCAAGCTTTATGGTGCCCTAGCAGCCGGACGCCCCATCGCCGCGATTTGCGAATCCCACTCCTACCTGCAAACCCTAGTCAAGGAAGCTCGCTGCGGGGCTACCTTCAATAACGGTGATGGGGCAGGACTAGCAGCCTTTATTCGCACCTTAGCAGCAAATCCCCAGTTAGTTAAGCAAATGGGGCGGGCTGGGCGGCGCTACTTGCGATCGCACTTTACCCCTGACTTAATCGCCAAGCAATACTCTGTCGTATTGCAGCAAGTCGTGCAGGAGCAGTTAAATTCTGCTTATCCGCTCCGAGTTGGGCAGATGGCTGGAAATAAACGTTAAATCGAGGGGTAGCTTGGTCGGCTATTTTGTCTGAGAATTCTCAAGACGTTGTTTTTCTAAACTCTGTGATTTGTTCGTCTGAGCAATCGCCCGTTCGAGTAGGTAATTGAGGAGAGTTCGTACGGCAATGATGGCGGCAAGGCGAGCAATGTCATCCCATCGGCTGGAAATCATCGTTTTTAGAATACTGGCACCGACGAGAAAGCTCAAACCCAATGAAAAAGAATATCCCATCGCCACACGGCTACTTTGAAAGACTTCTGCTGTTTGGGGTTGCAGCAAAGAGCTTCTAAGAAAGATAATCAGCGCTCGCATCACCCCTAGGAAAATCACAAACAGGGCGAGCAGTTGACAAGTGCTAGTCAGAATACCGTTAACTATGATTACGAGACCAGCAATGCTGGTGTTAATAGACTCCAAATTCATTGATTTTTGCAGAATTGACAGTTGAGGGGCGATCGCTTCGATGCTCCCACCCATCGTATTGAATCACATCACGTCCACCACCCTCTGAAGGAGGCGATCGCGCTTAATTCAAGATTTGGTAAAAGTCGGCGATAAGTACAAGGGTTGCTCGTCTAAGCAAAGAAAGGTTCCTACTTCCACCATCAGCAGCGAACCTTTCCAGGGTTGTTGTCCCGACTTAGTTAGTAACTCGCCTTCAACAAACGGCTAAAGATGTTAAAGTTTTTGTCAATCCAACCAATCAAGTCTTCAACATTGGAGAGGACTGGCGGCGGGTTAGAAATTAGCGTATCTAACTCAATCAATCGCTCAAAATCAACCTTCACCTCACCTTGACGCTCGGTGCCATCCGCCTGAGAAAACTTCACCCCCGCTAGCTGCATGATCTTAATTAACTCTTGAGCCATAATGCCGTAGCCAATGGTTGTCGGATGAATGCCATCTAAGGAGAATAGACCGCCTTGGGTGCGACCTTGAGAGTTAGAGACAAAGAAGCGAGAATCCGGTATGGGGTCAAGTGCTTGCAGTGCTGGCGGCAGTTCATATTTACCCCCGACTTTATCCCACCAACTGGGTCTAGCGTTGATGTCATGGATATAGCGGCGCGATGCTAAGCGATCCAGTAACCCCGCCGCTTCAAAAACATACCAGTCTCTGCCTTCTAGTCGCGCCTCTTTCACGGCATTAGTAATAGACTCGTTGTACTGGTCAATGGCACTATCAATTGCCCTTACCTCAGGCCCAGTCAGGTGGGGATGCTTATCGGGATTGAAATCTTTGTCTTTAATCCAGGGCAAGGTGTAGTAAGGGAAGTATCGAGAACCTGGCTCTGCTTTAGACTCAATACCACGAGCAAACGGTGCAATGGTGACGTGAGGAACCGTTCCCAAAATCACATGACGAGCGCGGATTTTCTTGATTTCCTTCACCAGCTCGTCTAGTTCGGCTTGAAAGTGAATGGGACGCCAGACAGTGTAGCGGTCGTTGACGGATATGTCGTCGTAGCCTGGGCCGCTCCACTGCACATTAAAGGTGAGAATACTACCCAGAGCATTGTTAGAACCGATCAGGACAATCAGCGTTTCAATGCCATCCCCTTCGCCTGCTTCTGCACCTAATGCAGCGGCGGCTTGCACGGGGGAGAGGGCTTTACCTTGTGCATCCCGTGCGGTATTTAAAACCCGCACTGCCGAACGTTCGTTGTGGTACTCAACAACTTGTCCGGCAACATTATCCTTCGGCGGGTTCTGATGCAGTATCTCCTTGCACATATCTGCGTTGCGCGAGATTGTGTTCCGCAAATCCCAGCCGTAGACGGCAAGATTGTGATTAATTTTTCCTCTAGGATCGGGGGGAATTGCACCAGAACCGCGTTCCCAGTAATCCTCCACCTCATCCATCACTTGACGGATCAACGCCAAACCGGGCGGAAATTCCCACCAATCGATTTTTTCACCGTATCGCTTCTCTAACTGACGCGCCAGCCATTCTAAGTTGAGAGGCAATCCACCTCCTGGCCCGTTGTAGGTGGGATAACGCAGCCCATCCCAGCCCAGTTCTTTAGCAATAATTCTCGGATAGGAAAAGCTGGTATCTGCGATCGCACCACTCTTAAATCCATGGGTTAACGAATCACCGATAGTAACAAGTCGATGGCGGGGAGTACCTTGGAGGTTAACGTTAACCGCGATACCAAGAGTCGGGTCTGTGATCGGTTCTCTTGCTTCGGCGCGGATTTCAACGTCCTCTGGCGTTTTCGGATCGAGCATGTCCGGCGTAATCGGTCTTACCATGTTATTTCCTTGACTGAGGGTGAGCAATTTCAATAATGAACGATCCAAAGGCGTTTCCCTCGACTCCGGAACTAAGTTGTAAAATCAAAACTTTCGCAACAACGATGAATACCCCTTCGCACTTTTTAATGACTGCGGCTCTAGATAAAGCCTTCCCACGCATTCCCATCGTAAAAAGTGCGTTTCTCTTCGGCTCTGTTGCTCCAGATTTGCCGCTATGGTTGTTGTCTATTGGTAGCTTGATTTACTACCACTACATTTTGGGCTGGAGTGTTGCTGATACAACTGATTTAATGTTTACTCAGTTGTATTTCCACAATCCCTTTTGGATTGCGGCACACAATTTTCTGCACTCGCCAGTTTTGTTGCTGTTGGCGATAGGATTTTTGTGGCGATCGCGTTGTAATATCAATTCCCCAGAGCGTTGGTTATTCTGGTTCTGCGTGGCTTGCCTGCTACACACCAGCGTCGATATCCTCACCCATGTAGATGATGGCCCGTTGTTGTTTTTCCCCTTCGAGTGGACAATCCGGTTTCGCAGTTGGTTCAGCTATTGGGATGAGCAATACTACGGTCGAGAGGTGGGATTGTTTGAACTCGTGATGGATGGCGTGCTATTGATTTATCTCTCCCATCCCCTGCGGCGTCGGATCAGACGTTGGTGATTTAGGTTGTACAGCTATAGATAGCGATCGCTAATCCTTTTAGTGAGTTCACCAGCAAAGGCGTTGACGCCCTATCATGAACCAGTGACAAATCATTTCTGCAACGAAAAATGTTTAAATTTTCCGGAAAAAAACCTGATAACCTGGGCGTTCGCGATCGCCAACTCGCCCCTTGTCCAAATACCCCCAACTGCGTCTCTAGCCAAAGCCCGATCACTGACAAAGAGCACAGCATTGAGGCTTTGTCCTACAATTCCACTCCGGCTGAGGCAATGAGTCAGCTCAAGACAACCCTACAGTCGATGGAACGGGTAAACATCATCTCAGAAACTGAGGACTATCTCTATACAGAGTTCACCACTGCGTTGATGGGGTTTGTAGATGACGTGGAATTTTTAATCGATGACAGCGCTAAAGTTATTCATGTGCGATCGGCATCGCGTCTAGGAAAGTCAGATTTAGGCGTCAATCGCCAGCGAGTTGAATCAATCCGCGCTAAATTTAACTCGCTTTAGTCGGTTTGGACGGATATCAGCAAAGATTCTCCGTTCCAACAATTGATAAAACAAGCCCCATTACAGCTATTTTCCAGTAAATAGACCTGCTAATTGGGTAAGGGCAAGGCACAGTGCCAAGCCCTGACGATTTTGTAGTCCAAAGAAATAAAAACGGCTGTAATTCTAAATTCCTGGAGTTAGCAGACTTGCTCAATTTTTGTCATGGAGAAGTTGATTAATTTGACTTTGCAGTTTTTCCCGTAAGCCTTGAGCATTGCGGTAAGTTGAGACGGCTTTTGAGCTAGCTTGTGATGTTTCTAAAGACGGTTGATCAAGCGGTTGGATATAGTAGCGCAGGCGAGTTCTCATTGCCCAAACGCCCATCGAGGGGAAGAGAGCAAAGATCAGCATCAACGGGGAAAGGGGTAGAAAGGGAAGGGAGAGTAACTTGGCGATGCGTTTGAGATGATACCCCCAAGGATGCAAAAACTCACTACCAATGCAGACTACGGGGAGAATCGGAATTTGATAGCGATCGCTCAATCGAATAAAGCTAGGATGAAAGGTTTCCAGCTGGTAGCGCTTTGCCCAACCCTTGCGAGGGCCGTGTAAACCTTCTGGGGTATAAAGCAGAGTGGTTTTATCGGCAACGGCAGCTTCAAAAGCATCCGCTTCTGCCCTAACCCCCCCCAAAGCATTTGCCCATCCCGGCGGTAGCCACCAGATCATCCAAGCATGGTCAAATAAAGACACACCTGCAATCGGTTGGACTGTCCATCCCTTCGTCTGGCTAAGGAGAGTCCCCAAGCCCAATACATCCCAAGGGAAGGACATCCCTGCATGGTTCATCGCCACAATCAAAGGCCCAGTTTCGGGCAAATTCTCCGCCTGATGCAACTCCCCGCGAAAGTAGTATTTTACGATCGGGGTAAGGATTTCCTGGCTGAAGGCTTGCTGGTAGTTGGGGTCAAACTTACTCACTTCCGGGCGAGGTAAACGACAACCTAGACGCAACCAGCGAATCAGTAAGGCAAGATAAAAGCCACCGGGAATCAAAAATAAGCCATATTCCAGCCAGTTCCAGCCATCAGGATCGGCATGGTAGTGCTGCCAATGACGGTTAAATAAAATTAGCCAGCCTGGGGGATACCACAGGCAAAACCAATCGAACCAGGTGAATCGGTAGGGAGAGTTTGAGGATTGCGGCATTCGGTAGCACTAGGTTTGAGCGCATCCTATTTAATAATCTGAATTAGCTAAGAATGCCCTCTGTCAGATAGCAGATTTTTGCTTCTATCGATTGGGAATTTGATACTCAAGCAGATGTAATGTATTGCCCGCTAAATTTTGCTTGTCATTTACTCTAACGATTGTTCCACCAAGGGATTCGGGAATTTTTCGACTGGCAATATTTTGCTTGTCAACGGGATAAGTTAGGTAGTCGCAATTTATATTTTTAACTGCCCACTGTTTAATTCCCGCGATCGCCTCTCGTCCATATCGATTGCCATGTGCCAACTTCTTCAGCCAAATTCCTAACTCTGGCTGCTTATCTAGGTTGTGAAGTCCAGCACAACCCAAGAATTCTTGAGTTTGTTTTAACAAGATAACCAGTTGTAAGTTTGTCCCTGCTTGCAGTCCTTGTAATGATTCCTGAATAAAGGTTTCTGTCTCGGCGATTGTTTTGGCTGGCTGGGGATAGGTATAGGAGGTAATTTCTTCAGTAAATTCTGAAAAAATCGCTTCCTTATACTCCATCGAAATTGGTTTTAGTAAAAGGCGAGAGGTTGAAATTTCTACATCCAGGAGATTCATAAACGGCTTGGGCAAATTAGCGATCGCCCTTTATAAATAGGGGACAGGTAGAGGAATTCAATCCACAATCGTCAAGATTATTCCTACTAGCGAACCTAAAAGCAACGAGACAATCGCCAAGGCATTAATCCCAAAACCAGGCAATCGTTTTTCAGTAGCTTGATAGTAGCCCCAAGCGTATACTAGGCGTCCAACTATCCAGATGGCTCCAATTACAGCTCCCCAAATTGGGCTGACAAACAAGGAAAATAGCCACAAGCTTGGTATAAACAGTACGAGCTGTTCTAATGTATTTTGTTGGACTCGAAATACTCTGTCAAAATCTGGATCTCCTGAAGTTTGAGGAGGAAGCACTTTGTATTTCATCCTCGCTCTACCCACATTAGCGGTGAAGGCAAAGTAGAGCATTAACGCCAGAACAGTTACTAAGCTTGTCCAGGAAAACTCTTGAAGAGCGATCGCCATAAAAAATTCCTCAGATTGTTAATATGCCAACCCTTTGAGGTTCGCCCTCACTCTTTCCCTGAAACAACGGCTTCAGCAGAGTAGCGGATACCTGCTTCTTTGAAGCGTCTCAAGGCTTCACCTAGGCGATCGCATTCCGCAATCAAACTCACCCGCACGTAGCCCTCACCCGCCTCACCAAAAGCATTCCCCGGCGTCACAACCACCCCGGTTTTTTGTAAAACATCCAGAGCAAAGTCCGTCGAACCCTCACCGGGAGGGCAAGGTACCCACAAGTACATCGTCGCTTTTGTTTTAGGCACAGTCCAGCCGAGTTGCCCCAAGCCTTCTATGAGAAAATCACGACGGCGACGGTAGCGGGCTTGCACTTCGCTGACATAAAGATCCGGTAGCTGTAAGGCAGTTTCAGCGGCAGTTTGCAAGACAGCGAAAATGCCGTAGTCCAGATTCGTTTTCAGAGTCCGCAATCCCTGAATTACCTGGCTATTCCCGACAACGAAGCCCACACGCCAGCCTGCCATGTTATAGGTTTTTGACAGGGTATGGAACTCAACGCTGATTTCCTTAGCACCGGGAATTTCTAACAAGCTGGTGGGCTGGTAGCCATCAAAGGCGAGTTCGGCATAACACAAGTCATGCACTAAAAGGATTTCGTGCTTGCGGGCAAAGGCGACAATGTCCTCAAAAAATTCACGCGGCGCAGTCGCAGCCGTGGGGTTGTTGGGATAGTTGAAATAGAGAATTTTGGCTTTCTGGGCAACGTCATCAGGAATTGCGCCTAGATCGATCAGCCAGTCGTTTTCCGGTTTGAGAATGAGGTTGTGAATCTTCCCCCCCGCAATCACCGGGCCCCGGAAGTGAGCCGGATAGGCAGGGCTGGGGACTAATACCAAATCGCCGGGATTGATATAGGCTAGGGCGAGATGTCCCAGTCCTTCCTTGGAACCCAATAGGGGTAAGGCTTCGCTATCGGGGTTGAGGTCAACATCGTAGCGGCGACGGTACCAAGAGGTAATGGCGCGGCGGAAATTCGCAGTGCCTTCAAAGGGCGGGTAGCCATGATTAGCCGGATTTTGCAATGCCGCTATTGCTGCTTCGATGACGGGTTGTGGTGCTGGGCCATCGGGATTTCCCATGCCCAAGTCAATCAAATCCAGCCCTTGTTCTCTTGCACGAGCTTTCAGTTCATCAAGACGGGCAAAAACATAGGGCGGCAACGCACTCACACGCCCTGCTGGAGTTAGCCAATTTAAAGACATCGCTTTTACCGCATTCTCCATAACTAAATGAACCACACCAGCCATCTAGAACAAGCGCAACGTCACGAGCGAACTCCTGCTGCTGCTTTGCCATTGTCCTTTCTGCTGCGATGCACAAATCTATCAACTCTGCCCCTAGATCGTCAATTCTCTGACGCGAGATTAATAGGGCTGCGATTTCCATCAACTAAGCTTGTTGTTGAAACCATCGCCGCCATCAGTTGTTCAGGCACCACTGTAAAGGGGAGACGATGAATATCCGAGGCTTTACCGCAAGCGATTTCTGCCGCCTGTCGCAACTCTGCTAAAGTGATGTGACCCAACCCCAAATCGTCGAGGGTTTGGGGCAATCCAATCTCGCTATAAAACTTCAGCAACTGTTGTCGTGCGGAAGCGGCAAGCTGATTACCCTGAATCATTTCTTCTAAGCGCAACTGCACAAGAATGCCGTAGGCAACCTTTTCACCATGCAGGGCATTATGGGCAGCAGGGATATGAGTCAAGCCGTTGTGGACAGCGTGGGCAGCAACTGTGCGACATTGGGCACCCCCCAAGCCACCGATAACACCTGCTAATAAGACCGTGGCATCTACGACTTCTCGCCACTCCTCTCCACCGGGTTCTTGCAGGGCAGCCGCAGACTTTTGGAAGAGGATATCTCGCAGGACTCTGGCTTGTTGAACTGCCGCGATAATCAGCGTCGCCGGAGAGCTGCCGCTACTGACTGACGCTTCGTACCACTTGGCTAACGCATCGCCAATTCCCGCCACTAAGGTACGTTGTGGTGCCGTTTGAATCAGGCTGTAGTCGAGTAACAATAAGTCAGGACATTTGTCAAGGGCGACATCGTACTCAAAGGCACCCTGCTCAGAGTAGATATTCGACAAAGCTGTCCAAGCCGCACAGGTAGCAGCGGAAGTCGGGATGGTGACAATCGGTAACTGGCACTGATGAGCCAACAGTTTTGCTGTATCTAATGCCTTACCGCCACCGATACCGATAATCACATCGGCTTGATGTTTGTTCGCTGCGGCTCGCAGAGATGCCAAAGATACTTCGCTGCAATCGGGACTGTAGGAGGCGGGGGCAGATTTAAGTTGCTGAGGCAGTAAAATTGCTTGCAACTGAGGAGTAAAGCTAGCTAGGGTGCGATCGCCTCCGACAATTAAGGGACGTTTTCCCAAGCGAGCGATCGCTTCTCCTGACTCAGCTAATGCCTGTTCGCCCCGCAGTATTTGCCTTGGGGCAACGAAAAGCGATAACAAAGAAGAACGAAAGGTTTGAGTTGACAACTTCTTCGCGGCAGATTGATTGCTCATATTTTGTGTATTTAACACTACCATCTCTTGAGGGAGGGTGAGAGTCCTGAGTCGGTGAGTCCTGAGTCCTGAGTTGGGGAGAAAGTATGAAGGGTGAAGTATGAAGTATGAAGGGTGAAGTATGAAGGGTGAAGTATGAAGGGTGAAGTATGAAAGGTAAGAGGTAAGAGGTTCTCCCCCGCTCCCCTGCTCCCCTGCACCCCTGCACCCCTGCACCCCTGCACCCCTGCACCCCTGCACCCCTGCACCCCTGCACCCCTGCACCCCTGCACCCCCGCTCCCCTGCTCTTAACTGGGTAACTGAGCGAAGCTTTCGGGAAAGACTTCGACTTGCATCTGCTCATCTTCGCGAATGGCAAGCGATCGCTTTGCTTGTCCTAGGAAAAGGGGTTGGGAAATTCCGGGTTCTGGATGAGTGACAGTGCGGGCGCGGATGATTAGCAAATTGTCTACCCCACCCCGGCGTCCCAGAGAATACAAGTCAGCGGCGGCTTGCTGAAGTGTTGCCTCCAACTGAGTAGTCGTGATTTCTGGTTGCACTTTAATCACTACTTCTGGGCCACCGTTGTCGTAGACTACCGCATAGCGAAGGGCACCAGGAATTGTGGTGCGGCTAAAGAGTCCCAGACTCAGTCCAAACAGACCTACCGTTAGCACGCCTAAAAAGCCTGTAACTCCTACTAAGCGAAAGCGGATACCCCATTTGAAGAGAAAGGCGATCACGACAAGAACAGCAGAAATAATGGTGACGATGCCTAACCACTTTCCGGCAGTAATAAAATCAATAGGTAATTGCAAATCCATAGGTTAAATAATCAGGACGGGGTTAAGTGGTAACAGTAGGGTTTTTCGCCCTCAATTTGACCAGCTTTCATCTTCATCCTATCAGCGTCACCAACAGAGTAAGGCAGCTTAGGAGTGATTCGCCATTCCCCATCACTTTATTTGCCTCCAATCGCGTCTTGGTGCTACTGAGTCGCCGCATCGCTCGCTTGGCGTAGGGTGAACAAAGTCAGCTCTGGTGGCGCGTTAATTCGCACTGGCACACGGCTAAAACCAATCCCCCGGTTAATGTAAAGACGATTTCCTGGCTGCCCGTAGTCTTCAACCCAGCCAGCAGCAGGCACCAAATCCTCTTCGTCACTCACCAAGAACCACATAGGCGTCAAGCCAAATGGCAACAGGCGAATCTGCCCTCCGTGGGTGTGTCCCGCAACAGCAAGTGGGGCAGTATTGGCAGGCAAAGCTTCAAAAGTCTTAGGATTGTGCATCATCACCAGCCTAGGGGCATTGTCTGGTACCTGGGCTAAGGCAACTTTTGGCTTGTCCTCTTTGGGTAGGTGCGGCCCTATCCCCACTAAGTACAAAGCTGCCTCATCTGTCTGGCTTTGTGTCTGAGTAAGGTTTAGCGGCACCGCCTCATTCTTTAATACCCTCACCCCTGCTGCTTTTAACGCTTCCTGCACTTGCACAGATAAACGCTCATCCCTGGGTGCTTGCTGCTTGTTTATCCCATAGTCATGATTGCCCAACACAGCATAGGTAGGGATGCCAGCTTCTACCAGTGGGCGAATCAGTGCAGTGACTTTCTTTAGCTCTGTCGTTGGATCTTTGCCGGGATGGTAGATAAAGTCGCCAGCGATCAGCACGATTGCTGGACGTTCTGCAACTAATTGCTCAACAATGCGGCGGATGGTGGAGGTATTATCCCACCACATCCCCACCTGCATATCGGCAATAACGCCAACCTTTTTCCCCTGCCAAGGAGGGGGAAGACTGGGAATTTCTGCAATTTCCTCTTCTCGGTCAATCCAGTAAGGTTCGATTGCCACACCCCAAATTAGATAGGTGCTGACTACTCCCAACAAACCGAGTAAGAGGTATTTAATAAACTTGTACTTCATTATGGGCTTAGGTCGCGCCTATTTTTAGATGAGTTCCGGTCAGACCAAATTGGCAACTGATTAACTTTTTGTAACGTTAGCTCTACATAAGTGGTGCCGTTCTCGTTAACTGGTTTGACACCAAAGTAGCCTTCCGAACCATCATGAGCATGGGGGCCACTGAAGCCTGCGCTGTAACGTCCCTGCCAACGCGCTCGATTAAACGGGGAGGTAACAGTCCAAGGCCAGCGAGAGGGGAAGAGAATGCTACCAAGGTCTTCTATCCAGTCTCGACGCCCTTGGAGGTGGTAGACGTCATCAGCTGCGTCAAACCCATGATTTCCCGCAAAAACACCACCAATGGATAAGACAACGATCTGAGCATCTAGCCACTGATCTAGATAAGTGGCGGCACCGAGGGCGACCTGTGCGCCGCCACTGGTGCCAACGAGGACAATTTTCAGCGGTGATGATGAGGAAGTAGAGATAGATTGGGCGGCATTCATCTGGTCAATGATGGCACTGGCAACTCCCTGGTTGTAGATGGGGCTGTAGCGGTCATCAATGGAAATCGCAAATCGCCAGAGATTGCGGATTTTGATCAGGATGTCTGCCATTCCTAATGGGCCATCTGCCTGTTCGGCAAAGCGCCAGAGAGGAGCGAGAAAGCGCTCTCCCCCTAAACTTTCGTTGGCGACGGAGTACGCAAAGACGCCTTCAACAGCAACGCAGTCGGGATGATTTTTCTCTAAGCCCTTGAGAAAGATTTTTTCTCCTGGAACCAACCGAGTGGCTGAAAAATTTCCCACTCCCGCCAAAAAGATGATGTAGCAATTAGTCGTTGAAGATTGGGCAACAGCAGGGGAGCGATCGCCAGAAGGTAAGCCTTTAAACGTCTTGTTTTTCAAACCTAAAGTGTTTGCCCCTTCGTTCAACCACCACATCAGCGTTCCCACAGGAGAGAGTGTTCCCCAAACCAAAAGGATGATTCCCGCTAAAATTAGTAGCTTTAAAGCTCCCCCCCGCAGCCACAGCAGTATCCGCTCGATTAAGTGCAGCATTTAAGTTTTGTCTTATTCAGTGGTGTTAGTCATGACAACTGATGATTAACAGATATTGTAGATATTTGAGCGAATTTGGTAAGAATCTGAATCACTGTGAGCAACCAGGAAATCAGACGGAGTTTAGGTAGAACCATCTGGAAGGCACTCTCTTTAGATGGTGATTTTTATGAAAATGCTCGTAATACGCCCCTAAACCGAGCTACAGCCCGATCAATCGTGATTTTAGCCGCTCTGTCTTATATGTTAGGAAGTGCGTTGATTTTGTTGGTTAATCGAGCCAGTTTGCCGCTGTTTCTATTGGCGTTACTTCTGAGTGGGCTAAGTGTGACTGCGGGTTACTATTTTTGGACATTTACCATCTGGCAGATTGGGAAGTGGCTCCGACGGAGTTCTTTAACCTATGGTGAGTTGCTGATTCCCATTGGTTTTGCCTATGCTCCCCAGGTATTAAACTTTTTAACGTTGATTCCCTTGCTAGGAAGACCGATTGAGCTAGTATTATCTGCCTGGAGTTTGCTGGCGGTGATTGTGGCGGTGCGGCAAGGGTTAGATATCACCACGCTTCGGGCGGCACTAATTTGTTTGGTGGGTTGGCCCCTGATACAGACGGCGATCGGCTCAGTCCAAGTCTTTGAACAGTGGTTAGTAAGAACTCAAGGAGTATCACTGCTCTAAGACTGACGCAAATTCTCAAATCAACATCTGCTCAAGCTTGCTCTTTCGATATTCCCAGTCGAGCATGATAGAGCTAAGGAAATTGTAGAAGTCTGGGCTGTGATCGGGGTGCTTTAAGTGGCATAGTTCATGGGTTACGACATAATCAATGCATCGAGAAGAAGCGCGGATCAGATCGCGGTTAAGAATCATCGTGCCACTAGCGGTCAAGCTGCCCCAACGTTTAGAGAGTTGCCGAATTTGAAGGGGTGGGCGATCGCACCCTAACCGCTTAAACGCTGCGAAACAGATATCCAACCGTTCCTCAAACTTTAGTCGTGCCTTCTCCAGATACCAGTTCTCCAGCAGTTCGCGGGTCATATCATTGTTGTCTGGCTGGGGTGTTTCTACAGTGAGGAATCGCCCCTTCAGCTTTACAGAGGATTGGGCACTTTGCTGGACTTTTAGGCGGTACTGCCGTCCCAGGTAAAGGTGCGTCTCGCCGCTAACATATTGACGCGGTGGGGTACGGGGTTCAAACTGGCTGAAATAGTTTTGCTGCTTAAGAATCCAGCGGGCGTGGTTCTTGACGCGCCGATCTATCTCCTCCAGCAGAGCGTCGATAGGGGCTTTGACGGTGACGGTTCGATTGGGGTGGACGGAGATGTCCAGTGTTTTCCGGCTTGAGCGGATAATCTCAAACTCGATCGCCTTATCCCCGTAAGTGATGCACCGATGCGTCTCAACAATCATGCTGCCATTCTGCGTCTCGCCAGTTGTAGCGACTGCTGGATGATTTCATCCATCTCGTCATGGCTCAGTTGAATGCCATGCTGGTCGCGTACCACATCATACAGATAATCATCGATATGGTTCATCATGTCCTTCTGGACATCTTCGTTGTTGACCCAATCAACAATCACCTGCCCTCGAATGATATCGCAGATAGCAATGGCTGCTTCAGCACTAACCGTTTCAACCGTTTCCCGTTTCTGGGCGTGCTTTTCGACAAAGGGCTTGAGCAAGCCATAGAGCGCCATAGCATCTGGATTTTGCAGCAACTCTTCCGATTGATGGTCTTCAGGTTGGCGGTTCACGATCGCATCTCGAATCTCTTCAGCCCGTTGCAGGTACTCTGCCTCCGAAATCCGTTTGGCGCGAAAGTCGTCGATCGCCTGCTGAACCATTTCTGAGAACTTCTTATAGAACGCCGGGTCTTCATCCATGCGCTCGGTAATGGTGCGCTTGGTGGCACTGGCGATCGTGTCTGCTTTGGAGGCAGGGGTATCTTGTTGTTCAATCGTTGTCCGAAATGCCGTCTCGTCAAAGATGTTGACGGGAGGAGCAATTTGAATCACTTCATTGGCAAAGACGTGGGTATCCAAAAGTTTCTGGATTTTGGGTTCCAGATCCCGGTAGTCAACTGCTTCTTGATAGCGCAGCTTCACGGCTGCCTTCAGGTTTTGAAACCGTTTGAGGTCACGCTTGTAGAGGTCAATCTTATAATCAGGGGTTTCTAGGAGGAATTTCTCAGACGACAAGGCGATCGCCAACGCTTTTGAGAACAGTGCCAACCGTTCGTAAAACTCGTGTCGGCGCTCCTCATTGGCAAGGAACCGCTCGTACTCTTCCTCATCCCGCTTGTTACTAATCTCTTTAAAAATGTCTAGCAGGTCGGCATGACGTTTAGGCAGCTTGCTGATCTCCTCACGGATATTCGTGAGCGTGCCTGCCAGGTCTTCCTCGTCAAAGCCTTCCAAAGCATTGTAGGCTGTTAGGGCTTTATCCAGTTCGCCCAAAACACCCACATAGTCAAGGATGTAGCCAAATTCCTTCTCGTTATTGGCGATCGCCTCAGAACTGCTACCAGGTTGTGGGTTGGGAACCTCAACGGAGTAAAGACGATTGACGCGGGCGATCGCCTGCAACAGGGAATGTTCTCTGAGAGAACGAGTCAGGTATAGAACGGTATTACGAGGTGCATCGAACCCAGTCAGCAGCTTATCCACCACAATCAGAATTTCTGGTGTGTCGCCGTATTTAAAGCTGTTGATGCTCTGCTGATTGTACTCGCGCTCTGAGCCATAGCGTTTCATCATTTGCTGCCAGAACTTTTGAACCTCATCAGTGGGTTCACCTTCCACCTCTTCGTATCCTTCGCGATCGTCGGGTGGGGAAATGATGACTTCGGAAGTAACGTAGCCGAGGTCGTCCAGAAATTGTTTGTACTTCAAGGCAGACGCTTTACTGGGCGCAACCAGTTGAGCTTTGAAGCCTGTGCCCTGCCAGTTCTGGCGGTAGTGTTCGCTGATATCGAAGGCGCGACAGTAGATGGTTTGCTCCGTTTTTTGGAGCATGGAAGCTTGACTGTACTTCTTCTTCAGATCAACCTTCTGCTCATCAGTGAGTCCCTGGCACAGCCGATCGAACCAAGCATCAATGCCCTTCTGGTTAACTTCCTGCTCGCTGTGGCGACCTTCATAGAGTAATGGCACCACTGCATGGTCTTCCACTGCACGGCGAATCGTGTAGGGCGGATCGATAATGCCGCCAAACTTCGCAAAAGTGTTCTTCTGCTTCTTCATCAAAGGAGTTCCCGTGAACCCCAGGTAGCAGGCATTGGGAAAGACTATCTGCATTTTGGGATGGAAGGAGCCGTACTGACTGCGGTGGCTTTCATCAATCAGGATAAAAATATTGGGGTCAGGGTCTTCAAACCTCCGAACCCGTAGGGCTGCTGTGAATTTGTGGATCAGGGTAGTGATGATTTCAGTCTTTTCTTCAATCAACCGAACGAGGTTCCGACCAGAATCTGCCTGTTCGGGATGCATTCCGCAACTGGCAAAGGTTTTCTTGATTTGATCGTCCAGGTCGGTGCGATCGGTGACGATGACAATGCGGTGAGTGGGGATGTCAGGATCGAGAGCTAAAGCTCTTGCCACCATCACCATCGTCAGCGATTTGCCAGATCCCTGGGTATGCCAAATGACTCCACCTTTACGTCGTTCCTGGGCATCAAGCTGTTTCACCCGTTTCAGAATGTCTTTTACAGCAAAGAACTGTTGGTAACGGGCAATCTTCCGAACACCACCATCGAAAACTGTGAATTGGTAAGCCAGGTCAAGTATTCGCTCTGGGCGGCACAGGCTATAGATGGCACGGTCTTGCTCTGTGACCTGTCGCCCGTCTGCCTCTAGTGCGTCAAAATGACGGCGGGCTGAGGCAAAGTCCCCGGAAAAGAGAATTGCCTTCTGGTCATCATGTAGGGGAGTGTTGACTAGGGTTTGGATGTCCTGCTCTTTATCGTATTGTTCGCGCCAACACGCCCAAAATTTTGCTGGAGTTCCCGTAGTAGCGTAACGGGCTGAGTTTTTGTTGGTTGCTAGTAGCAGTTGGGTGTAGGTGAAGAGTTTAGGAATGAATTCGTCGCGCTGGTTGCGAATGCACTGGGAAATCGCCTGCTCAACTTCAGTTTTAGGAGATTTGCATTCAATCACGGCGAAGGGGATGCCGTTGACGAACAGCACAATATCAGGGCGGGCTGTTTCGGTGCTGCGGGTTCGTTCAACACTAAACTCAGCAACGACATGAAATACGTTGTTTTGCCAGTTGCGCCAGTCAATGTAGCGTAGGCTATAGCTTTTGGAATTCCCTTCGATCGTTTGCTCCAGGCTGGTGCCAAGGGTTAGGTAGTCGTAGATTTCTTCGTTCGTCTTGAGTAATCCGTCGTACCGGAGGTTTTTGAGGCGTTGAATGGCTTCCTGGATGTTTGCCTCGGTGAACAGATACTCCTGTCCCTTGAAGGTGATGCGGTTGAGTTTCTTCAACTGGCTGTAGAGAATGTCTTCCAGCAGTACATTGCTGAGTTTGCCGCGCCGTTGTTTCTGTACCGCCTCGGACGGCAAATATTCATAGCCCAAATTGATCAGCAGTTGCAGGGCAGGGATTTGGGACAAATATTTTTCATTGAACCGGAAGCCTTGGGTCATGTTGCGCCTGGATCATGCTTGGAGGGTGGTGGGGTCAAAATCTTCCCAGTTGCGGTCTTGGGCATCAAGGATGGCTTTGAGAATATCGGCAATAATGCGGTGGGGGCGTATGCCTAAAGGGCATGCTTCGCCAACGTGGAGTGCCAGCGGCGATATGATTTCTAGAGTGCCTCGGTAGTATGCAACACGGGTGCTTCGCTTTTCTCCCATCTCCAGCAGCAGCGATTCAAAGTCCTGCCAGGATAGGTTATGAATGCTGACTGTGCTGTCGGGGGCAAGTTCGATCGCGTGAATGGGAACAGTAATCGTCATGGCGCAAACCAGTTTTCTAGGGTCAAGTTTTGAAAGTTGGTGTAATCAGAAACATTGTTAGTGATAAGAATAAGGTTGTTGACATGGGCGATCGCTGCAATTTGTCCATCCTGAAAAGCAGGGGGTTGACCGATCGCTGTGAGTCGAGCGCGTTCTGAAGCGTGCCAGGTAGCTGCTTCTTGGGTGTAAGACAGAATTGGAAATGTATCCTGTACCTCCTCAAGGTATTGCTCAAGGGTTTCGCGTCTTCTAGAGGGAGGTAATCGCCGACAACCAAAAAAATCTCGTGCCAGGTGATAGATGCGATCGCAATGTCATTGGTATAACGGCGCATGGTTTCAACCACAATCGGCGTGGGTTGAGGTCTAATCGGTTCGGAAAGGATGTTGGTATCAATTAGATAACGACTCATAGGTTCACGTCCCGTCCCGGAGAACGATCGCGCACATCTCCCCAAATTTCATCAGGGTCAATTTCAATCCCCTCAGCTTGCATTTGGGCGCGGAGTTGCTCAAGTTTCTGCCAAAATTGGGATTTTGGTGGATTGGGTTGAGCGCGTTCGATCTCATGCTCGATCGCCCGAATCACAAACTCCTGCAAGTTCTCAGGGTTACCTGCGATCGCCTGCACCTGTGCCAACAGTTCGGGGGGAAGTTGGAGGGTAATGGGTTGAGTAGTCATGGGGCATACCTCTGAATGTTTGATGATTTGAATTGAGAGATTGCTAAGCTGCCTCCTGAACTGCAACACGCCATTCTCCTGTCAAGAGTTTCTGCATTAGCCCACGTTTTTGTCTTTGCAGACAAGCGCAATATTGATGCAGAAGACTTATCTCGTGATCTGAAGCCTCAAGCACATCAACAATCTTTCTCTGCTCCAACAAGGAGGGAACTACAATTGGAAAATCACATACATCTTTTCTTGTAATATTTGGATCTTTACGGCTACTAGCTGCAAAACGTTTCCAATAGTCAACTTTTGCGTTTAGATACTGGAGAAGATACTCAGGTAAGACAATACTTTTATCTACCTGAATAGCTGATATTGCTTGGTTAACTGCTGCATCAATCTTAAGCAAGCCAGTTCTACCAATCTGATTAAAACCACCATACATGGCAACCAAAACAGTACCTTTAGGAAACACGGAGCAAGCTGTTTGTTTAATTGCAGTATCAGTTATTAATTCGGCAGTTTTATAAATGAATCCATTATTAAGATCCATTGTTTTTACCCAAGGAACTGTACCAGCCTTAAAGTATGATTCGTAGTTTGCTCGTAGCGGGGTTGAACCAGACTTAACCTGAGAGATCTCCCCAATTTTTGTTTGATGAGATTTCTCAAAATTAAGAAGTTTACTCAAAAGAGCAGTTCTAAGATTCTGTTTCGCTTCGATCGCCCTCTCCGTCAGCGCGATCGCCTCATCCCAAGTCGCTAAAATCTCAGCAATTCTCTTTTGCTCCTGAATTGAAGGTACAGGTATTAGAAACTGCTCTTTAAAAACAGTAGGATTTATGTTTGCTTGACTTACTCCTTTGGTTGCCAATTTTTTCAAACGCTGTTGTGCTGGATTTGAATTCAAGAAATAGTCTACAAATTCTGGCAAAATTTGACTTGTGTTGAACTGAAAACGCACTAGATAGGAAGCAAAAACAGCAAGTTGATTCGAGTCATAAATTGCAACTTTGCCTACCAAGTCATAACTGTTAGTTCGATTAAGAAGAATATCTCCTGGTAGTAAACGAAACTTCTCAACATCCTCCTGCCCAATTGAAACTTTTGCTAAATCGTTGAGTAGGACTTTACCACTCACCAAATTTTTCATTCCAATAATCGGCGTTGAACCTTCTGCATCAGATGCAATTGAAAGCCCGTATTGAGATAACTTAACAACTTTGCCAATTGGCACCACGATCCAATCAAGCGGCAACCAGCCAATCTCGGTTTTATAGTAACCTGGGCGCTCAATACCTCTATTTGGCATGACCAAGCTCCTTTAAATAAATTGCCATTTTGCTTTGCACAGTAGCTAGCTCTTTCTCCAGAAGATCAATCTCTTTCTGCACCTCCAAAATGTCAATTTCCTCTTCCTCCTCAAAGGTATCGACATAGCGCGGAATATTCAGGTTGAAGTCGTTGTCTTTAATTTCCTCAACAGGCACCGCACGGGCATACTTCGCCACATCCTGCCGCACCAGGTAAGCCTGAGCAACTTTCTCCACATGCTCATCCAGCAACGCATTCTGGTTCTTTCCAGGCTGATAATCATTGCTGGCATCAATAAACATCACATCCCGACGGTTTTCATTCGCCCCTCCCTCTTCCCGTGAGCGATCAAACACCATAATCGCAACAGGAATCGACGTACTGGGAAACAGGTTGGGCGGCAACCCAATCACCGCGTCTAGAATATTCTCCTCAATCAACTTCTGCCGAATCCGCCCCTCACCCGCCCCTCTAAACAGCACACCATGCGGCGCAATCACTGCCACCCGCCCATCTTTCGGCAAGGCGGTCTCAATCATGTGGGTGATAAAGGCATAATCGCCCTTCGTCTTCGGAGGCACTCCTCGCCAGAAACGGTTATAGGTATCTTTGTCCGCACTCTCCGCCCCCCACTTCTCCAGCGAGAACGGTGGATTCGCCACCACCACGTTGAACTTCATCAGCTTGTCCAGTTCCACCAGTGCTGGACTGTTCAACGTATCGCACCACTCAATTCGAGCGGCATCCATCCCATGCAGAAACATATTCATCCGCGCCAGCGCCCAGGTGCCACCGTTCACCTCCTGCCCAAACAGTGAATAGTTGCTACTGCCAACCTCCTTCGCCACCTCAATCAGCAGCGAACCCGATCCACAAGCTGGATCACAGATGCGATCGCCCGGTTTAGGCTGCGCCAGCTTTGCTATCAACTTCGAGATTTGCTCTGGCGTAAAGAACTCGCCTGCCTTCTTCCCGGCTCCCGTTGCAAACCGTTCAATTAAATAGATGTAGGCATTGCCAATAATGTCCTCACTCACCCGCGACGGGCGCAGATCCAGCTTCGGGTTCGCAAAGTCCTCCAGCAAATTCTTCAGGCGGCGATTACGATCCTTCGTCCGTCCCAAGTTTGCCTCAGAGTTAAAGTCAATATTGCGGAACACCCCATCCAACTTGGCTTTGTTCGTTGGATGTTCTTCAATCGCCTCCAAAGCCATATTGATCAGTTCCCCAATGTTGTCTGCGCCCCGCTGCTCATACACATCGAAGAAGTTAGCACCCTTAGGAATCACAAAGCGTTCGCGCTCTAGTTTGCGCCGGATGCGCTCGTCATCATCCTCATACTGCTTCTGGTACTTCTCATAGTTATCCTTCCAAATCTCGCTGATGTATTTCAAAAACAGCATCACCAGGATGTAGTTCTTATATTCGGACGGGTCGATCACTCCCCGGAAGGTATCGCACGCCTGCCAGAGAATACTGTTAATTTCGTCTTGCTTGATCTTCGTTGTCTCAGCCATCTTTCCCCTTCTTCCTACTCCGCTTTGACCTGTTTCATTAACACAGCATTGGTATACACCTGACGCTTACGGGTGAGTTTATCCATAATCTGCTGCTCCCGCTGGCTCAGAACTGCAACCTCGGCAATTAACTGCTGTCTTTCTAGAGGCGGTAGTTCAATCTTCAACTCGCCCAACTCCGTGTTACTCACCGACAGCAAGCTACTCCCCTTAGAAAATCGTTTGATCTGATACTGCCCGTAGGGTTGGTTGATATACCAGGCGATGTAACCGGCGATCGCCTTCTTCACCCGAATGACTGTCAACAATTCAGACGCAACGCACTGCCCAACATCCTGCGAGACCAAGGCAGCCGTATTCGAGACTCCCTTCGAGCGAAACAAAATATCGTCCTTCTTGAGCAAATGTTCGGGCTTCAGATCCTCAATCTGTACCCGATAGACATCGCTCAGCTCCAATTGATTGTACTGATCAATATCCTTCATCTGGATAACGCCAACAGTTCCGTTTGGGTCGCGCTCCACGCTGCTGCGGAAGGCGTAACCAATGCGGATTGATGCAATATCCCTGAGTTTGACCTGTGTCATCGAACCAGACGCCAATGCGCCAACTAATTTAATTAAGACAGCGAGGCAACAGAATTACGGGCTACCCCGCTGTCAGTGTTTATGGTTCAGGTCTTCACCTGCTCAGGCACTTCATATAGAAGAACCTAGGCGAGCACGAACCTACCAGTCAACGGATGCCTCCGCTACCGTAGTCACCTGATGCGAACAGATATGACGCACTGGACAATAGCGGCACTCTTTCGCACTAGGCGTAACAGGCGGCAACTCATCCGACCGCATCATTGTCACCAAGTCTCGAACCCGTCGTTTAAATTCCTCCGTCACAGCCAACGAGTGAACCTCCACAGCACTATAGTCCTGGTAAACCAGCCGCCCTTCTGGAATCTGCTGGATACCGTGCAGTTTCACCACCGGAACAAATAGCATATAGAGCAGAACTTGTGCCTGATCAGACGAACGGGGCTGACCAGTTTTAGCATCCACGATCAGAACCTCTTCCCCTCGAATTGCCACAATGTCGGGTGTGCCTGAAATGACTGCACGCCCTGCGTTGACTTTGAAGGAATTGGAGTCCTCGGCATAGACTGTGTACCCCTGGCTTCGCAACTCCTGAGCATACTGAACCAGCAAGCCCTGATGCTTGATCTTGTACCCCTCAGCATCAAAGTCACCGTCCGCCTTGGGAACCGAAAAGTTCGCCTGGGTGTGGAGCGAAGATAAACATTGGCGATCTCCAGCGAGAGCCTTTGCCAACCAGCTAGGGTGGATATATGGCTGATTTCGAGCTTTCAGCCCCAGGTCAGCAGCAACCAGAGTTGGAGGAGACACCGCCGCCGGAGTAGCAGCCACAGCGACGGCGCTGGAGTTGCCAACCAGTTGAACAGAACCATGAGAAGCGGAATCCGCTTCGTTGACGACGTAATTTGCCATAATGGAATCAACCTTTTTAATTAACGAGTTCCAGGTGACTGGAACTTTTTTGTGGGCTTCGTTACCGTTGTAACTCGTTTACTGCATCAAAAGTTTCAGGGTTAGCCTTATCTTGCCACAGTAATTTAGTGACGTCAATATCTTTCGTTGTTAACGGATTACAACATAAGTAAACGCCACTCACGAAGATTCCAGATGAAGAGTTATCGGTTTAATTTGTTGGAAGCAGCGAATTGCCGCTCAACCACCCCTGTAGCCCGACATTTATCAGGCTCATGCTTAAGCGGCTTGCAGCCCCTTCCTGAGATCTCAAATGGGTTCTATAAGGGTATGGCAATGCCCCTACGAAAGAATTAACGTTTTCACCTCTGGTCTGCGTCAGTCCTGTGCTCTAGCGCCTTGATTACCATTAAGTATCGCTCTTGAATATCTTCTCGATCTAGCTCCTCCGATATTGTCTCTTGGCTGTCCCTCTCGATCGCCTTGGCATGTCGCAGCAGCGCCGCACGGTCTTTTTCGTAGCGGGTGAAGCTAGCAATAACGGCGATCGCCTCTAGCAAGCGGAGCCTCACCCCAATATCTGAGCTACTGTACCGTCGAATCGGATTAAAAGTGATGTCGGTTAGTTCTGCAAAGGTCACTGGCTTGGCGATGACGCGGAGATTGCCATCGTCGTCGTAGCGATAGGGGGAGGGAAAATCCCGCTGGACGAGCTGACATAGCCCGGCGCTTAGTCGGTCAATACAGCGCAGGGCGGTAAAGGGATCATTGATGCCAGGAGAGATGGCGCGCAGAGCAATCTCGACTAACTGATCGAGGGGAAACTCAATATCCTGCTGTTCATTACGTTCTCTACCCAGAATAAAGGCGTCGTTGATTTGATCGGCGAGCTTTCGATTCACCTGTTTGGCAGGCCAAACCATAACTAACTCACTGCCGGGAATGATAAACTTGCCCGGTCGATACTGGAGGCGCAAAAGCAGACCGCGATCGCAGGCAATATTCATCAACGCTTCGTTATCAATTCCCTGAATATATCCGGTATGGGTTGATCTAATCGGGCAAGCTTCCTTGTCAAAATTGACCGGGATTTCCGCAACCTTCCGCTGGAATTCGGACTTATCTCGTCCCATTTTTTCAGGAAAGAGGCGCTCGACAGCGCGGTCTAAATCGGCACTAACTTCAGCGATGACGTTGGATACCTGAATGATCGTTGAGGCGTGATGGATAAAGTAAATCAGCACGCCGATGCTGGCGATCGCTAGCAGCAGGCTAATTGTTACTGAAATCTGCGGTACAAACTGACTGAATCCATCTCCTTCTCCACGGATTGTCCGCAGTACGAGTAAGCAATAGATAAACGTGGCAATAAACATGCCCAGCACGAACTGATTGCCCTTGTCCTGCATAAAGTTACGCAACAGTCGCGGCCCGAAATTTGAAGCCGCAAGCTGGAGCGCAACAATCGTAATTGAGAAGGCTGTAGCCGTAACGCTAACCATCGAACCTGCGATGACGGAAAGCGTTGCCCGCGCCCCTTCCGGCCCACCCGTATAGATCCAGCCCCACTTCTCAAAGGGGCCGTGAAAGCCGGAGCGGTCAAAGGTTAACACTCCAAATGCCAGTGCAACCGCTACAATCGCCATCAGCGTTGGGATGAACCAATAACTGGATTGGAGCGAGTCCCAAATTTTGTTCAGCCTGGGGTTTTCCATGGGTCATCTTGCGCCGTTTGAGTCTCTTTGCTGCCATTGCCATCGCTTTGCGATCGCGTTTTTGCCAGCTCCCTTAGGGATCTGCTCAAACTCAGCGGCTGTGGCGCTTCTGTCTTTCCGACGGGCCATCCCTCGCGTTGACGAGTGCGATCGCCATCGGTTTCTTCGGTTTGGTCGTGGAAAAGAACTTGCTGGGTGGGGAAGGGTAAATCTATACCGTTGGCAACTAACTTGTTCTTAATCGCCGTCAGCACTCTGTCCCGCGAATCAAGGGACTCGGCTCGTCGGGGTGGCTGAATCCACCAGCGGGCGCGAATATTGACTGTACTATCGGCAAGTTCCATCACGAGGGCTTCTGGGGGTGGCTGTCGCAAGACCCCATCGACACTGGCGATCGCTTCGATCATCAACTGCTTCGCCTGCTCAATATTGTCGCCGTAGCCAATACCGACGTCATACTCTAAGCGGCGATTTTCAAAGGCAGTATTAACCGTTACGGAGTTAGTAAACAGCTCGGCGTTGGGAATCACAATGCGACGACCATCGTAAGTTCTGACGGTTGTAGCGCGGGTTTGAATGTCTTCTACCGTTCCCTCATAATCTTTAAAGACAATTTGGTCGTCGATTTGAAACGGTTCTGTCAAAAGAATCAAAATGCCAGCGAGGAAGTTTTGCAGGATATCGCGGAAGGCAAAACCAATGGCTACACCACTAATCCCTAGCAGTTGCACCAAATCTCCTGGCTTGAACGATGGGAAGACGATGGCTAGCGCTACAAATAAACCCACTAGAATAATCGTTCCCTGGGACAAACGTCCCAGTACCATTCCCAGATTTCGAGCCTGCCGACGCGTGCGAGTCAGGCGTTTAACCAATGCCTTGATTGCCCGCGCGATCAAGAAAAACAGCGCAAAGACAATCAATGCCAACACAATATTAGGCAGCATGAGGATCAGGCTATCGAACATTGCCTGTACTTTTCCCCACGCTGTTGTTATTTCTGTTTCTGGATTCATGAGTCCTTGCCAGCAGAGAAAACCTTGCTGATAATAAAGGAAAATAAGGATTTTGGGATCTATCTAAGGTTAATAAACTGTAGCTTTAAGCTGTTTCTTTTGAAAGCCCTAAGTTTGAGATCAGTGAGATGAATTTTCATGATTTCTAGTGTGCGATCGCTCATGGGAGCCTTCACCCCTAAACGGTATGGCGGCGTCGCAGGCGAGGTACTAGTAGCAATTGGAACAATTAATCCCAGTTGCAAATCTTGTAATCTGGTCGGCTTTGCTGCCGAAAACTTGCTTAATGCCGTCAGCAATAAGGCAGTGAGGGTTAGCCTCGCCACCCGTCTTGATTTTTTTCTAAAATGTTGATTAAGCAGCGAAAAAATCTTGTTTAAAACGATTAAAGTTTTTTTTAGGTATCTCAGGCAGAAAAAAGTTGCACCCCAGAAGCGACAAGACTTGCAACTGGGATTATTAGAAGAATCAACCCTGGAAATCAACTACATGGTGTTGATCTTTGGCTCCTGCGCGATCGCAACTTTCGGGTTAATTTCCAACAGTAGTGCTGTGATCATCGGGGCGATGCTGATTGCGCCTTTGATGTTTCCGATTCGCGGGTTAGCCTTTGGAGCTTTGGAGGGGGATCTTTCTCTGTTTCGTAAAGGCTTGCAGGCGATCGCGGTTGGCACTATTTTTTCTGTAGTATTAGCGCTGGCAATTGGCTCTTTGATTGGGCTACCGGAGTTTGGGAGCGAAGTGATATCCCGTTCCAAACCTAACCTGATAGACTTGGGAATTGCTGTAGCCGCCGGGGGAATCAGCGGTTTTGCGAAGATACAGCCGAAAGTTTCTGGGACTCTAGCCGGAACAGCGATCGCTGTGGCGCTAATGCCACCAATTTGCGTGATTGGCTTAGGGTTATCCCATGGTGATTGGTCGCTCAGTCTGGGTGCAACGCTCCTCTACCTAACTAATTTGTTAGGGATTACCCTCTCCTGTATGCTGACGTTTTTGATTACGGGCTATACCCCGCTTGAGGATGCTAAACGTCCTTTGATGTGGACGCTGGGCTTGACGACGCTGCTTGTAATTCCTTTGGGTATTAGCTTTATAGAATTGACCCGCCAAGCTCATCTCGAAGCTTCTTTAAAAGAAGCTTTGCTAAACCGCACAATTACGTTTCAACGAGTGGAACTGGTTGATATTGACACAGATTGGTTGACCAATCCGCCGGAGGTGTATCTAACAGTGCGATCGCGTGAGGTGTTGACACCCAAACAGGTAAGGCTTCTAGAAGAATTTGTTGCTAAAGAAATGGGTCGAGATTTTACTTTGGTTTTTTCAGTGAGTCAGGTAGAAGAAGTCAGGCGAGAAAACCCGGAGCAGTCAGACTTGCAACCGACGCCTTAAAAGATGGCTACTATCAAGACCTTTTGCACCAATCCAGAAGATCATTTTTTTGGTAAGGGGAGAGAGATATCCCTCTTTGTGTTGCAATTTGAAATTTCTTAAATTAGTTCGTATTCAGGGCTTTAGACTCATTTTGAGGAGTTTAGCCCTTACGACCAACCTTTAATTATTTACATGTCCTACTTAACCGGGTGGACTTTTCAGTGAGGTCTATCTTCAGGAGTTCTTTTTCCATCATTACTATTGCTGTTTATGCTGCTTAAAATCGTTTGTCGGATCAGTTCACCGCGTTGCTCCGCAGAGATCGCCTGCTCTTCATAGCTCTGCGCTCTGGCACTGTTACCCATTTGACTAGCCCGTTTTGCCATCCGCCGTCTGAGAACTGCCGTCTCCTCCAGTGCCCTGAGCGCTGTCCATAGTGCCTCCTCCAGTGCCTCTGACTGCTTTGCTAGCAAACTTTCGGCTGAGAAGGCATGACCTGTGCGGCACCGAAACCGGATCAGATTGTTTTGACCGAGTTCCCATAAGACGCCGCCGCAATCGGGACAGGCGAAGTTCGATGGCGTTCCCGGTCGTTCGTCACTGTGCACGGCGTCTGGCTTTAGTTCCGCAATGTCAGCTTCCATCTCCATTTCTTTAGATACCGGAGCTAGTTCCTGCTCTTTCACGGGTTTATGAGCAAAATGTACTAAAGCGGCTCCCATCTCCGCCACTGGCACAATCAAATCGACCTCTACGTTCTCAATGGCACTGCGTGGCATATCGCTGAAGAGAGCCTCATCGGGATTTTGGACAATGGCGATACCACCTCGCTCCTTCACTGCCGACAAACCTGCCGTACCATCATCGAGCATCCCTGATAGCACCACACCGATTACTTGGGAGCCATAAGCCCGTGCTGCCGTGCGAAATAGCGGATCGATGGCAGGGCGATGACTATTTTCCTTAGGGCCGCGCGTTAGTTGCATATGCCCCTTTTTGATCAGCAGATGATAATCGGGTGGGGCAATATAGATGCGCCCCGGCTGAAATACTTCGCCTTGTTTGGCGTGCATAGCTTCCAATGGGCCAGCACGGTTGAGGATTTTCGGCAGAACGCTGGTGCCGTTGGGCGAAACGTGAAGTACAACAAAGATCGTTGCTGGCAAGTCTGGTGATAGACCTGCCACCAGCTTGGTCAGTACTTCTACGCCTCCGGCAGAAGCGCCAACAACAATAATTTTTCCCTGCATCAAATCTTCTCCAAGCCTATAAAGCTACTCTAGCTTTAGCGCGGACGAATAAAGCGATCGCATTCGTCAAATTGGCTACACCTAGAAGGTGCGATCGCCCTTGCTGCACTAAACCCCTCAAAACGTTATTTCAGTCAACTCTCAATCAACAGAGAGCAAAAGTCGAGCCTAGGAGAGATGCAAAGATTGCCTGAAGCCCTCTATTCTCGGTAAGATTGCCTAAAATTGCCAAAAAATGGGGAGTAGGTTGTGAGTTTTGGGAAAGCGGTTGGTATCATCGCCTTTGTTATCTCTCTTTATATTCTTTGGCGAATTCAGCAAATCCTCTTAATAGCCTTTGCGGCACTAGTCTTTGCAACTGTAATTAATAGGCTAGTACGCTTCCTAGAAAGATTTGTGGCCAAGCGCGGCATTGCTGTCTTTATCTCAATCATCATCTTAATCATCCTTCTAGCTGGCTTCATCTGGATCGTTGTGCCTCCCTTTGTCGCTCAAGTTCAACAATTGATCGACCTAACACCCTTAGCGATAGAACAATCTAGAAATTGGCTTGACTGGCTGCGAAGCAATATACCAGAGGGCATGGCAGATAATGTCCCGACCACTGACACGCTGATTACACAAATTCAGCCGTTTGTCGCGCGGTTCTTTCGCAACTTTTTTGCCTTCTTCACCGACTTACTGACTATTTTAGGAAGTGCCTTACTGGTTTTGATATTGACCGTTATGTTTCTGGTTAATCCCCAGCTTTATCGCCGAATATTTTTACAGTTATTTCCCTCTTTCTATCGCCGACGAGCCGAAGGCATTATGAATCAATCGGAAGTAGCGTTAGTCAACTGGGCAATTGGCGTTCTCATTAATACAGCCTTTATCGGTACAATTAGCGCGATCGGCTTATGGATTTTGGGAGTACCGCTGATACTAGCCAACTCCTTCATTGCAGGATTTTTAGAAGTTATTCCTAACCTGGGGCCAACTTTAAGCTTGATTCCACCCGTTTTAGTTGCTCTGACTGACGGGGTTTGGAAAGCGGTTGGAGTGGTAATTTTGTACCTCCTAATTCAGCAGATTGAGAACTATCTCTTAGTTCCCTTCGTGATGAAAAAGACGGTACTGTTACCCCCGGTAGTTACGCTGCTTTCCCAAATTGTTTTTGCCGTTTTCTTTGGAGTTTTAGCGCTGTTTCTCGCACTTCCCTTTGTTGTAGTTGCTGAGGTGTGGTTACAAGAGGTTTTGGTCAAAGATATTCTCGATCAATGGGGAGCAGATAAAAGGAATAATCGCCCGGAACCCATAGCCCTCGTAGCAGAAGAAGAATAATTTACCTTTCCCTAGGGGCTTTTATTCTTCTCTTGGCACAACATCCAGATTCACCGCTTCTATTTCGCCTGACTTTGGCACATCGGCTTTTATTTTAAGTTCCGCTACCCCAGTGATTTTTACGCTAACTTCTAGCGCTACGTTCTCTGTTGGTATTTCTCTTTCTTGAATGCGCTGGCTAGCAATTTCTATGACATCAATCGCTCGATCGACAGCAGCAAAAATTGCGTCTTCAGTGATAGCGGAAACTCGTTCTTGAGTGACTTGAGTAACTTTATCAATCGCTTGCTTTCCTTTTTTTCCCACTTCATGAGAAACCCGCTCTGCTACTTTCTTTCCCTTTTTTTGTAGGTCGTCAAGGTTCATTATTTTCTCTCTTCATGACATCACGACTAGTGTAAATTTGATTGATTCGTTTTAGATCTGCCTCATCCTATAGCTACATTTAATGTGCAAAATGCTAAACGAACTTGTAGCACAGTATTCCTAAGCTATCGGGAAACTTCTTCCTAAAGCGTTTTGGTGTGCAGGAGTGTGGTTCGTTTATAAATTTGACCACTTAAATAGGATGGCTAGAACGGAAAGTTAAAGTTAAAACTTTAACCCTAAAAAATTCCAGTAAACAAGGAAAGGAATAAATGCAAAAGCAGCAAGAGTAATTAAAGAGTAATGCGATCGCTGCCAAATAGACCAATATTTGTTTTTCCAAGCCAGTACTGTCAGCACTAACAAGGCAATGGACAAGCCAATCGCGATTGGCGGTAGATAGAACCAAGGAATAGCGATCGCTGGCACGCCATAGATCAGCTTCCAAACGCCGTAAAACCACAGCGACAGGGGCAGCCCAATCATAAAAAGTAGATAGAGAGTGCCGACTAAACCCGCGACTAACCAGGCAGAACTAAACCGTCGCTCTAGCTTAAAACCTTTTCCTCGTAAGCCGCGAACTATAGGCACGATCGGCCAAACAATGCAGGCGGACAGGAAAACCAAGGAGCAAACGACAGCAAGCCCCAACTGCCACCAAATCGTCAGATACCAAGGCGCACGCTCAAAGGCTCCGAGCTTGGGGCCAATTGGATTAAAGGCAAACCTAATCTGACCGCTGCTATCCTCCCCAAAGGCAGTGAAATCATCATTATTAGTGCGCTGAAACAACATCGGTTCTATTGGGGCTAATTTCACTTGGGTTGCTCCTCCTGTAGAGAACAAACCCGGTACGCTCACCAGCAAGGTGTTATCCTCGCCCTTTTTGATGTTGATATGCCCAAAGGTTGCCCCAAGCTTGAGGAAGGTGTCGCGCGGATACTCAAAATCCCAATAAGTCCCCGTAAACTGGTCAAGTGGCGATCGCAAATTGGCATCGGGTTCCCTTAAGGGTGATGGGTTTTGTACGGGATAGTAGTGGTCTAAAAACTGATTAATTAGTTTTTCGTGAATGCCGTTAAAGTTATTGGTGGCGATGAAGAGTCCGACATCTTGATCGGGTAGGAGGGTAATTGAACTGGAGTAGCCCCGTAAGTTCCCCGCATGTCCAATTGTCCGGAGGTTATTTTCTAGACGTTCGTGAAAGCCGTAGGCGGAGCCTGGTAACAGAGGGTGATGAGTGAAGTGCTGCCGATGCATCAGCCGCACCGTATCTTCTTCCAGAATGCGCGAGTTTTCGTAACGCCCCTCTAGTAAATGGGCAATCATGAAGTGCGCCATATCCGTTGCCGTTGTACTCAGTGACGCTGCCGGAAAAATATTGAGATACAAAAACGGAACGGGGTGAAATTTGCCACTTTTATACTGATAGCCTACCGCTAGATTAGAGTCTAGGGCAGGTGGCAAGGGTTGAAGAAAGGTACTTTGCCGCATATCCAGGGGTTGCAGGATATTTTCATCGATGTACTGGGTAAAAGGAACGCCGGAAACTTGCTGCACCAGATAACCGAGGAGGGCAATTCCCGTATTGGAGTAGAAGTACACTTCTCCAGGCGGCAAAATAATCGGCGGTAGACGCTCAGAGAGAAACTCTTCTAGGGGTGACATTGCCGCTTCAGTGTCAGCCGCAATCCCGATTAGTCGCCTGCTAATGCCGCTTGTTTGCGTCATCAGATGGGCGGCGGTGATCGGTTGGGGATACTTGTTTTCTACTTGGAAAGCCTGCAAGTACTGATTAATATCTCTGTCCAATTCGAGCGCTCCCCGCTCGTAGAGTTGCATCGTTGCTGTATCCGTAAACAGCTTAGAGAGGGAGGCAACGCGAAAGAGAGTTGTTTCGGGATCGACGGGAATCTTTTTCTCAACGTTGGCATAGCCGTAGCCTTTAGTAAACAAGATTTCCCCACCTTTTACTAAAGACACTACTGCACCAGGAACATGCTCTTTTGGCATCTCTTGAGCAAAAAATGTGTCCATGAAGGTTTCCACTTCCTGCAGATTGCTGGGCCCAGTGCGATTAGAAAGTGGCGGGACAATCGGCTCTTGTTCAGTGGGAGGGGCGGGTTGATGATCGGGAGAAAGAAGAGGGAATTTGTTCAGTTCGTCCGCTACACCTTGAGCCAAAGCAGGTAAGCCAGATAGAGAAAAACAAAGAACCACAAGCAGAAATCCTAAAAAAACCTGCTTCAACCCTGAAAATGCTCGTTTTCTCATTGCTCGATACTTCTTTCTTTTACCTGTTGTTACTCAAACGGCAGGCGGGAAAGCTACGTAGCAGCATAGCCACAGCCTAATTATTTAGCTTAGCCTCTATCTAACGAAATAAATCTGCTTTTAGTCGCGTTATGGTAAGGGTTCCTCTTCAATCTCTTGCAATTGTGAAGGGTTCTCCCCGGTTTGTTTGAAGGCCTAATTCAGCATCGCCCCAACCGCGAAGATACCAAAAAGGATTAAAATCCCCAAAAAGATCCGGATAACAATATTACTGGGACGTTCTTTATTCGTCATTTCTGAGTGAGTAAGCTCACGACTTAGGAGTTAAAAGTTAGAAGGTTTCATCCTTCATACTTCATCCTTCATACTTCATCCTTCATCCTTACTGGTCAGGCGTTGGTAGGGGTTCCGGTCGTACTGAAAGTTCCTGGGTTCGATTGTTGCGTTGCACTGTTATTAGTAAGGGATTGCCAACGCCGCTTTCTTCCACTAACCGTTGGACAGCTTCTGAGGTTGTGACGGCTTGATTGTTGATAGTTTGGATGATATCTCCGGGTCTGAGTCCAGCTTCCGCCGCAGGAGAGTTCCGCGCCACGGCGGCGATCAGAATCCCTTGCTCTACCTCCACGTTGATATCAACATTGGGATTTGCGTTCAGTTGTTGCCTGATTTCTGGGGTGAGGGATATCATCTGAATTCCCAAGTAGGGATGTTCGACTCTTCCATTGGTGATTAGTTCTTGGGCAATGCGTCGAGCGCTGTCGATGGGAATCGCAAAGCCGAGTCCCTGCGCTCCCCCGATAATGGCGGTGTTGACGCCAATGACTTGACCCCGCGCATTCAGTAGGGGGCCACCAGAGTTACCCGGATTGATGGCGGCATCGGTTTGGATAAAGTCGATGCGCTTGTCGGATGCGCCAAAAGCGCTACCAGGGCGGTCTAGACCACTGATCACACCAACGGTTACGGTTTCTTGTAAACCGAGGGGATTACCGATCGCGATCGCCCATTGTCCCGGTCGCACCTGGGCGGAGTCTCCAAACTCCACGGGTTGCAAGTTTTCGATAGGAAGTTGAACGACGGCAATATCTGTTACCGGGTCTTCTCCCAAAACTTTGCCTTCAAAGCTGCGACCATCGGAGAAGGATACGGTGACTGTATCGGCGTTGTTGACGACGTGAGCATTGGTCAAAATCTGCCCGTTGGCACTGATGACAAAGCCCGACCAATCCCCCGCACCACGCGCTCTTGAGGTTGGATTCGCGCGGAATCACCAAAGAAACGGCGAAAGGTGGGATCGTCCAATGCCTCCGGTCTCCCGGTTGCTACGGTTCGAGCGGTGTTGATTTGCACGACGACAGGTTTGACTCTCTCCACCACGTCCACAACAAAGTTGGTGTCTTCTTCTGTTGGGGTAAGGGGGCGATCGCTTTCTCGTCTGGAATTGCCCAGCGATTGAGTCGTCTCTTGTTCAGGAAAGTTTCTTACCCGCTCCATTGAGCAACCCCCCAAAACAGCAAGACTGCTGCCCAGAATTGGTAGTAACCAGTAACCCGCCGATTTCGATCCCCATAATTGCCTGACTCTAATGATTCTGTTAGCCAGCGTATTAATTGAGTATTTATGCAATTCCTTTTGTTCCTGAGAGCTATTCTTCTCATAAGAGGTCAGGTCACTACTGCGGCGTATCGTTTTCATATCCACCTTGTCTTGAGTGATGCAAATTAATAATAGAACTACTAGATTTGGATTATTTATTCTTTTGCTGCTTTCATCAGTATAGGCTGTCCAAAGGCGGAATAATCCCCCAGATAGATGACTACTCCTTCCTTAGGGTAGAGTCTGAATTAAGAAAGAATAACTAGATTGATAGGTGTAAATCCTGAGAATTAGAACAAACAATAAACTGAAAAAATTGTCACTCATGGTGAAAATAACAACCTTCACCATCAAGTTTTAAAGCCTGTTCCCCATTTTTCATCACCAACGATTAACTTAACTATTTAGCAAACTAATCAGTGGTGAATTAGAAAATAGGTAGTGAAATTGCCAGCTTTTTGAAGGTTGAAAGAGCTATCCGTATCTGATGATATAGCAAATCCTATTTAGGTGGCGAATTGTATTGTTTCGCCTGCAATTAGGGTAGGCAAAATGCCTGCACTACAAAAGATTTTATAAATCAAGTAGGACTGCTATAGCCCGGTAGTTATAGCAAGTGTTTGTAAATTACTAGTTCAATTTAGGTTTTACATAATATAGCGTTTTTCTGTTTCCTCAGAAGCAAGCTAGTTAACTTACGAAAATAGGAGGTATTTTATGTACGAATCCCAGCAAATGAGCAAGAAAACCCTGGGAATAGTAAAAGCAATCTGCGGGAGTTTGATCCTTGGTGTGCCAGCGATCGCGTTCTCTGCAACCGCCCAGACGCTAAGCTCTAAGGTTAACCCCTGCCCTGGCATTTACTACCAGGAGCCGTTTAACCGCGTATCAATCGTCCCTCAGGGATGTCCGCCTAACGCGGCTACCCAAAGGAGACAGTCGGGTGTTGTAGAAGGAAGGACTACACCGGGTGCTCTGACTGACCGAGTGGCTCCTGCAACATCCAGAACTGGTGTTATTCAACCGCCTTTACCAGAAGAGCGCGCTCCGGTAGTTGCTAACGTCATGCCGATGAATGGTATGGTTAGCGTGAAACTGAAAAATAACACTAATGCGATCGTCTCCTACGAAGCAGTCGGACATACGCAACGCCGATTCTTGCCAGGTGGAGAAGAAGTTGTGTTGCAAAACTTGCCGACGCCTGTAACGATTACTATGGTTCGCCAGGATGAGGGGTTACTAGAAGTTATGCCAGTGTCTGCCTCTGAACAAGGACTGTTAGAGGTTGGGCTAGATGAAGAGACGACGCTGGACAGTAACCAGGGCGTATTAAGAATTCAAAGAGATGGTCAAGTCTTTTTGAACTAACCTGTTGCACAAATTGCGAAGAAAGTGCTTCTCAAGTGCGGCGCTTGAATCACTTGCAATTTGTAAAGAGACTATCAAGTTGGGCGATCGCCTAGCTTGATAGTCGTGACTAGACAGCAGACTTGTCTGGCAAGAAGAGCGATCGCTCCTTTCGGACAGGAAAGGTTTAGCATCGGGCATTGCTGCCAGGATGTGAGGAGTAATAAATTTTAAGGAGATTTTCTCGATGATGAATCAAGCTAGTGACAATCAAGTTGCCAATCGTAAGCGCGGCTTTGCTCAGGTGTTGTGGAACGCCAAGGGAGCACTGGCTATTGCTCTACTAGCAATAGTGCTACCTGCCTGTAATAATAATCAACAAGCAGGTGCCCCTCTGACTCAGGAACAAGAAAATGTCACCGCAGAGGACGTTACTGAGAACACCGAGAGCCTAGTTGGTCAGACTGTAACGATCCGCAGCGAAGCGGAAGCAGTGGGTGAGAATGCCTTCACCGTTAGCGATGGTCAGTTTTTAAGCGGTGAAACAATTCTGGTTGTGAATGCGACAGGACAACCTTTTGCTGTCCCGACTGACGGTATTGCGATTCAAGCCACGGGCGAGGTGCGCCAGTTTACGATCGCTGAACTCGAAGAAGAATACAACTTGAGTGGCGATCGGGAGCTGTACGCAGAGTACGAAAATAAACCAGCGATTATTGCTCAGTCCCTAGCTATAGCACCCGAACCTGAGGAAATCACTGAAAATCCCAGCGAATTCTACGGGGAAACGGTTGCCGTCAGAGGTGAAGTCGAAGAAGTTGGCGAGTCAGGTGTATTTAGACTTGATGGCGGCGACTTGATAGTCTTCGTGCCGACTCAGCAGAGAGCGATCACGGAAGACCAGGCAATCGCCGCAGTCGGGGAAGTCCGCCCATTCGTTGTTGCTGAGTTTGAGCGGGATTACGACTTAACTTGGGATGCAGGCGTGCAAAGCCAGTTGGAAGCAGAATATGCGAACAAACCTGTGCTGATTGCTCGCTCGGTATTCCCCTCAGCCATACCTGAGGTAGCAAAATAAGCGGATATCGCTGCCATTGGTCACCACTCTTGTGGTGATTTTTCTCCCCCCTTTGACCCCCTAAACTTAGGGGAAAGGGGGATTTTAGTTTTTGCAGATTACCCGACTTATGAATGAGTACAAGTTACCTGCGGTTCTAGAGAACATTGTGCAAGCCGACAGGGAACCCGATTTGGTTTTTTCTAAGTTACTCCCGGCATTGTGTGAGGTGTTGGAGTGCGATCGCACTTTTCTCTACCTGCGCGATCCCCACACCAAAATGGGGAGAACTCCTTACTGCTGGCGGCGCAACCCCGAATGTCCTGATGTCAGCACCGCCGAGTGGGAAAAAGAACCCGACTCTCTCCCCAAAGAAGACCCTCTATTTGCAGCAGCCCTGCGGACGGAGGAGTCGATTTTTGTGGAAGATGTGGAAACCGCCCCTCCAGAGGTTGTTAATCGCGATTTTGAGGCGGAAAACTTTGGACATCGGGCATTAATTCACGCTCATCTTTGTGAAGATGGGATGCTATGGGGGGTTCTGCAACCCTGCATTTTTGGTCAACCGCGAGTTTGGGGCGATCGCGATCGCTTTATTATCGATCGAGTCGTCGAAGCGATTACGCCGCTAGCTGCTGCTTATGTGAAATCCTCAGAGATTTAAGTGCTGAGTTATCTAAATTTACCCCCGGCTAAAACCTTTTATGTTATTGCCTAGTGTCTAAGAGGGAATGGGTATTAGCCGTTTCTTATCCAGCCAATAGCATTGCTTTTTCCGGAACGCTGGAGGTGCAGAGGGATTCCATTACCTGATCTTTGTAAGCTAGGAACGTGGGAGTGCGCTTAATTTGGCTGGTACGTATACTGTTGGCGTCGGTAAAGCCATCAGGGAGGTTGATTTTCAGTTCCTGCTTCACCGTACCCGGATGTGCGGATAAGACATAGATGCGCTGTGAGAGAAACACCGCTTCCTCAACATCGTGAGTAATCATGAAAATCGTGGTTCCGGTGCATCGCCAGACTTCCAGGAGGAATTGCTGCATCTGTTCTTTCGTTTGCACATCCAGCGCCCCAAAAGGTTCATCCATTAACAAGATTTTGGGTTGGGAGGCTAAAGCACGGGCGATCGCTACCCGTTGTTTCATTCCACCGGATAATGCCTTGGGAAGAGACTTGGCAAATTGGGACAACCCCACCACGTCTAAATAGTAAGCTACCCGTTGCCGCCGCACCGCTGCACTCATGCCTTGCAACTTCAAACCAAAACCGACATTTTCCGCCACATTCATCCAGGGATACAACGTATAGCTCTGAAAGACCATCCCTCGGTCAAAACCTGGCCCCGCAACGCGTTCCCCATCGACCCGAATTTCTCCCGATGTCGGGAACTCCAACCCTGCAATTAGGCGTAACAAGGTAGACTTACCCGAACCACTCGCGCCAACGGTACAGACAAACTCTCCCTCTTCGATATGCATATTGATATCTTCAAGAGCCAGCAGCGAACCTTTGCGAGTGGGAAATTCCTTGTGTAGTTGAGAAACTTCTAAATGCATAAAACTATCTACCTAATTTGAAAATAGCAACTGAGTACTGAAGATCGCCGACTGGGAAGATAATAGACGAGTTGAAAAAAATCTAATTCCAGACTTATTTATCAATTCATAGCCCATTTACAAGACAGGCGCAGTAACAAACGAAACAAAAGATCAATGGCTAAGCCAATTAGACCAATAACAATTAAACCAACAAAGATTTCATCCGTCTTCAAAAACCGTTGAGCCACACTAATCCGCCGTCCTAGCCCTTCCGTCGCCGCCACTAACTCCGCAACAATTACTAAGTTCCAAGATGCCGCCATATTTACCCGCGCAGCATCAAGAATTGTCGGCAAGATAAACGGAAAAATGACTTGCAGTAAAACCTGTTTGCGTTTCCCCCCTAAGGTATAAGAGGTTTCGATTAACTCTTTAGGAACCTCCTTTACCCCATCCATCACCATCAGGGTATTGAAAAATAAAGTGCCAATAAAAATCAGCAAAATCTTCGGTTCTTCTCCAATCCCAAAGTACAAAATGAGCAAGGGAATAAAAGCCGGAGCAGGCATATAGCGGACAATGCCGATAATCGGCTCCATTAAGGCTCGGATACTGGGAAAAGTTCCCATCAGAGTTCCCAAAGGAATAGAAATACTAGCGGCTAAAAGAAAACCACTGAGTACCCGAAACAAGCTGTAAAAAATATCTTTGAGTAAATCGCCACTTGCCCAGAGGGATTGAAAAGCACCCAGAACAGCAGTAGGAGTGGGGAGAAACAAAGGTTTTACTAACCCAGAATTAGAAATAAGTAGCCACAAGATAAACGGTACTACCACCGAGAGCACCATTAAGCTCCAACTCAACTTTTTAGGAATATCATCAGTAATCCGCCAAAAGACACTAGGTTTTAGAACCTTAGCCGGACGAGAGATATTTGCATGATTTACATACTCAGGAGGTTGAGCCATAAGGGTTCCTTGAATAATCAATAGCTATCAAACCTAAAAAATTTTTAAGTAAGTATGCGGGAATAAATTAAAGTATTTAAACTTGATTTGTAGTCAAGGTCTTATGACTATTTTGAGGGCTTTAGACCTGCCTACACACCTCGAGTTATTTACTTTCGTCCTACTACTTATTTCTCTTTGTCCTCTGCGCCTGGTGCGGTTTACTAAGTTTCCCTACTACCCCACCCCAGAATCAGCAAACAGCCTTTAAGTCTTCCCCTTCTCCGCATAAGCTTTAACAAACTGGTCATCAAAGATATTGCTAATATCCGGAGCCTCCCTGACTAATCCAGCTTCCAGCAAAAATTCACTAATTTCCTTAGCCGCATAGGGTAAAGATTTCATGTCATTCCCCGGTTCAAATGCTTTCAAATTATCCTCAATCCTAAAGATTGTTGTACCAGCATCATAGTTTTTATACTCTTCTACCGATACCCCAGCCTGTTTCGCTAAAGTTTCCCTCCCTTTTTGATTGTTTTTTTCCAAATAATTGAGGGTATCAAACCAAGTATTAACTAGTGCTTGTACATCTTGAGGTCTTTCCTCAATTAACTGGCGCTTAACTACAAGAAGATCGGGAATTGCACCAGGAAAATCTTTAGAGCTAAATAGTTCTTTGCTTCCTGGTCGTTGTAAAGCTTGGGTTGTAAAGGGGGCAAATACTCCGACTGCATCTACTTGTCCAGCCACAAATGCGGCGGCGGCTGCACCCGTTTCCAAGGGTTGAATGTTGACATCTTTTGCAGACAACCCCGCTTCTTTCATTCCCAAAAGTAAGAGGAAATGGTCAACTGTGCCTTCTTCAACAGCTATGGTTTTGCCTTTGAGGTCGCTCACACTGTTAATGCCGTCGCGAGCAATTATTTTGTCGTTACCTGTGGAGTTGTCATTAACTAGGACAACGGCTAAATCCACCCCAGCAGCGGCAGCCGTAAGCGCGTCATTAAGCGTTTGGCTGTTGGCATCCAACTGACCTGCTGTAAAGGCATTAATAGAGTCTAGATAGCCATCAAACCATTTCAAATCTACCTTGACGTTATTCTCTTCAAACAGATTTTGTTCTTGAGCAACTTGCCAGGGAAGCCAACCGGGCCAAACACTAAAGCCCATTTGAATTGTTGCATTTTCTGAGGCAGAATTCCCAGAAATTGCAGTTGGGGAAGAGGGAGTACAACTAGCGGCGATCGCTAAGCTGAATACAAACAAAGTTAGTAAAGAAATTAACTTATTAATCTTCATCCCTTTCCCTTTTTTTTACGTCAACTCAGAAAGTGCTGGTTACTAATCATTAATGATTAATAACTCATCATCACATCTGTATCTGTTGCTACCGTTCCTTCAGATAACTGACTTTTCATTGCCACTTGTAGCCGCACCCAATCCAGCCAAAGGTCTAATCCTTCACCCGTTTTGGCAGAAACTGGAATAATTTGAGCATTCGGATTCATTTGGCGAACATTCGCTTCAATGCGGCTAATATCAACGTCCAAATAAGGAGCTAAGTCTAATTTCGTAATCAGCAAACAATCCGCTTCCTGAAACATGACCGGATACTTCAGCGGCTTATCTTCCCCTTCCGTTATACTCAGCAGGGCAACCTTTGCATGTTCTCCCACTTCAAACTCCGCCGGACAGACTAAATTGCCGACATTTTCCACCAGCACTAAATCAAAATCAGAAGGATTGTACTGATGTTCTAGAGTGTGAATTCCTCCTGCCACCATTTTTGAATCTAGGTGACAGGAACGCCCCGTATTAATAGCAATCACAGGGACATCATACTGGCGCAGGCGATCGGCATCTAATTCCGTCGTCATGTCCCCTTCAATAACGGCAATTTTTAGCTGATTTCTTAAAGCCGCCAATGTGCGTTCCAAGAGTACCGTTTTGCCCGAACCAGGACTACTCATCACATTCAGGCAAGTAATTCCCCACTGATCAAAATGAGCGCGATTGTGGTCAGCACCCGCTTGATTTGCATGAAGTAAATTAATCCCTAAAGCCGCGTCAAAAGTTTGATGCATTGTTACCTAACTTCCTTACATAGATCTTCAAAAAAACTCTCTTGCCCCTCAGAGCTAACCCCCGCGTCCCTCTGTGTTTAAAAAATACCCCCCTTCTCCAAAGCCATATCCACACACTCAATCCGGTCAATTTTCAACTCTCGCCCTGAGCGAATATCCTCCATCGGAGCATTGCACTGGGAGCAACCATATTGCAGCCCCACTACAGGCATATACTCCTGCTGACAAGAATGACAAAAAGCAATCAAGGGCGTTTCTTCAATCACTAAGGTGGCATTTTCAAGAAATGTATTCTGCTTCTGAACATCAAAAGAGAATTGCAAACTGATTGGTTCAACACAAGTAAATTTGCCGACAATTAAATGAACCTTGTCCACTTGAGGGCGTTCCGGTTGTGATTCCCACCAATCTTTGACTGTTAAAATCAAAGCCTTGGTCATATCAGTTTCATGCATGAGCTATCTCCACTCTTCTATCAACTCTGGTGTTTGCTCTGAATGGAGATAGGTGGGTCTTTTTCTCGGAAGTTGTCCGGATAATACCAAATGAGCCATCGTGTCACAGATAACGCGAGTTGCCATTAACGACGTCATATCACTGACATCGTAGGGCGGTGAAACTTCGACAACTTCTAATCCACAAACAGGCGCTTTTTGGACAATTTTGCCCAACAATGCCAGGGCTTCACGGGGTAATAAACCACCGGGTTCGGGCCATCCCGTACCAGGGACAAATCCAGCATCAATGCAGTCAATATCGAAGCTGATATAAACGCAATCGGTACCGTCTAACGCTCGTTCTAAGGCAAAATTAACAGCGGCATCAATGCCCATTTCAGTGATATCTGTAACCGTTAAAATGTTGGTTGCTCGTTCTCTGCAAAATTTCACTCCTTGACGCGGAACTTGCCAGCCACCAATGCCCAGTTGTACCAAGTTTTTTGCTGGAGCATTTTTCATATTTGTGGCATGAAACCAGGGACAGGTATGCATCCGTTCATCTAAGTCGGTTTCCTGAGTATCGACATGGCGATCAAAGTGGATAATCCCGACTTTTTTATCGCCTAAGTGACGACAAATTCCCCGAACTGTCGGAAAACCAATTGAATGATCGCCGCCTAAGATAATGGGAAATGCCCCGGAGGAGAAAATATGAGCAATGCCTTTGGAAATTTGGTCAAAAGACTTTTCGTTATTGCCAGGAATTGTGAAAATATCACCGACATCACACAAGGTTATTTGCTCGCGCAAGTCAATTCCTAGTTCAAAGTTGTAGGGGGTATACAATGCGGAAATTCTCCGAATTCCCTGCGGACCAAAACGCGTACCAGGACGATAGGTAGTACCGGAATCATGGGGAACGCCGACGATTGCTACATCGTATTCCCCAACTTTTCTGACATCTTCTATATAGGGAGCTTTAAGAAAAGTATTGATTCCGGCGTAGTGGGGAAGTTCACCGCGAGAGAAGGTAGAAATAGTGCGATCGCGTATACTTTCGGCGGCTTCTAAGCCATACTCTAACCCTCTATCGACTTCCTGCTGCCAACCTGTTAGTGGCAGTTGTGCTTCGCGTTCTAAGGCGCGATTGGCTTCTGATAAATGTCCGTTTAAGTTGGAGTTTGGGGGTTGGAAGGATGGTTGTTCAGTCATGTCCTTTGCAGGTGAAAACAATAAGTTTTAGAAAGCAAAAAGCCCAGGAAAGTATCAACAGTTCCATAACTGCTGTATACTTCTCCCGGGCTTTTTTCCCGCCGTGTAGCTATCCTTGGTTTTTTAAACTAATAAAAACTCTGCCAAGTTAGCTTGCCTCTCTCGGACCAGTCGTTTAAGTTATTCAACTCAAACCGGAACCCTAGAGGCAATTAATTGTCAAGTTTTGCTAGAAATAATTTGAACAAACTTATCAATTCTTTACTTTTGAAGGTTAGTTCAGTGTTTTTGTGAAACTCCTAGCTTATTGATACTTTTATCAATCCAGCAGCCGGAAAAATGTATCAAAGGCTACTAAAAGATAATTGATAGGCGATCGCTTTATTTCTGAGGGTGAATAGTGATTGGTTTGGGTGGGTTGGATGTGTCAGGTGCTGGTGTTTAATAAACCGCAGAGGGCGCAGAGGGCGCGGAGAATAGATTAATAGAGAGAAGAGAGAGAAATGGCAAGGTTAATTGTAATTACGGGTGTCAGTCGCGGTTTGGGTAAGGCGATGGCGGAGGAGTTTATCCAGGCGGGACATACGGTTTTGGGTTGCGCTCGTTCTGCGGAGGCGGTGGCACAACTTAAGAAATTTGGTTCGCCTCACGATTTTACAGCGGTGGATGTGGCAGATGAGGGGCAGGTTCAGGCTTGGGCAAAGCGGCTTTTGGCTGAGTATGCTCCCCCAGATTTGTTGATTAACAATGCGGGTATCATCAATGAATTAGCACCGCTTTGGGAAATTCCTAGTGAGGATTTTTCTCGCTTGATTGATGTGAATATCAAGGGAGTAGGGAATGTACTTCGCCACTTTATCCCGGCAATGATTGAGGGGAAAAGTGGCATTATTGTGAATTTCAGTTCGGGCTGGGGGCGTTCGACTTCTCCGGAGGTTGCGCCTTACTGTGCTTCTAAGTGGGCAATTGAGGGATTAACTCGCGCTTTGGCGCAGGAACTGCCTGCTGGGATGGCGGCGATTCCCTTAAATCCTGGCATTATTCACACGGATATGTTGGACATTTGCTTCGGGGAAGCAGCGGCGGATTACACATCGATTCAGGACTGGGTGAAAGTAGCGGTTCCCTTTTTGCTGCAGCTGAGTCCTGCGAATAATGGGGTGCCGTTGACGGTTCCGGCTTAGTTACTAAGCTCCCTGAGATAGGCGCATCCACATCGGTAAGGTGCGATCGCCTCCGCCTTCAATTCGTTCTAAGGCGGCGGCTATTTCAACGCGCACATCAAACTCGCTTTCTTTTTCCAGCGCCCGACGCAAGGGTTCTATGGCGGTTTCATTCCCCATCTCGTTCAGGTAACGGGCAGCACGCCAGCGTACTAGTTTAGAGCAGTCTTCTAGGGCTTTAGCCATAGTTGCGATCGCGCTTTCATCCCCTAGATCGCTCAAGGCGTCCCCCGCTGTACGGCGCACAATCACGGAGCTATCAGAGAGGACAGCACGACACAGAGGTTCTACCGCTTCTGGTATTTCACTGGTGCCTAGGATGGCGGCAGCCCAACGGCGAACAGCACTCCGCTGATCATTGAGGGCGGTAAGGATGGCGGGGAAGGTTTCCGGTGTAACCTCCAGCTTCTGAATTGCCTTCAGTCGCCGCTGTCCGTCCGGACTCTGGAGTTCGTCTAGCAAGGCTTGTTGATTGACAGGTTTGGCCGTCGGTGCTTCTTCAACAGAGTTAGGTGACGTAGTGTTGGAGGCGATCGCTAGAGCTTCAATCTGTGCCAGCTCGGCTTGATCAACCAAGCTATCGATCTCCTCGGCTACCATTTGCACGACCTCACTAGGCAGCCCGTTGCGGGATTCGTAGGGTTGCCAGCGGCGTTCGGTGATGTAGTTCGCCCCTGTTGCCGCGATCGCTCGTTGCAGAGCTTCATTAAACCGTTCTGGCAGGCTCACTCTCGCTTGTTCCCCTGACTCTGTTGTCGCCCGCACCTGTATGGGAATGTGGCGAAACACCTGAATGGCGACATCAACTTGCCCTAAATTTTGACGGGCTTCACGGCTACTTTCCGTCGCAGGCTGTGCTAATTGAGCCTTAAGTTTCTCATCGGCTGACTCTGCAATCCCCAGTAAACGAGCAGATTGAGCTAAAATTGGCTGCCAATCGGCGTTACTTTCTCGCATCAGCGTAATAAAGTCCAACGCCAGAAAAACTTCTTTAACCCCCTTGAGCTGAAGCAATTGCTTGGCAACTTCCGGCACATTGGTAACCGTTTCATTGGGGCGCAGTGTTACAGGTTTGGCGCTAATCTGCTCATCAAGATTGAGCTTCATGCAGTGGGGATTGGGGGTAGTTTCTAGGGAAGAGAGTTTCATATTGCTATTTTTTAAAAAATCATGACGCCAATCGAAAGCAAGATTGAAGCGATCGCTATTATTAAAATTTCTGCTCAAATCCAGCTTTAGGTGTTGCCAGGTTCTTTCCTAGAGGGGGTTTTAGGCCCGCCTACCAGCAACGTCGCCGCCATTGTATAAAATACCCAGAACACCGCTGGCACTAATAAAAACAGCATTAAACCTGCTAATCCAGCAAAGGGAGCAGTGACAAACAGCAATATCAATGCAAACAGGGTGAAAATTACAACTAACCGATTCATAATGCCTTCTACCTGATTTAGCCCTATTGCTTCACCCTATCAAGACCACACGTTGCCCCGTACCCTCCCTGATGCTGAAATTAAAGGGGTCATAGGCTAGCAACATTGACCTTAAGCTGAATGGTACTGACTTAAGCGGAAAATAGTCGTTTTTGAGAAAAACCCAGCTTGGGGGGGCTTCCCCCCAATCCCCCCGCTGGGGGATGAGTGCCTCCCCCAGACCCCCTGCACAAGGTTTGATCGGTTGTGATGAATTTTTTTAAGTTAGTACCATTCGACTTAAGCTGCACTCAACGTCTGCGCCCGGATCTGTTCTACCCAGTGGTTGAGATTATCCATATCTAAGCGATAACTTAGAGGATGGGCAATCAACCGCGCCGTACTCTCAAACAGCGTCTCAATCTCAATCAAGCCATTTTCTTTTAATGTCCGACCTGTGGAAACTAAGTCTACAATTGCCTCAGACATACCTGTAATTGGCCCTAATTCTACAGAGCCAGACAGCGGCACAATTTCCACAGGTAGGTCTATGCTGTCAAAGTATTCATTGGCGCAGTGGACAAACTTGGAAGCAACACGACCATGGGGAGGCAGTTCTAAGGGGCGACGGTAAGGGCTTGATTGCTTCACCGCAACCGATAGCCGACAGGAGCCAAAGCGCAAATCAGCTAGATGTGCCACCTGCGGACTCTTTTCTCGCAAGACATCATAGCCAACTACTCCCAACTGGGCTTGACCGTACTCAACATAAACGGGGACATCCTGTGTCCTCACCAGCAAGGCTTTAGCGGTGCCTGTGGGGTCTTGAATCTGGAGTTGGCGACTGGCGGAGTCGAGAAACGCGCTAAAGTCTAGTCCAACCGATTGCAGCAGTTTGATGCTGTCTTTTAGTAATGCGCCTTTTGGCAGTGCAACGGTAATCGTCATCGCAGGGGAAATTTTAATATTTACAATATTAATGTTGGCGATCGCTCGACCACCATGCCATGTTCTCATCCATTGCGTCGTGTTTCATCACCACTGAGTGAAAAAGGTTAGATGCGAATTCTCTTAGTTGATGATGAAGTTGAGCTGACAGAACCGCTGAGTCGCCTGTTGACACGAGAAGGCTACAGCGTTGATGTGGCTTATGAGGGAGCTGAAGGTAGCCAACTGGCGTTGCAAGGCGGATATGACTTGCTGATTCTCGACTGGATGCTACCTAAACGATCGGGATTGGAGATTTGTCAGCAGTTGCGATCGCAAGACGTAACTACACCCGTTCTCTTTCTCACTGCCAAAGATACTCTAGATGACCGGGTGTTGGGCTTAGATGCGGGTGCTGATGACTATCTTGTCAAACCTTTTGAACTGCGGGAGTTACTGGCGCGGGTGCGGGCTTTGCTGCGACGTTCGGCGGCGGCTGAACCTAGTAATGCTAGCCAACGCCTGAAAGTGGGAGAGCTAGAACTTGATGGCGAAAACCAGCTTGCTTATCGGGGCGATCGCTTAATTGAGCTATCGGAAAAAGAAAGCCAACTACTGGACTTTTTTATCCGCCATGCAGGTCAGTTATTGACCCACGCTCAAATCCACGAGCATTTGTGGGGTGACAAAGAGCCACCTAGCAGCAATGTCCTTGCGGCACTGATTCGCCTCTTACGGCGCAAAATTGAGGCAAAGGGCGAAACACCTCTGATTCATACGGTGTACGGCAAAGGCTATCGTTTTGGAGAAAGTAGCTGACTCTAGCATTTTGATTTAGCGATCGCCTCAACGTGCCTGTGCTTGATCTCGGCTGAATAACTGACACTGAAGAGCAAGCTACTTTAACGGATAAAGCCCATAGCAAACACAGCAATAGCACCTACTACTGCCAGGATAGAGAGAACGCGTCCCGCATTAGGGCTACCTTTCCAGGAATAATTTTTATCTTTCATCACTATTTTTATGGAATTGACGTTGATTGTTACATTTTTCAATCAATAGCCGCGCCCATCCCTAGTTAGACATTCCAATTTGGTAGCGAGGATCACTTTTACTGTTTTCAAGTCGCTAATCTTCTGATGATTAATCTACCCACAGATATATCTTTAGTCAGGGGGCAAGGGACACAATAAATGAAGTTTAGAAAAAACTTCCACCATGACAAACAAAAGCTTTGCAAAAAAACTAACGCAGAGTATTCTGCGGCGATTTGCAGCCCTGTGTTTCTTTGCAGTACTGTTTTTTGTCAGCTCAGGCATTCCCCAAGCCTTGGCAGATTCTGGAGCGATCGCTAATCTCGAAAAACAAAACCTGCTGATTGCTCGAAACCCAGTGGAAGAAGCAGTAGATAACCTAGCTGGGCAAGGGACTACCGACCAAATTCAAGGTCAAGTTGATGAAAGCACAGGTCGTGTTCAACGGGAACTTGGTAAGGTGACAGGTCAAACTGAAGGAGCACTTCGTGAAACCAAAGGTCAGGCGCAACAATCCCTCGGAGAAACGAGACGCGCTGTTGACAAAGCCAGCGACAAGGCTGAGTACCAGCTTGAAAAGGCAGGTGAAAAAACTGAAGACGCCTCAGAAAACTTGATTGACAAAATCAAGAATTTCTTTGACTAAAACAAGCAAACAAAACCTGTGAAACTTGTGAGGCTGGACTAACTAAACTCTTAGTAGTCCAGCCTTTTTGGTGGCTATAAATTAGGGGAGTTGCTGTTCAAGAAAGGGGAGAAGAAACCGCTTGATTCCGACTGCCGTAGCGCTGCAAAAATTGAAGAATAAGCAAATATTGGTGGGAAAACCACCTTCGAGGCGTCTCCTGAGCAGATTGGGGCGCAGCTTCCACATTAGGAGCCTTGGTCATCACCAGCATAGAGTCAGTGGGACGGATCGCTAACTTTCCTCGTTTTAAGGCGTACCGCAACATGCGTCCTTTCTTCCAGACACAATACTTATCCGCCCTCCAGCGAGGATTAGCTGGGTAGCCAGCAAAGCCACACCGCAAGGCAGGAATCAACGTACTCTTGATAGATGTACGAAGTTTAACGGTGCTTGCTAATTCCACTACCACAAACTGGTACTGCTTTGTTACTGCGGACACAAGCTTTACCTCCTCGTAAATATGGGATATTACATTTCGTTGATAATTGGGCTGCTCAAGCAGGGCTTTTTGTCAGTTGCCCGTCGTCTACCGTTTCACTAATTTCAGACAACAAATTTCGCGGCGGTGTCCCTATTTACCGAAATAATTGGGTCTAAAGCCCCTTTCTTCTAGGACGGCTTTTTATTTTTTCACTTTTATGAGCACTGCGATATCATAAGCCGAGGGAGGTAAACTATGCTAGTCTTTGAGTTCAAGACCTACGGCAAAACCCATCAATACCTAGCTATTGATGAAGCTATCCGCACGACACAGTTCATTCGTAATAGAGCAATTCGACTGTGGATAGAGGGTCAAGCCAAGTCATGGATTGAACTTTCTAGGCATTGCGCTCTACTTGCCAAAGAGTTTCCATTTGCCAACAAACTCAACTCAATGGCGCGACAAGCCGCCGCCGAACGAGCCTGGGCTGCCATCTCCAGATTTTATGACAATTGTAGAAAAGGATTACCAGGTAAAAAAGGATTTCCGGCATTCCAGAAAGACTGCCGTTCTGTCGAGTACAAAACATCGGGCTGGAAGCTAGCCGTTGACCGCAAATCTATCACTTTTACAGATAAAAATGGTATCGGCAAACTCAAATTGAAAGGAACCCGTGACCTGCACTTTTATCAAATTGACCAAATAAAACGGGTCAGATTAGTAAAACGTGCAGACGGTGTGTATGTCCAATTCTGTGTGTCAGTTGACCGTAAAGAAGTCGTGGAACCATCGGGGACTGCTATAGGTTTAGACGTTGGACTCAAAGAGTACTACACCGACTCCAATGGAGTAACGGTTGAAAATCCTCGATTCCTTCGCCAGGGAGAGAAAGCTCTCAAACGTTCTCAACGACAAGTTTCACGAAAGGTAAAAGCTTCAAAAAATCGGGGCAAAGCTAGCTGTGTTCTTGGAAAGCACCACCTCAAGATAAGTAGACAGCGTAAAGACCATGCCGTTAAATTGGCAAGGTGCGTCATCACATCCAACGATGTAGTCGTCTATGAAGACTTGAGGATTAAACATTTGGTGAAGAATCACTCTCTCGCTAAGTCTATTAATGACGCATCTTGGTATCAGTTTCGGGTCTGGCTGGAATACTTTGGTAAAGTATTTGGTCGCATTACAGTTGCCGTTAATCCCGCCTATACAAGCCAAGAATGCTCTAGCTGCGGCACGATTGTGAAAAAGAGTCTGTCCACAAGAACCCATGTTTGTCAATGTGGATGTGTCTTGGACAGAGATCATAACGCAGCCAGAAATATCCTTCGTCAGGGATTGGGTACGGTAGGGCATACCGGAACCTTCATGCTAGACATGAGCAACGCTTTGGGAGAATCGACCTCTACTTTGGTTGGAGCAATCCTGCCTAAGCAAGTTGGCTCGTAGATTAAAGAATCCCCGTACCTTCAGGTCGGGGAGTGTCAAACTCTTATTTCCCCCGGTATGGGAGAAACATCAGGAGGAGTATTAACGATTAGGGTGAAGCCAGTCTTACGTGTCGCACTTCTAGGGCATGAATCGGTAGCAGTTGTCCGGCGCAACTAACCTTTCCCTTTGGTATATCCTATCCTTTTGAGGCAAAGAAGAGAAGATGATTAGCTAATGGGGAGGAAAAACCCTAGCTAACTAAAAATAAATGCGGATGACGCCAAATATCATCGACGTACATCCGCATTCATCTACAGCTAAGGCTTAAAAGTCAGGGAAGATTAAAAATTGTCAGTTGACAACTAGCCGTTATTGCTTGAGGAGTAGGTAGTAAAGTTCTCCGGTGTTGTTGACTACTCCAGCGCGATCGCCAGCAACTGCACCCGTCCCCATAAAGACATCGACACGTCCCGCCCCCCGAATTGCACTACCAGTGTCTTGATCTAAAACATAGCGATTGACTAAACGTGACTCTAGAAGCCCGTCAGTCGTCTGGTAGGGAAGACTCGTGCTAATCAATGCCAGCGCACCGGGTGGCATCAAGGACTTATCCGTAGCGATCGAGCGTTCCGCCGTCACAGGGAGACTGAGACTCCCTGTAGCGGGTGCGCCGTTGGTTTCTCGGAAGAAGACAAAGCTTTTATTGCGGGGGAGATATTGATTGACTTCTTCAGGATGGGCGAGAAAGTACTCAATTAACACTGGAAGTGTCAAACCTTCCAAGGGCAATTTCCCATCGTTTACCAATTCTCTACCAATGCTGCTGTAGGGATGACTAGTTTTGCCAGCGTAGCCGACACTCATCACGCTACCATCAGGCATTTGCAAACGGGCAGAACCCTGAACGTGAACCAAAAAGGCTTCTAAGCGATCGCGCATCCAAACGAGTTCCTGCCCTTGCAGGCGGGTTTTTGTCCCAAAGCCATCTTCCCCTTCCAACTCAGCGCGAATTGGATGGGTATTTCCCCACCGAGAAAAGTCTTTGGGGACTCGATAAAGGGGATAGCGATACTCCGCTGTCCGCGTTCGACTCGCCGTATAAATGGGTTCAAAGTAACCCGTAAAGGAGACGGTTCCGCGCTCATCCTTGCCAACCGACTTGTACAAGACAAATTCTCGGTTAACAGCGGCTTGTAGCTCGGCGGGAGAAGAGGAACCGACAACGAGCTGGCGGAAGCGTACTAAGGAACGACGAACGCGATCGCGCGTTATCCCTCCTACCGGAAGTTTCCGGTAGGCAGCCGCCGCCGTTGGCGTTCCCAAATAACGCAGACTGTGATCAATCGAGGTTAGTAGGGCTTGCCGATCTCCCGGTTTACCCGCACTTCCCCAGATTTGGTCATCAAACCCCCATTCCTTTAGTTCGCAATCGCTAACATTACAGGTTTCCTGGCTGATAGGACGCAGCGGTACATCGGCAAGTACGACTTGACCCGATGTCACCAGCGCCACCCCCAAACCCAGGGAAAGCAAAGCAAGTACCTTTGTCATGAATCCAATCTTGTCTTGGTCATTAGTCATCAGTCAGTAGTCAGCGATCCAAAAATCAACTGACAACTGACAAACGGTAAAGCCTGTTATCTGCAAAACCGTTTAGTAGCGTTCGACGCTACCAGCAAACAGAGGTTCCACTCGAATTGCTTCGACACAAGACGGACGTAGAACCATGTACTCGCCTTGAATATTTTTGATCGGCACGCTGATGAAGTCTGTAGAGGCAGCTTTTGGCATTAGCTCGCCGCTATACCACTTCTGAAACTCTTGAATTGTGGCAAAGCGTACTTCCTCCCGGTGACCACCGGACAGCAAAATATAGACGGCGTACTCGTCTGGGGTTCTTGGCATAGAAAATGATCCTTATCCTTAATCCATCCAGACCATTATCAGCGACCGCAAGGGGGAAAACCACTATCCCTGCAAATTTTGATAAGTGCTGAGTCGGGGAGAAAGTATGTTCGGCGAAGCCGTGAAGGGAGGCGCTTAGTGAAGTATGAAGTATGAAGTATGAAAGGTAAGAGGTTCTTCCCTGCTCTCCTGCACCCCTGCACCCCTGCACCCCCGCTCCCCTGCACCCCTGCACCCCTACAACAAGCGGGGGATCTAATTAGAAATAACATTAAACCGCTGTAGCAGGGTTTCCAGTAGTGGCGGTAAAGTTTGGTGCAGTTCAGTCGCTGTTTTAAACCGCAACTGTTGGTAGTTGGGTAAGTCAAAAGGAAACTGTCCGGGCAGATCCGAGCGTTCCATTTGAGCCAGCAAAATTTGCTCAGAGCGCTTGCTCTGCAAGGCATAGCCTATTTCTACACAAACATTAGGACTGGGGATCAGTCGAGGGTTTTCGTTATCTAGTCGCACCACTGGGGTGCCATCGGCGACAAAGAGCAGACTCTTGCGGATTTTGCGTAGTGAGGTACTGTTTAGCCGCATCGGGCCATCAATAGGGCGTCGAGATTCTTCTAGAGTTAGGGGCAAACGCGATCGCTGATTGATTCGCTCTAAGCAATCCTGCAATGTGTCACGCAGGGCAACACTCGAAGCGTTATATTCGCTTTGGGAGCAAAAGAACACAATCGGCTCTAGCTGCGCCATCACGTCTTGTTTGGTGAAGTAAATCTCGTGGCTAATTAAGTCAATATTGGAAACCGCATAGCCGCCGCTACCTTCAATATAAAACTCAACTGTTTCCCCTTCTAAATAACGTCCGAACCAGGCAGAGTTCTTAACATCCTGGCTCTCATCTAAAAAGTCAGCTCTCAAACCCGACTTGAGTAAGCTATTTTTGCTCAGACGCAAATCGTGGGGGCGTTTTTCCAGTTCTTTAATCGGTTCGTACTGCTGAAGATACCAAGCTTTGAGGGCAATGATGGCCATGATGTCTTACCAGGTTGCACGGCATCGGTAATGCCCAAGTGCAAAAATTCCTAAACCTGGATATTAGCAGTAAGCGGTAATATCTTCACCACATTCATCTGCCAAATAGCACAATGCTCGAAAACGTAAAGCCACTACTTCGTCATAAAGGGGATTGAGCTTGCACATCGGCGGAATGTGGAACAATGTGCGACCAAAGAGCTTAACATCGCGCTCAAAAGGACACTGAGCGGGGATCGCTTGGCAAAGGCGGTGTGCAAGTTTAGGACTGCTGACTTCGATTTTGTCTAGCCACTGTTTGGCAGGCTGCAGCCACTTAATGGTTCTTTTCGGTTTGAGAGGATTCGCTTGGGCTTTTTGCTGTATCGCCGTCTCTGGATATACCCAAACACTGCTTACAAGAGCTAGATTCTTTACTGTATACTCGGATACACTCATGATTCTTTTCCTGTGCTCGGCAAAAGCAAATTGGATTATCTGTAACTTACCTACAACCGCTTGGTAGCTCATACCGGATTGCCTGCGGTACATTTTTTTGGGAAATCCCCGCAGGAAAGCAGGCGCTTCCTAGCTATCTAGAAGAGCGGAGATTTGTTGCTATTGCAGATATTGTGGTTCTGTAGGTTTAACCCTGTAACAAATTGGCTAAGTAGGCGTTGCATTCAGCAACCGATCTTGAACCTGTATTTGTTGAGCGGAGTTATCGCGAAGGAGAGCAGCACTGGCAAAGGAAAAAATTTAAACTGATGGCAGAAAATGTAAAACCGTATTTATCGAAACTTGTAAATCCAGACTGCCTACTTTTATGTTGACTGAAACGGCAAAGACTGCGCGTGGGCAATCTCACGGAAGTTTTGTTAACTTAGCGCAACATTTCAGTGACAACACTTAACAGGATAACCGATTACCTTGGAAAACTGCACAAAATAAAAGACTGACTTTGACGGCAGGATGTTTCTACCCTTTGTCAGTCAGTCTTTTTGGGAATTGAGGAATAGTGAATGGGGAGGGATGAAGCCTGAAGAGTGGGGGCTTTTTTAGAGAAGCACGGCTGATTTCACCCTGGGTTTCGAGAGAGCCGTGCTAATCAGCGAAGCCTCTTGAAGGGTATACACCTTTCCCCCGTTCGGCTGAGCTCACGGCCGAAGCCTTCACCCCTCACTCTCCATCTAAGAAGCCACTTTCGCAGTAGAGCGACGGCGTCTTCCTGGTGTCTTCGCCGGGGGTTCTTCTGGATTTTGCAGTAAGAAGATAACTAAGGGACGGCTTTGCAGTTCGCGACGAGTCAGGCGCTGGATATCGCCTTCAATCTGCGTTCTTAAGCCTACCCAGTCAACATCTACTCCTTGACTGTCAATGGACTTGGCAAATTCTGTCCAGCGATCGCGTAATGTTCCGTCAATAGCTTTAATCACCAATTGCTGTAAAAGCGTCCGCTCCGCAGTGGAGACGACCCCCCGTAGGTGAACTTCTGGCTTGGCAAGCAGTTTGCCTTCCCAATCTATCGCCGCCGCAACGGTAACGACACCATCTTCTGCCAATTGCTGACGGTCTTTAACGATATTGTCGTGGACAATGCCATTTCTATCGACCAATTCAATGCCCGATGGTACTTGACCCGTGACCCCCATACTCTCTGGAGTAATTGCAACAACGTCACCGTTATTGATAATTACGGTATTTTCCTCCGGGATACCCATACTCTGCGCTATCTTCGAGTGCTGAACCAGCATCCGGTGTTCGCCGTGTACGGGGATGAAGAACTTTGGTCGAGTCAAGGCAATCATTAACTTCTGGTCTTCCTGAGAACCGTGACCCGATACGTGAATTCCGTGATGGCGACCGTAAATGACGTTCGCGCCCTGGATCATCAGTTTGTCAATGGTATTGACCACGGCTATCGTATTACCCGGAATCGGATTTGCCGAGAACACGACTGTATCGCCCTTACGGATTTTGACTTGTCGGTGTTCACCATTGGCAATGCGTGTCATCGCTGCCAAGGTTTCGCCTTGAGAACCCGTTGACAGAATCAAAACCTTTTCATCCGGTAGATTCTGAACCGCGTGCAACGGCTCAAATAAGTTATCCGGACACTTGATATACCCTAAGTTGCGAGCATGGGCGATGACATTTAGCATTGAGCGACCGACTACAGCCACAACGCGATTGTGCTTCTGTGCTAGTTGCAAAATCATATTGACCCGATGCACGGAAGACGCAAAGGTTGTCACCAGCAATCGTCCTGATGCTTGGGAAAAGACACGGTCAAGATTCGGATACACCGAGCGTTCGGAAGGGGTATGTCCGGGAACTTCCGCATTAGTGGAATCGCTAATCAAACACAACACGCCTTTTTCGCCATGTTCTGCCAAGCGCTGAAGGTCGAAGAACTCCCCATCAACGGGGGTATGGTCAATCTTGAAGTCGCCTGTATGGATCACCACGCCTACAGGTGTATGAATGGCGATGGTGAAGCTATCCGCGATTGAGTGGGTATTGCGAATAAATTCTACGACGAACGATTCTCCAATACGCACTGTTTCACGAGGAGCAACGGTACGGAGTTTAGTACGGTTGGTAACCCCAGCTTCGTCTAACTTGCCTGCGAGCAATGCCATTGCTAAACGCGGACCATAGATAACGGGAATCTCAAATTGCTTCAAGTGATAAGCAATGCCGCCGATATGGTCTTCATGACCATGGGTGACAATCATACCCTTGATTTTGTGACGATTTTCCCGCAGGTAGGTCATGTCAGGCAGAACGATATTGATCCCATGCATGTCTTCATTGGGAAAAGCAATTCCTGCATCTAAGAGAATGATCTCGTCGTTGAACTCAAATACGCAGGTATTTTTGCCAATTTCGTGCAATCCGCCTAGGGGAATTACTTTCAGTGCTGGAGAAGATTTACCTTTACTCATTTGCCTCCTTCGAGGATAAATTCACTAACAAAACAAACTGGAAAATTGCAATTTAGTTGCATCTAATAAAAACTTAAAAACTTGTTGATTCAGTTTTCACCGCATCAAAAACGACCTCTTTGTCAGGTGCTTTTAGTAGTTAGCTTGTTGGGCATTAGAGAAAAAACACGCCCAGCTTGATTTTGAGCTAACTTATCTATGCCATCCTACCCAAGGTATATTCCCAAGCCTCTCAGAAGAATAGGTCAGTAGTAAATAGTCAGGAATGAAGCATAAATTGAAGATATTTAGCTTTTTTAAGACTGCGTACACCTTAATTATTTAAAGTAATGAAAGTTCAGTTAATACCGCCTCTAACATTGGTTTCAAGTTATCTGGCAGTCCGCACAATGGTAAACGAGTCGAACCAACATCCCAACCTTGCATTGCTAAAGCTGCTTTTAAGGGAATGGGGTTAGCTGTACAAAACAGAGCTTGAAATAAGGGAAATAATTTCAGGTGAATCTCTGTTGCTAGTTGAGTTTTCCCAGATTCAAAGGCTTGAATCATTTGTTGCAACTGGGAACCCACGAGATGACTAGCAACGCTCACAACTCCTGTTCCTCCTACTGCCAATATAGGAAGAGAGAGGGAATCATCCCCAGAGTAAATCTGGAACTCTGATGGCGTCTGACGCCGGATCTCACTTACTTGATTGAGGTCGCCGCTTGCTTCTTTGATTGCTACGATACTGGGGATTGATGCTAGTCGGGCAACGGTTTCTGGTAGCAGGTTTTGACCTGTGCGACCGGGTACGTTGTAGAGCATCAGGGGCAAGTCTGGAACAGCAGTGGCGATCTCTTGAAAATGTTGGTACAGCCCTGCCTGGGGTGGCTTGTTGTAATAAGGAACGACTTGTAGCGAACCATCTAGTCCTATTTTAGCGGCTTTTTGGGTTGCCGCGATCGCTTCTGCCGTAGAATTTGACCCTGTACCCGCCATCACCTTGGCTTTACCGCTGACCGCTTTTTGAACAACCTGAAAGAGCTGATATTCCTCATCCCAAGTCAATGTCGGCGATTCTCCCGTCGTGCCACACACCACCAACGTGTCTGACCCATTTTCCACTAAATACGCTGATAATTTTTCGACACATTCATAATTGACACTACCGTCTTCCTTAAACGGCGTGATCATCGCCGTCAGCACACGTCCAAAATTGACCGCCACACGCTCACTCCTCCTTAGCAAATTGTTTTCGGCTGGTTTGACTGACCGGACTTTTGATAATTATTACGAAACTGCCGCCGTGGGTTGCAACAAGTTTTGTTTCACCAACAACTCAGCAATTTGCACCGCATTCAAAGCTGCACCCTTGCGGATTTGATCGCCACTTAGCCAAAGTTCTAAGCCACAGGGATGAGAGATGTCTTGGCGAATCCGACCAACCAACACTTCGTCACGACCTGTTGCCTCTACTGGCATGGGGAAATAGTTGGCTTGCCAGTCTTCCACCAATTTGACGCCGTTCGCCTTGGCTAACGCTTCCCGCGCTGTTGCTACTGGTAAGGGTTCTACAAATTCTAGATTAATTGCTTCTGAGTGCGCTCGTAGTACAGGAACCCGTACGCAAGTAGCTGATACCCGTAACTCCGTTACACCAAATATTTTGCGGGTTTCATTAACCATTTTCATTTCTTCTTCACAGTACCCCTGGTCATTTAATGGGGAATTGTGGGGAAATAAGTTAAATGCCAACGGATAAGGAAAGATTTCCGGAGTCGGGGATTTCCCATTCAAGATGTCTTGTGATTGGGTTTTGACTTCTTCCATTGCCCTTGCCCCTGCACCACTTGCTGATTGATAAGTGGCGACAACGATCCGCTTGATCGGCTGCAACTGATACAACGGCCAAACCGCCACTGCCATCAAAATTGTCGTGCAGTTGGGGTTAGCGATAATTCCCCGATGCTGCGCCGCTGCTTGAGGATTGACCTCTGGCACAATCAACGGGATCTGGGGGTCTAAGCGAAAGGCACTGGAGTTATCAATAAATACCGCGCCACTTGCTACCGCTTTTTCTGCCCAGACTTTCGAGGTAGAACCGCCAGCGGAAGCAAGGACTAAATCCACATCTTCAAAAGAATGATCATCGACCACTTCCACCTGCAGTTGTTTGCCTTTGAACGGCAGATAGCTACCTGCCGAGCGAGGGGAAGCTAGCAACTTTAACTGTGAGACAGGGAAGTTCCGAGTTTCTAGTAATTCGATCAGTTCTGTGCCTACGGCACCAGTTGCGCCTAATATGGCAACGCGAAATCCTGCGGTCAAATTGTTATCCTCCACCTAACGATATTAGAGATGATTGAGAGTTTTATTCAATAGTTTTAATAAAACAGTGGGAATTTTTTTAAATTACGCGATCGCTACTCTCTGTTATTGTGGTGCGGCGACGACTCCCAAAAGGGTATCCTCCTTCGTTGGGGGATCAGTGCCCTTGGTGTCTTCACCTCAAAAAACAATTAATTCCAGCCTGTAAAACCTCAGTTTAACAAAGACATTGCCCGATGTTTGTGCTTCAAGGCTGAGAAATTGTCTGGAAAATTTGGCAATCTAATCTGAGAAGGCGAACACCTGCGCCCCCTATGTACTATCATCAAATACGGACACCAAAAATCAAGTCGATGGCATAGTCGCAGCCCTAGTCAAACTACAACTGATTGCCTAATAACTTGCAAACTAGTTGTTAAACCTAGAATATCACGTAGGGTTATCCTTCAGGCGCACACTAGCCCCTCAAGAAGCCTCCGTCTGTATGAACCCTCAAGAGAATTGAGTCCGTAGCAAACATCTTTGACACGAAAGCATCAATGAAAGTTACCCAGGAAAAACTTCCCGCCAGCCAAGTGGGTCTGGAAATTGAGATTCCCGCCGAAACAACGAAAATTGTCTACGAAAAGGTTGTAAAAAACCTTGCCCGTACTGCCAATATTCCTGGGTTTCGTAAAGGTAAGGTACCTCGCCAGGTTCTCCTCCAGCGCCTCGGCTCCCAACGCATCAAAGAAGCCGCGCTAGAAGATTTGGTTCAAGATGCTTTGCAGCAAGCCATCAAGCAAGAATCCATTGAGGCGTTGGGTAACTACCAACTCCGTTCCCCTTTTGAGGAGTTGGTAAAAACCTTCAAACCAGGAGAAACCCTGACCTTCTCTGCCTCTGTAGATGTCCCCCCAGAAGTAACCCTGGGTGACTACAGTGGCTTAAGCGTCCAAGCCGAAGAAACCGTCCCTGAACCCGATGTTGTTGACAACTTTTTAGCAGAAAAGCGGGCTGAACAAGCAACCCTGATTCCTGTAGAAGGTCGTCCAGCTCAGATGGGAGATGTTGCTGTTGTCGATTACAGCGGTCAATTCACGGGGGATGAACCGACAGAAATTCCAGGCGGTCAAGCAACCGACTTCCAGATTGAACTTGAGGAAGGACGGTTTATTGAAGACATTGTCCGGGGCATTGTGGACATGAATCCTGGGGAAACCAAAACGGTACCCGTGACATTTGCCGATGACTATCCCCGCGAAGATTTAGCCGGAACATCGGCAGAGTTTACGATTACCCTCAAAGAACTCAAAGAAAAAGAGCTGCCGGAATTAGATGATGACTTCGCCCAGGAAGTAAGCGAGTTTGAAACCCTAGCCGAGTTGCGCGAATCCATCGCCGCCCAGTTTAAAGAAAGAGCTGAACGGGAAACCGCCACTAGTAAAGAGCAAGCCTTAATTGCAGCACTAGTGGAGAAAGTAGAAGTTGACCTGCCCGAAACCCTGATTGAGCGGGAAGTGGAGACACTCCTAACCCAAACAGTGATTCAGTTAGGACAAATGGGCATGGATGTGAAAAATATGCTCACGGCTGACATGGTCAACAACCTGCGCCAGCGATCGCGCCCTGAAGCCCTAACACGCTTGCAGCAAAATCTCGCCCTCAAAGAAGTCGCCAAACGCGAATCCTTAGAGCCGGAACCGGAAGCCATCGAAGCCAAAATTGCCGAGATGATGGAAGAGTTCACGGGACAAGAGGTTGACCAAGACCGCCTGCGGGAATTCGTCACCTCCGACTTGCTCAAAGAAAAAGCCCTACAGTGGCTAGAAGAACACGGCACCGTGGAACTCGTTCCTAAAGGTTCCCTGACTTCAGAAGAAGCAGAAACCGCAGAGGTAGCTGCTGACACCGAAGAAGCCCCAGAAGCAGAAACTACTCCATCAGCTGAACAAACCCTAGAAGCGGAGGTTAAGCCCTCAGACGCTGAATAAGCCCTTTACCTCTGCTCAAGAGTAGAGATGCTAAACGTTGCGTCTACTGCTCTTGAGCAAGAACGGCACATCTAAAATCAAGGGAAACAAGGGTGAAAGATGAAATTGACCAAGAATCAGCATCAGCTAATGCCAACTGAATCCGCAATCAATCATACTTTCCAGTCAGTCCTCAAGCAGTTGAGGCATAATAATCACTAAGAACAGCAAATAAAACGCGGTGCCAGTTAGCAAACTTAATTTAGGTGCGATGCTAGCCCGCAAATTTGATGCCATTGTTGGTAATATGATTCAATCCCAGTCCCCTGATTATCGAGTTACAAGTCTTAGTTCTCCAGAGATTCACGCGGTCAACTCTGTTGACCCTAGTGCGGTTGTACCCATGGTGGTAGAACAGTCTGGCTTGGGAGAACGAGCCTTTGATATCTACTCGCGCTTGCTGCGAGAGCGTATTGTGTTCTTGGGGACGCCAGTAGACGATGCCGTGGCTGACTCTATCGTTGCCCAACTCCTGTTTTTAGAAGCAGAAGACTCCGAAAAGGACATCCAGCTTTACATCAACTCTCCTGGTGGTTCTGTAACGGCGGGTATGGCAATTTATGACACCATGCAGCAGATCCTCCCAGACGTTGTTACTATATGCTTTGGTCTAGCCGCTAGTATGGGAGCGTTTTTGCTCACCGCTGGAGCTGCTGGTAAGCGAATGGCACTGCCAAATTCCCGGATTATGATTCACCAGCCTTTAGGAGGCGCTCAGGGACAGGCAGTGGATATTGAAATCCAAGCTAGGGAAATTCTCTATCACAAACAAACGCTCAATCGGCTCCTCGCTCATCATACGGGTCGGGACATAGAAAAAATCGAAGCAGATACTGAGCGCGACTTTTTCATGTCATCGGCTGAGGCGAAAGACTATGGTCTAATCGATCAAGTTATCACCCGGCAGGATCTTCCGAAACCGGAAGCCGCAGCCACTCCTTGAAGTAAGAGGCAGGTATGTCTAAGTACGACTCCCATTTAAAATGCTCGTTCTGTGGCAAGTCCCAAGAACAAGTACGCAAGTTGATTGCTGGACCAGGAGTCTACATTTGTGACGAATGCGTGGACTTGTGTAACGAAATTTTAGATGAAGAGTTGCTGGATTCTAGCACTCCTGCACCTCAGCCCGTGCCGCGTTCTGAGCCACCGCAAAAGCGTCGCGCTCGTTCGGCCGGGCTATCTTTTAATCAAATTCCCAAACCCAGAGAACTAAAAAAGCATCTTGATGGCCATGTCATTGGGCAAGAGGAAGCCAAAAAAGTTCTTTCTGTAGCGGTCTACAACCACTACAAGCGCCTGAGTTTTATCCACTCAAAAGGCAAAGGAGGCGTGGATGATGCAATCGAACTGCAAAAGTCCAACATCTTGCTGATGGGGCCAACAGGTTGCGGGAAAACCTTGCTGGCGCAGACTCTGGCGACTGTTTTGGATGTTCCCTTTGCCGTGGCAGATGCCACCACTCTTACAGAAGCTGGATATGTCGGAGAAGACGTAGAAAATATCCTGCTGCGGCTGTTGCAAGTGGCGGATCTCGATGTTGAGGAAGCCCAGCGAGGAATCATCTACATTGATGAAATTGACAAAATCGCTCGCAAAAGTGAAAACCCCTCGATTACGCGGGATGTTTCTGGGGAAGGTGTCCAGCAAGCCCTGTTAAAAATGCTGGAAGGGACAATTGCTAACGTACCGCCCCAGGGTGGGCGTAAGCATCCCTATCAAGACTGCATTCAGATTGATACCAGTAATATTCTGTTTATTTGCGGTGGAGCGTTTGTTGGTTTAGAAAAAGTCGTTGAACAGCGGGTTGGGAAGCGTTCAATGGGCTTTGTCCAATCAGGCGAGAACCAATCTAAAGACCAACGTGCAGCAGATGTTTTGCGGCACTTAGAACCCGATGACTTGGTGAAGTTTGGCTTGATTCCAGAGTTTATTGGTCGGGTACCTGTAGTTGCGGTGATCGATCCGCTGGATGAAGAAGCGTTAATGGAGATTCTCACCGAACCTCGCAACGCGCTGGTGAAACAGTACCAGAAGCTTCTGAAGATGGACAATGTCCAGCTAGAGTTTAAGCCCGATGCCGTACGGGCGATCGCGCAGGAAGCCTATCGCCGGAAAACTGGAGCTAGAGCATTACGCGGAATTGTGGAAGAATTGATGCTGGAGGTGATGTATGAGTTGCCCTCGCGCAAAGATGTCACGCGCTGTATGATTACGCGGGAAATGGTCGAAAAGCGCTCCACCGCAGAACTCTTGCTCCATCCTTCATCTCTCCCTAAACCGGAATCTGCTTAAAAAAGTAGAGACGTACCCTGATACGTCTCTACGCTCAAATATTTCAACATGCCTCTAATTAACGTTCGCGGTGTAGAACATTATTACGAATGGCTTAAACAGCCTGCCTCTACTGCAAAGAAACCTGTTATGGTTTTTGTTCATGGCTGGGGAGGCTCAGCACGGTATTGGCAAAGCACGGCTAAGGAATTGTCCGATTCCTTTGATTGTTTGCTGTATGACTTGCGGGGATTTGGGCGATCGCGTTTACCGGAAGAACAGCTAGAGCTGCTCTACGAGATGGAAGACTACGCTGAGGATTTAGCTCTATTGCTAGATGGCTTGCAGCTAGAGCGTGTCTACATCAATGCCCATTCCTTAGGAGCATCTGCGGCGGCGATGTTCCTACAACGCCACCCAGAACGGGTAGAAAAGGCAATTCTCACCTGTAGCGGCGTTTTTGAATACGAAGCCCGGTCTTTTACCGCGTTTCACAAAATTGGTGGTTTAGTCGTCAAGTTCCGTCCCCACTGGCTAGTAAACATTCCCTTTGCCGAACGGATGTTCATGAGTCGGTTTTTGCATCGCCCACTGCCGACATCCATTAGCCGAGCCTTCTTAGAGGATTATCTGCTAGCGGATGATCAGGCAGCTTTAGGAACTATGCTTACGGCGGTGAGTAAGTATGCGGCGGAAGTGATGCCCCAGACCTTCGCTCAGTTGCAAATGCCAACCTTGTTAATTGCTGGGCAATACGACAAGATTATCCCGGCGGAATTGGGGCGTAAAGCCGCAAGTTTCAACGAGAAAATAGAGTTTTTGGAAATGCCTAACACGGCTCACTTTCCGATGCTGGAAGCTCCAGAGGAGTATTTACAGCACGTTCGGGAGTTTTTGGGCGTTGGTTTACCTGCGAAGGCTTGAATTGACCTGATGCTTTAGCCTTGCTCAAAACTCTCTTCCCTAGTCTCTAGCCCCTCTTCAAAAGTCTAAAATTACTCTCCGAATCGGATACGGTGCTTGGCTTTTAGTCCCGTGATCGCTAAAAGCGCTAATCCGGCTAAGGCGGAAGGTTCCGGTACTGAACGAGGAGATTCGGTGGTCAGACTAAAGGCGAGGAATTGGGTAAACTGAGTTGGGCTAAAGTTGTTATCGCTGACAACAATTAACGACTTTTGCCCAGAGGCTAAATCGGGCCCAAAGGTTAGACCTTCGATATTGTCTAGGGTCAAACCAAGCTGCTGGAAATCTAGCAATAAGCTTTTCTGAGCAGGTTTAATCCTATTGAGGTTGACAGCACTAAGGCTTTCAATATCGCTAATGTCATCTGATCCCTCTAAAGACACCTGAAACAGCTTGATCGTATTGCCCGCACCCACAGAAAAAGACCGCTCTAAACTGAGGAATGTCCGGTCATCCAACGCTAGTAAATCAACCAAACCATTGGTATTGAAGCCATCAGGGAGAGTTGGAGCTTCTGCAACGGGTTCGGTGAGATAGAGGAATTCCTGCTCTGCTCTAGTTAACAGGTCATATTTCAAAATCCGAGATGGGCTACCGTTATTTAGCCCCGCCGCTAACCCATCTTGAATTAGGGCATTTTCCGTCGCCGTAAACAGAGACGTTCCATCGGGGTTAATAGTCAGACTTTCAAACGCTAAGTTGTTGCGAATTCCTGATTCTCCAGTAACAGTGGGTTGAAACTTAGAGGGAACTGGCAGAGTTTTGAGTTGCTGTCCGGTTAAAGAGAACTCATTGACAAAGGGAGACGTCACTCGACCGAGATCGGGTCTTGCTTCTCCTTCTGAGGAGATGAATAAAGTGCCTTGGTTAGTTAAAGCAATTCCTTCTGGATCGAGGCTTAAATCGGGAAAAGGCTGACCATTTTCATTAAGAAGCGTGGTGACATCAAGTAGCGTTACGTCTTCCTGGCTCAAGACACCATCTTCTACGCCGATGTTGAGAGTGTAAAACCGAGCCGGATTTGTTTCGCTGCGATCGTCGGAAATGCTGTAGTAAACATTTTTGCTAGCGTCATAGGTAATTCCCGACAACCCTCCTAACTCGGTTCCCTGATATGGGAATCCTGTCGGAAATGTTGACTGTCCGAGAAAGTCTACGTTGGTAATCGTGATGGCATTAGCCGCAGGTACAGCAAAGAAAGCGTAGGTAAAGCCGCCCAAACAGGTTAAGCCAATTGTTCCTAAACGTTTGCCAACTTCCGTAATTTTACTCATGACAAGAGAAAAAATATAGGTCTAACCCAGAAGCCTACTATCTGCAAGCTAAGACAAGGTGAAGTTGTGGATAAGAACAAAGTGGAGTTGGCGATCGCCTCTTTATGAGTCTGGAGTTCCTATAGCCCCAAGCTGATAGCCGAGCATCCTACGACTAGAGAGATGTGATGATTTGAGCGTACTTACGGCAGATTCTTATTTTGAACAGTTTTTTAGTCCTCCCATAGCATTTCCTTAAGGTTGCCTCGCTAGGTTAGGAGCATTCCTGCAATACAAAACAGATACAGTTTCCATGAAAGTATCGAGTGTGATTGATTTCCTAGTTCGCGATCGCTCCAGGGTTGGGTTGACAGCAATGGGGACAATCGGAATTTTAGCGATCGCTTCTGGGCCGATGCAAGCCGCTAATCTCCGCTTTGCTAGCTTCAATGCCTCCCTCAACCGCAACACCGAAGGACAGCTAATTACCGATCTTCTGTCAGCGCCAGATAACGATCAAGCACAAGCTGTTGCCGAAATTATCCAACGAGTCAATCCGGATGTCTTGCTCATCAACGAGTTTGACTATGTTGAAAACGGTACAGCAGCAGAGCTATTTCAAGAAAATTACCTCTCTGTTGGGCAGAATGGAGCGACCCCCGTTGAGTATCAATACCGATACGTTGCTCCCTCCAACACGGGGATTCCCTCCGGCTTCGATCTCGACAACAACGGCTCTGTAGGTGGCCCAAACGATGCCTTAGGATTTGGTCTTTTCCCCGGTCAGTACGGCATGGCGCTTTACTCCAAGTATCCTATTCTCACTGAAGAAATTCGCACCTTCCAGAAGTTTTTGTGGAAGGACATGCCTAATGCCCTGCTCCCTGATAATCCCGCCACGCCAGAGCCGCAGGACTGGTACTCCGAGGAAGAACTAGATGTGGTGCGCCTTTCTTCCAAAAGTCACTGGGATGTTCCGATTGAGGTCGATGGCAGTGTTGTTCACGCCCTTGTTAGCCATCCCACCCCGCCCGTCTTTGATGGTTTAGAAGACCGCAACGGCAGGCGTAACTTTGATGAAATTCGCCTTTGGGCGGACTACATTACTCCTGGACAAGGAGACTACATCTACGATGACTCTGGCACAGTGGGCGGACTGGGGGCTGACAAAAGTTTTGTAATTATGGGGGATCAAAATGCCGATCCCTTTGATGGAGATAGTTACCCTGGTGCTATTCAGCAGTTGCTGAACAATCCGCGAGTCAATACCAGCGTTACCCCCTCTAGCCTCGGTGGTGTTCAACAAGCCAGCTTACAGGGAGGAGTTAACCTTAACCACCAAGGCAATCCAGCCTTTGATACGGCTGACTTTGCCGATAACAGTTCTGGCAATCTTCGGGTTGATTATGTTTTGCCGTCTCAGGATTTGGAAATTGTCGATGCGGCTGTATTTTGGCCAAAGAGCGACGATCCTCAATTCCCGCTTGTGGGTACGTTCCCGTTTCCCAGCTCCGATCATCGCTTGGTTTGGGCGGATGTTGAAGTGCAACAGGAGCAAGTTAGCGTTCCTGAACCCTATGTGGGACTATTCAGTCTTGGCATCCTGGGGCTAGTTGGCTATCGATACCGCCGGAAGCCGTGTCCTGAGGGAAGATAGGCTTTCATCCAAAGGTTAGTGAGTGAAGGCTCATGGGAGTCTTGCACTAATGCGGGAAGAACCCTACCCCAACCCTCCCTGCCAAAGCTACCGTCTATACATAACTGGTTCTTTCTGATGCAAATTTCGTTCAAACCCCCTCGCGTCCCCCTCGGAGATCCCCCTCCCGTCCCCCTTAAAAAGGGGGAAGCTAGATGTTGCTTCGCCTTTGATATCACGGGGGACTTTGAATCTAGTTCCCCCCTTGATAAGGGGGGTCAGGGGGGTAAGAAATAGCCAAAAGCTTGATTTTAAGCTTGTGTATACACGGTAGCTGCCAAGGGGAGGGTGCAAGATAAATTGCTGAGCAACAGGGGCTTTCGAGGATTACTGTACCGATTACAGCGTTAATTGCTTGCCGTAACTTTCACCGAAGTAAACCTGCTCAAGCTCCATGCGACCTCCGTATTGCTTGAAAGGTTCAGTAGCATAACCCAGTGGTAGCAAACAGCAAACATCTACTTCCTTAGGAATATTAAACGCTTCCTTTACCTGAGAGGCTACAAACCCTTCCATTGGGCAACTGTCTACACCAAAGCTTTTTGCGACAATCATTAGGTGAGCCACGGCTAGCATTGTGTGGCGGTTTGTCCATACTTGCATGCTGTCGAAGTTGGGCTTGTTTTCAAAGAGGCTAGGAATAGCCCCCCGCATAACCTCAGCATACTTGTCATTAACTGCTCCCACATCCATACCTTGTTGAATGATGGATTCAATGTAGTCTGAGTTTGCTACGCGTCTGTCGCCACAGCAGATTAATACGACGGGTGCTTGTCCTACCTGAGGTTGGTCGAAAGCACAGGCTTTGAGCTTATCCTTGTTTTCCTGCTCTCGAACGACAACAAAGCGCCAAGGCTGGAGGTTGTAACCGGAGGGAGCGCGTACCCCTAAGCGCATAATTTCTTGCAAAATTGCGTCGGGAATCGCCTCTTTACGGAACGCCCTAGCCGCACGACGCTGCTCGATGGCGTCTTTCAATCCCATCGAAGGGTGCATTTCAATTGTCATTATTTTTTGCTCTTAAGACATTCATACCACTATCAATTAGCCTAAGCCCAACTCTCGTTTTAGCAAGTTAATTGACTTTGTTCCGATATAGTTCTCACTCCGGATCAGTTTTGGGGGACGAATAATGTCATCTCTGGCGGCTAAGATTGCCTCTTTAACGAGGGGGTAACTCGCCTGATCGCTAAAAATGGTCTGGGCGCTGCGAACCAGAGCATTGAGTTTGTAGGCGTCTTTAGTCTGAGCGGTCATTAGAAGTAACTGATCTCCCCGGAGGCTGTGGATGATAATTTCGACGACTTGCAGGATACCAGAACTAAGACTGACGGCTCCTAAACAGGTATCTTTGGGGAGGTTTTGAATAATCTGGATTTCTTGAGCGTAGTCGTAGATATCTACAGGGATGACGCGGACAGATTTGGGTGCAGCGATCGCTTCTGCTTCTTGGATAAAATAGCGACTCGTCACAACTGTTCCCGAATGGGTTTGACCGAGAACTTCTGTTAGTTCTTCCATCGGCACGAGTTGCACAGGAATTCCTAAGGATTTCTCCAATTCCTGCACCATCAACTCACCCGCTCCTAAATCTCTCGACGGCACAGTGACTAACACCCGCGCACTACAGCGCAAGCGCCAATCTATTTCGGCGAGGAACAGTTCTCTGGCTTCACTCAAAGAACATCCCTGTCCTAGGAGGTCGTCCAGACTTTTTTCCACTAGCTTGTAAGCTGCCGGGTGCTGATCGAGGATAGGAGAACGGCGTTGTGCACCGCCTTCATGCCCCTGGGCTTTGACATAAATCCCCGAACCGGCTTGAGATTCGACTAATCCTGTTTCTTCTAGCTGGCGGTACACCTTACTGATCGTGTTACGGTGCAACCCGGTAATCATCGCCAACTGCCGCGTACTGGGGAGGCGATGACCGGGGGGAAATTGCCGGGAGGCGATCGCAAACTGGATTTGGTCGAATAACTGCCTAGAGGCAGGAATTTCACTGTCTGGCTGAATATGAAACTGAACCATCGACAGAAGCTCTCTAAGAACTCCAATCTGGCGTTTAGTGCTTGATTTTTCACGTCTACACCAGCAGTTGGATGTTTTGTCTCTAGGATAATCTCCCTACCTAGTTATTGTCTTCTGACACTTTCTGGGTACTTTTTACGGGAGGATGAATGAGGTTATGGGTTCACCCCATCGCCTCATTATCCCATCTCAGGACTGACTATTTACCCCATCCCTTAAAATCGAGACGGTGAATTCACTGGCAAGAGCGATCGCAATGAATACCCAAGAAATTCCTAGAGAACACGTCCACGTTCCTAATGGCAACTTACAAATTGCGGCTTATCTGGCTCAACCCGTTGGTGAAGGCTCATTTCCTGCCGTTGTTGTAGTTCAGGAAATCTTTGGAGTCAACGCCCATATCCGGGATGTAACCGAACGCATTGCCAAAGAAGGGTATGTAGCGATCGCTCCTGCCATTTACCAACGACAAGCTCCCGGTTTTGAAACGGGTTACACCGCCGAAGACATCAAGATTGGCAGGGAGTACAAGAATCAAACCCAAGCCTCAGAACTCCTGAGCGATATACAAGCGACGATTAACTACCTCAAAAGCCTTCCCTCGGTCAAAAAAGACCGAGTAGGATGTATTGGTTTTTGCTTTGGCGGTCACGTTGCCTATCTGGCGGCGACGCTTGCGGAAATTACGGCGACAGCGTCGTTCTACGGCGCAGGAATTGCCACAATGACTCCCGGTGGTGGTGAGCCTACGATCGCCCGGACTTCAGACATTGCAGGCACCCTCTACGCCTTCTTTGGTATGGAAGATGCCAGCATCCCCGCCGCACAAGTTGACGCAATTGAGCAGGAGTTAAACAAGTACAATATCGATTCCCAGGTCTTTCGCTACGAAGGAGCGGCTCATGGGTTCTTCTGCGACCAGCGTGATAGTTACAATAAAGGCGCAGCCGCTCAAGCCTGGGAGGAGGTCAAGCAGCTATTTGAACAGAAGCTAAAGGCTTAGTGTGGGATTAGCGGTTGCAGGCTGGTGAAGAGGGAGACTGGGAAAGATATTCATCTTTGAGAGAGAGTCTTTAAGCCATAAACAACAAACCCTCACCAACTAGTGACTGAATGACTAATCTCAACCGACAATGGAAAACTAACTAATCCTAACGCTGACGGATCATCGAACCGCTCTGGTAATCGCCATCAAGGCGGTTTCACACTAGCAATCCCTTATTTTTTCACGATCGCATTGTTATGAATTCTGAATCAACCCGTTCTCAACCAGCGCAGACCTCTTTTTCAATGGATGACTTTGCCAAGGCTCTGGAGCAGCACAGCTATGAGTTCCAGAGAGGACAAGTAGTACGGGGCAAAGTAGAAACCCACGAGAGCGATGGCGCTTATGTTGATATCGGGGGTAAATCTTTGGCATATGTTCCTGCCCAGGAAGTATCCTTGAGGCGGATTACTGATTTGTCAGTGGTCTTACCCTTAGAGGAAGAAATGGACTTCCTGATTATTCGGGAGCAGGATGAAGACGGACAGGTAACGCTTTCCCGGCGTCAGCTAGAAGAAAAGCGCGTCTGGGAAAATGTCCTGGAAATGCAGGAAAACAAGCAATCAGTGCAAGTGCGGGTGACAGGAGTTAATAAAGGTGGTGTCACTGTTAATTTGCAAGGCTTGCGGGGATTCATTCCGCGATCGCATCTTAGCGAACGTGAAGACTTAGACGCTTTGGTGGGACAAAATCTCACGGCTACCTTTTTAGAAGTCAATCTCGATGCCAAAAAGCTGGTACTTTCTCAACGTGAGGCGCAGCGTTCTGTTGCTATCAGCCATCTTGAGATCGGTCAGTTGGTCGAAGGTAAGATTGTTGGTATTAAGCCGTTTGGTGTCTTTGTCGATCTCAATGGTGTCACAGGTTTGCTCCATATCAAGCAGGTAAGCCAGAATTTTATTGAGTCTTTGCCTACTCTCTTCCAAACAGGACAGATAGTGAAGGCGATGATTACTAACATCGATGAAGGTAAAAATCGCATTTCCCTCTCAACGCGGGTTTTAGAAAATTATCCGGGTGAGATGGTGGAGAAAATGGCTGAGGTGATGGAAAGTGCGGAAGCCCGGGCGGCGCGGGCGCAACAACAGATCATGCAGTAGTCTTTATCCTTTGGGTTAATTTTTTCGTTTCGGAAGCGATCGCTCCTAGTTTAGCTACTTTCCCTGGTAGCGGATTTTTGGAAGCGATCGCTTTTTTTCTGGCACTGTCATCCCCTTAATTCTCTAAGGTGAACAAATTTTTTCGTTTTTCTTCCTCTTCAGGAATGATTAAATTATTAACTGACTCTTACAAAGGGCAGATGAAGGAAGGCTCGTAAATTTCTAAGCTCATAGTGATAACAGACTTCACACAAGTAGGAGAAGTTCTGAAATATGAAAACCGATCTATCAGTTCTCATTGGAGCAGGCGTACTCGTTGTCAGTTTAGTCCTTGTCTGCTTGACTGTTCTGACAGAAATGCAGCGCGATGCTGCTCTCCCCTCTCAAGAAGGTTTAAACTCAGAACCGAAGTCTCTTTCAGCCGTTAATTAATATCAGTAAGAAAGGAATATGGATTTACTAACTGATCCTAAACAGCGGTTAGCAAAGTAAGCTTATTCCCAGTTTGCTAACTCAGAGCGACTGTTGCGAAAAACTAAGGCAATTTGTTCGCGGCGCGTCTCAAAATTAGCGGCAATACCAATAAAGATGATGCCAACAATTAAAGCAACTACCCATTTAAAAAATGATTCATCAAAGACGAGAATAATTAATTGATAAAAAGCAGTCAGTAAAAATGTTGCCGTTCCTAAGAAAAGGAAGGCGCGTACTCGTAGAGTTAATCCCGCAAAAATAGCGACTATACCGATGATTGCCGGGATGACTCCTGTGTCTAGATGGAAGAGGGCTACTAGGCAAATTATTCCTGTTCCTAGTAAGCGGAGATAGTGACGCCTTTGGTATCTTTGGGATTGCTGGAGACTGGGGTCGAACTGAGCCACGTACAACACCGAAATCCCCCAGAGGGTGGCGTACCATAAAGGATCGGTGAGTTGGTACTGCTCAAACCATCGAGCGACTGCCCAATTAATCAGTACGATGCTGACATAGGTAAAGCGGACATCTGAGCGCCGCCAGCTCAACCAACTATAGAAACCCACCACCACCCACAGCGTCACCGTAGAGACGGCTGTACTGGTTAATAAAACAGTGAGTAGAGGGTATGCGATCGCTGAACGTTTCCAGGGTAAATTAGACCATCCCCATCGCTCCCAAGGCAGGTGGTACATGAGGACGGCAATACCACAGGCGATCGCAGCCAGCCAGCTATCCAAAGCCGCTAACTCCGTCCAAATGAAGCGAGCATAGATGTAGGTGGCGACGAGTTCGATTAAGCCCAGATAGATCCACCCATGGGAGGGAAAGAAATCTCCTGCTAACTCAAAAACCCGATCTTTTCCCACTGATGGGGAGGGGGAAGGGAGATTTTCTTTACTGCGTTCTTGAAGCAGAGCATAGGCGGCGAGTAAGAGGAAGATGACGATTCCCACGGTTGTTAGACGCGGGGAAGTGGTGGTGGTAACAACAACCCTGACAGCACTTACCATCAGAAGGCTGCCGATTAACCAATGGATATGGGCAGTCGTTGTGATTTCAGTGGCACTCAGGCGCAAGAAACGCCGCTGGGTGCGCGACTGCCAAAACCAGGCGAGGAGACGATAGCTAAAAGCGATCGCGACGGCAATAACGGCGAGAATCGTTATCCCATCCGCCAAGCTACCGCCTTCAGATTGCAGTAACTGATAGATCGTTAATTCATACCAGGCGCAGGAAATACCCGCAATTGAGAGATAGGTAAGGGGCTTCCACTCCTGACGACGACGCCCCACCCCAATACCAACTAAGGCAGCACCAAGGGTAATTAATCCCGTCCCCGCGTTAAAGTAACCGAGTCGCAGCAGTAAGCCTAAGACAGCGTAAAACAACGGCAACGTCTCAACGCTAGATAGAGACAGAGGGCGATGGCGAGATAACCAGCCATCACTGACAAACAACACCAATAGCCCTAAGCCAATGCTGGCAATGGCCAAATCCAGCCTTCCGCCCCCAGCTAGATATACAGCTTCCGCCACGGTGAGTCCAACCGCCCAACTGAGGCTATAAACGCCCTGATTTTTGGGTTGTTGCCATTGGTTAAAGAGCAAAGCCGCCACGGTTAACATCGCAGCGATCGCATATTTTCCATTCGTCGCGATCAGTTCCAGCTCGAGGCTAGTAACGTGCAGTGTCAAAGCCAGTAGCTCAACGCTGCCCAATGGCACAGCCCAGGCATCGCAGGCTTGAGCAAATAACGCCGCAACAGTACCATTACGACGTTGCAACAGCCTTTGTAATGACCACAGAACGCCAAGGGCGATCGCTCCGGCAATCAACCAATCGGCGATCGTTAGCCGTGGTAAACCAGGAATGCCTTCCCATAGCATCGCCGCCACAAAACTCAGCCCCAAGCCCACGGTAATGATCGCCGCTGGAAGTCGTCGCAAATAGCGGGTATTTACCCCCATCAACCCTGTAGCGACGCCCAAAGCCACTAAGCGAACCCCTGGTAGTGTCAGCGTCAATAACTGCGCGGCACCCAAAGCGGCAACACTCAACCACGCTGATTGTTGTCGTTGCGGTGGCTGGGTACGACTAGCAACACAGGTGAGTGCTAAGGGTGTGGCTAACCACATCAAGCCCCATTCGCTGAGTTCTAGTGTCTGGGAGGGCTGAGTGTCAGTCCAAAACAAGGCATAACTCAAGCCAGAAAGGGCAAAACCGAGATACCACGCACTGCGACGCCAGCTAGAAGCAAGGGGAATGGGATTTACCACGCTAAAGCCCCACTCGGCCACCATCAGACCGAGTAAAATTCCTGCCCAAGCGTTCTGATTCAGGCTGGGGAATGCCCAATCAACGAGGGAAGTGAGGGTAAGTAACCCGGTGAGGTGGGTAAGATACACCAGAACAGTGCTAGGGGTACGGCGGTAGAGAATGACCCAGAGAGTCATCGTTGACATGATCAAATTGAGCGATCGCAAACTGGGATGAGCCAGCGCTATCAGCGTCAGAACAATCCCCAAACACAACGTCAAGCGTTCCCCAAACCGGGCAACCTGCGGCTGATGTCTGCGATACAGCCAATCCGTTAGCCCCACCATCACAACGACGAAGGGAAATAGCGACAAACTCAGTAAGGCTGAGGTAGGAATTTCCGGGGCAATCAGTTGTCTAGAAAAAGCGATCGCTTGTTGCTGAAAACCTGAAGGCAATAACTCCCAAATTAACCACTGCGCCTGCAATCCAATTAGAAAAATCCCTGCTAAATCCCAACGCCGCCAAAACCGCCGCAAGCGTTGCCCAAAAAACCCTATCCCTAAACCACTTACCACCACCGCTTGCCAGGGAAAGGGTTCTCCCACTGAAACCACCCACCCCAGCACCAACAACAGGCATCCACAGGCTGTAAAAGGAGTGCGCCAGAGGCGTTCTTGCAGCGACAAGGATTCTACCTTTTGTTCGCGAGTCTGGGCTAACCAGGTTAACAACCATCCAGAAAACCCGATCGCCAATCCCAATTGTTCGACAGGTACTTCCACAATAAAGACTGCCCGTACCAGCAAAACTATCAGGGCATAAATAACAAATGCCCTTCCTTGAGGAAGGAGTGGCGGCGATTCCTCCCCTGTTGTCAATAGCTGGCTTTGCTGCTGAGTGTGGTAAAACAGCGCCACAGTACCGCCTACCATACCGATATAAACGGCCAGCAGCGGAAAGTTCGACCAGTCCCAACCCCAGTGCAGGTAACTTAAGCCTAAATAAGCGAGGAGGGAGGGATAAAAGAAACGGGTAAACGGAGTATCAGCATGGGATTGGCGTTGCAGAAGTGTGATGGCGGTAAGACTCACCGCCGAAAAAGCGATTGCGATGATACCCCAGGGCTGCTGCCATAACCGATCCATCGCCCAAAAGTTCACTGGAATCAGCAATAGCATTGCTAAGCGCAAGGTTTGGGCAGTCAGTTGCAAATTCCGTTGTTTCCCCGCCCAGAAACTAACCCCCCAAAAAATTAAGGTATATGTCCACAAAACGCCATACTGTCCAACAGCCGGAAACGTCCGCCATTGCGTCGCTGCCAACACCCCTGACGACAGCACCACCAAAAATAAGCCCAAAAACAGCAGCCAGCGCACACTGATTTCATCCCGCAAGGATTGCCACATCTGAGCAAGAGGCGATGGACGGCGAGTGGGCGCAACAGGCTCCTCAACCTGCCACTCAGGAACTGAGGGCGTTACCGGGGGTACGGAGGGAGCAACAGCCACTTGCGGTAGAGGAGAGGATAAATAACGCTGACACAACTGCCTCACCTGAGCATCACCGATCAAGCCCAAGCTTAGCCAGCTATCTAGACCTTCCAGTAGTTCTGGTTGATCCCAATTGACATCCCAATTGACAGTGACTTCAATTTTGAGAGACTGGTCGCTTTGAGATGACATGACTCCACTCCCCGATGAATTTCCGGCGTTGCGAAGCTTCCAAAAGAAAGCGATCGCTGCGGTAAATCTTTTGGCTGCCAAGGCTACTTAGTTGATGCTCAAAAAACGTAAATTTTGTGCCTAACTATCGTACTGATGCCAGCAGCCTACTATGTAGTTTTGACAAGTAACTTTGTATATATAAGTAGGACATGTATAGCCAAGTCCTGAGTCGGTGAAAGATTCAACCAGCGCTTGCTTTTAGAGAATCAGGAATGTTTTAACCTAGGTGTACGTTTTGTTTTCCAGCAATCTCGCCAGCGTCGCTTCCATCACTGCTGTGGTTTGACCAAAAACTGTAAATACCATCGCTTCTCGATACACCCGTTGCGCTGGATGGTGGGCGTAATTTGCCGCACCACTAGAAACGGTGACAGCGGCATGAGCGCAGCGTTGTGCAAGGTGGATTGCCCAAGCACGTAGTTGCAACTTGTCTTCCCAGGAGGGGAATGGGGATAACCCCTGCATCATCTGAGTGCGACAATCCCAGAATTCCTGATGGAGGGAGTCAAACGCCGCCTTGATAAAATCAAGCTCCTTGCCTTTGGCGGTGGCTTCGAGAATATCTAATCCCGCTCTGGCGCATCCCAAGGCAAAAAAGCCGTGATTGAGAACGTTTTTCTTGTCGTTTTCGTGAATCCAACCGGGGGGCTTGATCGAGACAACCCGTTCATTGGGTAAGAACCAGTGCTGCAATTTTGCCGAAACGGTGTTAGTCGATGCCATTGCTGCTAGTTGCATCGGGGAACTAAAGGTGATTTCCCCGCCGTTATCTTGCCATGTCTCCACAAACGGCACTACACCGAATATCGTTCTATCATCCGGCAAAACTGACGCCACAATAAAGTCCTGAAAGTAGTTCCAGCCCGTCACCCAAGGCACCTGTCCCTGCAACAGATACCCCCCCTCGATCGCTGCGGCTTTGACTAATGGCTTCCCTTTACGCCGCAACTGGGAAAATCCTATTCCTAAGAAGCGATCGCCTTTAACAATCCTGGGAAGGTACTCCTGCTTCAACCCTTCATTTTCACACCTTGCTAACATCCCTACCGCGCTTTGATGTTGCGTTTGCAAAAATGCCAAGGCTCCAGAATATCTCGGGACTAATTCCTGAAAGCGATAGTAAGCCGCGTCGCTAAATTCGGCACCACCCCACGAGAGAGGAACCTTCAAGGTAAATAAAGCGCGATCGCCCATTCCATGCAATACCGCCCGCAATGCATCAGCATCGCTATCAATGACAGCCGCTTGCGGTGCAACGTTTTCCCGTAGATACGACTCAGCCGTCGTTAGCAATTGATGCTGGTACTCTTCGTGGCGTGTGGGGGAAACTATTTGATTATCTACTGGCGATAACCCTGAGGGGATGCTGCGATCGCGCATCGACTTAGGTAAGGATAATTAAAAAATTATACTACTACCTATAGAGAATAAACTAATTAGAGAACATATAGTCAGAAAAATTGCCCTTGAGTGATGCCCGTTAGACATTTTTCAGAAATTACTTGAACAATTTCTAATAGCGCCACTTAGTAGAATTAACTTAGTATTATTTGAATAAAGCTCTATTTGTTGTTTAGATAACGGGAATAGCAGCAGAATAAGCCAGCCAAATTAATCCGACTCCAATAGCCGCACTAGAAAAAAGAGGAATAAATTGGAAAGCAAACCGTAATCGGGAGACTCTCGTCATTTTCCAGTCCCTAAATTAAAAGTTATAGCTGCATAGTCTCTCCTGAGCAGGTTTGTTGCCTCTGCCTTTTGTGCTAAATATATTTACTTCATTTTTGTTCCTATTGGTATAAGTAGATCGACTGGTAGAGAAACGACGAGGAGGCGAAGGAATCCCAATTGATTGTCCGATATCCAGATTCACAACTTGGTAGTAGTTCATAATCCACAATTTGGCAATAATTCATAATTCATAATTCGGTAACAGTTCTTCTTTCCCCCGCTCCCGGCTCCTCACAGGTGTAGGTTTTTTACAATCAAGCGGAGTTGAAGAAAGTCACAGTTGTAGTCGCAGACAAAGGACCCAAAGAAAGTGGAAGACCATTAAGTAAATCAGCTAAAAGAGTCAGAAAGCCCTC